>ERZ808262.79-NODE-79-length-80241-cov-8.284875_pt1 | contig 80241 bp, 59 predicted proteins | sample MGYA00520895_ERZ808262 | MGnify/ENA primary metagenome ERZ808262 (study PRJEB31516, sample SAMN03275588) | gut metagenome | biome: mammalia-associated habitat; material: feces | host: Papio cynocephalus | place: Kenya | collected 2012-08-02 ...
TAAAGTATATCAGTTAAACAACATCTAAAGTGTCAACCATTCTTAGGGAAGGTCAGGGAGAAAATGTTGTTAAAGAAGTTGAATTGCCATCGGATGGATGTGTTAGTGTTACATCTTTAAATGGAGGTGCAGTCTTTGGATATGCCATTGTTTTGGTCAATGGCAAAGAACCTCATACTTTTGAGGAATATAATGATGCAGAAGGTATATTTTCAAAGACCAATTTTGTATGTGTAGATGCGGCTGCTTTTGAAAGTAAGGATTTTTCTAAAAGTAATATCGAATGGCTTTCTTGTGATTATTTAAGAAATGCAGAAGGAAAGATTCAGGATAGATTATGGACTATAACTGCATCTGCAAACACTTCAGGAAGCACTCGTGTAGGATACATTGTTTATACTTTTGATAACGATCCAGAATACGAGTATAATTATGGCGTAATAGCTATGAAGATTACTCAGGTTGCGTCGTTGAATGCTATAGCTTCATTTACAAATGCTTCTTCTGATAATGTTTCTAAAGATGGTGGAGATGTTGTGACAACACTTTCTCTTACAATCGATGGTGTTGTTCAAAGCGATGTCGCGCAGGCTATCTCTGATTATGGGCTTACTCTTGAAGCAAGTTCTACTGTAGAGAGTACTAGTATTGCTTCTGATGGTAAAGTTACTTTAAAGGTTAAGGCTAATTCGACAAGTGTTGAAAGGAAAATTTCTCTTGTACTTAAGTATAATTCAGTAGTACTTGCTTCAACAGAATTTACTCAAGAAGCTGGTGAAGGTGGTGCAGCGAAGTATACTTACACACTTGTAAAAAACAATGGAAATGCTTCTGGCGCAATATGGGGAATGGATACAAATAAGAAAAATGGAGCAGATTTTACAATTAAGGATATTAAACTTGAAGGAGTGTCTGTTTCAATTACAGAGGAAATCGCTGAAGAAGTAATAGCTCAAGCTTTTGCATGTCTTTCTGAGAAACCTGATGCAGGTTACGATGGATATAAAACTGTAGATGCTGGTCAGATATATTTATTTGCTGTTAATTTCAATGGCAGTGAAATGAAAGTTGGTGTAGGAACTACTGAGGACTCTAAAGGATACATTACAAAATTGACTTGGTATGATCCGGATGGTACAGAAGGTGGACATTGGTTTGTTTTTGTACCTTAATAATTTTTAAATAAAAGAGGCTGTCATGGCCTCTTTTTATTCGGGGTGACTATGAAGTCGAAGGACTGATAGTCACCCTTCTTTCGTTATAGGGATATGGAGAAACCTGAAAAACACCTTTGAAGTCGATGTGCCTTGTAGGGTATTCTATTAAGGGTAACAGGCAAAGGTGAAAATATTTTGCGATCACCTTTGAACCTTATCCCTTCTGGAAGCACGTGGAATAGGGGTATCTTCTAAAGGTGAATTTCAGGTTGATAAATCAATTACGATTATGCTTTCCATTCATTGGCTTAATGGCAGTGCAGTTTTCTTTCGATGTATCGATTAGCCTGCTATTGGTATTCCGGCATAATCAAAAGAAAATTTTTTACCATACACATCATATAATTCTCCATAAATGCGATATGTATCATCAGTGTAGCTTTCTACATTAACTGTCCCATTAGTGAAATATCCCAAGATTGACCTCCATCCATCATAGTATTGGCACCCGCAGGTCACTATGTAATTTATTGTACTAGTATGAAATCCGCTCATTAATGAGTTTGGATGACCTTCTATTCTTTCGTTAAAATCTTTAATTGTGCTAAAATCAGTGTAAGTACCTGTGGTTGGTAAAGAAGCTCCTATAGGTAAATTAAAAACAAGATTGAGTCTTCCTATAGGTTCAGGAGAAGCTAAAGTCAATCCGCATAGTTGATAGTCCGTATTATATTTATCTGTATAGACATAGGATATGTAATACGCTTTTGTAAATGTTAGATTATCTATGTCGTATGGTATATTGGATCTTGGCCTATGACTATTGTTTAAATCAAGAGAGTTTATCAGATAATCTTCACCATTGTATTCGATGTGTATTCGTTCTTCGTTACATGCAGCATCGATTAAAATGTATGATCCTATTTTTGTTTTCTTGATGATAATCTGTCCATTATCGTCAAATTTTTGTTTTTTGATTAATTTTCCATCTTTATCACAGTGATATATGTAGCTTTCTTTTATGGACCATGTTTTTTTAGAGTAGTCTATTTCATCTATATCAGTATATACTCCTTCAAAATCCTGCAGTCTGGCATGGTCAAAATTACTTTCTTTTCCTGAAAGGAGGGGAATATTAAGCCTTATACCATATTTAAAGTACTCTCCTTTTTCGTTGATGTGGTATTTATCAGTAATTAAAATTCCAATACAATTGAAATTGACATTTTGGGGAGTAAATAGCTCACTTATGCAGTAAATTTCTTTAGTTACGGGTATGCCTTCTTCCAACTCTACATTATTATCTTTGTCACAAGAAGCAAACCCAATGAGCAAAAGAGCTATGATAGCCCTATTGAGACAATGTTTTTTCATAATAATAACTTTTTTTGTAATGAGGTTTAGCATTAGTTGGTTAATAACATGATGGCGAATGTAATCATTTTTTCTTTAATTCCTTTGAAATGAAGTGGTAAGTATATTTGATTCCCCAGACTCCGTTACTGGTTCTGGTAGTTTCTCCACTTTTCCAGTTATCTGGTGACAATACATCGGTAAATGAAAAGCAGCTGTAGAGTTCTATTCCATGTTGCTTTTTGCTCCCTAGTTCTTTTCTCAAGGAATAATATAATCCGAACCTAACTGGAGAGTAACTTTCTTTTCCACATATTTTTACATCGTTTTCATAGCCTGAACCATTTGTTAGAAAGGCTGTTCTAAGTGCTATTATACATGATCTTTCAAAAATACATATACCAGTATCAAGAGTTACATAGTTGCATCTATATTCTTGATTATTATAGTCTTCAAAGTGGCCACCTTCTATGGAATACCCTAACCCTCCATATAAAGTGGTGTAGTAAGTTAAATCCAAAAGGGCATTTACTCCGAATGTTGGGGAAAATCTGTATCCATAAGTTTTGTCACTATAGTCACCTGGGGCATGAATAGCTGTCTGGCAAAGTTGTGGTCCGGCATAGACTCCTACTACTAATTTGGGAATGAAATTGACACGGCCAAGACTATCCTTGATTTTTTGCTCTTCTTGGTCTTTTTCCCACTCGTCGAGAAATGTCTCTTTCTGTCCATTCGCGTATTGTATAGATTTTACTTTTTTGATAGATGTTGTACGTATAGGACCATTCTGGTTTGACCATAATCTATAGACGATAGTATCGTCAGATACGCTCTCTATTTTAACGACACTTTGCTCGCCGTTTTTCAGTGTTAGAATGTCCTGTGAATAGGCCATAGTACATAAAATGGAGAAGACTAAAACGAGTTTAATTTTTCTTTTCATAAGTGTATGGTTTGATTGATAATTAATTTGTTCTAAAAGGTGTTTAATTATTTCGCGGATTATTGCGTCAATTCAAGTGAATACTGCAATACTATTACATTGGATCCATTTTTCTAAAATAAATCGTTAAAACAAATATCCAAGTCTTATGCTGAAAGCATGTCCGTTAAGCCATGTTGGCTGGTAATCAATTGTTTGATGAATAGGTTCATTAAGCCAATTCCATGCTTTAATAAAGCCATTATGAGAGTGATTGTATTCATAGAGTGCACTAATGAAGAAGTTATCGTTAAAAAATAAATTAAAACCTGCGTTTAGTTCACCAGTGCAGTAAAAAGTCTCATCATTTATGTTTTTTAATTTTGTGAACTTCAATGCATCCCAACCTCCAGTTATCTCTATATAATCAGTAACAGGGATGTGAATTTGCATGGCTGAAAAAGCAAACAGCATAAATAATCCTGCTGAGGATGGATCAAGATCCCCGAAAGTTCTTAGTACTATTGCTGGCATGAACATTAAAATACCTATTGGACTGAATGACAAGTAGTCTTTTCCTGCTTTAAGGTTTACTTTAGAGCCCATAAAACTATATAATACCTCTGCTTCGAGGGACAACGTATTATATGAACTTTCAATTATTTTATTGTGATTAAGGTAATTATATCCTACTTTTAGCAAGATGTTCTGGTATTCATCGTGATAGGTAGGTTGTGCATTGCAGATAGTAGTGATGGATAATGCCAATATCAATGCTACTAATAATTTCTTCATACATTTTAATTTTAGACTGCTGAACCCTTACAGCCATAATAACAAAGAAAGTGTGGGCCAAATAACCATACTCTATAACCGGGCTCTGGACTGCCTTGACGAGAATACAAGTTACACAACTCACACCTTCACTATCTAAGGATTAACCTATCAATAGCAAGTGCAAGCGTAGCCACTTACTCCTTCGTCAAATGAATTGTCCAGATTCAGTTATAAGGAATAGCTAAACGCTTTCTATATGTATGCCGCCCTGGGTGAGTGCGACATGCAAATGTACATATTTTTCTTTATATTAGCATTGTGTTTTTGGTGGGCGTTTTTCCATAGAAAGTCTTTCATCTCGGGAGAAAAGTGTGCTTTTTTGTTTGAAATTTACTTGAATTTTATTGTTTATGAGGTTTTTAGGTAATATTCTTTGGTTTTTACTGGGTGGATTTGTAATCTCTATATTGTATTTTGTTATAGGCTTATTATACTGCCTAACAATTGTGGGAATACCATTTGGTTATCAGTTGTGGAAGTTCGGGGTTTTTTCTTTATGGCCGTTTGGAACCGAGGTTGTGGACGGAAAGAGTGCGGGTGGATGTATGAGTGTATTTATGAATGTTCTATGGATTCTAATAGGGTGGTGGGAGATTGCTTTAGTGCATCTTATCTGTGGACTTATTTGCTGCGTAACTATTATCGGTATCCCATTTGGCTTACAGCATTTTAAAATGGTACGACTTTCCATTATGCCATTTGGAAAGTCATTTAAATCCGTGAAATCTTTGTCAAATAACAATTAAATGATTAAGAATTATTTTTACTGTTGCGCTCGGTGGAGCATTAGGTGCGTCTAGAATAACACATTAAAGTAGGACTCTTACTGCATCTTTACAGCCTATCAATAACAAGTGCAAGCGTAGCCACTTACTCCTTCGTCACATGAAATGTGAAGATTGGTAGTTAAATACTTTCTTTTCTTCATTATCGTTTTGATTTTACTATTTTTACGAACGAAATAATTTCGTCTTGGTATTTTGTCCGAAAAAACGCCCTTTTCTCGGACAAAATGGTAATTAAAGATAGTTTGTCCGAAAAAACGCCTCTTTCTCGGACAAACTGCTAAAGATGAAGGAATATTTAGAAATTAAGTGCTAACCCGAATCCAGATGAAGTTTTTCCGAGAATCAAAGACATATCTTTCTGCGATGAAGACTTCTGATTACGATTAAAATCGTCAGCTATCTCATTAAGTCCTTTGTTACCCTTTATCCATAAAGGAATACCGGATCCAAGACATGCGGCACCTACTACATATCCTATGATTACACCTACAGTGTTGTCACGTTTCTTAAAAAATGGGTCTTGGAAAGCAGGGTCATTATTATGATCGTTATTGATACATGCCAAGGCCGTAGTTAGCGATACAGTTATGGCCCCCGAAATGGTAAGAAGCACCCCGTATGTATATTGATTCATAGCCTTTCTATATTTACTACCATATAAAGAGTACCCTATAGCGTCACTTATTTCTTTCTGTGAAAGTCTTCTGTGACCCCTATAGAAATGCCCATTCCAATAACCTAAATACTCTTTATCGTAAAAGACATAAGGCCCCGTCTCTTCAGTTTTGAAAAATTGCTTCGTCCCATTCTCGAATTCTATGACAGCGACCTTAGAGGTCGAAATCCTATAGTCCGGCCCATTAAGATTATTGAACATTTTGTAAAGTACGTCGTCATCTGAAATCTCCACGATTTTAGCCTCTATAACCTGATTAGAATCATAAAGATAAATTCTGTCTTGAGCATAACAAACATTACTCAAAAACAAGCACCCCAAAAGTGCAGATAGAATCAAATAAAACTTACGCATAACTGAATTAAAATTAATTATCCTACGATATATTTTCCCAATTTGGGAACTCTCCCCAAGAGGTAACTAACTGCAAATGATGTTCCATAACTGCATAAGGCGGTTAGAAAGATAACAAGTAAGGTGGAATTAATAGCGTTTTGAAATACCGTAGTAAAAAAGCACAGGAAAAATATGTGCATTAGATACATACCATAACTTGCGCCGGATATTGGAAGTATAAAGTGCCTATAAAAGGCGTTATCGCCATTAAGTTTTTTTATTATAAGAAAGAATCCTATAGTAATAAGAGCGGTTCCACTAGTGCAGAAGCCCCAACCGGTCTCCATATATACAGCCAGATCTATTGTACTTTCTACAGGAAACTCCTTAGGCATGGTATTCCAAAACCACCCAGCAGATATGCTGTACCCTATAATAATTAGTGGAATTGAAATAAGAATCGTTTTCTTCCACGATAGATCACTAAGGTATTTACGAAAATAGTGAGCTAATATCACATATCCGATAAAGCCGCTGACCCCGTAGAAAAGCCCGAACTCGTTCCAATTGGCCTCGCCCCACACTTGATTTCCTCCGCTAAGAAGCCTTAAGAATGGAATCGTCGTAGTGAATAGCCACAAAAGGATAAAGCACTGTTCTCCCTTTTTGCTTACTTTTTCTATCCATGCGGAAAAGATGTGCATAACAAGATAAATCCCTAAAAGCATGTAGACAAACCACAAATGCCCTGCAGCTCCAGGAAAGTTAAATATGGACTGTTTTAAAGAGTTCAAGACAGAGCCACTTTTATAGAATTCGTACGTGGATCCATAGAGTGGTATCAAAGCGTAAAGTAATACCCATATAATAAGAGGTATAGCTACTCTTTTGAATCGTTTGCGGAAAAACTCACAACATTCACCTTTGATAGGGAACAATAGGTAACTGGACGCCATCACGAAAAGTGGCACGCAAGGTCTTAACAGGGAATCTATTAAAGTGACTATTACCCCGTTGGTGCGATTGAGAATAAGTGTCCCTTCGCCTCCTAGATAGAATGGTTCGCAGGAGTGAACCAGCATCACCATAAAGCAGGCTATAACCCTTAGATAGTCGATGAAGACTATTCTTTCTTTCGTCATGATTTTTTATTTTCTTATAGGATCGCAAGTTAAACCTACCCCTAAACGCTTGAATACCTTTCTATCCACTTCGGAAAGCATAACGGTGGAGTGAACTTGGCATCCGTTAAGTTCTGGGAGCTGCGCAAGTGCTCTTCTGCATTTGTCATCTGTAAGGCTAAGAAGGGAAAGTGCCACGAGCACTTCGTCAGTGTGAAGACGCGGATTGTGTCCGTGAAGATAAGAGACTTTAGTTTTCTGGATAGGCTCAATCATATCGCGAGGAATGAGCTTTACGCTATGATCAATTCCTGCCAAGTGCTTTATTGCATTTAAGAGCAGTGCGGCGCTTGACCCCATCAAAGGGCTGCTCCCGGCTGTAATAATCGTCCCATCTGCCAATTCAACTGCGGCGGCTGCCAGTCCACCACTTGCTTCCTTTCTCAATTTAGCTGCAATGGTAGTCCTTCTAAATGAGGTGTCAATCTTGGCCTGTTTCATCAGCGATGCTATCTTGTTAATTTCAGCATCATTAACAGCGCCATCGGCCATCCTGCAAAGAGCATCATAGTAGCGCCTGATTATTTCCTGCTTAGCAGCATAACAGCATAGATCTTCATCGCACATACAATACCCTATCATGTTTACGCCCATGTCGGTAGGGGACTTGTATGGATTCTCTCCATAAATGCTTTCGAATATGGCGTTTAGTACAGGAAAGATTTCAATATCCCTATTGTAGTTTACAGCCATTTTCCCGTATGCTTCAAGATGGAAAGGATCTATCATGTTTATATCGTTTATGTCGGCAGTGGCAGCCTCATACGCTAGGTTAAGAGGGTGTTTTAAAGGCAAATTCCAAATTGGGAACGATTCGAACTTGGCATAGCCGGCTTTGATACCCCTTTTATGCTCTTGATAAAGCTGCGATAGGCACACAGCCATCTTTCCGCTTCCTGGTCCAGGTGCTGTTACGGCAACAAGTGGTCGTGTGGTAGGAACATAGTCATTTCTTCCGAAACCATCTTCGGAGTCGATAAGTGCCACATTATTAGGATAACCCTCTATAGTATGGTGGTAATAGGTTTTGATGCCACGCCTTTCCAACTTTGCTCTATAGTTGTCGGCGCTTGACTGACCATTATAGTGTGTTATAACCACGGCACTCACCAGAAAGCCATGTCTTTCGAACTCGTCGTGAAGCCTTAGTACATCCATATCATAGGTAATGCCAAGGTCGTTTCTTACCTTGTTTCTCTCTATGTCCAAAGCACTTATTACTATAATAATCTCAGTGCTATCGGATAGTTGCTGAAGCATTCGCATCTTAGAGTCCGGTTTGAAGCCTGGCAGAACTCTGCTTGCGTGATGGTCATCGAAAAGTTTTCCTCCGAATTCGAGGTAAAGTTTGTCGCCGAACTGCGATATACGCTGTTTAATGTGTTCGGACTGAATTTTTAGATATTTGTCGTTGTCAAACCCGTATTTCATAACGGGGTTCAAAGATAAGCAAAAATCGGCATTCCCTAAAATGAATCGGCCAATTTTAAAACGAGTTTTTCAGTTTTTTCCCAGCCTAGACACGCGTCAGTAATGGATTTCCCGAAAATTGTCCCATGCTCATCCTGACATCCATCTTCTAAATAAGACTCTATCATAAGACCTTTTAGATAGTTGTTATGACTGCTCTTTAATTCCAATGCCTTGATAGCGTTATCTCTCTGTTTTAGATAATCTTTTCCAGAGTTAGAGTGATTACAATCCACTATGATGGCAGGGTTCTGGATAGGGTAGTCTCGCATAATAGTAGATAGTCCTTCAATGGATTGCCGATCGCAGTTTTGGTGGTGCACGCCATCATGGTCTACATAACCACGAAGGATGGCGTGAGCATAAGGGTTCCCGTGGCTCTGAACTTCCCAATTCCTGTAAATAAAAAGGTGGGGGTTCTGTGCTGTAATAATGTCCTGAGAGAGAGCATGCAGATCTCCGTTTAGTGGATTTTTTATTCCCACAGGTATATCTAATCCGCTTGCCGTGAGTTTGTGTTGTTGATCATCGGCAGAACGGGCTCCTATCGTGACATAACACAGAAGATCAGAGATAAATCTATGGTTTTCAGGGTATAACATTTCGTCTGCACATCCCATTCCTATTTCTTCCAAAGCCCGAAGATGAATTTTCCTTATGGAAAGTACACCTTTAAGTATGTCATCAGTTTGGGATTGCGGATCTGGCCGGTGAAGCATCCCTTTGTAAGCGTTACCGCTAGTTCGTGGTTTACTGGTATAGAGTCTGGGAACTATGAATATTTTATCTCTGACTTTATCACTTAAGCATTTCAGTCTACCCAGATACTCCATTACAGCATCCTCTCTATCGGCAGAGCAAGGGCCTATCAGCAATATAATTCTATTATCATCTGCACGCAGAATATCCTTGATGGATTTGATGCAACCCTCCCTTATCTTTTGACCTTTCGCCGAAAGTGGATACAGTTGCTTTATTTCTTTGGGGATGGGCAGTCTTCTCTTAAATTCCATTGATACTCTTTTGATACTTTCATAAGGCACTTAACCACCTCTATCCAATAGACAGTTATCTTTTTGTCATGAATGAATCGTTCCCTGCTTTCCAGCACTTCCTCTTCTCTATGCGCGTCAAGTATTTGAGCGCCAATTCTTTTTTTTACAATACCTACCTTCTTGCATTCCGACATTCGCATTTCAAAAAGTTGGGCGATACGTCTGTCGATCTCATCGATTCGGTTTCTGATTTCGGCCAATTCTTCCATTTCCCGGTTTTTAACTGCCAATAACGAATTCGAGCATAGCGTTTAGGTCATCTTTTTCAAAGGAAAGTTGCTCTCCGCTTTGAAGATTTTTTATTTGAATGACACCGCCCTCGATTTCATTTTGACCACATATAGACATAAACGGTATGCTCTTACGATCGGCATAGTCGAATTGTTTTTTCAGTTTGCAACTATCAGGGTATACTTCTACACTTATCCCCTTGGAACGAAGAGCTATGCTGATAGGTAGTATGTAAGCACATTCTGTTGGACCCATATTGGCAAATAGCAGTGTAGTTGAACTATTAAGAGAAGTCGGGAATTTGTCAAGTCCTTTTAGGACATCGTAGATGCGATCTGCTCCGAAACTTATCCCAACTCCAGACATATCTGGAAGTCCAAATATACCTGTCAGATTATCGTACCTACCGCCACCACTTATACTTCCTATTTGATAATCAAGAGCTTTAATCTCAAAAATAGCGCCTGTGTAGTAGTTAAGTCCGCGTGCAAGAGATAAATCTATCTCACATTCTGTGCTAATTCCAGCCTCATTAATATAGTTTATCAACTCTTCGAGCTCTTCTATACCTTTAGTGCCTACTTCACACTCTGACATAATAGAGCGCATGGTCCGGAGTTTTTCTTCATTGGTGCCTTTAAGACAGAGGATGGGTTCTAGCTTTTCAATTGCCATCGGGCTCAATCCCTTTTCTATCAACTCTTCTTTCACCGCTTCTAGGCCAATCTTATCTAACTTGTCAATAGCCACAGTGATGTCAACGACTTTATCGGGGCTTCCGCATAATTGAGCTAATCCACTGAGTACCTTGCGATTATTTATCTTGATAACGACCCTTATTCCGAGTCTTTTGAATACTTCATCGGCGATTTGAACGAGCTCTAACTCGCATAGTTGACTCTTGGAGCCTATGACATCTACATCGCACTGGTAAAATTCTCTATATCGACCTTTTTGTGGTCTATCTGCCCGCCACACTGGCTGTATTTGAAAACGCTTGAACGGAAAAGATATTTCGCTTTGGTGCTGGACAACGTAGCGAGCAAATGGAACCGTAAGGTCATATCTTAAACCTTTTTCGCATATTTGCCCGATTAGCGGCTTGCTAGGGTCTGTTCCAGCAAAGGCATCACCAGAATTTAGTATGCGGAAAAGCAACTTGTCCCCTTCATCGCCGTATTTACCCATAAGCGTGGATAGATTTTCCATAGCTGGGGTCTCTAACTGTGCGTACCCAAATGATTTGAATACGCTTTTTATAGTGTCAAAAATATAATTTCTTTCAGCCATCTCTTTCTGGCCGAAATCTCTTGTACCCTTAGGGATAGCAGGTTTTTGTGCCATATATGTATAATTTATTGTGCAAATTTACTACTTTTGCCGTATATAACATATTCAAGGTATGAAAAATTTTTTAAGAACATTACTTGCAGTCATTTGTGCGCTCTTGATTGTGAATCTAATCGGGTTTGCTATATTGATGGGATTGGCTTCATCAACAAGTAGTACTCCGGCTATTCCTTCCAGTGGAATACTAAAGGTTGATATGTCCAAGATTGTAATATCCGAGCAGAGTACACAGAGTCTGAATTTCGCACAGCCGGATGTGCGCACGACAATTGGCCTTCTTAAGGCAGTGAATGCTATCTCATCAGCTGCTTTGGATCCTGGTGTTAAGTGTATGTATTTGAAGACAGACGGTCTTTTTATAGGCACCGGTGCTATTCAGGAATTTAGAAATGCTATCGCTGAATTTCGCAGTAGCGGGAAGCCTGTCATCGCCTATATGGAGAATCCTACTACTGGTTCGTATTATCTTGCAAGTGTGGCAGATAAAGTCTATATGGGAGCATATCAAGGAGGTACTCCTACTTTCACCGGGCTTTCTTCCCAAATGCTATTTTTAGGAGATGCTCTAGATCGACTTGGAGTAAATGTTCAGCTGATCCGTCATGGTAAGTACAAATCAGCGGGAGAGATGTATATCCGCTCCAGTGCCAGTGCCGAGAATCTTTACCAAAATCAGGTGATGGTAAATTCTTTGTGGAGCTCTTTCGCCCAGGATATGGCAGCAAGTCGCGGACTTGATGTTGAGAGTCTTAATTCTGCTATTGATAATCTTGATCTTTGTCTTCCGGTAGATTTTGTGTCTTATGGTCTTGTCGATGAACTTTTGGATAGAAAGGAATTGGAAGATAAATTGGCCGTAATGTCACAGGTGGAAGACTTTGATAATGTGCAGTTTATTCCGTTTGCCGCTTATGCCGATGCGCATATAGTCAATAACTTCCGTTCTTCACAACGCATCGCCGTCATCTATGCCAATGGCTCCATTGTCGATGGCTACGACCTGCAGAATGTAGATGGAGATCGTTTTGCTTCCATAATAGAAGATGTAAGGGAGGATGATATGATAAAGGCTGTGGTTCTTCGTGTTAATTCTCCTGGCGGCAGCGTCGTCGCTTCAGAAAAGATTCGTCATGAATTGGATAGGCTTGCACGGGAAAAACCGCTAATCGCATCATACGGAGATTACGCCGCATCGGGTGGTTATTGGATTTCTAATGGTGCGGAAAGAATTTTCTCTGATGAAACCACACTTACGGGCTCAATAGGTGTTTTCGGTATGGTGCCGGACTTTTCAAAGCTCTATAAAGAGACTCTTCATATAGGAGTACAAAGCGTTTCATCCAATAAACACGGAGATATGTTTTCTATGAGCAGGCCATTTACTAAGGAAGAATTGGCCTATATGCAGCGTAGCATAGAGAGTATCTACACTCGTTTCGTTTCTTTGGTAGCAGAAGGGCGAGATATGAGTGTGTCGGCAGTTGATGAGATAGCTCAAGGTCGCGTGTGGGCTGGAAATGATGCCTTGCAGATTGGCCTTGTAGATGAAATCGGAGGTTTAACGGATGCTCTAAGTTATGCAGCGAAGTGTGGGGGAGACCCGGATGTTGCTAATTGGAACATAGTTGAGTACCCTAAAGAATTGAGCTTCGTGGAAATGTTAACGGAAGCCATTAATGGGACAGTGAACGATTACTCGGTTTATGGTAATTGGTCAGTTTATTATAAGAACTGGTATGACAAGTGGATGTCGGGTGATCGTGAGATTGTATTCGCCACTATGCCATACATTCCTAGCATTATTAAGTAATTCTACAGGAGTTCTCTAATTACTAATACTTTAGAATCGTTATTTTTTACTTTGACACTTTCGCTGGTTTTTCGACAAAGCAGTGAAAGTGTTTCTTTTTTTTGTGGCTCTCTAACAAGCACTACTTCGGATTCTTTCAAAAAGGAAGGAATCTTTAAATCCACGAACACATCGCTAATCTTTTTTTTCTTTCCTGACAGTCCTAGGGGAGTAATCCAATCGCCATTCTCCCAATTCCTTATATAAAATGGAAAGTATAGTTTGTCAAGGCTGGCGTATATGACACCATTTGGTGCGCAAAGTGAGTCGGGCTTTTGCTCTATGCTTATCTTAAACCTTCGGCCAGCTATATCATAAATGCCTTCAGTATCGATCTTTATGATTTCGTTATTCTTAATGTCTATGCCAGATATGGGTGTAATGTCTATGCTATTAGACCCCAGTTCCAGCTTATGCGTAGGGCTGTAGAATGTCTTTCCGCTTAGCGTCTTTCCTTCTAGTAGGAGCCTGCATAGGTCATTATAGCAGCCTTCGCTGAAATGATAAAGTTCCAATTCCCTATAAAGAATATATTTCCAGTGCTTTAGAGAGAGCAACTCCTTTATGTTGCTACATTTTTCTCTGTGTGTAACGTAATACTCCTGAGCTATATCATCAACCTGAGTTATATGAGCCATATCTGAGGCGATGGTCTTTTGAAAAGAAGGATTAATTTCTTTGAATATAGGAAGGACTTTGTGTCTTAACAGATTTCTTTTATAGAGAGACTCGGTGTTGGTTCTATCTTCTCGCCAAGATAGCCCTTTAGACACCATATAATCAGTTATTTCGCTTCTGCTCGTATGAAGAATAGGTCTAAGCACTCTATGAGGAAAGACTCCTGAATCGGTGGCCATACCCTTCATCCCACGACTACCGCATCCACGTAACAGATTTAAAAGGAGTGTCTCGACATTATCATCTGCATTGTGAGCCACAGCTACGGCATCGTACCCATACTTGAGGCATAAATCTGCGAACCAGCCGTATCTAAGTTCACGCGCGGCCATTTCAATGCTAACCTTTTCTTTTTTAGCGTATTTTATGGTGTCGAAACGGATAAAGTGTGACTTTATGCGATTATCCTCGCACCATTTTCGCACAAAGGCTTCATCTCCATCGCTTTCTTCGCCACGTAGGGTAAAATTACAGTGGGCTATTGCATATTTGTTCATAAATGGAAAAAGGACACCATCTAATGCCCTTTTTGCCATATACATCGAGTCGATTCCAGCACTGACTGCGAGAAGTAGTTTCATTATTGTCTTTTTGCGAAGGTGTAGGTGAAATTAAAGGAAAGGAAGTCCTTGAACTGAACTCCACGCTTTTTCGTGACATCTCCTTCTGTTATGGTGACATTAGGATCGGAAATAAGCCAGGTCTTAAATGCCAATGTCATATATTTACTTAATTGCCAATTGATAGCGTTATCCCAGTTTATACGGAAATAAGGTTCATTAAGATAGTCAGTAAAGATTACACCTTGGGTCTCGTATGAAAAATTTTCGTTAATCGAAATTTTAAAATTAGCCTTCAATTGAGCACCGAATTGAAAGAGCGCCATCTTATAATCTTTCCCTTCGGGAGTCTCGATAGTATCATCTTTTAGTTTCATACCATAGGCTTTACGCAAGTCCTCGTTAGTACAGATGGTAAAGCCTCCGGTTATGGGCGCCATATTGACATTAAACCACGGAGTAGGTGCCCACTGAATACCGAATGCTATGTCAGTATAGGCTGGTGACAAAAATCCCGATTTAATGTTTTTTTCTATCCACTTACCATCATCGCCTTTTTCGTATCCATCCGGAGTGTCAGTGAATTGGCTGCGGAAGTTAAAGGAAGCAGTATAGTTAAAAGGTGAACCACTAGCTGTTTGATAGGCCCATTTGCTTTCGAAGTAGATGCGGTCGTTACTCTTTTGAAGGATATTCTCTTTCTCGTTAGAATAAAGAAATCCATAGTCTAGTTGCAGCCGGTTACTCCAGCTCATTAATTCTTTTTTATAGTCAGCCTTGGCATCCAGATTAGTAGTAAGGGTAGTTGTATTATAACCGCCGGCAGCCCAGTTACTTAGATTAGTCATATTGTAACCTAAATTGAGCTGAACAGAAGATGTCCAGTAGTTAGGCTTAGGAGTTTTTCCACTCTCAATCGGTGCCTGCGATATTTCAGTTGCAGCATCAACTGCCGCCTTCTGTACAGCGTCATCCTGTGCAAATGCATTGAAAGACAATAGAATGCAGGCCGTTAATATTAAAATTAATCTTTTCATCTTGTTTAATATGCTATAGCAAATACAACTCTACCCTTTGAAGGCTTTCCGGAATATATATCTTTTCCTTGCTCTTCGCTAACGAAACTGTCCACAGGTATGCATCGTATGGTTGCTTTTGTCTCGTCTTTAATCTTTTGCTCGGTTTCGGCTGTTCCATCCCAGTGGCAAAGCAAGAATCCGCCTTTTTTTATTTCTGTTTTGAATTCTTCCCAGTCATCACATTTACGTACATTAGCATCGCGCATCGCAAGTGCCTTGTTATAAATGTTTATCTGAATTTCATCAAGTAGTGATTTGATATACTTTTCGATTCCTTCAGCATCGTGTGTACTCTTTTCGAGAGTGTCTCTTCGGGCCAATTCCACCGTCCCTCCTGCAAGATCTCTTGCTCCCATTGCAACTCTTACCGGGACTCCCTTCAGTTCCCATTCTGCGAATTTGAATCCTGGCCTAAGTGTGTCTCTATCATCTATCTTGACACTGACTCCCAACTCCTCAAGACGCATTTTCATTTCATTGAATTTGCTGAGGATGGAGTTCCTCTCTTCGTCCGTTTTATATATAGGGACCATTACTACCTGTATAGGGGCCAATGCCGGTGGCAGTACCAGTCCGTTGTCATCACTATGGGCCATAATCAATGCTCCCATTAGCCTAGTGCTCACACCCCAAGAGGTAGCCCAAACATACTGTTCTTTTCCTTCTTTATCAGTGTATTTTACGTCAAATGATTTTGCGAAATTTTGGCCTAGAAAGTGAGACGTACCCGCTTGCAGGGCTTTACCATCCTGCATCATGGCTTCTATGGTTAATGTGTCCAATGCTCCTGCGAATCTTTCGTTCGGGCTTTTGTGACCGACAATAACAGGAAGTGCCATTACTTTTCTAGCGAAATCGGCATATATGTGAACCATTTGTACTGCCTTGGCCTGGGCATCTTCGGCGGTTGCGTGGGCAGTATGTCCTTCTTGCCACAAAAATTCGGCGGTACGAAGGAATGGTCTTGTGCGCATTTCCCACCTTACTACATTACACCACTGATTGCAAATAATAGGGAGGTCCCTCCATGATTTAATCCAATTTTTATAGACACTCCAGATTATGGTTTCAGAAGTAGGACGCACTATGAGTTCTTCTTCAAGTTTTGCATCAGGGTCAACGATAACTCCTTTTCCATCAGGGTCATTCATAAGTCTATGGTGCGTTACCACAGCACATTCTTTTGCGAATCCGGCTACATGCTCGGCTTCGCGACTGAAAAAAGATTTCGGGATAAATAGTGGGAAGTAAGCATTTTGAACTCCTGTTTTCTTGAATTCAGCATCCAAGATAGATTGCATCTTTTCCCATATTGCGTAGCCATAAGGCTTGATGACCATGCATCCCCTAACGGCAGACTGTTCTGCCAAATCGGCTTTGACTACTAGGTCATTATACCATTGTGAGTAATTCTCGCTTCTCGGTGTGATTTCTTTTGCCATATTTTTATATCGTATTTTCGGTATGTTAATTTTGTTCCTAGCGTAACCTAATTTGATAAATTGTCTAAATTTGTAGACTTGAAGTCCCTATTTTATAGGAGGTACGATTATTGCGTGCAAAGATACAAATTTTTATTTAGGAGATTCACTATGAAACGTAGTTTTATTTTTTTGCTCTTTCTGTCTATCGTGGCAGTGTCTTGCGGTACTGCCAGTCACTATGCTGAAGGATACCGATATCGCGATGGCATATATTATACGAATGATACTCCAAGTGAAAATGTTGATGTAGTGCCTAATGTTGCCGGTGTCCAATTTGACGATAAGATAGGCGTTGATTACGACGAATATGGCTGGAGTAAGGCGACTACTTCCAGTAGTATAGTGTTAGTCCCTGTGTGGGGGACATTCGGACCATATTGGCGTTGGGGATATAATCCATGGTATTGGGACAATTGGTATTGGTATAGTAATTGGGGCTGGTATAGCGGTTGGTTTTGGGATGACTGGTATTGGGGATCTCCATATTATTGGGGATATGACCCGTGGTTCTATCGTTATAATATCCCGCCTCATCATGGCTGGGATAGGCCTTCACGTCGTCCATCGACATATACTCCCCATGCTGGAGTTTCGATGAGAAATCCTCGTTTTTCTCCAAGAATTAATCCTTCGTCTGCAACGCGGCGTCCTTCTTCTGCATCTTCTACGATTGGAGGTTCTACTTATAGGAGGTCACCTTCTAACACATCGGGTAGAAGAAGCCCTTCATACTTCGATGGTGTTCCTTCAAGAGGCAATACACCATCTCGTGGCAGTGGCTCTTCTACATATAGAAGGGATAGTGGTTCTGGTAGCTCGTTTAGAGGATCAGGAAGTAATTCAGGCGGTTCTTTTAGGAGTCCATCCGGTGGCGGATCTTCACATAGTGGTGGCGGAGTTTCTAGAGGACGCAGGTAGTATAAGTGTTGAACAAAAATTTAGAATAAAATGAAAAGATATATTTTAGTAGCGTTATCGCTAATGTCTGTTGTGGGCTTGAATGCTCAATCTATGTATGATGCATATACATTTAGTGCTACTGATTATCTGGGTACAGCAAGAGTAGTAGGCTTGGGTGGAGCAGTAGGTGCTTTGGGTTCAGATATAGGAACTATAGGCGTGAACCCTGCAGGTTCTGCGGTGGCTTCTTATTCACAATTTGTAATTTCTCCATCTATAAGCTCTTCTAGGACAAGAACTTCATATGCTTTAGACCCTAATGCTTCATATCAAGGTGGAGTGAATTCGAATCGTTCGTTGTTAAAGCTTTCTAATATAGGTGGTACATCTCGTATAGAATCCGGACCGCTCGGTGCTGCCGTAACATTCGGCTTCGTGATCAATACCACTTACGACTATAATTATGAACATTCAGGACGTGGAGTGAATGGCGTTTCTTCAAAATTTGCGGAAATGGCGCGTGCAGCGCAGGGTATAACGAATTCATCTTTTGAGAGCAATTCGTTTTATGATAACCCTGATTATTCGTCGTTATGGGATGTGGCTATGGGGTATAATGTCGGATTGATAAATGCTTATGGCACAGATGGCAATTATGTAGGATGTACTGAGGTGTTGACAGATGATAATAGACGTTATGTTCCGGGTGATCTGATTCAGCGTTCGCGTCAGATTCTTTCAGGATCAAAAAACGATTTATTGTTCAATATGGCCTTGGATTTTTCTAATGGATTTTACCTGGGTTTCAATATAGGTGTACCATATTTTGGATATGAGAACATGGAACGTTACACCGAGTCAGCAAGGGTCGTAGAGGATTTTCCTATCAAATTTACTTATAACGATGGTAGTGTGGTTGACACCTATTTCGATAACGCCACTTATCAGTATAATTACTCTGCTTCTGGATCAGGAGTGTACGGAAAAGTGGGCTTTATATGGCTTCCTTTCGCAGGATTGCGTATAGGGGCTGCGTATCAGACGCCGACGGCCATGGATATAGAGGAAACATGGATACATAGCGGAAGAGTTTCATACGCTAATGGGGCTTCTTATTCTGGGTCGAGTCGTGAGGGTAGTTATGAGTATACTTTGATAACACCACGCCACTATGATTTTTCTGTGGCATACACATTCGGAAGAATAGGATTGGTGAGCGCAGATCTATCAGCAGAAGATTATAGAAATGTTCGTTTTGAAGACTCCTATAATGATGGTACATTTGATTTCGTGAATACAGCTACTTCTATCTTTAGTGGATTTGCTTATAATCTTAGGGTTGGCGCTGAAGTCAATTTGACATCGAACTTTGCAATAAGAGCTGGTGCAAGCCTTAAGACTTCTGCTGAAAAATATTACTATAGTGATGGAAAGGAGGTTTACTATTCAGACTATGATGATGATTATTATCATGGAAGGAAAGTGCTTCCAGACAATTCTAAGTACGTTAATGATATAACTCGCAGTTATTCTGTAGGTTTCGGTTATAATCCTGCTGGTTCTTTTTTCGCGGATTTCGCTCTGCGCTTAACTAAGTTACCATCAAGTGTGTACCAGCCATACTATAACTACGAAGATGAAGATGTTACATATTATTCTCCTCTTTTCCGTACGGAACGCAATCTTGTGAATGCGGTTCTTACTCTCGGGTGGAGGTTTTAGTTTATTTTTATGAAATTTACTGCTAGGGAACTTGCTGATGTTTTGCATGGAACTGTAGATGGAAACCCATCGGCAGAGGCTACATCGTTTGCTAAGATAGAACATGGTAAAGCCGGGGATTTATGCTTTTACGCTAATCCTAAATATGAGCATTATGTATATACAAGTAAGGCATCCATATTGCTTGTTAATAAAGATTTTGTGCCATCATCCAGTGTGGAACCTACTATGGTAAGGGTGGATAATGCCTATAGTGCGTTAGCTGAATTGCTCGACTATGTGAATCGTCAGCATAAATCCTATAAGCGTCACAGAGGAAGATGTCGTCTTGCCCTTAGTTCAAAGATAGGGAAAAGGGTATGGATAGGAGATTATGTAACTGTAGGAAAGAAGACAGTTGTAGGAGATTATACTAAGATTTATAATAATGTCACCATTGGCGATAACGTTAAGATAGGTTCTAAGTGTATCATCTATCCTGGTGTAGTTATTTTTAGTGGAACCGTGATAGGTGATAGGACTATCTTGCATGCAGGGTGTGTCATAGGAGACGATGGCTTCGGTAATGCACCACAAAGCGATGGCACATGGAAGAAAATAGAGCATGTAGGTAATGTTATTATAGGTAATGATGTCGAGATAGGATCTAATACTACAGTTGACAAGGCCCCTATGGAGTCTACCATTATAGGAGATGGCGTTAGGATAGATAACCTGTGCCAGATTGCCCACAATGTTCAGATAGGAGATAATACCGTTATGGCCGCACTATCTGGAATAGCCGGTTCGGCAATTATCGGAAAGAATTGCATTATCGCAGGACAGGTAGGAATCATAGGGCATGTGAAGATTGCAGATAAGACTACTGTGGCTGCACAAGCAGGAGTTATTGGTAATGTGCGTAAGGGAGGCCAAGTTTTAGTGGGCATGCCAGCTATTCCACACGCCACTTTTATGCGCGCTTATGCTAAGTTCAAGGCAAGTGGGGAAGAATAATTGAAAATAATTCCTATATTTGCGCCCACAAAAATTTGCATGAAACAGAATACATTAAAAAATACATATTATTTCGAGGGGAAAGGACTTCATTCAGGTAAGTATGCACACATGCGTATATGTCCGGCGCCTGTTGATACTGGGATTCGTTTTCACCGCACGGACTTAGGTCCTGATGCTTATGTTGACGCCATAGCGCAGAATGTCTCTTTGACGGCACGCAGTACCACTATATCAAAAGGGAAAGCATCGATTAGTACCATCGAGCACCTTCTTTCGGCTCTAACCGGATTAGGTGTAGATAACGCTTTGATCGAAATCGATAATGTGGAAGTCCCAGTGCTGGATGGCAGTGCGGAAAAATATGTTGAAGCTATCTATCCTGATGGGCTTGTGGAGCAGGACGCACCTAGAAAGTACATTGAAATAGGAAGCGAGTTCTTATATAAAGACGATAAGACAGGCTCTTACATTAAACTCATACCTTCTGATAAGCCTAGTTATGAGGTAACAATAGATTTTAATTCAAAGGTGCTTGGCGTGCAGACCGTGAAGTGGGATCCTTCGATGGATTATGTCCATGAGATAGCTCCGTGTAGGACTTTTTGTTTTTTACACGAGATTCAGTTGTTGGCAAGTCTAGGCCTAATAAAGGGTGGCGACGTGGAAAATGCTATTGTAGTCGTGGAAAGGCCTGTTTCGCCGCAGCGTATCGCTCGACTTGCTAAGACTTTCGGGCACCCTGAACTTAAAGTTACCCAGCAGGGCTATTTGAACAATGTAGAGCTGCATTTTCCTGACGAGTGCGGGAGGCATAAGTTATTGGATATAATAGGAGATTTAAGACTTGTAGGCGGATTTTTAAAGGCTAAAGTCATAGCATATAAACCAGGCCATAGTATTAATACTAAGGTCGCTAAACTTATTTAAACGAAATGGTTAATATTCATCCACTTGCTACGGTTCATCCTGGCGCTAAATTAGGAAATAACGTTGAGATTGGCCCGTATGCTTTCATTGACGATAATGTAGAAATCGGTGATGGTTGTAAGATATATCCTCACGCTACTATTTTTTCTTACGTTAAGATGGGTAAGGATTGTAGTGTTTTTCCAGGGGCCGTGGTAGGCGCCATACCTCAGGATTTGAAATTCGATGGTGAGGTTACTTATGTAGAAATCGGTGATAGGGTAAATATAAGAGAGTGCGCGACCATTAACAGAGGTACAAAGGCTAGCGGAAAAGGCGTAACTAAAATAGGTAATGACACTTTAATTATGTCCTATGTGCATGTGGCCCACGATTGTAGAGTTGGCAATCATTGTATCTTAGTTAGTTATGTCGGAATAGCAGGTGAGACGGATGTGGATGACTGGGCTATATTGGGTGGAAGTACGGTAGTACACCAGTTCTCCCATATCGGAAAGCACGCTATGGTAGGTGGTGGCAGTAAAGTGAATAAAGACATTCCGCCATACGCTTTATGTGGAAGGGACCCTATTTGTTTTGCTGGTATCAATATAGTAGGGCTTCGTCGCAGAGGTTTTGATTCAGATACTGTAAGGACAATTAGGGATATCTACGATACTATATATTATCAGGGGAATAATGTCTCAGACGCGCTGGCAAAAGTGGAAGCTGGATTTCCCGATACTCCGGAGAAATTGGAAATAGTGAATTTCATACGCAATTCTAAGCGTGGCATTGTAAGGGCTAACGACAGTAACGAAAAGGGATTCGTGGAATAGAATGTTGCTTTCCACAGCATATTTTCCTCCTATAGAGTATTTTGCATTACTTGCGAAATGCTCTTTGGTTTATATTGAGGGGTGCGAGAATTATGTCAAGCAGTCCTATCGTAATCGATGCAGTATTCTTACGGCCAATGGAGTCGAGGATTTAAGAGTTCCAATAGTGCATGGTCAGTCCAGGCTGATTACAGACATTGGCATAGATTATAAAACTCCATGGGTGAGACAGAGCGAGTATGCCATTGAATCGGCCTATTATAGTTCGCCTTTTTTCGAGTATTATCGCGATGAATTGTTCGCCATTTTAGATGAGCATCCAAGCAGTCTTTGGGATATGAATATGCGTTTGATTGAGTTTTTTTGTAAAAAGATAGGAATTAAACCTACAATCATTAAAACTGAGTCGTTTGTGGACCCAACAAGTGCGTGTGAGGATTATCGTAATGTCATTCATCCGAAAAAGGCATCGACATATCAGGCCCATCCATATTATCAGGTATTTAGAGAGAAATATGGTTTCACTCCTAATCTTTCCATAATGGATCTGCTTTTCAACGAAGGCCCCGAAAGCATTTGTTATTTATAAAAAAAATGTTATATTTGCAGGCGTGTTAGAGATAGGAGACCGAGTGAGGCCGCCTATTTTTGTTATGGTGTGGGTATTACTTATCTATAAGAACGCAATGCTATGGTGTTTAGTGTGAAATGGATAATGCTCCCATGAAGGTGGAAATGGTGATGGGAAGGATGAATTTGCATAAATAGATAAAAAATGAATAGAAGTGAGTTGGAAGCAGTTTTGGAAAAAGCTGCGCAGCAAAGGGGATGTAAAGTCGTCGATTTGCAATTCGATGACGATGATAATGTCTTTGATGTCACCATAGACAAGGAGAATGGGTATGTAGATCTATCAGACTGTGAGTTTGTTCATAGGGCAGTGCTTGCCGCCTTTGATAGAAATGTTGAAGATTATTCACTTACAGTAGGATCTGTGGGGATAAGTTCGGAGAGTGCCGATGAGATTTTGAAAACAATAAACGAATAATAATAATGGAAAAAGAACCAGTTGCTACTCTTATAGATGCCTTTAAGGATTTTAAGGAGGAGAAAAGTATTGATCGCCCAGTTATGATGGGTGTACTAAAAGATGTCTTTCTTACACAGATAGCCAAGACTTACGGCTCGTCGGATAATTTTGATGTCATCGTTAATGTAGATAAGGGAACGTGCGAGATTTATCAAAATTTTGAGATAGTCGAGAACGTGACCAATCCTAATGCAGAGATGACTCTCGAACAGGTAAAGGCTGATAGCGGAGATGATGACTATGAAATAGGAGATCAATACACTAAAAAAATAGACCTTAAGTCATTTGGTCGCAGAGGAATATTGAATATTCGCCAGAATCTTCAAGGCAGAATCAGGGATATCGAAAAGGCTAATGTGTTCAAGAAATACTCTGAAAAGATCGGAGATATTTTCATCGGTGAAGTATACCAGACATGGAACAAGGAAGTGCTTTTGCTTGACGACGATGGAAATGAACTGCATATACCTCGTGGCGAGCAGATTCCAGGCGAACATTTCAAGAAGAATGACACTATACGTGCTATAATCGAGAAGGTGGAGATGAAGAATAATACTACTCCATATATTATCTTGAGCCGTACTTCTCCTGATTTTCTGAAAAAGCTTTTCGAACAAGAAGTTCCAGAGATTGCGGATGGACTGATAACAGTTAAGAAGGTAGTTCGTATTCCTGGCGAAAGGGCGAAGGTGGCAGTGGAGTCCTATGACGAAAGAATTGACCCAATAGGAGCTTGTATTGGCGTTAAAGGAAGTCGTATTATGGGTATAGTCAGAGAGTTGCATAATGAAAATATAGATGTTATACAATGGTCTGCTAATCCGCAGCTTATGATTCAGCGTGCGCTAAGCCCAGCTAAAGTGTCATATATTGATATGGGAGAGAGCGATGATGCGAAGGTTAAGGTGTTTATGCATCCAGATGAGGTACGAAAGGGAATTGGCCGAAACGGGTGTAATGTTATTTTAGCTGGTCAATTGGTTGATCGTGAGATAGAAGTATGGCGCGACATCCCTAAGGAAGAGGCAGAGGAAGAAGATGTTGCTCTTGATGACTTCGCTAATGAAATTGATCAATGGATCATCGACAAGCTAAAGAGCATAGGATGCGATACCGCAAAGGATGTTCTCGCAATTGATCCGGCTGATATAGCAAAACGTGCTGATCTAGAAGATGAAACAGTGGCGGATGTGATATCAATATTAAAGGCTGAATTTGAAGATTAATTATAAATAAAGGGGTTAAGAATGTCAGAAATCAGACTGAACAAATTAATGCGAACTTTCAACATCGGACTTGGGGAACTAGTAAGCTTCCTATCAAAGCACGGAGTAGATGTTGAAGAAAATCCTAATGCTAAAATCGAAGAATCTGCAGAGATTATGTCCTTGCTTAGAAAGGCATTTGCCAAGGATATGGAAGCGAAGCAGGCTGCTGATGAAGTAGATATCAAAATATCTAAGATTTTGGAAAACACTGTGAAAAAACCGAAGGATGCACCAGAGGAGGAGGAAGAGCCAGAACAGATGATTACGATAAAAACAAACACTTTATCTAATACGTCTCCTAAGGTCGAACCTATCAGGACAGAACCTGTAAAGGAAGAACCGATTCAGGATGAACCTGTCATAAAGGCGGAACCGGAAAGAATCGAGCCAGTTGAGGCGGAGCCTAAAGTTGTGGTGAAGGAAGAGAGTTTAAAGGCAGAAGAAGTAGCTCCTAAGCCTGAAAATGAGGAGAAAAAGCCGGAATCGGAGCCAAAAGACATTGTTGAGGTAAAGGCCGAAGTGCATTCTGAACCTATTGAGGAAAAGAAAATTGAGGCTACTGATGTTAATGTTACACTTGATAATAAAGTGGAAGAGAAAGCCCCTATTGTAAGGGAGGAAAAATCTCGGCAGGAAGTTAAATCGGTGAAACCGGCAGTTGTAAATAAATTCGCCGGTGAGAAAAAGGAATTTAAAAAGCCTCACGACAACAAGAAACCATTTGCTCCTCAACAGAAGGCTGCCGCTTCCACACCGACCCCAGTGGAAAAGACAGCATATTCGGAGAAGGTCGCTTCTACAGAAAATTCTGGTACCACATTAAAGGTAGTGGGAAAGATAGACTTAAGTCAATTTGAGAGAAAGCCATCAGGGAAAAAACGCGAGCGTATTTCGAAGCAGAAGGTAGATCTGGCAAAGGCTGGGCAGAATGTTTCAAACAATAAGCCTAAGCAAGGTAATCAGGGACAGTCACAGAATAATTCTTCTAATAATAAGAAGAATAAGAACAAACAGCGTAACAATAATAACGATCGTAACTTCCGTCCAGTTCTAACTGAAGCTCAGCAAGAGGAAATGCAGAAGCAGATTCAAAAGCAGGTCAAGGAGACTTATGCTAAGATGAATGAGGGGAAGAAGAATAATTTCGGCGCTAAGTATAGAAAGGAAAAACGTGACGCGGCAGCTGCCAAGACTCAGGAGGAAATCCAGCAGATGGCGGCGGAGAATAAGGTTCTGAAAGTTACCGAGTTCGTTACTGTAAATGACCTTGCCACTCTTATGAATAATACCCCTGTAGTCAAGGTTATAGCGGCTTGTATGAGTTTGGGACTTATGGTGTCAATAAACCAAAGGCTTGATGCAGAGGCGCTTGTACTTGTGGCGGAGGAATTTGGGTATAATGTGGAGTTCGTAACGGCAGGCATCACTGAAGAGATTAATTCCGTTACAGAAGAAGATAAAGAAGAAGATCTTGTACCGCGTCCTCCTATCGTAACGGTTATGGGACATGTCGATCACGGAAAGACCTCGCTCTTGGACTACATTCGAAAATCTAATGTTATAGCAGGAGAAGCGGGGGGAATCACGCAGCATATCGGAGCCTATAATGTCACCCTTGATAATGGACGCAAGATTACTTTCTTGGATACGCCTGGACACGAGGCGTTTACGGCTATGCGTGCACGCGGTGCCCAGATGACGGATTTGGCTATTATCATAATAGCAGCGGACGATGCCGTAATGCCTCAAACGGTGGAAGCAATAAATCATGCGCAAGCAGCCGGAGTGCCAATGGTTTTCGCTATAAATAAAATAGATAAGCCAGGGGCCAATTCTGATACCATCCGCCGTCAACTTTCGGAAATGAACATTCTCGTAGAAGACTGGGGAGGAAAATATCAGTGTCAGGAGATATCTGCAAAGAGTGGCTTGGGCGTGGACAAATTGTTGGAGAAGGTGCTTTTGGAGACTGACCTTCTTGATCTTAAGGCCAATCCTAACAAACTGGCAAGCGGAGCTGTCATAGAATCATCTCTTGACAAGGGCCGTGGATATCTTGCTACTATCCTTGTCCAGAATGGTACCCTGCACGTGGGAGATTGCATCCTCTGTGGTAGCTTCTATGGAAGAGTCAAGAACATGTTCAACGAGCGTGGTCAGAAAGTCACCGAGGCAGGACCATCTACACCTGTATCGGTGCTTGGCCTAAATGGAGCTCCGGCTGCAGGCGAGAAGTTCAATGTACTTGCGGATGAAAAAGAAGCGAAGAGCATAGCCAATAAGCGCGAACAGCTCATAAGAATACAGGGCATAAAGACTCAAAAGCATATGACTCTTGAAGAAATCGGGCGCCGTATCGCTATCGGTAACTTCAAGGAACTTAACATTATCGTTAAAGGTGATGTTGATGGTTCAGTTGAAGCCCTTTCAGATTCTCTTATCAAGCTTTCTACAGATGAGGTGAAGGTAAATGTCATACATAAGGCTGTGGGCGCTATTTCCGAGTCGGACATTCTATTGGCACAGGCTTCTGATGCCGTGATCGTGGGATTCCAGGTAAGACCTTCTGTAGATGCACGTCGTGCTGCCGAAAAAGAGGGGATAGAGATTCGTCTGTATTCAGTTATTTATGACTGTATTAACGAAGTGAAGGATGGTATAGAAGGTATGTTGGAACCAGAGAAGAAAGAGGAAGTCATAGCTACGGCAGAAGTTAAACAAGTCTTTAAAATCAGCAAGGTGGGAACGATTGCCGGTTGTATCATCCGCGATGGCAAGATGGTAGCTAAGGCTCAGGTAAGGCTTATTAGAGATGGTATAGTTATATACACGGGCGAATTGTCATCCCTGCAGATTGGAAAGGACTCGGTAAAGGAAGTGGGTGCAGGCAAAGAGTGTGGTATGGCTATCGCTGGGTATAATGATATCAAGGAGGGTGACTTCATAGAGGCCTTCCATATTGTCGAGATAAAGAGAACTTTGTAGAAGTAATATTTGCACGATAGTGTAATAATTACTAAATTTGTGAAGGGAAAGTCGTACACGACCAGCTCCCTCTGAATTCCCCCAGGACCGGAAGGTAGCAAGGGCAGGAGGTTGTAGCGGTGCGATGTACTAAGCTTTCCCTTTTTTGTTTTATGAAATCGGAAATATTGATTATAGGGGCTGGTGCCGCGGGTTTGATGGCTGCTTACGCTGCGGCTAAAACTTTAGTTGAATTAGGGAGTGACGCATCAGTTGTTGTGCTTGAAAAAATGCCTAGACCAGCCAGGAAGATGATGATTACTGGGAAAGGGCGATGTAACTTTACTAATCTAAAAGATTGGAACGACTTTAGTTCTCATATACGCACAAATCCTAATTTTGTCAAGTCGGCCTTCTATGGATTTCCCCCTCAAAAAGTAATAGATTTTTTCACTTCGCATGGTATGCCTTCAGTGGTGGAAAGAGGCGATAGGGTGTTCCCTTGCTCATATAAAGCTTCGGATGTGGTGGATACATTAGTGAATGCTTGTAATGGGTATGGCGTAAAGATAGTGTGTGACGCAGAAGTAAAGTCAATAGAAAAGTCAGAATCTCTTTTTAAGGTAGTTCTAGAAGATGGTTCAGCCTATATATCAAGGGCTTTGATTTTGGCGACAGGAGGCCTGAGTTACCCTTCAACAGGCTCCACAGGGGATGGCTATAATTGGGCTAGGGAACTTGGGTATAAAATGATACCAGTTTTTCCTTCTCTCACAGCACTTGTTCCCGACGGATATAAAATCAGGGAAGACAAATCTTTACATATAGATAGAAGAACAAAGTTAAGCGAGTGGGGTGGCGCACTGTGTGGAATGCAGTTAAAGAATGTCGGGCTCCAGCTTTATATACAAGATATCTTAACAGAAGAGGAGTTCGGCGACCTCGATTTCACTGATGGTGGACTGGAAGGTCCAATTGGTTTTCAGATAAGCCGCAAGGCCGTTAAAGCACTCATTAATGGCTCAAGGGTACGAGTCATGTTAGACTTAAAATATGGTGTCTCTCTAACAGAACTTACAACAAGGATAAAGGAAATATGGGGCGAGATAGATAAAGACCCTCGAAGTGCGCGACTTAGAGAAAAAGAGCGGTTACGGATTCTGCTTGGCAAATTGATGCCGTGGGAATTGATACCTGCTTTTACTATAAGTCATCCCGAGATAATTACACTCGAGCGACGTTCGCGTACTCAGACTAAGGTGTGGGTTAATCTGGTTTCCATAGCTAAGGCGCTTAAAGCATGGTCTTTTGATATTGCCGGTTATGTGGGATATGAGCGAGCTGTGGTTACAGCCGGAGGCGTTGACACAAGTCAGTTTGTCGCAAAGACTATGGAGTCAAGGCTCGATAAGGGTTTGTATATGTGCGGTGAACTGATGGATATAGATGCCGATACAGGGGGATATAACCTACAGTTAGCCTTTTCTACCGGTCATTTGGCAGGCGAAAGTGCAGCTAAAAGTCTATTGCGAAAATGATTCGCTTTAGTAACTTTCAAAAAATAACCTGCATCATCTTAGTAAATCTTTTTGTATCCTCGAAAATCTAATGCTAATCTAACGCAACTTATTTTTTTTCAAGTTACTTATACTTCGGCAGGCGAAAAATACTTCCTTAACTCTTTTGGAGTAACAAAAATCATTGTACTGGGATTTTTGCAGTGAACTAAGAAAAATTTTATTATATTTGCACTCCCAAAAGCCACTTTAGCTCAGTCGGTAGAGCAGCGCATTCGTAACGCGCAGGTCGCGAGTTCGAGCCTCGTGAGTGGCTCTTAAAATTTTCGGCGCTTTTGTATTGCATCAACTATGCATACAAAGGCGCTTCCTATTATAGCTGAACATAAGGAACCAAGCAGTACTGCTATCTTTCCAGTTGCCCTCATCTTTTCCATGAGTTCAGGTGCTTGATCCCCGAAAGACAGTGTATCAACGAATATGCTCATCGTGAATCCTATTCCTCCTAGACAGGCTACGGCAAGGAACATTGGCCAGCTAGTTTCTTTTGGTTTTTCTCCAATTTTTAATTTTACACTGAGCCAACTGAGTAGGGTTATGCCCACTGGTTTTCCGATCATTAGGCCTAACATTATTCCTATGGCGACATTACTAGCGGATGAAAGAGCGCTCGCATCCAGGCGTACGCCTGCATTGGCCAAGGCAAAAAGTGGCATTATAAGGAAGTTAACCCAAGGGGATAGGGCACGCTCAAGCGTGTAACTCATGTTCATGGAGCCGTTGACAGTACGTTTAATTTCCCTTAGATAGTGTCTTTGAGGCCCACTAGGGAATCCCATCCCGGATTCGATATTGTCATACAGGTTGAAATTTGCCCAAGACTCTTTTATCCTGGAATATACACCTTCCTTATCGTATCGTGCTTTATTAGGTATGATAAAGGCCATTACCACTCCGGACATAGTAGCGTGTATGCCACCATAGTAGAAAAGTACCCAGATTGCAAAGGCAATGACAAGATAGGGAAGCATTCTCTTTTCGCCAAGTTTTTTTAATAGTATGGCTATGCCTATCATAGCAAAGGCTATAAGAATTAGGGTTATATTGATTTTGCCTCCATAGAAAAGAGCCACTACCAATATTGCAATCAAATCGTCTGCTATGGCCAGTGCTGTAAGAAATACCTTCATCGCTACCGGGACTCTATCTCCCAATGCAGAGAGTATACACACGGCAAAGGCGATATCAGTAGCCGTAGGTATTCCCCAACCACTGGCGCCCGGTCCGGAATGGTTAACTATTGTGTATATGATGGCGGGGCACACCACTCCACCGAATGCGGCTATGATGGGGAGTATGGCCTTTTTAGGTGATGAAAGTTCTCCATATGCCACCTCTCTTTTAATTTCTAGTCCTACGGTAAAGAAAAATACCACCATTAGTATGTCGTTTATGAATTTGCCGACATTCATATTTTGAGGAAAACTTACATTGACCGCACCATCGGGGCTTTTTAGTTTGATGATAAGTTCGGTATTTAAAAGATCTTGATAAAGGTCTCTTGTTAGGGGAAGATTAGCAAGAAGTAATGCTATGGCGACGCATATAATAAGCAGTACGCCTTGAAACCATGGCTTTTGTGTTAGGTTATGACCTTTCTCGTGAAATATTTTTCTAGTTTTATTCCAATAGTAAATAGGTATCAGTTTCATCTTAAAAAATGATTTTAAAGTCTAAAGTCTGATTATCACAATAATACGTGTCTATTTTTGATATGTTGTCTTCTTTTGAACATATCAACATAGGTTTCTCAAATTCTATAGCGACAATATCTCCAATTCTCAAATAGCAGATGGAGGAGACTTGTTCTATTGCTTTTTCTATTATTTCAGTTGAGTCTGTTTGTCTTTTGTATATTGTTTTGGAATTCTTTTTAATAGTGAATTCGTTAATCGGATTCCCAAGTGTAATAGGGGAATATAGAGGGTAGGGAAGGAATGAGGTGTGATCCATACAACTGGCACACGCCCACCCTTGCTCTGGAATTTCTAACAGATCTGTCGGGTAAAGTAAGATTCCATATCCGATAGCATCATAGTATCTTGATGCGAATTTTTTAGAGATGCTCCGTCCGGGTTTACTTATTCGTGCGAATAGAACCGGAGAATATTTTAGAGATTGGATGAACTCCGGAACATATAAATCTTCACCGTCTTTTTCCCACGTAGTGTCCGGTCTTACCATTACATTCCCTGCAGTTGAAAGTACTACTATATTCATAACCAATTATAACCTTCCATAAGCGTTAACAGTGGATACTCACTCCCATACTTAGTAACGCGAAAATTTTCGGGCACAAATGTAAATAAAAAATTATAGTTTTCGAAGTGTCATTCAACGTGTTTACAAACTTATTTTTAAAATTAGGAATGGTATATTTTGAATGTTTGTGCAAAGTGCTAAATTTGCATCCATTATGAAAATAAAAGACATCAAATATCCTGATTATCCTTTTACCAGGATGGTAAAAGTTAAAGTTAAGGATTCTTCAAAGGGACGCTTTCAGTTCGATGATTCGTATCCATACCTTGACGATAGTTTTTCCTATAAATTTAATAGGGCTTTAAATGCCTTTGTACTTAGGTGGTTAGATAACATATATCATAGAGTGTGCTTAGGCCTTAGAATAGAAGGCAGGGAGATATTAAAAAAATATAAGAAGGAGCTGGCCGGTGGCGGAGTGTCCGTGTGTAATCATGTTTTTCGTGAGGATCTGGTAATGGTCTGCAGGGCATTGGGAAAATACAGAAAAATGCATGTGCCAATATATGCCAAGCATCTAAATAATAGTAGACTATATTATTGGATGTTAAGATATATGGGTGGAATACCTATAGGAGAGACCATGTCCGGGATGAAAGCCTTTAATACAGCGCTTGATACATATCATTCACGAGGAGAGTGGATACATGTCTTTCCAGAAGAAGTAAGATGGGACTTTTATCCTTACATCAGACCATTTAGAAAGGGCCCGTTTACTATGGCATACAAATATAACTGCCCGCTAGTCCCATTAGTTATTACCTTTAGAAAGAGAACTGGAATCTTTCGCTTGACAGGGCCGAAAGATATGCCTCTGTTCACTATAAAAATTCTCGAGCCTGTGTTCCCTGATAGAACAAAAACTCGAGAAAGTGAGGTTAATCGTATGCTTGAAACAGCGCATCAAAGGATGGTCGAAGGCGCGGGGATAAAAAACAATCCTTGGCCTGCTAATCCTTGTGAGTTAGATGCTTAAAGATATTTTCCTTTTCTTTATTCTGCATGAGATGGACGATTTTGAATTGGCCATCTCTCATACCTTTCTGTAGGCTTTCCTGCTTGAATGCCCTGAAACTATCCCCGATTAGGCGGAAAGTTTTAGGGGCTTTAAGGCGTAGCGACTTTCTCTTCGCCGCGTATTCCGTATTATAGTCCTGAAGGGTATTATCCACCATCTCGGAAAATTCGTCAGCGGTCTTTTGATCCACGGATTTATCGAACTCGTAAAAGAAATCGTATCGAGACTTTTCAACATCGGCGAAACCTGCGAAGAACTTGGTTTTCAGTGATTTTTTCCGTTCCGCCTTATGTACGGCATCTATGAACTGCTTCTCATATAATTTTTCACCTGTTATACTTACTATACCATTGATTTTCTGAATCATATGTATAGTCGGCGTGTTTTTGTATTTAGGCCCAGCTATGAGCAGGTCATTCATGTTGTATCTGTATAAGCCGTTGTAGGTGGTAATATATGGACAATAATTCTTTCCTTCTTCCAGTTCGTGCACCATCTTAAAGTGCGGTGATGGACTATTCAACTCACTCTCTTCAACGAACTCCATAAAGTGGAATTGGGCGAAAGGAACAGACCAATTGGAACCATCGAAGGGCATACCAAATCTGCATTCGGAAGCAAAGTATCCAAGTTCTATGTGTTGAATATTGGCTGGGAAGGCATCGATGAATTTATCGATATAGATTTGGGTATTGCCACATTTCCAAGTGTTTAGCGCCACTATTTTAGGCCAATAGTGCTTAGGTAGCGGATGTCCATACTGCTCCTTCAGCTTTTGCAGTTCATTGGCCCGTTTAGGATTTGGCTTTAAAAGCGGGGCGACTCTTTCTCTTATATCCTTTTCTATTGTGACTTTTTCGCTTAATGTGCCGTGCCTTATGTCATCGATATAGTCATCGTAGAATTCTTCGGCATTTTTAAGTAACTCGGTAATAGTTGAAGGATTGGCCGTTAGAATGAACGAAATATCTCTATGTTCAATTGCAAGTCGCATCATAGCATAATAACGGGCCGTATAGTCAGAAATCTCCGAAAGATAGTATGGATTAGCTATTTTCTTTCTTAGCATTTTTGACGCAGAGGCCTGTGTATAACCGGATATGGAACCTACAGGTACGCCTTCTTTCGTGTATCCCTCTATGGCTGAACTTACTACGACAAGGAACTTTCCCCCAACAAGAGCCGGGTTTCTAGACAACAGCCAAAACCAAAGATTAGATATTCTATGCGACACTCTCTTGTATTCCCACGACATGGGCAGGAACTTAGGCTTGGCTGTCGTGCCGGAGGTGGTGGCGTACATAAAAGGCCTGCCTGGTATAAGCACATTGTGCTCTCCTGCCAATTGCCTATCGACATAGGGACGGAAATTCTCATATTCGCTAGCCTTGTTCTTCTCCCTGAATCTTGCTAGAAGTTCTTCATTAGATTCCGCAGATAGTATATAGTCGAAATCGTGTTCTTTACCATAAACAGTGTCTTTATTATATGTCAATATGTCTCTAAGTGTGGAGCACGATGTTTCGTACGGAGCGGACAATGCCTTGTCCATACGTCTTTTTTCGGCACCTCCCACAATAGAAAAATAAGCCTTAATGGCTTCTCCAATCATTTTCCCCATTTCATTTTTAATTTTTCCATACCATTTTCAAGGGCATATTCTTGCTCGAGCTTAGCAAATTGCTTCTTAGTATCAAGCATAAAAGCCCCATTTTGAACCCAAGAGAAGTAGGAGCGTTCCGTGTTGAACACATCACGCGCTTTCTTTCCCTTGTGTTTTCCGAAATTGATAATGGCTTCACCATTGTCATTCCGCACTAGATAGCCTGCAAAATCTATACTTTTTCGAGAGCCAAAGCTAGAAAGTGAATTAATGTCATTTTTTAAGGTGTCGGGGTATTTATCTAATTCTCCTTTTAAAACTTCGTATGTCGCTATGGTATCAGCTTCTGCCGTATGGGCATTTTCGAAGTCCCCACCGCAGTAAAAGCGGTACGCCGCTTTAAGGTTACGTGGCTCCATAGTGTGGTAGATGCTCTGGACATCCACCATTTTAGGGGAGTGTAGGTCGACATCGATCTTTTTACCAGCCAATTCCGCCCTTTCGAATTCTTCAGCCAGCATAGGAAGATCGAATTTCGTAGAGTTAAATCCAGCCAAATCACTGTCTTTGAGCCAGAGAGCTATTTCTTCTGCAACATCGTAAAAGGTGGGACAATCGATAAGCATATCATCCGTTATCCCATTTACTTTAGAGGCCGAAGGCTCTATAGGTCTCTGACACTTATTTTGGTAATCCCATGGTTTTATTTTCCAAGTCTTTACGGAGTCTGTTCCGTCAGGGAATACCTTTACAAAGCTTAGTTCTATTATGGAGTCACAAGGGATATTAAGCCCTGTGCTTTCTATGTCGAAAAAAAGCAGGGGCCGGCTAAGGTTTAGTTTCATTTTTGTTTTTACTTTAAGATACCATTATAGGCATAATGATGCCACAAAGTTTTTCGCTTTCAGCTTCTTCTTCTGAAGGGACAATAAGCACGGCGCGTCGCGCATCGGCAAATTTCATCATAATGCTTTCACACGTCATATTGCTTAGTATTTCTATAAGGAAACTGCTTTTGAAGCCTACACTCAAAGTGTCACCATGATATTCGCAAGGTATTTTCTCGTAAGCAGCTATGGCGAAACTTAAATCCTGTGCGGTGATTTCCAACTGACCTTCGGATAGTTCGAATTTGATGTGATTCGATGCTTTGTTAGCACATACAGCTACACGCTTCACAGTGTTAAGCAGTTGAACACGGTCAATTTTGAGTACATTGGTGTTGTTCTGAGGTATTACGTCACGATATTTAGGATATCTGCCTACTATGAGTCGGCATATTAATGTAGTACCTGCAAAGGTGAAGACGGCACTGGATTCGTCGAAGCTAAGGTCGACAGTCTCAACATCCTTTCCTATAATGGATTTGAGTATGAGGGCCGGTTTCTTGTGGAGTATGAATGAAGTTTTTTCTGGACTTTTCAGCTCACTATCCGTGTAGCAGATTAGTTTGTGTGAGTCGGATGCTACAAGGGTACTCTTATCTGTGTCCAAATCGAAGAAAATACCATTCATCGCCGGCCTCATCTCGTCATCTGCAGTTGCATAAACGGTAGATGAAATGCCGTTGATAAGTGCTTGCGCAGGAAAAGTTATGTGCTGAGCACTATCACATGAATCGGAAATGTTAGGATAATCTTCAGAAAGGTAATAAGGAAGAGAGGAGTTACCATTATTCCATATACACTCAAAAGAACTGTCAGAAGTGGTTTTGATAGATATAGGTTGATCTGGTAAGGCCTTTATCAGGTCTATCATTTGGTGTGAAGGAACAGCGATGCTGCCATCCTCTTCATTCTCCACGTTAATGGAAGTGCGCAGCGTAAGTTCCTGGTCGGAAGCTGTTATGGTTAATAAACCTCCCTTTACGTCAAAAAGAAAATTATCAAGTATGGGAAGTACTGTCTTAGTAGGAATGGCTTTAGCCACATCCATCAATCCTTTGAGCAATTCTGCGCTTGAAACATTAAATTCCATATAACTTTTGTTTTGATTATTCTAACTAATTTATACTATAACTTAAGTTTCGCATTTTAATAATTATTTAATATATGATAGTTTGTGCGTATAGCGAAACTTAATCCCACACACAACTATTGTCTACGTCACCCTATTCCTAAATCCCTTTTCTCAAGAAAGGAACTTGCTGTCGGCGCAAGCGCCTTTAATAATGACTGTTTCGCACTTGCGAAACTTTAATCATTGCATAATGCAGTAGAAAAAGGTCTTTCTACAAGCGTACAAAAGTACAAAAAAACTTCGGATAATCCATGCTTTGTGTGGTGGCACATATTTTGACTTTGTAAGGGCGGTTTTTTAAGTGATATTTAAATTATAGTATGATATGAATAGAATTATAAAATCTTTAGCAGTGGCAGGCGCACTTGTTTCCATGTCTGCCAATTTGTCAGCATCCGCGCAGGATTATCCTGACTTTACATACGCTGCAGAGTCGTCTATGAAAGCGGTTGTGTATGTGGAAGTAACTATTCGGGCCAATACTTCCGGCTCCCAGATTACCGATCCTTTTTTCCAATTTTTCTTCGGTGACGATTTCGTGCCGCAAAGCCGTGAGCGAAAGGGGAGTGGTTCTGGAGTAATCATTCGCCCAGACGGGTATATAGTTACCAATAATCACGTGGTTGCCGATGCTACAAGCATAAGGGTTACCTTGAACAACAATAAGTCCTATGATGCCACGATAGTGGGAACCGATCCGGCAACTGACATAGCTCTTATAAAGATCGATGCCAAGAGTTTACCATATCTTACTTTCTCGGATTCGGACAAATTGAGAATAGGAGAATGGGTTTTGGCAATAGGCTCTCCGTACGATTTGCGTTCTACCGTAACGGCAGGTATTGTAAGTGCCAAGGGTCGCTCGATGCCTAATTATAAAGGTGAGTTTAAAGTGGAGTCTTTTATTCAAACGGATGCCGCAGTGAACCCTGGAAATTCGGGTGGAGCACTAGTCAACAAGAAGGGAGAATTAGTCGGAATCAATACAGCTATTATTTCCCAAACAGGCTCTTATTCAGGCTATTCATTCGCCGTTCCATCAAATATCGCCAGCAAAGTGGTAGCAGACCTTATTGATTTCGGTTCAGTAAGAAGAGCTCGTCTGGGAGTGTCAATGATGGCCGTTGATGAAAAAGTTGCAGATGAGATGAAACTTTCTTCACTTGAAGGCGTATATATTGTTGAGGTTGTTAAAGGAAGCGCTGCTGACAAGGCAGGGATAAAGAAGAATGATGTAATTTTGTCCGTTAATGGTAAAAATGTCGAAAATCCTTCTCATTTCCAGGAACTTGTAAATGGATTCCATCCAGGTGACGTGGTTACTATGAAGATAGCCCGTGGACAGAATGTGCACAATATAAAGGTGACATTCCAAGGTGAAACTCAACAGACGGGATGGGCTCAGGAAGATGGCACTGTTTCATTCTATGGTGCGTCATTAAGAGCTGCCGATAAAGCAACACTTGCTGATTTGAGAATTAAAAATGGTGTAGAGATAGTATCTGCTGGAAAAGGCAAATTGGCTGCAAGTGGAGCTGTTGACGGTCTGATTATCAGGTATGTGAATGATCAGAGCGTTTCTAAACCTCAAGACGTGATAGATGCTGCGGCAAAGGCAAAGAGAGCCATCGTAATTGAGTGCATAACTCCTGCCGGCCGTTCTGTATTCTTCGCGCTTGCAAAGGATTAGATAGTATAGATTTATAATGAGACAACTAAAAATTACAAAAAGTATTACCAACCGCGAAAGCGCATCTCTGGATAAATATCTTCAGGAGATTGGCCGTGAGGAGTTGGTATCGCCGGAGGAAGAGGTGGAATTGGCCCAGCGCATCCGTAAGGGTGACCAAGTGGCTTTGGAAAAGTTGACAAGGGCTAATTTAAGATTCGTGGTTTCTGTTGCGAAGCAGTATCAGAATCAGGGACTAAGTCTTCCGGATCTTATAGACGAAGGAAACCTGGGTCTTATCAAAGCTGCGGAAAAGTTTGATGAGACCCGCGGTTTCAAATTTATCTCCTATGCAGTGTGGTGGATTCGTCAAAGTATACTGCAAGCTCTTGCTGAACAGAGCCGTATAGTCAGGCTTCCATTGAATCAGGTGGGCTCACTGAACAAGATTAACAAGGCGCTTGGACGCTTCGAACAAGAAAACGAGAGACAGCCATCTACGCAGGAATTGTCAGAGATGATAGATATCCCAAAAGAGAAGATCGATGACACGCTTCGCGTATCAGGGCGTCATGTAAGTATGGATGCTCCTTTTGTGGATGGAGAGGATAACTCGCTACTCGATGTGCTTCCTAATGATGATTCTCCTATGGCGGATCGTGGACTGAATAAAGAGTCTCTTAGTACAGAGGTTGATCGTGTGCTTCAGGTACTCACTCCTCGTGAAAGAGAGATAGTAAAATGCTTCTTCGGAATCGGATGCCAGGAGATGACTCTTGAAGAAATAGGTGAAAATCTGGATCTTACACGTGAGAGAGTGCGTCAGATAAAGGAAAAGGCTATAAGAAAATTAAAAAAACCATCAGCTTGCGAGCTGCTTAAATCTTATCTTGGTTAATGGGTGCTCAAGAGTTGTTGGCTTTGAAAGCCTCGGAAGCGATAGAGTCGTTATATTCCGTTAAGATGGAGCCATCTGCCCTGCAAGTGGCAGCTACCAAAAAAGGTATTGAAGGGGATTATACCTTAGTGGTGTTTCCTCTTCTTCGTGTTTCACACACTAGTCCTCAAGCTACAGGAGAGGCTATAGGCGAATGGGTGAGCGGTAATTGCCCTGAAGTGGCTAATTATAATGTGGTTAATGGCTTTTTGAACTTCACTTTATCTGCTAAATTCTGGAACGAGACTCTAAAAGAAATGGAGAAGAGTCCGGATTTCGGTACGCTCCCACCTACCGGGAAGACCATAATGGTGGAGTTTTCATCTCCTAATACGAATAAGCCTTTGCATCTGGGCCACGTGCGTAATAATCTGTTAGGCTCTTCGGTTTCTGATATATTAAAGGCAGCTGGTAATAATGTGATAAAGGCTACCTTGGTAAATGACAGGGGAGTGCATATTTGCAAGAGTATGTACGCTTGGGAGAAGCGCTTTAATGGTGCTACGCCGCAGAGCCGTCATCAAAAAGGCGATCATCTTGTGGGTGATTGCTATGTGGAGTATGCGAAGATGGAAAAAGAGGATCCTTCCGTTTTGGACGATGTGCATAAGATGCTTGTCGATTGGGAAAATGGAGATCCTCAAGTACGTGCTTTATGGAAGATGATGAACCAGTGGGTGTTCGATGGCTTTGCACAGACATATAAGTCACTAGGCATTACATTCGACAAGACATACTATGAGTCTCAGACTTATCTTCTTGGAAAAGAATTGGTGAAGAAGGGGCTTGAGATGGGCGTGTTCGTTAAAGACCCCGACGGAAGCGTGTGGTGTGATTTAACTGCCGATGGGCTTGATCGAAAGATTTTACTCAGAAGCGATGGCACATCAGTGTATATTACACAAGACCTAGGCACCGCAGAGAGGCGCTTTAATGAATTCCACCTCGATTCGCATGTCTATGTCGTAGGTAACGAACAAGACTACCATTTTCAAGTTCTTAAGTTAATACTTTCTAAGTTGGGATTTGATTGGGCGAAGAGAATATATCACCTAAGCTATGGTATGGTGGAACTTCCAGAAGGGAAGATGAAGAGCCGCGAAGGTACAGTGGTCGATGCCGATGACCTCATAGAGAAAATGTATAACGAAGCCAAGCTTACCACTGAAGCCTCAGGTAAACTGGGAGATATGAGCCAGGAAGAGAAGAGTAAATTATACTCTATGATAGGCTTGGGTGCATTGAAATATTTCATCTTAAAGGTTGATCCTAAAAAGACTATGCTTTTCGACCCTAAGGAGAGTATAGATTTCAATGGAAATACAGGCCCATTTATCCAGTACACTCACGCTCGTATTAAGAGTATTCTGCGTAAGGCGGAGCAAGAAGGGAAAAAATCAGAGGTAGACGATGGTATTGTCCTGTCACCTAAGGAGGTGAGAATGGTTAAGATACTGGCTTCTTATCCTGATAAAGTTAAGGAAGCGGCTGATTCGCTTTCTCCGGCTCTTATAGCCAATTATTCTTATGACTTGGCCAAGGAATTCAATCAGTACTACCACGACACCCCTATACTCCGTGAAGCAGACGATAGAGTTCTTTCCATGCGTCTGGCTTTAATCTCAGAGGTGGCTGTGGTCTTGGAAAAAGCGATGGGGCTGCTTGGTATAAGTCTTCCTGAGAGGATGTAACAAAATGGAGCAGGCTTATATGTTTCCGACCTCCGTTAAGGAGGTGGAAAAACTAGGGTGGGATTATATTGATATAATCTTTTTTACAGGAGATGCTTTTGTAGATCATCCTAGTTTTGGTACAGCCTGTATAAGCCGATATCTTCAGAAGTTCGGTTATCGTATAGCAATCGTCCCCCAGCCTAACTGGAGGGACGATTTGCGTGATTTTCGTAAGCTAGGAAAGCCGAGACTGTATTTCGCCGTTAATTCCGGGGCTATGGATTCTATGGTGAATCACTACACTGCGCAGAAGCGTCTTCGGCACGAAGACGCTTACACGCCCGACGGGCGTGCCGGGCAGCGCCCGGACCGCGCAGTTACCATCTACACTAAGATCCTTAAACAGTTATATCCAGAAGTTCCTGTAGTTATAGGCGGAGTGGAGGCCTCCTTACGACGACTTACCCACTACGATTATTGGGATGACCGTCTTTACCCATCTGTCCTTTTAAGTAGTGGCGCCGATTGGCTTTGTTACGGAATGGGGGAAAAGCCTATGTTGGAATTAACAAAGGCTATAGAGGCAGGGCGTAACACTAGGCAGATGGAATCTCTTCCACAATTGGCCTTTTACCGAAAAGGTACTTGTAAGATATCGAATGTCCTAACACTAAATAGTTACCAGACTTGTTTGAAGGACAAGAAAGCATTTGCCCGAAACTTCCACGAGATTGAAATGCAGATAAATATGATGCATCCTCAAATTCTTATAGAGGCTGTGGAAGACGGCTATGTTCAGGTAAACCCGCCGTGTCCGCCTGCTACCACTTCGGAAATGGATTCTTATTGGGATTTGCCATTTACAAAACTTCCACATCCCCGTTATAAAGACAAGCGCATCCCCGCATACGATATGATAAAGGACAGCATTATAACGCATAGAGGATGTTTTGGTGGGTGTAATTTCTGCACTATTGCGGCACATCAAGGCAAGTTCATTCAGTCCAGAAGCCACGAGAGTATATTGGCCGAGGTTAAAAGACTCGTCTCTATGCCCCAATTTCATGGTAACATATCCGATTTAGGTGCGCCTACTGCGAACATGTATGGGATGCAGGGTAAAAATAAAGATTTATGTGAAATCTGCCGTAGGCAGTCGTGTCTGTTCCCTTCGCCTTGTAAGAATATGAATCGTTCACACTCGGACATCTTAAAATTATATAAAGAGGTGGATGCCGTGAAAGGAGTAAGACACTCTTATGTGGGAAGTGGCATTAGATACGATTTGTTCCTAACTCAAGACGGATTCGTAGATGAATCATCAAGACCTTATTTGAAAGAGTTGATCCTTAATCATATATCCGGGAGGATGAAGGTGGCTCCGGAGCATACTGAAGACAGGGTCCTAAACTATATGGGTAAGCCTTCGTTTAAGTTATTTGAGAGACTTCGGGTGGAGTTTGACAAGATTAACGCAGAGGCTGGCAGACATAGCGAGATAGTGCCCTATTTTATTTCAGCGCATCCAGGGTGTACGATGGAGGATATGAGACGATTGGCCCATAATCCTTGTCTAAAAGGCATCTGGATGGAGCAGGTGCAGGACTTTACCCCCACGCCCATGACGACATCTTCTGTAATGTTCTATTCGGGTATCGATCCGCGCACAATGAAGCCCGTTTTCGTGGAACGTCGTCCAGAGGCAAAACGGGCTCAAAAAAGTTTCTTTTTTAAGAAATAAAAGTCTTTATGACATCTGGAATTTTCTAGAAGAGCGCATCATCTGTTTTAAGATGATAGCCATCTGCTCAGACTCTTGAAGTACATTTAGATATAGATATCCCGTGTTCATATTCACGGCGTTGTCCCTAATATCCTCCATCAAGGATTTACGCATATTTGAAAAGTCTTTTTGCAGAAGCTTAAGGTTTTCTTCTGTCGATTTCAGCTCAGCGAATTCACCATCTTCACAGTGCTTTTTTATTTCATTCATATAATTGATTAGGCTATCTCTTTCGGGAATGAACGAATCGACATATCTTTCAGGGATAGGTGTGAAGTGATTGTCAATATGCTCGAATGCTGGCTCACAGATGCGTCGTATCGCGTAGTATAGTTGTTCTATTTCATTGAAGGATGTAAAGAACCAAGCGCTCTTACGCATAGCCGTCTCTTGGTCGAGATGCCTCATACAGATGGTTTCTTTCCTTCGTATATTCTTCAGTTTGCCTTTTTTATCCTTTAACTCGTAGTTCGATTTTCTTAACTGTTTTATATTTTCTGTAAATAGACCATCAGTAACATTTTTGTAACTTGAAATAATGCCGTTAAGTATAAGACCCTCGTTTTGAGCTACATACTGGCATACTAGTGCGTCTGTTTCCTTTTGGTCCTCAGAGCGTAGGATTTTACGGAACATCTTGTCGCCATTCTCTTCTTCATTCTTTTTCTTATAGCTGACATTACTATGTATCATTACGACAAGTCCTACAATTACTATTATTACCATTGCGATCATTCCACCCCAGTGCATAATCATAGCTATGATAAAGGTTGCAATGAAGGCTATGGCTGCAGTAAGAAACCAGCCACCTATTACAGATAGTACGCCGGTTATACGATAAACTGCACTTTCACGCCCCCAAGCTCTGTCCGCAAGAGAAGAAGCCATAGCTACCATAAAGGTGACGTATGTAGTCGATAGAGGCAATTTCATAGATGTACCAAGCGCTATCAGCAGGGATGCAGTAACAAGATTTACGGATGCTCTCACCAAGTCGTATTGTGCTCCACTTTCAATTTCTATGTGCCTGCGGTCAAATCGGCTATCGATCCACTCCCTCACTCCTTCAGGGGTAATGGCCAATGCCAAACGTGCTACGGAATTACCGAAACGCACCAGGCTGCGGGCAACCCACGATGTGCCGAACATTTCCTCTCCTTCGTCTTGCTTTGCGAGATTCAATTCGGTCTTGGTTACATTATGTGCCTTTTTAGATGTGGCGAGGGCCACAACCATTATAACACCGGCAGCAAGCAGAAATACAAGTGGAGTCCTTGCACTTTCATTCAGTACGTTCATCATGTGAGTGGAAGGAGCACCGCCGGTTGCCATCCAGTCTTGGTATGAAGCAAATCCGGTTAATGGAACACCGATGAAGTTTACAAGGTCGTTGCCGGCAAAAGCGGTGGCCAATGCGAATGTGCCCACAAGAACTATGATTTTGAATACATTTACCTTTAGTGCGTGCAAGGCCTGCATAAGTATGGAAAAGAAGATAAGGCAGCCGCCGAGAATTAGCAATGCATTTGAGTTTATCCAATCTTTAGTGGCGTCTGTCATAAAGGACATAGACTTTAGCCCTTTAAAAAGCATAAAGTAGATTATCGCTGTTATGGATATGCCACCGAAAATACCTATCTTCCACTTGAGGGATTTATTCTTGTAATTGAATGTGAAGATAAGCCGCACTATCCATTGTATGATCACCCCCACGAAAAATGCTATGGCTACTGAAATGAAGATACCAAGTATAACCTGTAAAGCTTTCGCGGTGTTCATATAGTCCGAAAATTCGAGAGTATTTTCAGGTGTGGAGTTCATCTTTAGTAGTGACATCGCACAGGTCGCTCCCAATAGTTCGAATACCATAGAAACTGTGGTCGATGTCGGCATGCCTAGTGAATTGAATGCATCCAAAAGCATAATGTCTGTAACCATTACAGCCAGGCATATAAGCATTATTTCACTAAAAGAAAATTGCTCCGGTCTAAAGATACCGTGCCTTGCAACATCCATCATTCCATTGCTCATAACGGCGCCACAAAAAACGCCAATAGCGGCAATAATAATGATTGTTTTAAACTTTGCTGCCTTGGAACCAATGGCAGAATTGAGAAAGTTTACAGCATCGTTGCTTACTCCGACCCATAGGTCTGATACTGCAAGTAAGAAAAGGAAAATGACAAATCCTAAATATACCAATTCCATAAAAATGAATTTATTTCCGCATCAACGCGGTGTTTTCAAATGCAAATTTAGTTTGTAAATGTTAAAAAGTTGTTAAATTTTACAAAAACACGAAATAGAAAGTATTTAAGGCTAAAAACTAACTATATTTGTGACTACGAAATGATGATTTTATGGATAATCAAAAAGAATTAAAGCCAAGGGTTCTAGTCGTAGATGACGAAGAAGATATAAGAAATATACTGAAATTCAATCTTGAAAATGCCAGCTATTTAGTTGACACTGCCTCATCGGGGGAGGATGCATTGGCCAAGATGAATACAACACACTATAACTTGGTTTTGCTTGATGTTATGATGGCAGGAATGTCAGGCTTTCGAATGGCTGAAATTATAAGGGAAGACCGCAAAGAGGATATTCCCATTATTTTCTTAACGGCACGCACTTCAGAGAGAGATTTGCTTAATGGATTCTCCTCAGGTGGTGATGATTATATAACAAAACCATTTTCCATTCAAGAAGTATTGGCCCGTGTTCGTGCCGTGCTTAGAAGACATTTATCCACAGTCGTGGATGAAGGCAAGCCTATCGCTTCGAAAAACGAAAGGCTGCGAATAGATAGTGAAACCAAGATGATTTATGTTGACGGAAAAGAGGTTAGACTATCCCGAAAAGAATTTGAGTTGTTGGCATTGCTGGTTAAACAGCCTGGAAGGGTATTTTCGCGAGAAGAGATTATTTCTTTTTTATGGAAGGATTCTCCGTATGTCATTGAAAGAACAATAGATGTGCATATAGCACGGATTAGGTCTAAACTTGGCCCTTTGAAGTCTTGTATAACTAATAGATCCGGATTCGGATACTGCTTTCAATATAAAGAAGATAAGATATGACGCAGAATAAAACCAGTTATGGCAAACGCTATAAAAGTCGGTTGATATTGTGCTTCTCTGCTGCATTTGCCCTTTTTGCTGTAGCCTTGCTAGTTTTTCAAATAAGATTTGAAAGGCAGTCTAGGCTGGAATTTGCTATTAACGATCTGAGTACCTATGCGGAAATATTATCGGAATCTTCGGATTATGAGCAAACCAAGAGGCTTTTGCCTCCAGAATTAAGAGTTACAGTGCTAAATAACTCGGGAGAGGTCTTGTATGAAAGCATTAAGAACGCTCATGGTGAGAATTATTTGACACGGCCAGAAGTGTCGAAATCTATAAATGGGGAGGCATCAACATGCATTAGAGTATCTAAGACAACAGGCAAAAAGTATTTGTATTACTCTAAACCTTTCGAGGATAAAATAATAAGAGTGGCTATTCCATACAATGATAGCATAAGGCCCCAACTTAGGCCGGGAAGCATTTTTATGCTTATAGTAGCACTTTTGTTCTTAGTGTCTGTTCTTGTTATAATCTTGCTTTCGTATCGTTTTAGCTCAGATATATTAAAGTTCCAGAAGCAATATAAGGATGATAGTGACAGAGAGTTTGCCAATATCAAACAGCAGATGACCAGCAATATATCACATGAGCTGCGTACACCGGTGACAGGTATATTGGGATATCTTGAAACGCTTGAGTCATGTCCGGATATGGATGAAAAGCAGCGGTCTTCTTTTATTCATCGTGCTTATATTCAGGCGATAAGGCTGTCGGATCTTATAAGGGATATGGCTTTGATAAGCAAGATAGAGGAGTCTGGCGGACACCTTGAGCGACATATAGTGAATGTGGGTGAAATAGTAGATGAAGTGAAATCAGAATTTGAGGCTTCTCTTTCGTCTAAGAATGATATAGTATACAATAAGCTTTCAAGTGATCTTAGAATATGCGCTAATAAGACCTTACTTTATGCTTTATTTCGTAATCTGGTGGAAAATAGCATTAAGTATGCGGGTAATTCAGTACAAATTCAAATAGGACAATGCGATTTTGCAAAGGCTGGCTTCGAGGATGAGAAAGAGTCGGAAATTTGCCTTTATTATAGCGATAATGGTGCAGGTGTTCCTTCAGAGCATTTACCTCGTATTTTTGAGCGGTTTTATAGAATTTCTGAGGGGCGAAGCCGTGATGATGGAGGCTCCGGCCTGGGACTTTCCATCGTGCGTAATGCTGTAGCATTTCATGGAGGACAGATAAGAGTAGAGAATGAAAATCCACATGGTTTGGTGTTTTATTTTACTCTAAAAAAATGAAATGGTTGCTATTATTTTGCAAGCAAATGAAATCTAAACGGCTAAATAAGTAACAATTTTCAAGTAATAGCTTTTTTCTTGTTTTAGTATCAAAAAAATTTTTTCTTTTTGAAATTATACCTTATTATTGTATTCGAATTGCGTGGTCGTGCACTTCGTAGTTACGAGTCACGAAGCGTGCTAAAAGAATTTAAGAATTAAATATATGACAACAGACGGAAAGAAAAGGCACGTAGTTAGTTACGAAAATATGTCCAGTGATGTGGCAGCGGCATTTGCGGAAAAATATCCCAGAGGCTTCAACGATTATTTGGTGGATTTGGTGAAATACCCGAAGCCTGACGGTACATCTTTTTATGCCGTAACGATAGAGGTCCCGGATGGTATTTACCTGGTAAAGATAAAGGTTGATATAGACGATACCGAGGATTTGCAGAATTGGCTCGATGGGGAGGATGATTCATCTGCAGAAGCTATTACAGGAGCTCCGGCTGAATCAGAAGAAGGGGAGAGCCTTCCAGATGATAACATTTCCCAATATTCTTCGGGAGATGATGATTCGTCTGAGTCAGATGAATAGTAAAAAAGAAAATAATAGACTATTGATGCTGAGCCTCCTAGTGGGGCTCTGCGTCGGTTTAGTGGCGGTACTCCTTAAAAGTGGTATCCGCCTTCTTCAAGGTTTGCTTTCTCCTCTTACGGAAGGAAGTTCCCTATGGATGATATTGCTGCCTTCTGTAGGTATGATGTTATCTTATCTTATAGTTAGATTCATAGTGAAGGATAATATAAGTCACGGCGTTACGAAGGTATTAAAGGCTATATCGAAAAATGAGTCGAGAATTAAGCCTCATAATATGTGGTCTTCTTTCGTTACATCCATGCTTACGATCGGATTCGGCGGTTCTGTGGGAGCTGAGGCACCTATAGTTTATACAGGTGCCGCCATTGGATCCAATATGGGCAGGTGGGGTAGGCTCTCGTATCGTAATATGACTATACTTGTGGGATGTGGGGCAGCAGGCGCAGTGGCCGGTATCTTTAAAGCGCCACTGGCCGGACTTCTTTTTACTATGGAGATATTACTCTTCAATATTTCGCTCGCAAGCTTAATGCCTTTGCTCCTATCGACTGTGTCTGCTACTGTAGTAAGTTACCTCTTTACAGGTATGGATACGGCATTTCAGTGTACTTTGGAGCCATTTGTGCTGAAAAATATTCCATTCTATCTGGTGTTGGGTGTATTTTGTGGTTTCTTGTCATTGTATTTCACTAAAAGTACACTAAAACTTGAGGACCTATTTTCTAAGTTTAGCTCGCCTTGGGTTAAGTGGATAATATGCTCTTTGGGTGTAGGCTTATTGGTATATTTATTCCCTCCTTTATATGGAGAGGGGTATGGAGATATTGGTAAGCTGTTAAACGGAGAGGGCGGTGAGATGAGCGGTTCTCCTTTGAATTTTTTGATGAGTTCCCACTGGGGAGTAGTTCTCGCGTTCGTCTTCGTGATGTTGTTTAAGGTGTTTTCTATGACCATGACTAACTCTGGCGGTGGAGTCGGTGGTACCTTCGGCCCTACGCTTTTCGTGGGTGCAATAGCAGGGTTTGTGGTAGTGAGAATACTTAACAATAGCATAAGTGGAGTATTCTGGACACTTCCCGAGCAGAATTTTGTGCTTGTAGGTATGGCGGCGCTAATGACTGGTGTTATGCAGGCGCCTATGACTTCCATATTCTTGATAGCGGAGATGACAGGAGGCTATGACCTGTTTTTGCCCCTTATTTCGGCATGCACGGTTTCCTTTTGTGTAACTCGTATATGGGAGCGTTATTCCATTTATACTAAGAGGTTGGCACAAAGTGGAGAATTGCTTACGCACGATTCGGACCAGGCAGTATTGACTTTACTAAAGACCTCGGATCTTGTAAGGGATAAGTATCCAAGGATAAAGCCGGACGAGACATTGAAAGATATAATGCCCTGTGTATCAGAAAGTACAGTAGCTGTTTTCCCTGTGGTAGGGGATGACGGGGTATTTCAGGGCCTTGTGGAGATGGATGACATTAGAAAGATAATGTTCGATGTGAGTAATTATTCTTCCGTTCATGTCTATAATCTTATGAAACAACCTCCCGCGTATGTGTCAATAGATGAAAAAGCCTCGTCCGTTTTGGATAAATTTGAAGATACTGGGGCGTGGAGACTTCCCGTCATTGATTCACAGCGCCATTACTTGGGCTTTATCTCCAAGTCGCGAATACTTTCTGCTTATCGACAGGCTCTAAAAAGTATATCTTTAGAGGACTAATTCGAGACTGATTCTACGCCTTTGTAAATCAACCTGACTGACTCTCACTTTTATTTTCTGGTGTAATGACAGCTTGTGTCCTTTCAATTGGGATATGTGGATAAGTCCATTATCGTGGATGCCTATATCCACGAAAGCTCCGAAGTTGGTGACATTAGTCACTATGCCAGGTAGTTCCATTCCTTCTTTTAAATCGGTTATCTCTTTTATATCTTCGGCAAAGGCGAAGGATTCGGCTTCCATACGAGGATCAAGGCCGGGTTTTGCAAGTTCTTTTAGTATGTCATTGATGGTAGGAAGGCCTTTTTGTGGTGTAACATAATTGTTAGCTATGATTTTTTTACACAATAAAGCATTGCCTACTAACTCGTTAATACCTACACCTAGGTCCGAGGCCATTTTTTCTACTATGCTATACGATTCTGGATGTACGGCGCTAGAATCGAGAGGATTTTCAGCTCCTCTAATGCGTAAAAAGCCGGCACACTGTTCGAAGGTTTTTGCTCCGAGTTTAGGCACTTTCGTAAGTTCTTTTCTGTTTTTGAATGCGCCGTTCTCGCTACGATAGGCAACGATTTCCTCAGCGAGTGATTTGCCAATCCCTGACACATACGCAAGTAGGTATGGGGAGGCAGTGTTGAGATTCACTCCGACAGAATTAACGCAAGACTCAATAACATTGTCTAGTTTTTCGCGCAGAAGCGATTGATCAACGTCGTGTTGGTATTGGCCAATTCCTAGATTCTTAGGGTCTATTTTGACCAGTTCGGCTAGCGGATCCATTAACCGTCGTCCTATGCTTACAGCTCCTCTTACAGTGACATCCTGATCCGGCATTTCTTTTCTTGCCACTTCCGACGCACTATAAATGCTGGCTCCGTCTTCGCTTACCACCCATATATTACAATCTTGTGGAAGGTCCACTTTTTTTAGAAAATCGGTGGTTTCACGACTTGCAGTTCCATTTCCCACAGCTATGGCTTCGACGTGAAATGTATTTATTAAAGTTTCAAGCCGTTGGATTGATTTTATCTTTTCGTTTTGCGGAGGATGGGGAAAAATGATTTCGTGTGCCAATAACTTTCCGTATCTGTCTAGAACGGCTAGTTTACATCCGTTCCTAAATCCTGGGTCTATGGCTAGGGTGACTTTTTCTCCAACAGGAGAGTCGAGTAGTAATTGGCTTAGATTATCTCCGAATACTCTTATGCTTTCGATATCTGCTTTTTGTTTCGCCTCTTTTAAGATTTCGTTACTAATGCTTGGGTCTAGTAGTCTGGAATAACTGTCCTGCGCCGCGAGTTGTATTATATGGGCCAATTGCGCACTTTGTGGACGGCCATGCTCTCTGCAGTATTGGAAGTATACATCGTTTTTCGTTTCATCTCTTACACTGATGTTTACATTAAGCAGACCTTCGTTTTCTGCTCTTAAAATAGCTAGCAGATTATGAGCGCTTATCTTATCTAAGGGCCTTGAGAAATCGATATAACTACGATAATTTTCGAGTTCTTCCTTTTCTTTAGCTCCTCGTGCTAGAGATGTTTGAAGGAAGCCTTTTCTGTAAGACTTTCTAAGTTTTTCTCTAATAGATGCTTGTTCACTAAGTCTTTCTGCCAATATGTCCTCGGCTCCTTTAATGGCATCTTCGATGCTGGGTACTTTATCGTTTATAAAAGACTTGGCGCTTGCTTCGGGTTTAGTGGTTCTTTGCTGCCATATAATATCGGCCAGAGGCTCCAGTCCGAGTTCTTTTGCGATAGTGGCTTTAGTCCTTCTTTTAGGCTTATATGGAAGGTAAATATCTTCCAGTTCAGTGGCATCTACGCTGTTTTCGATAGTCTTTTTTAACTCTTCGCTAAGTTTGCCTGCCTTTTCAATAGCTTGGATAATAGTACTCTTTCTTTTATCCATTTCAACGAACACATCGGCCCAATGCTTTACTTCGGCTACTTGGCTGTCATCCATCCCTCCGGTCTGCTCCTTGCGGTATCGACTTATGAAAGGGATGGTGTTCCCATCCTCAAATAGGCAGATGCAGTTTTCTATCTGCCATGGTTTTAGCGATAATTTTTCCGCTATAGCTTTTGTGTAAATGGAGTTCATTTGAATTTTCTAAATCTAAGTGCGATCACGCCGCGAAAAGCTTCTCCGAATATGGAACCGGACATCTTGGATGTGCCGGCCTTACGGTTTACAAAGATAACCGGAACTTCCTTAACTTTAAAGCCTTTACGAAGTGCAGTGTATTTCATTTCGATCTGAAAACCATAGCCTTTCATCCTGACGTCATCTAAGTCTATTCCTTCAAGGACGCGTCTTGAGTAGCACATAAATCCAGCAGTGCTATCTTTTATATTAGTGTGCAGTACTGTACGCACATATACCGAAGCCCCATAGGACATAAGTATTCTTCCTATAGGCCAGTTAACTACGCTTACCCCATCGGCATACCTTGAGCCAATGGAGAAGTCGGCCTCACCATTTTCGCAGGCATCAAGAAGTCTGGGAAGATCCTTTGGATCGTGCGAAAAATCGGCATCCATTTCGAAAATGTAATCGTAATTGTGTGCCAATCCCCATTTAAAACCAGTTATGTATGCGGTTCCGAGTCCTAATTTCCCAGATCTTTCGATGAGATACATCCTATCTGGGAACTCTTCTGCGAGCTTTTTTACTGCATCTGCAGTGCCATCTGGAGAGCCATCGTCCACTACTAATATATTATAAGACCCCTCTAGGGCAAAAATTGCCCTAGAGATGGCCTCAATATTTTCAATCTCGTTATATGTGGGTATTATGACGAGTTTACTTGGTCTTATTAGCATCTATTTCTTTTAGCATTTCTTTTACAGCAGCCTGTAGCTGAAGATCTTCACCATTAAGAAGACTTTCCGGCGTGTTATATACTAGGATGTCAGGTTCTATCTGTAGGTTTTCCAATGCCCTATTCTCTTTTAGCCCCCAGCAAGTAACTTGAGGGATACCGAATACAATGGTAGGATCAATTTGATTCTCCCACCATACGGCTGTCATAGTACCAGGAACTGGGGCACCGACTAATTTGCCTATACCTAAAGTCTGGTATATGTAAGGGAAGCCACTTGCATCTGAATAGTTATCCTCGCTTACTAGTACACAACTAGGCTTTGTCCATTTACTGAAAGGCTCTGAACCGATATATTCGCCCCTAGGACGGAATTCTATGTATTTTTTACCACTTAGAAGGGTGGCAAGGTCGTCATGTAGCCAGCCACCTCCGTTATGTCTTGTGTCCACTATAACTGCTTCACAGTTACGATATTTTCCTAATAGCTTAGAATATACCTCTCGGAAACTTTGTGAATTCATTCCTTCTACATGAACGTAAGCTACGCGACCACCGGAGAGCTTTTCAGTCATTTCCTCTCTCTGGCGTACCCATCTCTTGTATAGAAGGGTATAATCAGAATAACCAGCCTTAACAAACAACTCTACAGGCTCCTTTTTATCGTTTTTCTTTATTTTTAGGAAAACACGTTTGCCGGCCTTATAGCGAAGTGCATCGTACCATTGTGTACCTTCTGTGATTTCTTTTCCATCGATGGCCAAGATAATATCGCCCGAGCCTATCTCTGGGTCAACCATACTAATATCGCTGCCTGGCAGAACTTCTGCGATTTTAAGCCCTGCACCCTTGTATTCCAAATCATAGATAAGTCCGAGTCTTCCGGCATTTACTCTGGAAATATGACGATAGCGTGCTCCTGTATGTGAAGCGTTCAATTCTCCTAGAAGTTCGCTTAGAAGTTCCTGAAAATCGAAGTTATTGTCTATATATGGGAGGAATTGACGATAATTATCGCAGAATCCCTTCCAATCTATTCCATGTATGTTTTTATCGTAGAATTTTTCTTCCACTTGTTTACATACATGGTCATATATGTAGGCTCTTTCTTTGGCCGGCTGATAGTCATAATCGCTTGCGAATGAGATGCTTTCTATCTTTCCTGTCGCCGGATTCATCTTGCTTATGCCACGGCCGATTATATAGACTGTCTTGTTGTCAGCGGATGGGATGAATTGTCCTATGAAATTCTTACGGATAATCTTGATATCACCCTCCTTGCAGTCCATACTGCACAGATCTACACTTTGTTCTTGAACTCTAATGAAATAAAGCGTTTTGCCGTCTTCGGTAAGGAAGAAATCACCCATAGCACCTGAAATAGGTGTCAGCCTTACTATTCTGTTTTCCCTTCCATCCAGCACGAGGTCAAGTCCTTTCTTTTCGACTTGCAGCGAGTCTTTCTTTTCTTTTTTCTTTGTTTTTTTATCCTCTTTTGAGAGTAACTCGCTTATGCTGTCATCTTCAGAAGAACGTGTGAATTCATAGAATGCCTTAGTGTCGAAAAACATAGCATATATGTCATCGTGAGAGCCCCAGCTGCCATGGCTTCTGTATCCGTTCTTATCTGATTCCCATAGCATTGCTTTTCCGCCTAAAGCCCAATGAAATGTGCCATCGTTATAGCCACTTTGTGTAAGATCGGTAACAGTGCCATTATCGATGTTAATCATGGCTATATCCATGTTATTCCATCCACCATTTGCTCCATAGTTCACCAAAATATGATGACTATCTGGGGACCATTCAAAGGATTGATCTCCATCCTGATAAGAATAATTAGCTCCTTTTAAAAGAGAGCGTTCTTCACCCTTTTTAGTGTCCTTTATAACTAATTCGGTACGATCTCTTAGATATGCAACCCATTTACCATTAGGAGAAACTGATGGCTGGAAACAAGTTTCTCCCTCTTTGGAGAACAGGCTTTCCTTCATTTCATACGAAAATGCGAAGTATTTGTCATCCTTACGGGTTAGTTCCGACTTCCATATTCCCCAATTTCCATCGCGCTCTGCTGCATAGTATAGGGTGCGTCCATCTTTTGAGAAACTTACGCCACGCTCTCTGCTAGGAGTATTAGTTATTCGTTTGGTTACTTTTTGATCAGGAGCTACCACGAATACATCACCATGAGCTACGATGGCTATTTCCTTTCCATTAGGACTTACGGCCAATTCTGCTGCTCCGGTATTGATGTTACGATAGATGCTGTCTTTATCGTTACTGTCTGCAACGATACTTATATTTAGTTTTACTGGCTCTTCTCCAGTTGTAAGTGTGTAAAGTTCACCATTATACGAGAAGGCTAGAACATCGTTATTGGATATGGAAAGGTATCTAACCGGATGGGTAGGAAGACTGGTTATCTGCGTGTGCTCTTTAGGAGTGTTAATGTTAGCTTTCCAGATATTGAAGTTCCCACCTTCTTCGCTTAGGTAGTAGTAATCCTGTCCATTTGAGGCGAAAACAGGATTTCTATTTTCGCCTACGAATGTGCTTAACTGTTGATATTGAACCTTTTTAGGAAGGTATTTCCAAATATCTCTGGTAACAGAGGATGTATGGTGCTTACGAAAAGTGTCTTCGTAACCTTTATAGTCTTCGTATAAGACTATTCCGTTAGTGTTTACGGAGATATTCATCATCGGGATGGATGTGAACAAAGTGGATTTCCCATCGTTTATCCCTACAGTATATACTTGTGGCTCACCAGGGAAGCGGTCATATTTCTGATCCGCCTGGATACTTGCCGAATAATATACAAGCCCATCATCAGATACAAAAAGAGGAGTTTCTGCTCCTGGATAAGTGGTGAGTCTTCGTGCTTTGCCGCCACACGATGGAATGATCCAAATATCCTTACTTCCTTCTCGATAAGAACTGAATACGATATTTTTCCCATCTGCGCTCCACAGAGGGTCGGAATCGTATGATTGATTTGAGGTAATTTGTTTAGCTACTCCACCTGTAGATGGAATAGTAAAAATATCTCCGTGATAACTGAAGGCAATGGAGGTGCCATCAGGGCTAATGTCGCATTTTCTTATCCAATGCGCTTCTTCTTGTGCTTGCAGACTAAGAGTCAGAAGACAAAAAGAGAAAATAGATAATACTCTTTTTAACATATCTTTATAGTTTAAAACATTTTATCGCTAACATGCGCCTTGATGCTAAGATTAATCAAGACCCAAACGAACAAAATTACAAATTATCTACAAATTATACGCCTACATATTCCTTAATTAAGGTCATAACTAAGTACATTATATACCTAAATAAAGTGATTTCCTGAATATACGCTATTTGTGGTATGTGAGTTTATAAAACGCCACTTTTCATAGATTCGAAAAAAAGTGAACTTGATTGTAACTGAATTTAGGATGACTCGGAAAATTAAGATGGTTTACACTTATGAAGCCTGGTGGTATTTGGAGGATGCTATTGGTTTTGCAATTTTACAGAATAATATGTAAATTCGCAGGCTTTTAGGAAAACAATAAAAAGTAAAATATATGGCAAACAAAAAAACTAAGGAAGAAATCCGCGAAGAAAATGTAGCTACTACAGTTTCGGCCACAGAGGAATTCTTCGTTAAAAACAGAAAAACCTTAATCATAGCGCTAGTTGCTATACTTGTAGTAGGTTTGGGAATTTTAGGCTATAGTAAATTCATCTATTCGCCAGCTGTAGCACAGGCCCAGGATGCTGTTTATGTGGCAGAGCTTAATTTTCAGGCAGGTGAATTCGAATTGGCTCTTAATGGAGATGGTACAAATCTCGGATTTGCGCAAGTATGCGACAAGTATGGATCTAAGGCAGGGAAGGCCGTTTATCTCTATGCGGGAACTTGCTGCGCACAGTTAGGAGAGTGGGAAAATGCCCTTAATTATTTAAAAAAATATAAGGGAAAGGAGCCTATATTGGCAGCCCGTGCATTGGCTCTTGAGGGAGATTGTTATTCTGCACTCGGAAATAATACTCAGGCAGTTAGTATGTATGAGAAGGCTGCAGCAAAAGCAGATAATCTTTTTGCAGCAGAATATTTAGTGAAGGCCGGCCAGACGTATGTAGCTTTAGGACAGAAGGAAAAAGCTCTTGCAGCATATAATAAAGTAAAGGAAAAATATCCTATGAGTCTGGAGGCTTCCCTTATAGATAAGTATATTAACGAGGTGTCAGAGTAATATGGGAAGAGCGTTTGAATTTCGTAAAGAGCGTAAACTGAAAAGGTGGGGACACATGGCTCGCACCTTTACGAAACTTGGTAAGGAAATCACTATCGCTGTAAAACAGGGCGGTCCTGATGTTACAGGTAACCCTCGTCTTCGTGCTCTTATTGCTACTGCGCGCACGGAGCAGATGCCTAAAGAGAATATAGAAAGAGCTATAAAGAAGGCTGTTGAAAGCAAACAGGGCGATTTCAAGGAAGTAGTATATGAAGGTTATGGTCCTTTCGGTGTGGCTTATCTTGTAGAAACTGCAACTGATAACACTACTAGGACGGTGGCCAATGTTCGCTCATATTTCACAAAGTGTGGCGGTTCTTTGGGCACTAGCGGTTCCGTTTCTTTTATGTTCGATCATAAGTGCGTATTTCGCATAAAGGAACCAGAAGGGCTTAATCTTGAAGAACTCGAACTTGATATGATTGATTGCGGCGTAGATGAATTGTTTGAGGAAATAGAGGTGGATAAGGATGATAACGAGACTAAAGTTGTAGTTATCTATGGCGATTACACTTCTTATGGACAGATTCAAAAATATATAGAGGATCATGGTTTTGAACTTTTATCAGGTGGGTTCGAACGCATTCCTACTACAGAATTGAAAGAAGTTACTCCTGAGCAGCGCGCTACTTTAGACAAGCTTACAGGTCTACTCGAGGACGATGAAGATGTGACAAATGTTTACACTACTTTAAAACCTCTTGAGTAATCTATCTAAATTCATAATGTGTGGCCCCGATAACTCGGGGCTTTTTTTGTTCCCGATATACTTTGTCTTTACTTTCAATTTGAAAGTAAATTCCATTAATATCTTAAATATTTTTCATATATAAGATATTTTAGTTTCGTAAAAGAAGAAACAAATTTTATGTAGTAGCTTCTAATGGAAAACTATTTAATAATGGATTGTTGTTTATAAAAATTTTTATTTATCTTTGTAATTAAAGTTTATCGGGAATATAAAGAGGCATTGTTTCACTTTTGAAATAAAATGCTTTTTATTTTTTTCGTAAGAACCCTTAAAGCTATTCGTGTATTGTGTACCTTAAATATTTTAACATTTATACTTTATGAAAAAAATTGTGGCTTTTATGGCAGCCGTTCTGGTGGCTGCCAGCTGTTATGATGACAGCGCGTTGACTAGCCGTATCGAGGATCTTGATCAAAGATTGACTACGGTGGAGAATTTGGTCGCATCGTTAAATTCTCAGCTTATTAGTTTACAGGAATTGATGGATGGAAAACTCTTTATTAGTGGCGTGGAAGAAGATAAGGAGAATGGCACACATGTAGTTACTTTTGTAAATGCCAAAGGAGAGATGTCTACCATGACTATTAAGGATGGTTCTTCTCCTAATATCGGTGTTGGTCAAACTCCTGATGGTAAATGGTATTGGACAGTAAATGGCGAATGGCTTCTGGATTCAGAGGGAAATAAACTTCCCGTAACTGGTGAAGCTGGTGTTACTCCTTCTCTAAAAATCGAAGATGGTAAATGGTATGTATCATACGATCACGGCATTACATTCGTTGAATGTGGAAAGGCTACGGGAGATGATGGAGATGCTTTCTTTAAGAGTGTCGTTTTAAGTGAAGATGGAAAATTGGCCTATGTTACACTTGCCGATGGTACAGTTCTCACGCTTGAGGTTTATAGCGAACTTGGAATAGCAGTTGATGTTGCTTCATCTCTGATATACTCCGGGGAGACGAAAAAATTTGCCTATGTTATAACCGGAGCCGATGATAAAACATGCTTGGAGGTTATTGCGAAGGGTAATTGGCAGGCAGAAGTTGAGAAAACCGATGCTGGTCACGGTTATATCGCTGTTACCGCTCCAGATATTGCAGAAGTGGGAAAGGTTATACTTCTATTAAGTGATGGCGCAGATAAGACTATAATGCGCACGATGACATTTGTCGCCGGTGTGCTTCATGTAAATACATCGTCGGTGAGTGCTCCGTCTAATGGCGGAACTATAGACGTGGAAGTAAGCACAAATTTGGAGTTTACTGCAAGTTTGGATGAAAATCCATCGTGGGCACATCTTGTTGAAACCAAGGCATACGAGTTACGCACGGAAAAATTGGCCTTGAAATTCGATGCTAACGAGCTTCCTTACGCCCGTCAAACTACTCTAACTTTAAGGCATGAGGGTAATGTGGTGGAAACAATACTGCTTTATCAGGAAAAGGTAACTTATGCTGATGATAGGATGGTGTTTGTCGTAAAACCGGTAGAAGATGACAAGTCCGTTAATCTTGGTCTTTATCCTCAAAATGGTGCTACTTATTATGTGGATTGGGGTGATGGATCTCAAGTGGATACTTTAACAGCATCTCAGCCTGTTCATGTATATGAGGATGCTTCAAGGCTTTATGCTGTTCAGGTATGGGGAAAAATTCGTTCTTTAAGTAGAGCATCTAAAATGGCGCATTATTCTGATATTCAAGAGGTAATACAATGGGGCGATACTGGAATACAGAGCCTTTCTTTCGAGAAGAATACTTCTATTACATCTATAGCCGCTGCAAAGGGTGAAGAATTGCGAGCTGTTAGTTCTTGTAACAGTATGTTCAATGGCTGCAAATCATTGAAAAATATACCACTAGGCTTTATGCAGGGACTAAGTCCAAAGACCTCTAATTTTAACTATGCTTTCACAGGTTGTGAGTCTTTGGAACATCTTGATCCAGCTCTTTTCGATACATTTACGGGGAAACTTGTTATAATGCAGCTTTTTAGCGGATGTAAGAGTCTTAAGAGCGTACCTTCATTCAAGAATGTTACATTAAGTGATGATGCAAGCCTCTTTAATCAGACTTTCAAAAATTGTGAGTCATTGGAAAGTCTTCCAGCCGATTTCTATAGTCCTACTATAGCAACTGCATTTAGAGCTAAGATTATGAATTCCACTTTCAGCGGGTGTAAGTCTTTGAAGCATATTCCTGATGAATTCTGGCAGTATGTGAATTGGGCTAAAGTAGAGCAGATGAATAACACCTTTGATGGTTGCGCTTCGCTTACTTCTGACAATTTGTCTTTCTTAACTAAAGCGGTTAATGTATATTCATGGCGTTTTGCTTTTAGAAATTGTACTTCTTTGACCACTCTTCCGGAAAATGAAGTAGAGATAAATGGTGAAAAAGTTAGCGTACCACTATGGAAGCGTGGCGATGACGAGTACAAGTCTTATTTTGCGAATAGAACTTACAACTTCAGTTCATGTTTTACAGGCTGTTATAATCTTGAAGGATACTATGATAAGATTCCTCAAAGCTGTGGTGGTGCTTGGGATGGAAGTACCACGGCACCTACCATTAATGTTAGTGCTTCACTTCCTGAAGGAAGAGGATATTATAGTATAAACTTCAATGTTAAGGGAACAGCTGTAGCTTCGGCCCATTACTATTTGTCTGCAAAATCAAGCGTAGATGAGATTCTTCCTAAATACAATAATTCTTACGTTGAACTTTGCGAGCAGAAGGGAATAGAGATAGAAGAGGAATATTTGAATGCTATTAATTCATCTAATGGACTTACCCTAGGATTTGAGGCCGGTGTTCCTAATGTAGAATACATACTCATAGTTTCTGGCAAGAATATGTTCGGGCAGAGTTATGCATACACTGTTCAATCTACCACATCTATTCCTAAGGGAAGCGAAGAGTATGAGAACTTCATAGGGGAGTGGACAGTTACATCTGCTTTCTCAGTTACCACTTTCCTAGATGGATATGACCAGCGTCCTATTTCATTTGACATTAAGATAGAGCCTTGTAGGGTAGATTCCATGTACACGGTTTATGGATGGGGTGTTACTAAGTTTACTCAGACATTGCCTATGGTCATGTATTTTGAAGATAATAAATTGACTGCATGGACTGGGGCTCATCATAATTCAGTTATATACGAGGGCTATCCGTACAGCGATGGAATTAATTATAATGTCGCTTTAAATTCATTTACCCGTTTCGATGACGGAACATACGGGGTGTATATGGCCGATGGAGAAAGAGTAGGCGAAGCCGAGTACGACCCAGCAGGATTCCAAATGAATGGTGTACGTTCAGAATATTATGCGGAAGCAGGATACGATGTGCTATGCTATGGTTTCGATTTCTGTCTTTCAATGGGTGGGCCAGGATGGTCTAAGATATTTATAGCACCAGAAACCGTTAGGGACGAATATGTGATAACAAAAGATGAAAATATCTATGCTCCATACATTATGGGTCCTTTCACATTTAAGAGAAAGGCTTCTAGTGAGAGTGCTGCCAGCCGTACAATAGCTCTGAATCGAGCTCTTTTACAGAGTGGTGAAAGCATCAAGGTAGAATATGGGAATAAAAAAGCTAAAGCAGATATGGCTCCCGGAATGTATAGGATTTCCGAATAGGAGGTAAGATCTTTAAATACTTAGAAGGCGACTGGCAAGATACCTTGTTGGTCGCCTTTTTTTGACAGTTGGTATAGATAATTTTTTGATGGTTACTAAAGTAAGAATAATTTGTGTATATTTACACGATTATGCGCAAGTACTTGTTGATAGTTACAATAGTTTTATGTTGCACGAATGCCATCGCGCAAGGAGAGGGCGCTGCGATAGATTATCTGAATTTTTACCAGAAATACCTTAGCCCGCTCAAACATACTCATTGCAGGATGTATCCGTCTTGTTCGGCTTATGCTAAGATGGTTTTTGCAACACATTCTTTTCCAGAGGCTATGGTACTAACTTCAGACAGACTTATTCGATGTGGTCACGATACGCAGTATTACGCAAAGACGCATATAAGGGGGAATACTTTATCGGTGGATTACCCAGAAGGAACGAAGGTTCCAGATGGCGTTATTTCGACTGGGCCAACGCTCGTGTCTGCCCAGAACTTTCCTGCTGCTGATAGTCTTGACCTCTGTGTGGGATTTGTGCATCATCTTATTAATCAGGCCAATTATTACGGAGCTCTTGCTGAGATAGAGCGTTTGCAGTTTTTTTATCCAGATCGGTTCGCTGACTCCGATATTCTTTCGGTCGATAAGATGAAATGCTACGAAGGCCTGGGCGAGTATTCTCGAGGCATTTTATATTATGATTCGCTGCCATCAAAAAGCCGTGATTCATATAAAATGCTTTATACATACGCGCATTTGCAAGATTTATCTGGTAATGCCGCATTGGCCTTGGATGCTTTTGAGAGATCTAGTATTCTGATGCCTGAAGGGGAGAGTGTTACTCCTTATGGGGAACTGGCCATTTTATATCTTAGACAATGTCGCTATCAGGAGTCCCTCACCTGTTTAGAGAAAAAATATGCAGCTGATGGAATACTGCTTACATACGAAAAAAGTAGGGAGGTCGTAAATAAGGCATCTGAGCAGAGACTGAAAAATCCGAGCTGGGCGTTAGCTTTAAGTGTGATCCCTGGATGTGGTTATTTTTATGCAGGCTCTCCGTATAGTGCCATTACTGCATTGATACTGAATGGGGTGCTGTCGTATGCAACATACACTTCGTTCAAAAGTGAAAATTATGGTGTAGGATTTATTCTGGGGGCTTTGAATTTGTCGTTTTACATAGGTAATATGGTGGGGTCAAAACAGAGTGCAGAACGATATAATGCGAATTTGAAACGAAGTGCGAGCGATGAACTAAGAAAGTTAAATCCATATATAAACTAAACTTTTTATGTTGAAAAGAATTTTCATGACAGCAGTGATGATGCTATGTGTGTTATTCGCTGCGAATGCGCAGGGGTTAAATACCTCTGCTTCGTCGAAAGTGGTACTATTAAAAGCAGGGACTATAGTACCTATGGTATCTATTCAAAAGGCAACGTCGAGAGGTAGTGCTCCTGGTGTTGGCGTTGATTTTATGACTACTTCAGATGTGCTGGCCGATGGTGTCGTGGTAGTGCCATCGGGTACAATAGTAAAGGGTCAAATATGCGATGCCCGAAGTGCAACTATCTTAGGAATAGGAGGAGATCTAACAGTTTGTGTAAATGCTTTGTATGCAATAGATGGGACATACGTGCCACTTACCGGTGCTTCTGTTTCCGTATATGGCGATGATAATACGGCACTTGCTATAGTGTGTGGATTGTTCACATTCTTCGGATTCCTAATTTCTGGCGAACAAGCAGTGTTGCCATCCGGAACTCCTGTTCAAGGCGTGGTTATGTCAAATACATACATTACGCTGCAATAATCCGGCTAATAGAATAGTTCTTTTCTAAAAACAAGAGAACCAGTCACATCGATGAACTGGTTCTCTTAATTTTAGGGTATTTAGCGTATTTAGATTGACAAAACGGCAAGAATATTTATAAGATCATGATTTATAGGTTTGTCCTTCTTTATAGCTCTATCAATAGGGATGTAAACTACTTGGTCGTCGCGTATGCCCACGAGTACATTCCTCTGCCCTTCTTTAAGAGCCTCTATGCTTGCATAACCAAGTCTGCTTGCAAGAATCCTATCAAAAGCGCTTGGGCTTCCACCTCTTTGAAGGTGACCTAATATAGATACCCTTACATCGTATTGCGGATACTCTTTTCTAACTCTGTCGGCATAGTACATGGCACCACCATCCTTAGGGCTTTCTGAAACGATGACTATACTACTATTCTTACTTTTTCTAAAGCCACGGCTGATAAACTGTTCCAATTGGTCTACATCGGTCTGGTCTTCAGGGATTATAGCGGCTTCTGCACCGGAAGCTATGGCGCTATTCTGTGCCAAGAACCCGGCATCCCTTCCCATTACCTCTACGAAGAATATGCGATCGTGTGAAGTGGCTGTGTCCCTAATTTTATCCACACATTCTACAATTGTATTCAGTGCTGTGTCATAGCCAATCGTGGAGTCTGTTCCATAGAGATCGTTGTCAATTGTTCCCGGTAGTCCTATTACAGGATAGTCATATTCCTGGGCCAATACCTGAGCACCTGTTAATGATCCGTTACCGCCAATGACAATAAGAGCATCTATTTCATACTCCATCAGGTGGCCATAGGCCTTTTTACGGCCTTCGGGAGTCATGAAATCTTTACTTCGTGTCGTTTTTAAAATGGTACCGCCTCGCTGAATGGTATTACTAACGCTTTCGGTAGTGAGTTCTTTTATCTCCCCATTAATGAGCCCTTCAAACCCACGATAAATACCCATAACTCTCATTCCATTGTATATGGCACTACGCGTCACTGCACGTATGCACGCGTTCATACCAGGAGCATCTCCTCCTGATGTAAGAACACCTATTGTTTTGATTTCTTTTTTCATAATAGCATACTACGAATTTCAAATCGGCTGCAAATATTACACCTTTTTTTGAAATAACCATAATTCGGGCGAATTTTCTATGCTAATTGTATACAAATCACTTCCATCTCGTATAGCGACTATCATTAAATAACGTGAAAAAAAGTTGCGTCAGATTAGAATGAGATTTTCGAGGAAACAAAAAGATTTACTAAGATGATGCAGGTTATTTTTGAAGGTTGCTAAAATAAACTAAAATGAACTTTAATTATTTTTGTAATGTAAAAAAAAGTTTTTACTTTTGCATTCGTGTACTAATTAAACACTTGCCTTAAGGGTGAGAAAAATAAACTAATAATAGTGACTGCTGTTTTGTTGAACATCATGAGCTTTTTTAAAATACTTTCCTATGATGGGGGGGGGAGAATAAAAATCTAAATAATCTCGGGGCGAGATTTCGTGCTTGCCTTGTGATTGTAGTTTTTTTAAATTTAATTGCCCCAAGTCTTGTTAGGGCACAGCAGTATAGTTCTGATTTTACTGTTGATTTTCGATGGAATAAGTCATTTCTCGATACATTATATATGAATACGGGCATCCGGCTTCGTGAGCTCTCGGATAGTATCGAGACGATAGGGCTGGTACGAATAGATAGTGTCAGGCTTGTTTCCTATTCTTCTCCAGAAGGGATGTCGGCTTACAATGCGCGATTGGCCCAAAAGCGTGCTGCCACTCTTGGCAAGTATATACTTTCTATTTATCCAGAACTTAAAGGCCGTTTGAGTATAGAAGCAGATGGGGAGTCGTGGCACCTTTTTAGAGCGAGGGTTCTTGTGGATAGCACATTGACAGAGAGTCAACGGAGCAGGCTATTGGAAATTATTGATGCCCCGATTCCGGCGGACAGAAAGAAAGCAATTATAAAATCGTGGTCTCCAAATCTATGGCGTAGGATAATACGTGAGTGGTTTCCCTATATGAGACGTTCCTTTGTAAGGGTCGATTATCTAAATGTTGGAGCTGTGGCACCATTATCTAAAATATCAAGTGATGCAATGGCTCCGATGGGGAATTTAGCGCCACGCACTGAGTATGAATTTTGGAAATATCGCACTATTTTAGCACTTAAAACCAATCTTTTATATGACGCAGTAACGGCATTAAATTTTGAGGTGGAAGTTCCTATTGGAGATAATTATTCGTTGGCCATAGAAGATGTTTTCCCTTGGTGGAATTGGGGACCGAATGGGAACAAATACTGCTTCCAATTATGGGAAATGGGTATCGAACCGCGCTATTGGTTTTCAAAAACAGATGATCGTGATCGCCTTTCCGGGCATTTTCTTGGGCTCTATGGTATGTCAGGAAAATATGACTTTCAATGGGATAAGTCCTTGTGCTGGCAGGGTGAGTTCTGGTCTACAGGCTTAACTTATGGCTATTCTAGGCCAATCGCGCAGTGGTGTAATCTTGAACTTTCTGCTTCAGTGGGTTTTCTTCGTAGCGATTGGAGACATTACGAACCTGGGGTCGGTTATGAACATCTTTACCGCGATCCAAGCAGGACAGGAGTATTTTCATATTTTGGCCCGACGAAACTAAAAGTCTCACTTGTGATACCTATAACAGTTAAAAGGAGGGCTAAGCGATGAAAACCAAGATATTATCTATTTTCATACTCTCCTTATTTGTACTTGGTGGATGTTTGACAAGTTGTGAAAGGCGTCCGCTAATTGATCCGGACTATCGTACAATGGTGCGCATTAAAGTTGATTGTGAAGGTATTAGCAATGTCACTTGCGACATTTATAATGATAAGATTCCCGTGCCGGTGATTAATCCTGAGGTAATTCACGTGCTTTTCTATAATGAACAAGGCCTTGTTACAGAAAGCTTTATCTCAGAGAATGAGATGGATGAAAATGGGAAAAAGGTGATTTACGGAGAACTTCCAATATCCCCAGGTAACTATAAAATGTTAGCGTATAATTTTGGTACAGAAAACATCATAAGTGGTCTTGAATCATTTGAAGGCGCATTGGCAAGTACAGCACCAGCGTCAAAATCTATAATTTCACGATTTAAAGCCTCTACAGGAAAGGATGAAGCTATCGTCTATGAGCCTGACCATTTGTTGGTTGCACGTAGAAACGCGGAAGTTATACCACCACATATTGGCCTTTATACAATCGAGGCAGAAGCTAAGACTGTTGTACAGAGTTATTATCTTCAGATTAAAGTAGAAGGCCTGGAGTATGTGTCGGGAGCACAGGCTTGGTTGTCAGGGCTTGTAGAGAGTAACAACATCGCCCAGGATAAGCGCTCGGGACTTCCTGGTGTAACGGAATATATACCATTAATAAAGAGCGATGATAAGGGAGAACCGGTTATCTGTGCAGTATTTAACACGTTTGGACGCATAGAAGGCTCGACTAACGAGCTTAAGGTAACATTCGATCTTCAAACCAGCGATGGTAAAGCAGTACGAAAGACATTTGATATTTCCGACCTGTTTCTATCCGAAGCGTGTGTAAAGCATCATTGGCTTTTACTCGAGGAAACTATAAAAATAGATCCACCACAGACTGCCGGTGGGGGATTTGACCCGTCTGTAGACGAATGGGAGGATGAGCAGCACGATATCATTATTTAGAGAATACTTTATCAGCATGAGTAAGGAACACGATTAAAGAAGTGAAGCAAATATATTATAATACATATTTAATTAATAGTTTTTTAAAAAATTAAATCATGAAAACAAACTATCTGATTATTGCGGCTGCAGCGCTTGTTGCGTTCTCCGCATGTTCAAAAAATGAGGTTCGCCCTGTGGCTGACGACAATGCACAGATTACTTGGCAGACTGTAGTAGGTTCACAGAGTTCAAAGGCTCTTGTCAGTGGAAACACTTTCGATAAGGCTTACAAGTTCAAAACTTTCGCATTCTATAACGCTAGCGGCTCAGCTTGGCCAACAGGTGCTAGTCTGTATATAGATAATGCTGAGGTTGCTTATGATGCTAATGGTAATGAAACTTTTGCTGCCAATTCATGGCATGCTGACCAGATTTATTTCTGGCCAAAGGGTGGTTCGCTAACTTTCATCTCTTACACCCTTGCTTCAGATTCGTATCCTGCAAATGTTACTTGCGATGCTACTGATGGTTTGAAGGTTACTGACTATGATGTGGATGCACAGAAGAACCTTGACTTTGTGGTATCAGACATTAAGGCTGGTCAGGTAGCCAATTCTACCACCACAGCAGGTGCAAAGGCAGGAGTTCCTACTATCTTTAGGCACACACTCACCCAGATTGTAGGGTTTAATGTTAAAACTGCTGCCGATTATAAAGGAACGACACTTGCGAAAGGTAGCAAGGTTATCACCCTTAATTCTATCAAGGTTGTAGATGCTTTTAGTAAAGGTGATTATCAAATGACTACCGATGCTACCACAAGAACGGAATCTTGGAATAATCCGGCAGAGCCAAGTTCTTATGAGTATGCCGTTTATGATAATGGTACCATTAAAGGACAGGAGGTTACTACCGCAGCTTTCAGTCTAACTAATGAGCAGAAGGCTTTCCTTCCACAAACATTTGCAGCGGTAAATTATACTTTTACTGGCACAACGGAAGAGGAAAAAGCTCTTGAGAAGAAGACTCAGGCTTATATAGACGCAGTTAAGGCTGTTCCTTATATCGAGTTCTCATATAAAGTAGACACTTATACCAGTGCTTCAGATTTCTCAACTGATAATGTAACTGAGTATATTGCACTTAGCGATATAAGTACCGAAGGTTGGGGCATCAATAAGAAGATCACTTATAATGTAACCATTAATCTTGCCGGTGCACACGGAGAGAACATCATATACTGGGATCCAAGTGTTGTTGATTGGACTCCTGTTAATCCTGATCTAGTTATAACTTTATAAATTTTACAATATATGTATCCTGCGATATTAAGCAGGATACATATATATCATTTCATATCATTTTCGTTCCATTTTTATGTCTCTTTTTAGTTTCATACATCGTGATTCTGCCACTAGGCTTCTACTTTTAGTGTCAGCCCTTGCTGCACTGAATTCATGCAAAAAAGTAGAGGTTAATCAAGGCGAATACAACCACGAGATATCATTTTCGCCATCGCTTAACTGTCTTGAAACTAAAGCTAATACCGAGCCTCTTGACGAGCGTGCGGGATTTTTTACATATGCATGGTATCTTCCGGACGGGAAAAATTGGACAGATAATAAAGATGAAGCCGAGCCATATATTAATAAAGAAACTGTAAGTTTTGATACAAAAGGTGACCGAAAATGGAAATCACAAAACACTTATTATTGGCCTCATAGTGGTGGTTTAACATTTTTTTCATACACTAATATATCAGGAGATGTATATGCCCCGGGTGAATTAACTAATGCCAAATTAGACAAAGAAAATGGTCTTTCAATTATTCCTTTTCCCAACGGGGCTAGTTGGACAGACTTCGACCTTCTCGTAACAGATTTTGATAGTGCCAAGGACATTCATTATAATCTCAATGGCGCTCCTACCCGCTTTGAGCATAAACTTACAAAGATTAGTTTTTTTGTTAAGCTGAATGCTCAGACAACAGACGAATACAAATTGACTGGTCTGATGCTCACAGACATCTTTATGCAGGGCGAATATTATAGAGGTGGGTATGATAATGATTATTGGGAAAAACCACAAAGCCTAGCACGTGATTACTCTATGTTTAAATCTGGCAGGGATGAATCTTCAGGTGAATTTTCAAATCCCATAGAAATAAAAGAGGATCCAGCTGCTTTAGTTAACTCCAATAATGTCATCCCACAGACCCTTTTACCATATACAGCTTCTCAATGGTCGGTTAGAGAAGACCCTGTTAAATTGAAAATATCTTACACTAAAAATGGTGTGCAACAAAGTGATATAATCATAGATTTTGGAACAGAAGAAGTGGAATGGAAGATGGGTATCCATTATAAGTATAATGTTATATTCGGAGGGGTTACAAAATCCGACCCGAATAGTTCTGCGCCAATAGTACAGTTGTCCACAGATGTTTCATCATGGTTATAAATTCTCCTTCATATTAGGTTAATAAAGGCTTAGTAAGGGGACATTATCTTCCTGCTTTCTATTTGCTTGTGATGCTGAGCTCATGCCGATGCCGGGAAGAATTGATATCGGCTGATTTCCTTTTTCTGAAAATAATTTTTGGCGATAATTACCTCTAATTTCCGCTGCTATCTGACTCGTGATGGAGTAGTAGAAGCGGTTCAATAATATCGCACTGAAACTTCTCGGTCTATCTTTCGCATTGACTTGATTCATTTTCATACAGTGCAGTGTGGTGCCGATTAAACGGGTCGGGGGGGGGAAAAAAGTATGTGTTTAGGCATAAATATTCTAAAGCCTAAATGTGTGACATTAGAAACACCTCTAAGTTGAGTTCTAAAGTTCTTAATCTGGGAGTTGAAAGATTCAGCAGAGGTATTCGTCGATCTATTGCTTCAAAAATATCTATATGGATGGTCTGCATGACCACTTGGGGTGAATTAGGAATTCTCATCCTAAAGCGAAATTCACCTTTAGTTGTGACCCCCATTCTACGCAATTCCAGAAAGGGTATGGCTTAAAGGTGATAGTGAAAAATGTTCACTTTTACCTTCCACCCTTAATAGAAGCCCCTACAAGGCATATTGACTTCAAAGGTGTTTTTCAGGTTCAACAAAATTCTGTTCTGTATTTGTTCTGTGTAAAGTAATCTGTTAACGACTTAAACACATATTATTATTCATGACCCGATTAAGTAACCTTCAAAAAATAACCTGCATCATCTTGGTAAATCTTTTTGTTTCCTCGAAAATCTCATTCTAATCTGACGCAACTTATTTATTTACGTTGCTAAATATTTTACAAACTATAAGAAATTACTTCATGTCGGGTGAATTAAATTAGACATTTGGAAAATAATAACTATATTTGCAATAAGTGCTTAAGTGTGCGAGTAACCTGCTGGCATCTGAAGAAAAATCCTCAATGTCGGTGAAAATATGTTTTTTTACGATTACTTGACGCACTTGGTCGGACATACATTTAAAGAAACTTAATGAGTTTTCTTTTACCGGAATCTTAGAAATCTGGAAAATTTTTAAACGATATAAACGGTAAAAGGGAACCGCGTCGGTTGGCGTGGTTTTCTGCTGTTTATATCAGGTTTTTCCAGATACCTTAGGATTACAGCATGAGGACCACGCCATTTGCGTTCTTATCTGTGAGCAGACTTAGGGTATCTTCATTCCGAAAAGAAAGTATTGGCAATGAAACAATATGTATAAAATAACTTGGGATAAAGAAACAGGAGGTGTGCTACTCAATTCGCGTGTAGTTGATGGCACTTTAGGAACTAGCCCAAGGCCTGTATTTTGGGAAGAACTTGACCTTCTTGGGCTCAATTTGAAAGGATGGAATTATCCTCATTCAGAGGCTCCACTATTATGGGCTGTTAACAAGCAGTATTATTATCACGGAGAGTTGTGCTTTGAAGCAAAAGGAGCAAATATTTACGATCCTGCACAAATAATAATGCAAGCTGGTAAAGAAAGAATGTCGCTTAGGCCAGTGAACGTAAAAAAGATGCTTGATCGCTGCCAGGAATTTATGTTTCTACTTGAATCTGAAGCGATAGAGTTTATCCGTGATACATACAATCAATATGTCGGTGCTCGCAAGAGTGTCGAAGATGTATCTGCCAATCAGCTAGATTATGATCTGTTGGTTCAAAGAATGGAGAAAAAGTCCAAGCAAAAAATGGCAATAGTCCGTGAAGACTGTAATAGTTTTGACATTATGCCTCTTGAAACTGCTCAAGCTGCAGGGAAAAAAGTTTATCAAACAACTAAGATAGACAAGTTTCTAGCATCTTTCAGTGGAGGAAAAGACTCTCAAGTTGTTCTTGACCTTTGTACAAGAGCAATTCCTAGTACCGAGTTTGAAGTAATCTATTCCGATACAGGCTATGAACTTCCACCATCACTTGAACTTTATAAGACAGTCCAAAAACATTATCACGAGAAATTTCCTGATCTGAAATTTTCTATGGCCAAGAATCATGAAAGTGTTCTTCATTATTGGGATAAAATTGGTACACCAAGTGATAAACACAGGTGGTGCTGTTCTGTCATGAAAACTGCACCATTATATAGATCACTTAAAGTTGATGGTAACAAACAGGCAAAAGCATTAGCTTTTGAAGGTGTTAGGTCTGAGGAAAGTACGATGCGTTCAAATTATGAAAGAATCGGCAAGGGAGTTAAACATGATTCTGTCATTAATGCAAGACCTATTTTAAATTGGAATACTACAGAAGTATTCATATACCTTTTCTCTCATAATCTTACTATTAACCAAGCCTATAGACTAGGTAAACCAAGAGTTGGTTGCCTTATTTGTCCATTTTCTTCACCTTGGGATGATATGATTGTAAATACTAGATACAAGAAAGAATTGGAACCATTCCTCTCTAGACTTGTTGAATGGTCAAGGAAACGTCACATTCCTAATATCGACGAATACATTAAAGAACATAAATGGAAACTTAGAGCTAGCGGAAACAGCGTTGGTTCAAAGACAAAAGTTGTTTTTCTAAAACTATTTCCAACATTTATCGTTCATGTTTCAAACGCGAAGAAGAGTATTGAAACTTGGTTACCTGTTTTGTGTGATTACTCTATCAGTAGTAAATCGGAAGATAAAGTTGTTGGTGAATTAAAATATGACAAAAAAATATACTCTTTTGACATATTTAAAAAAGACAAGAATAATTACACTTTTACCTTACATGAAGTTAATGATGCTCAACTTGTATCATTAATGAAGAGAATAATTTTTAAAAGCGCGTATTGTATTAACTGTGAAGGATGTGAAGTTGAATGCCCAACAGGTGCACTAAGTGTCTATCCTAAAATATCAATCGACAAACATAAATGTATTCATTGTTATAAGTGTCTTCAATTTCATGATAATGGATGCATAGTAGCAAATTCTTTAATTATGAACACCGAAACTAATGCCAAAGGAGGAAGCATCTCACGAATCGGAACATTTGGTATCCATGAAGAATGGTTACAAGAATATCTTGCAGATCCCGAAGGTTTTTGGGCTGTCAATTGCTTAGGGAATAAGCAAGAGCAGAGTTTTAAAGCTTGGCTCTTAGATGCAAATATTATCAATCCTCAAAAACAAATAACATCCTTCGGAGAGTTTCTAAAAGACCATTACGAGGATGAGCCAGAGCTTATTTGGGAACTAATGTGGACGAACTATGCATATGGTTCAATATTGTGCCATTGGTTTATGAATACCATTAATATTGGCCAAACGTTTTCAAAATCTATGCTTGACGAAATTGCATTGAGCGATTTTGAGGGCTCCAAGAATACAATTACATATGCTATTGGCGGATTCATGCAAATATTCAACTATTCACCGATTGGCAATATTCTTCAGCAAGGTAATAATGTTGATGGAAAGTCATATATCCGTTCAGGACATTCCGAATTATCCAGTACAGCTTTTGCTTATTCATTATATAAATATGCGGAAGCTAAAAATGTTCGTTCGCTTAAGGTTTCAGACTTTTATCAAGATGAATGCGAAATAGGACCGGCAAAGGAATTTGCCATTTCCAAATCCACATTCGAAAAAATACTCCGTCAACTTAATTCTGCTTCTAACCGAATTCTAATTGCAGAGTTGAATATGGGACTAGAAAGCATTACTCTTCGAGAAGATCTAACATCAATGGGTGTTCTTAAACAACTTGTGTAACAATGGCTCAATCCATTCTCAAAAAAACACACTATAAGAATCTACTTCTCTCAATGAAAGTTGCAAGTTACAAAGGCACACCTATAATTGCTAAACCGGTGTTGATGCTTACCATATTCCAAATGATTGAGGATGGTATATTGTTGGGTAATAATGTAGCATTTTCTAGTGAACTCTGCGAAACATATTCTAATCTATTTCGCAAATATAGCAATGAGCGAATCACTCCGGTTATTTATCCATATTACTATTTAAATAGCGAAGAGTTCTATTACATCAAAGGAGACACAAGCAGGAGAACCCCATCATTATCTTTTATCAAGGAACATGTAGAATATGCAGCCTTGGACGATGAGTTATGGGATCTGCTACAGGATCCAGATGTGAGAAATGATTACCGAGAAGAGATAATAAAAAAATTCCTAAAATAACATAACCAGTTAATTGATAACAAAATTATAAAAATATGCCATATAGCGATATTGTAACGCTGCGCCAGATGCGTCCAGCATATAACATAAAGGAAGAAAAAAAAGGAGAGTGGAAATCATTCATAGCTAATGATCAATTCAATGAGTTATTGAAGAAAGCCATCAGTGCAGTCCGAAATAACGATGCAGATAACCATAAATCTATCTGGATTGCAGGTACTTATGGTACGGGCAAGAGCCATGCTGGGGCAGTTATTCAGCACCTTTTGTGCGACCCTGTTGAAGAAATTAAGGAATATATTCAGGAGGAGTACCAAAAAGAAAAGTACAGCCTCCTTCGCAATTCTCTAATTCAACTGCGACAAGAAAAACGCCTGTTCCCGATTAACATGTATGGGCAGCAAAGTATTGCGCACGAAGAAGACTTGTCACTTCAGATGCAACGCGAGATAAAGCGTGCTTTGATTGAAGCCGGTCTAAATATTACGGTTAAAACAGATTACGATATGTATATCCAGCATATCGAAAGTCAGCAAGCATTTTGGGAACAACTCATTTCTCAGGATGCACAACTTGGAAGTGTAGCCCCTGATGTGAATAAACTCAAACAACGCCTTTATGCAGCGGATCTCGATGTTCTTGATTGCGTTAGGCAGGCGCTTAGAAAGGGCGGTTATGATATTCGCTTGCAAAGTAACAACCTGCAGCAATGGATATTTGAGGTTCAAAAGGCATTACGTGATAAAACTGATTATAACGGAATGCTGATAATATGGGATGAATTCACTGAAATACTTACAAGCAGTATAGGCACCCGTTTATTAGTTCAACTACAGCAGATATCTGAAACTATGATGAATCCTGAAAATGATTCATATTTTCTGTTTATATCTCACCCATCTGCACTTAACTCTCTAAAGGAAGACGAACGAGAAAAGACTAAAGGTCGGTACCATTATATTACCTACAACATGGAACCGGTCAGTGCATTCAAGATAATGTCCAGGAAGTTTAAAGTAGTGGATATGCCATCGTACCAGACGCGTAGAGAGTATTTCTTTCAACAACATCCACATATTCTTGACAAGTTCAGTTTGTCCAGCAACAATAAGGAAGAAACAAAGGAGAACATTCGAGATCTATTTCCATTACATCCGGGTACTGCCAATCTTGCCACATATTACGCTCGCGAGGCTGGTTCATCAAGTCGTAGTGTATTTGAATTCTTAGCAAGTGATGCGGTTCGTGATTTTCTCGATGACGAAAATGCCTATATCTTGCAACGCACCATCACTGCAGACTATCTATGGGATTATGTTCAGGAGTATTTCCAAAGTGACACCACAAAATATGGAGCCGTAACCGAACGTTTTAATAGTCATCATCTTCAGGTTGAAAGTCAAGGAGAGCCATACTTAAAAGTATTCAAAGGAATACTTTTGCTCAATGCTCTTAATAACATAGCAAACAGTGATACTGTCACTCCGAGCACAGAAAACATTACGAATCTGTTTATCGGCACTGAGATAGAAAATAAATTACCTGAGATACTCGATTTCTTTAATGATAAGAGCATTATTCAAAGACAGCCAAATGGTAACTTCAGCATCCTTTTCACCGCACTTCCAGGTGATGAGATTCAAAAAATCAAGGAGCAACTGAAATCAACTAGCTATGTATATATAGACCAAGTAATAAAGTTTGGTGAAACAGCAAGATACTTTTTTACAAAGAACCTTCAGAATGTAGTTAGGCCTTATCAATTCCAGTTCTTTAGTATTCAAGGAAACGAATATACCTTGATGAACAGAATTGAAAATGCTAAGAAATCTGCCCAACCATACGAAACTTTCTTGGCGATTATGGTTGCTAAGGATACTGAAGAACTTCTACGGCTAAAGGATATCGCCGAACGTAACTGTAAGGACGAACGATACTCTACAATAGTTTTCGTGGTGATTGATACTGTGATGGGAGAAAAACAATATGAGAGATTCATTGAATACCAGGCAAATGCTCAATGTGCCCAAAGCCATGGTCTGCCACAACAGCACCAGACTTACACAAAACAGGCAGCCGAATTGCTTCAAGAATGGTTAACTCGTATGCGCGGGTCTAACATGACATTCTATCTCGATTCTGATAGCATGACCATTGTAGGTAGTAAGATGACAAGTACGATAAACAACACCATAGCACCACATATATTTTCTGCTGGACCTGAATCGCTTGAACTTATACGTACAAAAAGCAGTACTACATATTGGAAAAAGGCATCTGTAAAAGCAACTGTTGATGTAATTCTTAATTATAACACTAAACAGGATATCTTAGATAAATGTGTTGGACCTGCTCGCCACGTGGAATTTCTTCTTCAGGATAGTGTTAATGAAAACCTTGAATGGAAAGATAACGTCAGTCCTGAGCACCCACTTAAAAAAGTATGTGACTATGTAGATGAATATCTAAGTGGCCGTCATACAAGCAGAAATCAAAGTTTCAATCTCGGAGATAAACTTATTGCATTAACACAGGCTCCGTATGGTCTTTTTCAAAGTTATGCGCCGATGGCCATGGTCGCTTTCGCTATGCGAAAATATCGCAATACTATCTACGACATGAACGGGAAGCAGCGCACAGCACAACACCTGGTTGAAGATGTGGTTGAGATGTTCAAGGCTTGGGAAAGCGGTAGGACTAGCAACAAGTTAAACTTCATGTTTGAAAGCAAGGAAGCTGGGAGTGTTTGCAAAATGTTGAATCGTTTATTCAAACTGGATAAATTGAAGGGATATTCAGACATAAGTAGCCTAAAAGATGCTCGCTGGGCAGTTCTACATGAATATAGTAAAATCAAGGGCTTTCCTATGTGGGCTTTAAAATACGCCGATGATTTAGACATAAATGAAGATATTCGCTCATTTATTGATAATCTGATGAAAGTGCTACAAGACCCAGAGAGTATGAAAAATCCTAAACTTTTAGATGACACCATTTCAGGATACAACAATTACAGAATGGAACTTGGCAATATCCTTCTGGATAGTCGAGATAACTTCCGTAAGGGTTTTTACGCTTATATGAAGTCTGTGGATATCGTAAATGTCTTGGATAACGAGATAGATGCAGCACGTCAGTATTTGAATGAACATCTTCAAGGCGAGGTTGGACTTTGGACTGAAATTGAGGTTAAAGATAAGTTAAAAGACTGGAGAATGTCCCAAAAAACAACTTCCTCTATTGTTTCAACTGTGCCTGTAGGACATCAAACATATTCTTTCAATGATAAAGGTGGTGCTGAAACTATTCTTCCTAATGCTCTCAAACAAAAACGCGATGAGGCCATCGAACATCTGCATAATTGTCCGGATCTAAAAAAAGCATTGGAAGATTTTATTAATTCAGAAGATTACTATACAATTGAGACACTGATGAGATATGTTTAATGATAATTTTAGCAGTATAAACGACTTAAAAGACTGTGTCAAAAAAGATAAACAGGCTAATGGTCCTGATGCTGCCACGAAAAACAGATATCCCATTCGTTTTGTACTATTTGACAATTTCCGTGATTGTTATGAATTTGTTGACTTCCTTCAAAGCGATTGCGACGTTCAAGTAGAAAGTGTAGATCACTGGATTGACCCGTCATATCCTGATATAATCATTACACAATATGAGTTGGCGGAAAAGATAAAGGAGCATATAAAAAAGATTTGTCCATCAGATTGTGTGATAGCTCCATTTTCGGAACTTGCACGTTTTTATGATAATCAAAAGCGAAAGGATTTTGATGCTCTTTTAAAGACAGTAAAGGGTATTGAGGCTTCCACAAAGGCTATTGAAAGTCATCAGCGTATTTATATTCCTGTTGTGGGCCTTGAAGGAAAGATGGAAGTCTTTCAAAATGATAGTCAGATTACAATATGGCGATTAGCATCTGAAGAAAAAGACCTTACATATAGGTTGATTCTTACAGATAATATTTATTATGGAGTTAAAGGTCTTGAAAGCAAATACACTATCGTAAATAACATTAGAGATTGGTTGAATATCTGGAAGGACTCAAAGACCCAGGTTACACCGAATATTATTTGTAAGTCACACTCTATTTTTGCTAATGCAGAGTATGCGCAACCAGACAATGCGTTTAGTTATGCCACATGTACAAATGCTTTCGAATTTCTTACCATTGGTCTACAGCTTTCATTCGGAGGATTACAGCCACTAATTAGTGATGGTGACAATTGGGAAAAATTAGCTTCAATGATTGACTTATCAAATGGTTTTAAATTTGAAAAGTTTGTACTTAAATATTTCGGTGTGAGCGAAATAAAAGACTACAAAGATTTTATTAAACTTTGGTTCTCACATCATAGCGTATTCGATAGATGGTTACTTGCTCGTTTTTATATGAATAGTAACAATGAGCAAGAATACCTATGCAAGATCTTGAAGTCTACGTCATATTATGGCAATAATGAGTTCATAGAATCAATGGTTTCAACTATCAATAAAGAACCCGAAGACATGGCTATACGCAAGTACAGCCTTCAATATGCTGATCGACAGTCTGTTGTTTTATCGGATGCTATTGAAAGCCTGATTTATAGGAAGTTGAATGAATTGTCATTAGAGATAGGCTATACAGGCACTTTGAAGTATTTTACTGGTTTGCCTCGAAAGGAAAAAGAATTGGCACTTGTCTGGTATGGGCAGAATCACATTAATAGTGAAGATATTAAACAATTTTATCCAGATCTATACAATTATGTAAAAGATGGGGTTGGCCTATCTAATATTCCTGATTGGGTGGAGGAGTATTTTAAGAAATACAAAATTGCTAAGATTTCGAATACATATACTTCAGAGATCGCAGAAAGTATAAACGAACTAAATGCTTCGGAAAGTTCGTTTGATAATTGGTACAATCAATTCAGCTCCACATACACTTTATTGAAGAATCGTGGTGATATTGAAGTTTTCTACTGGGTCGACGGTCTGGGAGCAGATTGGATTCCGCTTATCAAACAAATTATATCTGAAAAGAATGAGCAGGGGATTTTCTTGAATGAAATAATGGTTGCCCGCGCCTTATTGCCGACTAAAACATCAAATAATAAATCTGACCTGCAGCGTTTAATGCCAAATGGCGCTCAACTAGAAAAAGCAGGGGATCTTGATGGTTTGGCTCATACATCCAATAATATTTGCCCATTTACTCTTATTAAAGAACTTGATTTAGTACGCAATATTATAAATGAAATTCTTAACAAGTATGCAGGAAAAAAGATTGCTATAATTTCAGATCATGGTCTTAGTTACCTTCCTCAATTAAGACCAGGAAAAAACATGGGAGGGGTTGATAGCGATCATAATGGACGTATTGCAATACGAAAAACTGCGGATAACACTTCAGATGATAGCTATTTTCGACTTGAAGATAAGAAAACACTTTGTGCTTTGAAACATGAATCGCTTTGCTCAAAGGTGCCTGCCAATCAAGGCTCACATGGAGGTTGCACACCAGAAGAAACCCTTGTCCCTATTTTCATAATAAGTGGCTCTAAAAATGTCACTACTTGGTCTGCAAGCATAATGGAGACTGACATTAGTGGAGTAGATCCGCACTTGAGGTTTACTATCAAGAATCTGAAATCTTTTGATAAACCATATTTGATGTTTAATGGTAACCGATATGAAATGAAAAAGATTGGAACTGACACATTCGAAACAGAGCCACTTCTTCTTGAAGGTAATACTGACGAGGTCTCATTGTGGGTTGGAAACGATTCGGAAACATATCATATAAAAATCAATACCGGTGCACAAACTGAGGATTTGTTTGACTTCTAAATCGATTAATTTACGATGAACACAGAAATATGTGATAAGACTAGGCAGTATTTTTCTGCAATGTCTATATACAAAGATCCAATCTCTACTTCAAGCCTTTTCGTAGGTCGGAATTTGCCATCGTTCGTAAAAGATTTTCTTTTGAAGCGTTATATGAATGCGCAAACAGGAGAAATAGACAAATTGGGTCTAACTCAATTTCTCGACACTGTTATTCCAACGGCACAGGGTAGTGTTAAGGATAGATTGCAAAGTGGCGAGGAGGTACTGCTACTTGCACGTTTTATAATCTATATAGATCTTGTGAAAAATGAACGCCAGTTTTCTATACCAGATTATGGTATTAAACAAAGAGAGGGTATCATTCCAGAATATGTTTATACCAAGCATTCTGGTGATTTTGTTGAAGGGGAAAAATGGGGGATCATTAAACTTTGCCTGCTTCCAGATAATGATGGTAAGAAAAATCATATTCAAATGGTGGATTATAAGCCATTTAAGCCATATAGTTCGGTTGACATTAATTATTTTATTCACGCAAGGAAAAACTTCAACACTGGTGAATGGATTGATGTCTTGCTTAGTGCTATGGAATATGATCCAGATGGATTTGAATCCTTGACTCAAAAATTAGAGTTTCTAACTAGGTTGCTTATATTCCTTGAACCCCGATTAAATGTGGTGGAACTTGCTCCGAAAGGTACTGGTAAGAGTTACGTATTCGGCAATCTTTCAAAATATGGTTGGCTTGTCAGTGGTGGTAAAGTTACTAGGGCGAAGTTGTTCTTTGACAAGGCAAAGCAACAGAATGGAATCATCAAAAATCATGATTTTACTGTATTTGATGAGATACAGACAATAGTCTTCCAAGAGCCGGCAGAAATTCAAGCGGCATTAAAATCATACCTTGAAAGCGGAAAAACTACCATTGACAATAATGAGTTCAGTAGTGAATGCGGACTTATGCTAATGGGAAATATACCATTGACAGATACAAATCAACCTATGTCAAATTTCTACTTTGAGAACTTGCCTGAAAATTTTAGAGAGTCAGCACTATTGGATCGTTTTCATTGTTTCATTGAAGGTTGGTTACTTCCTCGTGTTCACAAGGGCATGATATTCAAGGGATGGACAATTAATGTAGAGTATTTCTCAGAAATACTTCATGCGATGAGAACACAGAATAGTTATAGTCTTCTATTCGACCAACTTGTAACTTTTGAAAATAAAGCAGATGTCCGTGACAGTACTGCGATTAAACGTGTTGCAACAGGATATATGAAATTGCTATTCCCTCATTGGCGGCGAGTAGAAGATGTAAATCTAGAGGAGTTTGAAAATTATTGTCTAAATCCTGCTATCCGTCGTCGTGGCATAATTAAGGAGCAATGCCATCTTATTGATCCTGAGTTTAAAACCACAATGCCGAGAATAGAGGTAAAATAGTTTGTACTCCGCGTCACTCTCAGTTCGTAAGTCACGGGCGACTAACTATCCTCAAAAAGGCTCGGGGATGATACGCTTTTTTATAGTGCTCGCAAGAAGTGAATTTTGTCATACTTTTTGTCCTTGGAAAGGCCTTATTTTAGGACAAAATAAGTAAAATTATGTTTTTGTCCGAGAAAATGGCGGTTTTCTCGGACAAAATCATTATTTTGATGTGTTTATCCACGAATATGTGCTTTGGGTGGATGATGGATAGTATGATAGAGAGATATAAAATAAGATTAGTAAAAAACGTATTTTTTTCTTTGTCGTTTCTAACTTCTTATATGGCAGCAGGATAACCATTTTGTGA
>ERZ808262.80-NODE-80-length-80018-cov-7.252104_pt1 | contig 80018 bp, 97 predicted proteins | sample MGYA00520895_ERZ808262 | MGnify/ENA primary metagenome ERZ808262 (study PRJEB31516, sample SAMN03275588) | gut metagenome | biome: mammalia-associated habitat; material: feces | host: Papio cynocephalus | place: Kenya | collected 2012-08-02 ...
GGCATCACCAAGAATTTCTAGCTTAACATTTTTACTAAAGGTAAAATTCTCTCCTCGATTGGAAGTTGTGGGAGATGCAGACTTGTCGAAATGAATACGAAACTCACCAATTCTAAGCAAGTCTGTGTTAGGTACTGTACCATTTAATTTTGTAACTAAGCATTTACTCATAATTATAATCTCCTATTATTAATTTCTTGTATATTTATAAATTTTATCCATGTTGCCTATGCACTTCTCTATCCATTTTTCCGCTCTATATAGGCTGTCAGCATGTCTGTACTCCTTTATAGGGGAATAAATAGAGATGGCATGTGGTTGATTTGCATCCAATGACTTGGTAGGACTGATGCACTTGAACTTGTAATATCCCTGTACAGAGTTAAGTCCAAAGGAAACTACATCACCTACAGAGTAAGCATGACTGGCATCGAAAGTCTCAGAGGAATCTGTTTCAGCATTGCCTCTCTCATCCCTGATGAGTTCCCAATATTCATCCCTGACAAGGCTATTTGAAATACAAGGTGAGTCAGACCATTTCTTGTATTCTTCCTTGTAGAAGTTTGTGCCTATCCTCATAGTCCAATCTCTCAGCTTACCACATATATTGTCAGCAGTTATGATGTCTGTATCTGCAAGTTCCTTGTATCTTGTATTTAATTCATCTGTGTAATAATTGCAGATATATCCTGTTGGTATATCAAAACTATGACCAAGCATGTGACTACTCAATGGCTCTGAGATTCTATCTCCCTTAAAGAAAGAACCAAAAGACTGGTCTAAGTCATAGGCATTGACCCACCATTTCTTGCCATCATAAGTAGTCCACTGCCAGTTCTTGCCAAAACCATCGCCATTATTTATTATATCCGAGAATATTTGATAGTCAATCCAATTGTCAACATCAAAATATGTCTCAAATACGTCCTTCAATGTCTTTAGGTCTTGCTCTGACTTGCTGGAAGCCTCATAAGTAGTTCGTGCTGCAATCAGTGAAGGCATAACCTCCGATAGGTCTTGGATGTATTTCTTGACTTTGGCTGTCATTTGCAGTGCTTTCTTAATCTTGGCTGATATTGATGTTTCATCAGGAAGTTTTCCATTGGCTATCCATGTGTTTACTTCTTCCTCGCCTGCTATTTCCTCTTGCTTTATATCAGCATCATACTTGTTGCCTCCAATTGCATAGAGTCCCTTGGGGTTGCGTATCTCAAAATCAGACCAAGATATTTTGTCTTTTCCATTGAAGAAGGTCGTTGTATTGAGTGTTCCATCAAGGTGCACATGTTCTGCTGTATCCTTATTCATGTGATAATTGTCACGGTGCTTCTTTAATTGGAAGGAGAATATACCATAGAACTCTCCTTCAAGGTACACTGCCACTGGGAAGCCATCAGGGAAACATCTTGCTCCTGTGTCTGTAAGAAGAGAGTAATCTCCTACGTATGGGTTGTCAAAGCTTTTGGTTGTGATGGCTATCTTTGACATATCAATCAAGGCTTTCTTCCAAGGTCTATCATACATGTTTCCCCTAGTGCGTACAATCTGGTCATAGAACTTATATGACACAGCTCCAACACCACGGAAGAAGTCTGTATAGTATGCCTTCATGTGGAAGCTGTCTTGTGGAACCCATTCACCTATTCGAACCTTTGGAGTATCATCTCCAACCCATTCATCATCACAAAGGTCAATGGCTACATTCTTCTTGACAAAGCCCATTGAGGAGCTACCTTGTGCATTGAGGATAGCGTGCTTCTTAAAGTAGTTGCCTTGCATATCCCAAAACTCCAAGAAAGCCTTCTTGTTCTGCGTCTTGGTGGTAGGCATACTATCTATGTTGGTAATATTGATGATGGCAAAGCGAGGCTCTGGAATCTGAATGAAGCTGCTGTCACTCCAGTCAATAGGAGTTTTTACATCAAAACCATTTGCTTTAAGGGCATCTTGTATGTTGTTGACACTATTGCCTTGAAGGTTTAAATTGGAGACATTGAGTTTTTCAACTTGCATATTCTCCTCATGCTTCACTCCTTCTGAATCACGATAAGATAAGACCTTACTATCAGCATCAGTTGTTATCTCTGTCCTACCTTCTTTGTCCTCAATGGTGGAGTGTGCCTCCGCAACATCAGAATTTATGAGAGATTTTCCATCCTCCTTGTCAACTTTTGCATCAATGGTCTCAGACTTCATGTTGTAGGCATAGTGGCTACCATCTGGATTTGTGGTAGAAAGTACTCTACCGTCTGAATCAGTCTTAGCTGCAAGATACTCTGGGTTTTCTTGAAGTGAGAACACTGAAAGGAACTCTGAAATATTAGTTTCCAAAGTACTAACCTTGCCTTGAAGAGTTGTGATGTTATTGGTGTTTGTCTTTATGCTATTATTGTGCCCATTCACTTTATCTTGCAGTGAAGCCAAATCTTCTTGGAGTTTTGAAACAACCTCTTTGAGAGCATTGACTGCATGAATCTCACCAATAATTTCTCCATCTCTTCTGATACCCAACAATACATGGTTCTCTGCATCAAGCCAGACAATATAGAACTCCTCATTTTGCTCCACATGGTACATTTCATTGAGAGGTAAGTATGGCTTGCCTGTCTTTCTGTAGATACCAAAGAGAAGCCTGCCCTCGCTATCTGTGATGGCTTTGATAAACTCTTTGTTCTCTATTACTTTGAAGTATTTATCTACTGGTGTCTTGAGGGCATTCTTATTGATAAACAAGCCTTTGACTATAGCTTTCTCGACAGTAGCCATTCCTTCAATCTGATAATGACCTTGAACAAAGTTGAAAGTATACTTTCGTAAATCAATACAAGCAAATAATTGATAATTCTTAGCTATTGTAATTATTGTATTTGCAAAGTTATCAGACAGGACACTTGGTATAACTACAATGATGTTTGTATTTGGGTATAAGCGTTGAACTTTTCTAATCATCAAATCATAGGAGTCAGAAAATTCATTGACGTTGAGTTTATCCTCTGAAACATCAAAATGCAACTCACCAACAGAAACCCCTCTAAAATAATCATTTGTACCACCATGTATGATGATATAGTCTGGGTCTCCTAGGTTTTCGGCTCTTTGTACAAATGAACTAGTTTCTGTACCACTTATCTTTGAACCAGAGAAAGAATTATTAATCTCTAGCTTGGCATTGCACGCTACAATCAGTCTCATCCACCATGTCTGCTCTACAGAGATAACATCATTAGTGTCATTTGGATAGAATGTAGCATTTCCAGTTGGAATATAGTCCTTGAACGTAGAAAGACTATCTCCTAAAATTGAAATGGTCTTTCCATCTAAATTAACATCAAAGTGTTCTTGTATTGTTGATATATTAGCATTAACTGCATTGATAGAATTAGACAGCTCTTTCTTGGCTGCATTGAGGGCTTCAGTGAGGTCTGTCTTGTCTTGCTTTGACTGATTAATTATCTCTTGCAACTTGGTTCTGATAGGTGCAGGAATGCCCTTGCTCCACTCAATAGAACCATCAAGCTGAATACCAAAAAGTACGTGGTCTTTTGCATCAACAATGAGTTTGAGGAACTCTGGAGACTCTATCTCTCGGAAAGGCAAGGCAAACTGGGAGACTACCTTGTCTTCTGCATCACCTAACTCTTGGGCAATGTTCTCCTTGTCAAACTTCTTGGCAAGAGCTTCATCCATGTCAGACTTGTTAGCTTTCTTGGCTATCTCTGCATCTTGCTCTGTGTTCTTGGAGTTGACCGTGGAAGCATCTGCCTTAGTTGCAATGGTAGCATCCTGAGACTTGTTCTTTGCAGCAAGCTCATCAATGGCTGACTGGGCATTAACTGCTGTCATGCCACTGGTCTCATTGTTGTATGAGACAGCATTGGCTGTAGAGGCACCACCTGTTGTGGAGATGTCCTTGATGGACTGCTCTAGTTGATGGGTCTTGTCGCCAATCTGCTGCAAGTCCTCTTGGTCTCCATCAAGATATACTTGCTTGGCTGAGGCTATCTTGCCTTTCTTGGTGGCAGCATTTATTTCGTCTGTTAAATTTATTGCCATATTGTTATTGTTTTACGATATTACTAAATTCCATGTGTTTGCAGTGAGAGGATTGATGGTTCTGTATGCCTTGAAGCTGCCTAGGCTATTGGTAATAGTCTGAGGAGATGCAAGGGTTACATCAAATCCTGCACTGGTCACTCTACTTATTGTGAGGTAGCTTGGTACTACTAGCCAGATGTAATCATTATCCTTGGTTGTTACCTTTGGATTGAATGATACTCCTGTAGTTGAGACCTTGGTGAGAGAGGATAGCAGCTCTGCGGTCATGGAGGACGCTGAGTAACCACCATAATAGCAGAGGTAGCGAGTGAGAGAAGTGTTCTTGCTGGTTCGTCCTTTCTTGGTAACCTTAAAATTAAAGACCTCTCTTGCGCCTTTTATTTCAGTTACAAAAGAGCCATTTGCAACTGGTGTGCTAGCAAGAACTCCTTCAACAGAATCATCATTGATACGCTTTGATACAGATAATGTATCTGGCATGAAAGGCTTGCCATCGCTGCTTACCGAATACTTGACCTCTGTCTGCATCTTTGAAACGTCTTGGTTTACGGTCAGACCTAACGTGATAGGATAGACGGTATCGTTCAGCTTGGCTAGGCTCTGGTCGATGTCCTGAATCATTTCCACCATATCATCGGGAAGACCTGTAGCAGCCTCAACTGTCTTGCGAAGCTCTGGGTCTAACTTATCTTTGGTCAGCGTATCGGGGGCTATCTTGTCGTTGGTTACTGAGCCGTCCTTGATGTTGTCGGTCGATACGGAATCGGGGGATAGTTTAGCGTTGGTGACGCTGCCATCCTTGATTTGCTCTGTATCTACTGATTCGTCTGCCATCTTATCCTTGGTAATGGATTGTCTCGCTACCTTGTCTGTGGTAACACTCTCGTTGGCTAGATGCTTGGTCTCCACGTTTGCCTCTCTGAGGACACGACTGTCAACTGACTGGTCGCCCAACTTTTCGTTGGTGATAGCTTTCTCCTCCACCTTCTCGGTTGTTACGGCTCGGTCGTTCAGTTTCTCGGTGATAACTGATTTGTCCTTTAACTTGTCGTAGGTGACAGATGAAGGAGACAACTTGGAGTTATCTACCGATTGGTCGGCAAGTTTCTCGGTGGTGACGTTTTGGTCAGCAATCTTGGAAGTAACTACCGATGACTCGGCTAGCTTTTCGGTCGTCACGTTACCGTCTGCTATCTTTGGGGTCTTGATCGCTCCATCGGGTAGTTTGTCGGTACTTACTGCACCATCCGCCAACTTCTCGGTCGTAACATTGCCGTCACGAATCTTGACGGTGGTGATAGCTTGGTCGTTGATGTCGTCTGTCTTCGTCATCGGCACCTTGCTACCTGGTTTAATATCGTCTCTAAATGTAGGCATATTTGATTTCTTTTGGTTGTGAAGAGGTGAATAACTGAATCTTTATGGTCTCTGGCATTACACGGATGCGAAGCTTGAACTCGGTCGTGTTCTTGTGTGGACAGAGGGGAGCCTTGGGCTTTCTGCCATCGCCACAATCTTGGCGAATGACAAGCTTGCCTGGAGTTTGCAAGGTAACCATCAGATAGATGTCACGATGCAAGGTAATCTCTGGAGATACCCATGCAAGCTCTTCCTCGCTATAGTTGGTTGATACATACTCCATACTACTTTATTACTTTGAGGTTTGACTTACGCCCAGCTGCTGCAAGGCAATCGTGTACATCTGGCTAGCCTTGGTATCATTGTAGGCAGAGAGCAACAGGAAGGCGAGATAATGGATGAATGCGCCCTTGAAGGTGTCGGAGATTTCCACCGTCTTCTCCTCACCGTCAGATGTTGTGAGGTCGGTCGGCACTCCCACGTAGGAAATGGTAACGGAACCATCGTCTGATGGCTTTGGCTGAATGAGCACTTTGAGCGGATTGACTCGCATGATGGCTGCTAGCGGTCTATCGAAAGTTCCCTTGGCAGTATCATCGAACATCATCAAGGCTTCATCGTCTGTATCTTCCACTGGCACTACTGCCTTGTGCCATCCCTTGCCTCGAACACGATTGATATTGAAAACAGAAACGCTCTCTGGCATTGTGATAACCCCTATATCCTCGCTATCCTCGTAAGATTCCACCTGTATGGTTGTGGTGGTAGATGCTGTAGATGAAACGCTCTCCTTCTTGGATTCCGTGGAAGAATCCTCGTTCTTCTTGGTTGTCGTGGTAGAACCAGAGAGTGCGGAAGAAGATGTGGCGGTGATGGCTATCCAATGCAGAGCATCTGGAATGTTCGCCTCTATGATATTGTCCATATAGGAATCGTCCTTCTCATCCGTGACTTCTGCCAAGTCCGAGATATTGTTGGATTCCTCGTCTATGCGCCAACGCACTTCCTTTATGATGTCAGACACTTTCATTTCACCTTATTATATATATTGTTACTCGTTGTAGTCTGGGAAGATGATTCCCGACTTTGAAGCTTGGTTCATCGCCTTGGCAAGCGTTCTGTAATCCTTACCGAAACGCTCGTTGACGTAAGCAATAACATCAGCGGCGGTACGGATATTCTTTACCTCCTCGGTTGGCTCCTGCTTCTTCTCGGTCGGCGTATCATCCACTACATCGGATGGCTCGGTGATGGAGCTAACCAATGAGACCAAACCTTGCTTGCACAGTTCGCTGCTTTCGAGCAAGTCCTGATAAAACTTATTTTTCAAGATAAGCTCTGGCTTACGCTTGGTTACTACATTTCCTCGCTCGAAGTTGAAACGAACCGTCAAGCCATTCTTTCCTTGAAGAATATGACTTACCGTATTTCGGTTGGCGTTGTATCTATATGTTTTAATCATTTTGCTAAATCTTTATTTGGAGCAACAAGGAACTAGGGGTTGGCTAGTCCTTGTTGTTTGATATATATAACTAGGCTGCAATGAGCTGACCCGAGAAGATTTCCCATTTACCACCCTTGTAGATGTAGATGTTTTCCTTCTCGTACTTTGTGCTACCACTATCCGATGTCGTGTCGGTATAATCGGCAGTCAAAGCTACAATCATACCCTCATGTGGTGTCTTAGGGAGCGTGCTCAAAGAAACGATGTTGTTGATAACACCAGCTGCACCAAGCGTAGAAATCTTGTTCTCTGGACCTACGAGAATGCTGTTGTAGCCACGGAGAGCTACGCAGTCAGCCTCCCAATGCATGTAACGCTTAGCCAAACGTGGATCGTAACCATCCTTAGAAAGGTCGTTGGTCTTCTCCTTGCCCTTCTCCTTGACGTAGTGGCGAGCACCCTTGAAGTCAGCGCCAATCATGCAGTCCTCCAAATCCATGTAGTCGAGTGTGCTATCCCAAGCAAAGTTGAGCGTACCATAACTGCACTTGAAGCGGTTGAAGGTAATATCGAACTCCTTAACTGTATCGAACATTACATCACGACCCTTTGGAAGTTCAATCTTCATCAGTCGCTCAATGGCGTTCTTACCGCAGAAGAGATACATTTCATCAGACTCGGCAAAGTCGGTGAACATCAACTTGGCGATGGCGATAAGGTCGGCGAAGGTATAGGTATCTCCGATGCCATAAGAGTTGGTCAACTGATTGATGATACCCTCGGCAGAATAAGCATATTCCTGTGCGCCGTCCTTGGTCTCCATCAAGAACTTCAATTTGGTGCCATAGAGATATGTGCGTTCCTGACGAAGCAAGAAGTTAGTAAGAGCATTCTCCTTCATGTCAGCAACGGTGTGAGGTGCCTTCTTCTTAATCTTCTCAAACTCCTCGGTGAAGATGATGGAGAATGCACGTTTCTGCAAGTACACCTCCTCTGAACGAGGCTGGTAGTTCTCTGGCGGAACCTGCATCTGGCTCTCAGAGAGGATGGTTGAGGCGCAGAGAATGCGACTGTTGGCAGGAATTGCAGGACAACCCATCGTGTCGAGTGTCTCACCGATGGTGCCTTCTGCCTCGGCTGGACCATTGAGTGCCTGCAAGGTGACCTCGTCCTTGGTCTTGTCGATAACCAAGAGATTCAAGCGACCCTTCAACTTGGTCTTAGAACCTTGAGCGTAACCAGCTACAGAAGGAACGATAACGGTACTACCCTTGTAGAGAGGGAGCAGAGAGCCTGAGAAGTTAGACTTGCTGAGTTTGATGACACTACCTGCGCCTACAGCTGTAATTTCCTTAGTAGTCATACCGTCAAGTGTATCACCACCGACACGTGCGTGCTTCTTCTCGTAGCCATTACAAGGAACCGTCTTGGTAATCTTGCGGATAATCTGCAACAATGGAGTCTTGAAAGGACGATACTTCTCTACCTCACTTTCCCAATCCTCTTCGGCAAGTCCACCCTTGCGAATCTGGGTTGCGGAAGCCTGTGTGCCAGTCAAGTCCTGACCCTCGGCTTTGCCTCCAGGCGCAATTAAATCTGACTTATTTGTGTCAACAGGCTCGGTAGCTGCATCTTCCTTGGATGAAGGCTCATGACCCTCATCGCCTATTTGCGTAGTTGGCTCGGCTGTATCAGCCATTGCCATCAAGCCACCGCCAGTGACCACAGCAAGAAGCATCAGAATCATCTTACAGATGAACTGACCACTAGAAAAATAATTAATTACTTTCTTCATCTTTTACTTATATTTATGGATTAATATTACTTAATAGGTAAGACCCTCAAAGAAACCGCTCTTCTTTTCGCTCTTCTTGGTCGCTGGCTTGTTACCTGCACCAGAGCTAGAGAGTGAAGGAGGGATGCCCTCGGAAGCGGACGAGCGAACCTTATTCTGAATCTTCTCGTTTCGAGCTTGCATGGCAGCCTCGTCTCGGGCGGAAGAAATGTCGGAATCGTAATTGTTGGCATTGTGAAGCATCTTCCAAACGTCATCGGGAATGTCGCCGCTCTCCACTTGGTCGTGGATTTCGTAAATCTGGCTCCACATGTCCTGTGCCTCGTCTGGGTAAAGCTTAATAAGCCGCTGCAAGGACTTCTTCATGTTCTCGCCCACTCGCTCGGAAGCCTCGTTCTGTTCCGTTACTGCCTCGTTGTGCTTGGTGAGAATGTCGGCGAGTTTCTTGCCACCCTCAGGATCATCGAGTAACGTACGAATGTCAATGCCCAAGCGAGCCATGGCATCAAAAGGATTATCCTCAGGATTCTTTTCCATATCCATGGCGAGAGCTGCCAACCACTTGTGCTTATCGAACACCTTGGAAAGTGCCTGACCGCTCTCCTCATAGCGAGAAAGAAGGTCGGCATCATCATTCATTGCACCATAGCGTGCTTCCTTATCCTCGAAGTCAACATCTGAGTGTCGCTTGGCGAAACGCTTGGAGAACGCCGTGCGGTTAGGTCGCTCATCTGCTGGAGGTGTAGATTCGGAAGACTGAGCAGGTGCAGCAGCCTCGGCTGTACCATCTGCATTCTGTTTTGCTTTTTCTTCTTCTGTCATTTTTTTTGAATCAATTATCTACTATCGTAGAAATTAAACATTTAAATTTGCCGCAAAGATGCAAAGAAATGAAAGGCATTTTACCGATACCACGATTCGCAATTATGGGTAATCGTGGTATCGACAAAGAAAGGTTCAAATTGGGGTATTTTTGCGCAATATTATTAATAATGTGTAAGAATATATGGCAAAAGCAAGATTACTGACACTCAGCGAGGTGATGCCACAGCATAACAAGTACGACTCGGTGAAGGCTCGCAAACGCCGACAAGAGCACGGCAAGGACTGGGAGCTTCTGACCCGATGCCGAAATGCTTGGAACAACCTTAGCGGTGTGCGTGAGACCAGAGCGAGAACCATGAGATACTGCAACGGTGACCAATGGAGCGATACCATCAGAGTGTATCACAACGGCTATTGGGAAGAAATGAGCGAGCGCACATATATGGAGAAGCGCAACCAGACCCCGATGAGCAACAACATCATGGTGAGCATCTTGGAATCAATCACAGGTCTATATGCCAAGCAAGGCACAGAGCCTGTCTGCTTTGCGAGGGACAACGACTCCAGACAACTGAGCGACATGATGAGCGCCACGATGCAATGCAACTGGCAGACCACAGGCATGCAGGACTTACTGAACCACTTTGTAAAGGACTACCTGCAAGGAGGAATGATGGTGGCTAGGGAGAGCTGGGAGGACAGGGAGCTGGAAATGCCCGACTCTTGGACAGACATGATGGAGCCGGACCATGTATTTTTCGAGTGCGGAAGCGACCCAAGACACAACGACATCAGCTTGATAGGATGCTTGCACGATGTAAGCCGAGAAGACCTTTACCAGAAATTCGCCAAGCAGGAATATGGCTTGACGGAAGATGACCTGAATGTAATCTTCGATATTCATCAAGCAGAGGATTATGGCTACGGATATGAGTTTAACGAGGAGAAGGACTTAAACAACCTCAGCTTTGATTTCTCCAACAAGGGAAGACACTATTCGAGGGTGATTGAGGTTTGGACGGCTGAGACCAAGCCAAGGCTGCAATGCTTCGACCCGATAGCCACTAGTACTAACAATGCCTACTTCCGCATAGACCTCAGTGATACGGCTATGATAGCCAAGCTAAAAAGCGACAACGAGAAACGCAAGCAGCAGTATGACGAAATGGGCGTGCCCGAGAACGAGCGAGCCTATATCAAGTCGGAACCCATCGCCGATAAGTATTGGTTCTATACCTTCATGGCACCAGACGGAACCGTGCTCTGCCAAGGAGAAACACCCTACGACTACAAGAGCCATCCTTTCACCATCAAGCTCTATCCATACATCAACGGCGAGATTCACCCATTTATGACGAACGTGATAGACCAGCAGCGATACATCAACCGATTGATCGTGATGAACGACATGGCTATACGCAGCAGTTTCAAGGGATTCAAGATGATACCTACCACCGTGCTGAACGGCAAGAGCCCGCAAAAATTCATGGAGGAGGCAGTGGAATACGATGGATGGATATTCTACACGCCTAAGCGAACGATGCCGAACGTGAAGCCAGAGATTATCACTTCGAACGCCGTGAACATAGGCACAAACGAACTCCTACAGATAGAGTTGAACCTTATCAGGGAGGTGACGAACGTGAGCGGTGCCTTGCAGGGAAAGACCCCAAGCGCAGGAACTTCGGCGGCAAGATACGCACAAGAAAGCCAGAACGCAACCACCTCGCTCTTCACCATCCTCTCTGACATGGAGATATTCACAGAAAAACTGGCAATGAAGAAATGTTCCACCATTCAGCAATATTACGAGGACGGAAGAAAGATTTTCGACAAGGACGGTCTGAACATCTATAAGTACGACCGACTTTCTGCTAGGGATATTCACTTTAAGATTAGCATCAAGAACGCCGCTGCCACGGCTGCATACAACACGATGCAGAACGATGAGCTAAAGGAATTGCTCGGCATGGGTGCCATCAACCTTGTGCAGTACTTGCAGAACGTGAACGAGCCATACGCCGACAAGTTGCTGGCTAGCGTGCAGGAGCAGCAGGCTCAGCTGGAACAGATGTATGCACAGCAACAACAGATGGCTATGCAGCAAGGCGGCGGACAGGTGGACGAGAACGGCATTGTGCAGGGCGCAGACCAGAACGCCGTAAATCAATTCTTCAATGGTTACAATCAAGTAGCATAAAGTATGGCAGGAATCATTCAAACGATAACAGTAAATTACAGCGACCTCAAAGACGAGGTAAGAAGAAGCCTCTCAATTATCGGAAAGAGGACGGCAGACAAGCAGGGGAATATCTTGTTTGCAAGTGTAACCTTGACTACAGCCGAGGAAGACATCCTGAAGTCGTATCTAAAAGAAGCCATGGAGTCTTTCGTAAGCAACTTTTCCGACTTGGCAATTTGCTATATGGATAACGACTTCAATGTAAACATCGTGCTGACTCGCCGAAGGGCTAAGACAGGGCTTGTCGATGCCATAGCTAGCAATTTCAAAAGCTATGCTTCTTCCTATGTTACCTATCAAGTAACCAGTGTAACTGCACCAGATATAGCCAAGAAATATGCAGAGAGTATGACCGATAAGCTGAATGAGGCTATCAAGCTGATTTATGCAGTAGAGCCACCTTCGCCTAGCGGCAAGACCTTGCTAGATATGACAGGGGAAGTGATATTGGATAACAAACCAGTGGTATTAAAATAAGTAAAGACTATGATTATAAAATTTCAAATCGTAAAGTCGGCAGTCCTCAACGAGGTCAAGAACGCCACCTTCTTGAAAGCAAAGGTGGACGGTGCGACCGATGACAAGGCTATCAAGCTAAGTTTTAACGAGGCAGCAGGAACGGAAGACGTGCATGAGCAGACCCTTACGCATGACTTCCAGACAGCCCTAGAAATGGTGAAGACCATCCTCGCCGACTACATCGTATCGAACGAGCAGACCATGGGCGACAACATCATCTACTACAACGACAAGACGGACGATGTGGTGGAGTTTACGCTGAACGCCTCTAGAAGATGCAACGGAACGCTGACCGACACGCTAGCCAGAATGGTAGCCAAGTATGTGGAGGACTACATGATATTCCAGTGGTGGGTGAAGACCACCAATCAGAAGCAAGCCGAGCCATACCAAAGTTTCATGACGATGGACGAGCAAGCCATCAGAAGATGCTTTGTGCTGAGTGGTCCAGTGCTGCCAACGGTGCCTTACACACAACATCTTTCCGCCAAGGTGGATGGTAGCGATGCGGACGGCGGAATCACTATTCGCATAGACGAGGATGACGTAACCCTGTCTTACAGCATAGACGATGGAGCCATAGATGATATTGAGGCACGAAGCAACGACAATAGCATCTTGGAAGTTCACCGCATACAGGAACCTCAAGCCTTCTGGTTGAAGCCAAAGAACACAGGCGTGGCATACGTAACATTGTTCTCCAGACACAGCGACAAGCTGAGCGTGGAGGTGGAAGTAACCGTAGCAAAGGAGGTATAATATGGAATTTAACCCATTGCACCCAACGCATATTTTGAGAGAGCGAGGATGGAAGCAAGAGCCTAACCCATTCTTACCTCGTCCGCCGAAACCTGCACACATCTACTTTGACAAGCATATTTTCATCTATGCCAACCAAATATGGTACGACATTGATGCCACCACGAATATGATTGGCAGGGCGAGACGGGGAAGCGACTCAAAACAGGATGAGATTATCCCGACTAGCGAGAACGACAAGGAGCGACCGATATTCTACCGATGGTTCGACAAATATCTTAAGAAGGTGGAAGGGATGCTTTCTGCCTACATCATGAAGCCAGAAGGCAGGGTGAGAGACAACGCCTTGAACGAATGGGAAGAGAAGGAAATGTGGCTGAGGATGCCCGACTCTTGGGACGATGCCCGATTTGACGAGCTGGTGCAGAACATTCACCATTATATTTCGACCGGTGCTCTGTATGAATACTTTATGCTCACGCTGACAAGCAAAGACCCTCTGACTGCCGACAAGGCTCAGCAACTGGCAGATGACGAACTCGACATCATAGATGCGGCTAACGCCACCAAGGCAGGAAGCTTGGTGCATCCGATGAAACCGTTCGGGTAATGTTTAGTGTGTAGTGTTTAATGTTTAATTAGAACGATGGATGATTTCGATTTTCAGACCGTAAGGGAACTTAAGAAGGAAAGGGCAGAAAAGGCAAAGGCTGTACTACCTGTAAAGAAGAGCGCACAGAAGGAATTTCTGCGTGACTTCTTGGCTCGCCATCAAGAGAAATTTGAGGAGAAGATGAATGAGCTAGCCGAGTACGACCCTAAGACCTACGTAACCATCTACAAGGACTTGATGAAGCACATGATACCAAAGCAGAGCGAGGTGAGCGTGACGCATGGACTGGATGAGGACTTCAAGCAGCTTGCTGCGATGGGTATGACGAAGGTGAGCAACGACAAGGCTCTGGACATGGAGAGCGTACCTAAGATACAGGACGCTGACTTTGAGGAGCTAAATGACTTGGGAAATGGCACAGGTAACTGAAAAGGAAATAGATGACCTCGTACTGGAGAACCGAGCAAGGTACGAAGAGATATACGGAACTTATAATCCGTGGACAGGTGAAAACTGCTACGACATGGAGCACAGGGAACTGTTGGAACTGCCCGACTTCATGATCAAGAAGATGTGGGTACCAAGGGAATGTATGCGTACCTTATTATATAGGGGACTCAAACAAGTGGGCAGCTTGAAGCAATACATCATACAGGTGTGGGGACGAGAGTATAACGAGAAAAGCTATTACACCAAGCAGCTCATTATGGTGCTGACCTTCGAGATTATGAAGGTTAGATTCAGGGAAGACCCCGAGTTTGCGCTATATGCGACCGACAAGATTGAGGATAAGGTGACAGGTAACATGATACCTTTCAAGCTGAACTATCCTCAGCGAAAGCTATTGAAGATATTCGAGGACTTAAGAACGAGTGGAGCCGCTATCAGAGTGGTGATTCTGAAAGCCAGACAGTGGGGAGGCTCTACCTTGACCCAGCTCTACATCAAATGGCTGCAAGACTTTCGCCGAGACGGATGGAACGCCATCGTGCTAGCCCAGCAGAAGAACACGGCGAAGAAAATCAAGGCTATGTATCGAAAGGCTCTGGAGCATCAACCAGGGTGGACACTCGGACACAGCGGTGCGAAGCTGCAATTCTCGCCTTATGAGAACTCGCCTGACGACTTCCAAGTTACGGATGGCATAAGGGCGATAAGACGAAGCACCCTGACAGTGGCATCCTTCGAGAACTTCGATTCGGTGCGTGGTAGCAACTTCCACTGCGCCCACTATTCGGAGGTGGCTTACTGGAAGAAGACCCCTGAGCACGACCCTGAGGGCGTGATTTCGTCTATCTCTGGTGGTATCAGAAACCAAGAGGACAACTTGGAGGTATTCGAGAGCACAGGAAAGGGTAACTCGGGATTCTTCTACGAGAAGTGCCAACTTGCCATGGACCCGAAGAACAACGATGCTTACTCCTTCCTCTTCATCCCTTGCTTCTTCATAGAGCACGACATGGAGGAAGTGAAGGACGAGCGAGCCTTTGCCCGATGGCTCTTGCAGAACAGAGACAAGACCACCAACCCTAAGGGCTACCGAGAGACAGGCAAGTTCTTCTGGAGAATGTGGGAGAAGGGCGCTTGCTTCCAAGCCATCGAATGGTACAGGAATTTCCGCAACAAGTTCACCACTCATTCCTTCTGTGCCACCGAGGCACCAGTAGATGAGGAAGATGCCTTCCGTAACTCTGGTAACTTGGTATTCAATCCTTATTCGATAGACGACCTACAGAAGAAGTATAAGCGTGAGCCTCTCTATACGGCGGACATCATGGTGAATACAGCAGTGAAGAACGACCAGACCATCGCCAAGTCGAAAATCAGCATACGAACCGACGGCATGGGCGACTTGAAGATTTGGGCGGTTCCAAACGTGCTGCAAGTAGAAAACAGATATGTGGTAAGCGTGGATATTGGCGGAAAGAGCACGACATCGGACTACACCGTAATGACCGTGATAGACCGTTTTGGCATGATACCGACCATCAAGGGCAAGCCTAGGGTGGTGGCTAGGTACCGAGGTCACGTAAGGCACGACAAGCTGGCATGGATGGCTGCGGCTCTGGCTCACTACTACGATGATGCCATGCTGGTGATTGAGAGCAACACTGCCGACCGAGAGAAGAACAACAACACGGAAGGCGACCACTTCGGAAGCATTCTGAACGAGATAGCGGACTACTATGATAACCTGTATCAGCGCACAACCAGCCCAGAGGACGTGAGTGATGACGTACTGGCTAAGTATGGATTCCAGACCAACAAGCTAACCAAGGGATGGGTAATCGACAACCTAGAGCAATTTGTGGACGATATGCTTTGGGATGAGCCTGACAAAGAAATGTATCATGAGCTGAGAATCTATGAGCGACATGACGATGGTAGCCTTGGCAATATCGTAGGCAACGGAAACCACGATGATGTATTGATGAGTACAGCCATCGGTCTCTGGGTTAGTGCCAACGACATGGAGAAACCTCAATGGAAGAAGAAAGACAAGTTGAGTTACGGAGGCGATGGTGTTCACTCGGTAGCCAAGATATAAGAAGAATCCCCACCATGCTATCACAGCTGAGTGGGGATTTTGTTATGAACAACATAAATTTAAAATAAATAAACAATCTTTCAACAAAACAAGAAAAACAACTATCACAATTTATCTAAGAATTTATCCAAATCTTTTGCATACCAGAACTTCTCGGTGAAGCCCTTTCGCTTCTTGCCTTCTGGAAGTCTGCCCTCCTTGACTAACCTTCGGAAGGTGGAAGGACGAATGCGAGTGTAGGAACATGCTTCGGCAAAGCTCATTCCCTCATCCTTGTTGGCGATCATGTGGAGGAAATCGAGCATCATAAAATTTTGAAGTTTGTTCGTGAGGCATCTGCCCGAGCGAATACGGTCGTGCAACTCCATAAGTATGGAATCAATAGCCTCCAGTTCCTTTGAAATCTCAGCCATAAGCTAGCACTTTTTGTTGTGATACCACCAAATGAGGGTTGACACTCCAAGGACTAACGCCAAGAGAATACAGATAATAGATGCCCTACCGATGTCCATCAGTCGCTGTTCGTTCTTGGTGAGCGTTCTCTGCACAGGATATGGGACGGAAACGGAATCTTGCTTGATGATGGTATCTAGCTTCACCTTATATATATTATGGTAGCGGTCACGGAAGGTTATCTTCGTGTGGTAGATAGTATCGCCCTTCTGGTACATGAAAACGGAATCTTTTAGATATACGCTATCCAACTTGTGGAAGGTATCGGTGTGGTTCACGTATTCGGTGTGATACTCTGGCACCTTGATATACTCTTTGCTCTTGCAGCCATACAAGAGAAAAATGAGAAGCAAACCTAGCAGAGCACCAATTGCTTTTGTCCATATATTTACATCATACCATTTCATACGCACAAAACCTTTTTACATTTATCCGTCCACTTGGTTCGCTCGGAAAGTCCGTTGGTTCCACCATTGACTTTCTTTGTGACCTTCAATATATCATCTTTGTCGGCGAGGGCATTGAGACCTTTCTTCCACCAATACCACATGCCGCTCTTGACTGAGCCATTTTGAGTTTCGAGCAGTTCGGGTTGACTCATGATGTCGCCCTTGCAGAAGCCTGAGTTTTGATAAGCTTGGTAGTTGGCTCGTCCGGTCAACATCAAGAAACCTCGTCCACGATATTTGAGTCCATCGCCTTTCTGGGTGTTGCCTAACATCTTGGCTAGGTTGCCTTTGTCGTACTTGGAGAAGTAAGCTGGTTTGCCCACCTCCTTAAGTTGTCTTAATCCATTGGTTTCGTGCAAAACCTGTCCTAAGAAATATGCCATGCGAAGAGGTGTGTTAATCTCGAAGGTGTCCGCCCACATATTGATGTAATGCAAGTATCGGTCAACACGATTGGCATCACCGACAATCTCCAACATTTGTGCTCTTGTTATCTTCATGCCTGTTCCTCCTCTGCCTTTGTTTGCTTCAAAATCTCAATCATAGCCTTGGCTATATCATCTTTGTTCTCTAGGAGAATGCTAACGGTGCGTTCCTGTTTCCGAATCTCTGCCTTTTGCCAGCTCTTCTCTCGAACGCTAACAAACTCGCAGAACACGCAATATCCTGCCCACAGCATCGAGAAGATAGGTACAGGGCAGTTGGCACAAGCGGCGATGATGTCGATGCACACAGCTACCATGAAGGGTGAAAAGTACTTGCGTGCCTTGTCGCACGTCTTCTTGAATCCTCGGCTGGTGGTAGCCTCGCCGTTCTCCTTGGCTTTCTTGATGCCAAAGAAGAGGTCAACGCCCATGGAAACAACAAGAGCACCCATACAGAGTGCGATGATCAACGCAACCCTATATAGGTGCTCCTGAAGGAATGTTTGAAATATCTCTGTCATATATACCATTAATGTTTTGATTAATGGCGACAAAGGTAAATGATACTCCGATATGTTTTTCCGATACCACGACTACCCTGCTGTAACATACCAAAATATCTTGTCGGTGGGGTGATTGGTGTCCTCATCAGAGAGAAAACTGACAGAAAGGTCGGTTATCTTGTTGATGACAGACTGCTCCGTTCGAGACCATTTCCTAACAAGTTCGATGTGATTGGAATAGACTAGGTTCATGGTGACGGCGAAGTCCCATAAGTTGTAGTCTGGGATAGCATCGGCTACCTTCTCGTATTCCTCCCTGACCTCCTCGTAGGAGAAGTATGGCGCAAAAGCCTTCTCGGTGTCGGAACGATAGTAATACATCTGTGCTATGCAACCTCTGGCTGATATTTCGTTGAAGTGGCTATTGCCGCTCATAAAGTAGTCTAGGGTTCGCATGGCAGACTCACGCTGAATGTTATCGAAACCACACTCTCCATTCTCTAACATTCGCAGGGCATTTCTTGCCTTCGATAATAATGCTAATGATTCCATAAGCGTATATGATAAGGGTTAATACTATCAAGAAGTAGTGGGCAGGAAGCTGCTCGGGTGTCATGAACCAATGCTGGTACCACAGTCGGATGGCATTGATGCCTATGAAGTAGTAAAACGGAATGCGGATAATCCAACACCAGTGAAAGAAATAGCTCACAGGTATCATGGCAAACGGCATATACAGATAGCATAGCACGTACATCCAGATTACGCAACTGCCATTATCATCTGTATCGAGGATGGTAGGTCTCGGATAATTGCTGTAATCATATACACCGTACCAGTGGCTTAGCATCAGAAGAAATGGTGCCAGCCAAGACAGGAACTCATAAAAACAATAAATCTTGCGGCTCAGTATTACGCTACGCACGGCTTGCCGCTCCTCTTCCGTAAGAGGTGAATCGTTCTTTTGCTTCATATTACTTACGTTTTAAAAATAATTATGTAGAATTAATTACTAATTCCAGCTAAATATAGGTTAAATGTATTAATCTTCTGCAAAATTAAGCATTTCTAGACAAAAAGGAACATTTTTATGGTAAAAAGTTAAATATTACTATACAATTTGGATATTTTCTAAATAAGTTGTATATTTGCATCATCTAAACAGACAAGTGTATGGTGAGAAGAAAATTTGAGTTGACTTGCAAGATGCGAGAAGACCTAATGGAGGCTTATCGGGAGGTCTATACCAAATGCCGCACCCAGAGGGAGGCTTATGAAAAGACCGTTACCCATCCTGCCCCTCGCTTTTATGTTACCCCCAAACAAGCATACGACATGTTGCGACCGATGGTTATGGGCGACACTTCCAAGATAGAAAAGTTGTCGCCAAAGATTCGGAGCATGTATTTGGAGATGTTTAAGATATTAAACCAAATGACCCAAAAGCAAGAGTTTATGGGCAAATCGCTCTGGTTCATCTGTCAGTTCTTGGTCTCTCAGCCAGCATCAGAATTTTATATCAGCGCAGATACGTTTAAAGATATTTTCCCCTCATTAAAGAAATATGGAAAAAATTACCATTTCGAGGATATTAGGTCAAGACGGAAAAATAAGGAACTTAAGGGTTAAGATGGTTCTTAGCTTGGCTTGCATTGGTGGGTATTTCCTGCATACTGGATTCTATGATGGGTGCCCATGGTGGAATCATCTGGTGTATAGCTTCTGTCATGCGAATGTGTTTCATCTTTGCATCAACATGATGGTACTCTGGAGCATCAGGAATAAGATTCCTCTGGCTGAGGCTTTCGGGGTGGCTGTAGTGGCTAGCTTTCTGCCGATGTATGTGGATGGTGAGACGATGGGGCTTTCGGGGTTCTTGTTTGGTGCTTTTGGGATTATGTGGGGAAGAACAGGAAGGTGGAAGGATGCCTTCGTAAAGGCGATGCCATTCATCGTTTGCACCATGATCGTGCCGAATGTGAACGGACTTCTGCATTTGTGGTGCTTCTGGTTAGGATATATAGTAGGATTTCTTCGTAATGTGTTTCATAAGTTTTTTAAGGTTTAAGTTTTAGTTGAAATGAAAAAGGCGACCGCTCGTAATGAGTAGTCGCCTTTGTGGTTTTGATGGCTAGTTTTGTCCTCGGAGCAGAGAACGGCGGTTTTGGATGGTTACCGCTGTGCCTTGGAAGGAATCACAAGCCTTGAAGTCGGTGAGGGTGTACTTAAAGGTAAAGAATGCCCACGGCTTGCCAAAGAGTGAAGGTAGCTTGCACCACTGCTTGCCGGCGTTGTTGTTGGCGAGAATATCCAAATGCAACTTTCCTTGCTCTGTTCTACGGAAGTGCTGGATTGCTCGAAGGCTTTTCAGTATGAGTGAGCTACCTAGCTTCATCGGTCGAGTGATAATGGTGCCGCTATACAGGTTCTCGTCCTCATTAACATCTGGCTTATCTGTCAGCGAATACACATTTCCATCGGTATCCTGTATGAGGTTGTCGGGGTAATCATTTACTACTGCCTGGGCTACGATTCCGCTGTTATCAAGGGCAAAGGTTTGGTCTTCCATATTATATATGTATTGGTAGGACTTATCCTTGCCGAAAATGCGAAGGAGCGATGCTTGATAATCGTAGGCGATGAGGCAATCCTTCAAGAACTTAACAATACCTGCATGGTCGATATGTTCCAACACAAGCGGTTCGCCATCGGCGCTGAAATAATTCAAATCGTCTGGCAATCTGCCTCCGAGTTGTCGGCTCACACAAGCAGACGTTCCGCCGCTCACTGCCATCAATCCCTTCTTGGAGGTAAAGAAGATGAACTTGTCGGTCGGTGTGAATGGAGAGTTATCGTTAGCCACGTCTCGGGAGACAGGATAGGCTGCGGAATACAATCCCTCAGAGTTGACAGAGAGGGCATAGATGCCTTCGGTGGTGAATACCAACAGAGGGAACTGACCGAACTGTCCTTGACTGACAGCATCGGTATTGGCTGTGATGCCGAGTATCTTGCCTGTGCCTACAGTGTTGTCGCCAGATGCCTCGAAGACAAAAGGGTTGTTGACATTTGATGTGTATATCTGCGAATCCATCTCTTCACATGCGTTATCATCTACAGTTGGTAGCTCGATATTATCTTCTATGTTGTAGTTATTTCCAGAAAGAGGCAAGTTTTCGAATGAGTATGAGCCGTTCAACATAGGATGTTGTCTAAGCTGTATTCTTCTGCCTTTACTTACTCCTTGATCATGACGATAGATAATCACCTCTGTTGCATTAGGGTCTGGATAATAAAACCATCCGTCCAATCCATACACATAACCTGTGTCATTAGACTTAACCCATCTATCCATCTTGCTTGAAACGATGTGAACATAGAAAGTAACGTCAATTATATTTCCGTATGGCTCTACATAAGATTTATTTTTCTTTGCGACAAAATAATCGAAACCACGAAAAGGATAACGCTTTATGCCAAAAGAATTTAATCTGTTATTATAAGTAAACATGTTTGTAAAAACGTTCTTAGTCCACCCATAGTAATCATCCTTTGGCAATTGCTCCTGCTCTTCTAGGTTCTCTAGTACTCCATCCTTGATATAGTCTTTTCCTTTCAACCAGTAAAGGAAACTTAATCCTTCTGACGAAGGAAAGAATCCAACACTTCCATCTGTCTTAAGAGATAATAGCTTATAAAATTGTGTTCTAGTAAGAAGCTCCTCTATAATTTCCTTATCACTTTTGTATGTCGGTTGAATAACCGTAGCTGGGTATTTCATACCATGCTCTGTATTTGTGCCCCATTGATATTTCATCTGAACAGGTGTTGCCGCCGTATCAACCTCAATGCTATCTGCGTAAATCTTACCCTGAGAATCGAGAGGAGCAGAAAAGTTCCATGTTTCCTCCAACTTGTAAGGAACGACCTCTTTCGTTGCAAATACCACGAACTCTTTTACTATATCCTTCCATTTCTCCCAGTCCTTAAGGATAGGAGCAAACTCTATGTGTGCAGTTCTTGGGAAATACATAAAATCGGTAACAGCCCAATTGTCAGCATTTGTTTCTTTCCACGTTTTGCTATCTTCGTCATACCACACAGGTACCATATAGACATTCTTTCGAACGCTAGGATAACAGATTATTGGATTAGAAATCTTGGCATAGCTACCATCGTGAAGTTTTAAAGCCACACGAACAAAGAAAGGATGAAGGAACATCTTATTCTTCTTGCATAGTTTTTCAACCTCTCCAATGTGACCTTGAATAGCCTTTTGAGCATTATCCCACTTTTCCTTGTCGGTATATAGCTCGTATTTCTTGTATCTTGTATATATATTACTAGGCACTCCGTCCTTGGTAAATACTTTAACCAATTGCCCATTTTCGTCATACGAGTAATCCTTATCTTGGCTATTTCTCGGAACCAGATACATATCAGAATCTTTGACCAACTCTTTCAATATGCAATTAGTCTTCATAGTTGGTTGGTCGCTAGTACTCTGCAAGCCTATAACAATACCAGGCTCTGGTAAATCCGTACCAAGATCTTGATACTTGTTATTTTTGAATAGCAAGTAATGATTCCCATTCTCTATAGCGCACACCAATGTATTACCAACATGCTTGATGTCTAGCAACTTTGAGCCAAGTTCTATCGTCTGCTTATCTTCCGCTGTGGTGTCTCCACTTTGAGCATAGATGTGGATGAGGAGCTGCTTCTTGTCCTCTACGTAGGTGATAAGGTTTCTGTAGTCTGCCAACTTGTGAACATACACAAGCTTTCCTTCAAGCGGCGTATCGCCTGTGATGCAGAATGGCTTCTGTATCGGCTTCATTTCCCCATCACGGTAGATGAATCCGACAGACTCCATAAGCTCATCGTCTGTACAGATGTTATCACTCGGAATGTTGGTCATTCCCTTGCTGAAACTCAATGTCTTTGTCTCTGTGTTTTGTTCCATATTTTTATTCTCCTAATAATATTTTAAGAAGTTCGTTAAACTTGTTGTCGTACCATCGTGGCTGTGTCTCGTTCTGGTTCTTTGGAGAAACTTGGTTCTCGCCGTAAATGGTTCCCTTGGCAGTGATAACCTTGAACTTGTGAAGCTTTGACTTGCTAATCATTGTAATTTCGTTCATGATTTTATTTATTTTTATTTGTTAAACTTATCGCCTTGGTGATGCGGTGGTCGAACTTGTTTCGATATTTGCATTTAAACCAAGTATCACAAAAATACACACAGCCATACTCATTATATGCTTCCTTATACTTTCTCTTCCAATAATGTGAATTGCTATTGTTTTGAGATTCACTATAAGGGTCGGCTTTCTGTATCTTCTTTGCCAGTCTAATCTTCATAATGGTCTATATTTAATAGGAACATTTTCTAATCTTTTTCTATACCATTCTGCTTTCTTTTCAAGACGAGGTACATTCTTGTTGTGTATAGCAATGTTATATTGAGCTTGCTCATAACCAACAAAAAAGCTATTACATTTGAACTCTGCGAAATTTCTCCAATCTTTGAGGCAATCAAGAAGTTCTTCATATCTCTTTCTATTATAATCTGGAGAAAGGATTTTCTTACGTAATTTTCTAATATGTCTTGCTTTCATATTCTCACTATTTAGCTCGAAGGCTGTTAAACAATCATTCAATCACCTTACTACTAACAACAACTCTATCTCTTCCCAAAAAAGCTCTTGCCTTTTCTAAAGAACTAAATACGGCACTTATCAATACCCCACTGTCTGTTGTAATTGTCATTGTACTCCACCATAATGGAATGCCAAAAAGAGTATTACTTTGCACACAATATCTTTTCTCTCCATTGGAGAGTGTCTCTTCAACTATTCTCTTTGCCATATCTCCTACAATTTAATGTTGCTGTCTAAACCTAATCCGAAGAGAAGGTGCTGGAGTTGGCTGACATAATGGATATTATGTACAAGGAAGGTATCTTCTTTATCTATATCCCAACCATCTATTCCCTCATAAAAAGCTATGAGGTGAGCATAAATCTCTTCATTGTCTTCATCTTTTCCAATGAAGATACTCTTTTCAAAAACACCATCACTTGTTTCATACCACCCATTCTTTTTAAGAATCTCTGGAGTAAGAGGAATTGGATTCACTTCACTAGAACGTTCATAGAAACTTTTTCTCTTATTAGTACAAGTAATATAGATAAAAGGATTCTCATCACCAGCAGCGTTATCAACTTCATTTATCATTACTACCTCATTATTGAACATTACCAAATCTCCAGGGATATAAATATTCTGTTCCATACTTACTTTCCTTTCTCAACGAATATTACATTCTTGTGGTCTGAACGATAACAATCAGTACACAACTTCCAACAAATGTTAGACATGGGACTTTTAAAGAAAAAACAACCCATGCAGGACTTAGGTTCTTCTTTAACCACCAATGTGATTTCTTCACCTATCTTATATTCCTTCATATCATTTTCTTTTATAAATTACACATGAATCCACAGGTATTTTACCCTCATAAGTAACTCTTAGCTCTGTTTTACCTCTATACACATCTATAGCTTTTGGCTGTTCACTCATGGTCGCAAACTTTGAAGCTAATGAATAAATACATAACAGTGCTACTATTAAACTTACCCAAGCAATAGGGGAATGAACACTATCGGTAAAGAATAATGCAAATATGCTAAATCCTATTGCTATGAATAGTATTAAAATAAAAAACATTATCATTTTCTGCCTCGCTTTCTGTTTAAAAGTTTCTGACCATACTCCTTTGGAGAAAGTAAGTCTGTTCTAATAATAGTCCCAATAGGGTAATGTGGCATATTATAATATGGACGAGGGTCATTGTAATCAACAAATTCTTTAACCATTACTGCCTCCTTTCTGCTCTAGTAAATCATCAAGATAACACCATTTATTTATTTCCCACAATTCGACTTCATGATTCCAATCTTGATAGTCAGACTCCAAGTAATAAATTATATGGTCTTTATCTCCACCAATAACAAGTACGGATGCCTTGTTTCTTGGTTCTTCACTATCATCATGCCACAGTTCTTTTAAAAACTGTTCGATAGCCCAGTGAGCACCAGCTTGAAATGAACATTCTCTTATTACCGAATTAGCATAAAGTTCTCCACTAGTTTGCTTTCTACGCAACACTTTCTTCAACTCGTTTTCTACTTTCTTGTTGTATTCTTTGGCAGCTTCTATTGCCTTCTTATCTAAATCCATAACTAAAACATTATTCTATATGGTTTACCTTTCAATGTCGGTCTCTTTTGCTCCACGAACTTCAAGAGTTCGTTGTAATCAATCGTGAACAATGGGCAGTACTTGTACTTTAGGGTACAGATGAACTTGCCATCGAGCATGATATCTAGGAACAGGGCTTTCATCGCTTGTTTCATCATTTTGCCTCCGTGTTATATTCTTTCTGAGCCTTTTGAACCTCGTAAACGAAACGATTGATGTTGATACCGCAATCAACTACCTCCTGATTGTGCTTGGCTGCATCGGATATCAGATGGGTGCAATCTTCGGTGAAGCCACAGATGCGGTCGCCCTCTATCGTGAAGAGGTATTGATGGGTGTTGTAATAGGCGCACTCGCAGAGGTTGAAGTGATTGCCTTCGAGGATTCTGCGAACATAGGGGTTATTGAGGCGAAGGACTATCAGCTTGCCTTTGCTAGTATAGTACTTGTGGTACTTGATGCGGTCGTAGATGATTACCGCTATTCCTAGAAGGAACATTGCGGATGCCACGATGATTTCGATTTCTTGTCTATTCATAACTTTCTTTTGATTTTGTCGATTGTTCTCTTGATGATTCCGTTCTCGTCTCGCTCGGGATATAACTCTTCGTTGACATCGTGGAGCTTGACAGATTGGATGCGATGAGTGGCAGGATCAAGACCATGGCTCTCGCAATAAAGTTTCCATGCCTCCAAGCCATGGGGCTTATTGGCATCCTTGGCTGCTTGCTTGGCTTCTTCCTGTCTTTTCTTTTCCTCCTCTACCCTTCCACGTTCTTCCAACAGGTCTTTATCGAACTTGCCGAGGGCTTCCATGATGTCCTGCGGATTGATTACGCTCGTATCTCTGTCGTGGTTGTAGTGGTGAAGTTTGCCATATTCACCGTTGGCAAAGGAGAGGAAGGCGAAATCCAGCTCGGTGGGAGTCCAATAGTAATACTTGGCACAGATTCTAGTGGCTAGCATCTGTATCTGATACTCACTGGCTATATCGAAGGCTCCGAGATAAGTGAAGAGTTCTATCAATCGCCCCTTGACCCATCCGATGAGCGGTTTCAAGCCTCGCTCCTTTCGCAAGGTGAGCATGGTCTTGGTGTTGCGGCTTACCGCTTCGTGGATGGATATGGGGCGAACGTAGCCATTCTTATCTTGGATTGTCGGGACTAGAGAGGATTCTTGCAGCCTTTGAAGCGAGGCTGATAGTTCGTTGCTGCTCATAATTTGGCTTGTTTATGATTTCATCGTTCCAACACTCGCCGTTGAGGTAAGTGAGGGGGTCTTTTCTGTACACTGGGTCTGGAGTAGAGGCTACGTAAGCTGGAGTGGCTAGCAAGCAAGCTGTTTGCTGCTCTTCGGTAAGTCTGTCCCATTTCTGTTTGGCTTTCTTCTTGCCTCGTTTTTTTTGATACATTTCCCACCAATCTTCGAAGGAGTCGTTTTCTCCAATAAATACGGCATCTTGCACCTTTACAGCTAAGGATTTCGTCTCATTAAACAGTTCGGCTTCCTTGTAATAGCGACCTGTAAGAGCGTAACGTACTCCTTGAATGAAGGCTTCTTGCATCGCTTCGTCGTCGGGTGCAAATTTCTTTGCCTCTGCGTTGATTTCCTTTAATGTCTTCATAAGATTCTACATTTTAGTTGTTAACTATACCCAACCGGCACCTGAACTTTCCAACTCTCGCTTGCAGTAGTCGATACTGATTTTATCCTCGGGTTCTGGTATCGGAACGCCGTTCATTGAAGCGTAGTCGAGGAAGTTTCGGATAACTGATGATGCCTCGGCGGTGGTGAGGGCTGAGATTGGCTTGAACTTATCGTTGCCTTGCTCGTCTTTCTCGCCTGTAAAGAATGGCACAGGGCAGATATGAAGCTGAATGTTACGCAAGGTGCTATAGAAGGTGTCGCCGTTCTTCATCGCCCAATAGGAAATCATGAAGTGGATGAAACGCTGCTGATTGTCGGTCTGGACTGGGTGGAACTTCTTAATCTCTAGCTTATACTTGCATTCCTTGGCTTTCTCTACTTCCTTGACGATTGCTAGATAATCTCTAGGATCATTGGGATTATATACGCTCATTACTGTATTTACATTAAATTGATTTCTAAATGTGGTCGGGCGTAATATGTAGGTACGCCCAAGACTTGTTGAAACTTGCTCACTGCCTTCTCTGGATTGAGGTGGCGAGAGGAACCATGGATGAGAACTATCTGCTTGGCGGACTTCTCGGCTTCGCATTGCTGCAAGAACTGGATGCCATGGGCTAGGCTCATGTGGGAGAGACGGATGCGGTCGGCTTGGCTTGCGATGGTCTTGCCTTCGTTGACAGCCTTTTCTAGGAGTCCATCCTCGTAGTTGCATTCCATGAGATAGGTACGACAACCCTTGATAATCTGATGGAGATTGTAACAATCGGTAGCAAAGAAGATTCCACCAACCTCAGGGTGATAAATGAGATAGCCAAAGTTTAACACATCGTGTTCGACCGCAAAAGGTGTAATCCTGAAAGAGCCGAGGCTCTTGGTTTTCTCTTTATATATAGGCTTTGCACCTTTTACCTCATAGGCAACTTCCTTATTGGAATAAACATCTATCCCTGCCTTGATGTATTCTGGGATGTGCTTGGCATGATCAGAATGAACGTGACTCACTAAGCACCCTACCACCTTGCTTGTCTTGTACCCGATGGCTCGCTTTACCTCTTTGAAAGGTACACCTGCTTCGAGCAGCAGGATTTCTCCTGAATCTGCTCGAAGGGCATACGCATTGCCAGATGATGAAGAGCCAATAATTATTAGCTTCATCTTTGCTTACTTGAAAGGGTTATCGGTTGGCTTTGCTTCTGCTACAGAAGCTTCTTGCATATCTCCAGAAGATGGCTGTTTGATTTCGCCTGTCTCAGCATCAACCGTTATCACTTCCTTTGCCTCGGCAAACTCTGCGTCTCGCTGCTGCAAGGCGGTAGGCTTCTCATCGGCATTGATAATCTGCTCGGCATCAACGGAGAGTTCTCCCCACTTGGTGAGAAGCTGACGGAGCACGGTCTTCTCTGCCATGTCTTGGAATCCTGCGTACCAGCCCAAGCCTCCACCTTCGCCATTGACAGACTGCTTGATGGCTACCTCCTTCAAACCTTGCCATGTAATCTTGTTGTTGAACTTGACCGTTGGCGAGAAGGTCTTGGCGAACTTGCAAACATCGTCTAGGCTCATATACATTATCTTCTCGAAGCCCGATGTTTCCTTGAAGTAGGCGAAGTAGCCAACTGGTACATCTGATGTCTTGGTTCCGCTCACATCGAGTGCGCCCGTAATCTTGTCGAAGCCCTTGAACTCGCCTTCGTAGATGGTACCCTTGTTGATGTTGGTGTATTTGTTGGTGCGAAGGGCGAGGTTAACGTAACCTCTTGTACCGATTACGAGGGTTGGGGTCGGAACGAGCTGACCTGTTGCCTTGTCTTTGTTCTTGAAGACGATGATGTAAGCCTGTCCTAGCTGCTTATTGATAGGCAAGCGCAAACCTGCTGCCTTGACAGCCTCGCTCATGAGGGCGTTGGGGTCGCATTGCATCAGCTGAGGGTCGGAGGTGAAGAGTTCCATCAAGCTTGTGGTGAATGCTCCTTTGTTCTCCTTCATCGTATTCTCCAAGAGGGTCTGGTAATAACTATTGTTCATCACCGCTTGGAAGTTCTTTACTGCAAGAGCCTTCTGGGAAGGCTGCTTGGTTGCTACTGCTGTTTCTGCCATGATTATTTCTCCTCTTCTTTAGTTGGTTTATCGTTTGACATCTGCTTGCTGATTCCAAGAAGTGCGAGCGTAGCCATCGCTGCTCCCATTTCTGGAATTTCATTAATTGTACTTTCAGATAACTCCACGCTATCATGTTCGTTAAGCCAAGCCTTTACTTCGATTGAAGGTGTATTGTCTTTCATACCTCCACCTAATGCAAGCATTCCCTTGATGAGGTCTTTATCGACCTCGACTGTCAACTTTAATGTATCTGCCATATTACTTACTACCTACAATAGTAGGAATTTATTTAGTTAAATATTTGATTAATTCTTCTTTTGTCTTGAAACATTCGCTTTCCTTCTTTGTCGGGAAGACAGCGAACTTGTATTGTATGCTAGATGGTGACTCGCCCATCTGTTGGAAGAATACTCCCACGATGTTGGCACGGTGGATTTTATATCCATCCAACAGATAGACGGCATCACCTATGTTATATTTGGTATTAATTTGCATAAGAACGAACTTACTCCATTACTGCTTTGGCTGGTGTCTCAATCTTCAACTTCTCGTCTCGACTTACGTAGAGGCGTATCTGCTGATAGCCATCCTTGGCGATTGGATGAAGGTTGCTCTCACATTCATCGAGTATCATCGGCACGGACACATCGTAGAACTTGGAGATTGTGTTTGCGATGTCGATTCCTGCATTGACTTTGGCTGCACCATTGAGACGGCTGTAAGGCACGCCATCGTGGTAGCACTCACAGAATGGCTTCTTGTCGCCATCAAGGTTTGTCTTGAACAAACTCCACTGCACGAAACGGAAGTGCTTGTTTACCTCCTCTTCGAGGAGTGAGCAAGAATGCTGATAGTAGTCGGTGGCGATGTCTAGCTTCTCGTCCAACTCGTCCAACTGATTCTGATAGGTCTCTTTGTTTTTCTTGCACTCTTCGATGAGGGAAGTAACCTTGTCGTACTGCTCCTTGTTTAAGTATCGAAGCTGGAGGGAAGAGCATTTTTCGTTGAGCGTCTGGCTTTTCTCTTTCAGTTCGGCGAGCATCTTCTGCTGTTCCTCATCCTCGGCTACAGGCTTGCTGAGTTCTTCCTGCAATCGGCGTGCTTCCTCGTTGGCTTGCTTGTAGTTGTCGTTGGCTGCAAGGATTTCAGAGGAAGACGGAGGATTTTCAGCTTCCACCTCTGCAAGATGCTTCTCTGCCTCTTTGAGTGCCTTGTGGGCTTCGATGAGCTGATTCGTGGTCGTGGTGCGGTCTTCATTCAACTGCTCCAAGAGGGCTTGATGCTTGGTGATGTCGCTCTTGATATTGCCAGCCAAGGCTACCAAGTTCTTCAATCGCTTTGCCTTGCGCTCGTTGAAGCGGTCTTCGGAATCTCGCTTCATCTTCAAGACTTTCTCAGGTTGGAGAGGTTGACCGCAATGTGGGCAGAAGGAATCTTCATCATTCCACTCCCACTGCTCGGCTGACGCTTCATCGTATAGCTTTGCGCCGTCCTTCTTTTGTCTTTCTAGGTCTTCCAACTGCTGCTTGATGTGAAGTTCGGTGTCGGTGAATCCGTCCATCTTGGCTTGGAGTTCATCGACCATCGCCTGTGCCTTAGATTGGGCGGTTCGGGCGGTGATGAGGTCTGACCCATGCTTTACCTCTTCCTCGCCAGACTGCTTGCGTGCGCCTCGCTCCATTTGCTCTATTCGCTTTAGCTGGAAGTTGAGCTTCTCACGAATGGCGTTGTTGCGAACCAAGTCTGCCCCTCCTGTCTTGATCGTGGTTACCTGAGCATCGACTTCATCGAGTTGCTTCTTGGCTTCGGCTAGGCTGCTTGCCAAGGCTTCCCAGTCTTCGGCTTCGGGAAGGGTCTTGTTTAACTCCTGCAAGCGGATTGGTACTTCATCAAGCTGCTTCTGAATCTCGGAACGCTTGTACTTGATATGGTGTACGAGGGTTTCGATGTCTTGCTTCTTCAAGGCTTCGAGGACGAAATCGTACTTGGCATCACCCTCGGTGATGGCATCGGCAGTAATCTCGGGAACGAGCATCTGCAAGAACTTGCGCTGCTCTGCCCATGGACGAGATACGAAATCGGTGGCTGAGGAGCACAAGCGGAAGGTAACTTCTGGGCAAATGCTATCCACACATTTCTTGAACTCGCTTGCGGTGCAGACCTCATCGTTGATGAAGTACTTATAGGTGTTGGTACACTTGTCACCTTTCCACGAATCGGTCAATGTGCGCTTGAAGGTGAAATCATCGTGCTCGCCTGGAATATCGTCAGGCTCGATGCAGCGGAGGGACAACTCTACGCTGTGCTCGATTTCGGGGATGATGTTGTGGTCTCGGTCGAATGTCTTGATGTCAAGGGCATTGCCTTTGAGGTCGGTGCCGAAGAGGACGTAGGTGAGGGCATTGGCGATGGTCGATTTGCCCAATCCGTTCTTTCCAGATATAATCGTGAGGTCTTCGCCGAAGTTTATCTCTAGCTCTCGGATTCCACAAAAGTTGAGAAGCTTAATCTTCTCGAATAGGATTTTCTTCATTGTTGTTATTGTTTTGGGTTTCTAAATTCTGTTTCTCTTCCAACTCTGCATTGTACTGCATAAAGGCATTGGCGGTAGCAGCCACAAACTCTTCGCTATGACGCATGGCTGAGAGGATAAGGCTCTCCATGTCTTCCTGCGGTGCGTGTATGTAAGAGTATGCTCGCTGCTCTTGCTGGTCGCCCATAAGCATGATGCAGCGGAAATGCTTTGCGTTGTCGCCTACCTTATCCACCTTGTCAAGGATATGCTTGATTTGGCGGAAGAAGTTTTGCTTGATGTTCTTTTTCATCTTGATTATTTTTATTTAGTCTTTTGTTTCTTTTGGCTTATATCCCAGTCTATCAAGCATCTTTCTAATGTAATCAAGACCTTTTTGATAAACCAAAGTTTTTATGAAGATTCTAATCTCCGAACCGCAGTTTTTCTTGGTCTCTATGGTTCTAAAATATCCTGCATCTATATACTTTTGATAAGGAAGGTTATTCGGCAACAAGACCTTTTGCTCTCTAAGTATTGCAAACAACTTATTTCGTCCAATTGATACGTAATTTAAGGTATTTGCAACAGCCTTCATTTCAATAGCATCTTTACTTTCCGCAACAGAATCAAAGAACTCAACTTTTGGGGCATCAACTATGGCTTTCGCTTCAAGTTGTTTAATTCGCTCTTCTCTTCTTTTGAGAGTAGCCTGTGCAACAAGTAATGCCCTTGCCATCAAATCTTCTTCGGTTTCATCGTCCCTCATTACCATATATCCGCCATCTTGGCGAATGCTTGGCAGTATCTCTGATGTTACCCATCTTTTAAACTCTTTGGCTTGCGGTAATTTACTTCCGAAAATCAGAGCATAAAGACCAGATTCATTAACGAAAGTCATTTCTACCGTCTGGATTGCATCTGTTCCGTCTGCTTTCTTTCCTGTAACTACCCCTATGCCCTGTTTTAGGGCATCCCCCTCGTCAACGTGAGCTGACACTGCATTTTGAGGTTTTGCGTACCCTAATGCCTTACAAACATCACTTGCACAGAACAGAGGAGCTTTTTCCGTTCCTTCAATTCGTATAGTACCGAATAAAGGATTAATTTTCTTCAAATGAATGTCGTTCATAAGCTATCTTTTAGTTTCTTTACTTCTTCCTCATAATGCTTGATGAGCATCTGCAATTCAAACAGAGACCATTTCTTTGTTTCAAATCTACGAGATTCTAACAAATCAACTTGCTGTTCTCCGTATTTTTTAACCATCCACTTTCTGTACTCTAGCATATTTCCGTCTAAGTACCGATTACAGTACCTACAGCCTATGTGGCAATTCGTTTCCGACCATCGCAAAGCCATACAAGACCTTTTTATGTAATGCGCACAGTCAGCTTGCTCGAATGGTTTCACCTTTCCGCAAGTTGGGCATCTAAAATACTCAAAATTATATTCCTTGCTATCACGAAGACGTATAAATTCCGAGAACACAGAATCAAGTTTGCGAATAAGCGTAGGCTTGCTAAGTCCTGCTCTGGCTGCTTTCTTCTCCCAAGGAGCTTTCTCTTTCTTATCTTTCTTTGGTTTCTTCTTCCAAAACATATCTATTCTTCTTTTTGGATTTCACTACTTCGGATTGCCTTCCTTATGCTGTTAATCTTAGAGTTGAGGATGGAGATCCGTCTATAACATAGCTCGAAGTGCTCTAGTGGACACCAAGGGTTTCTTTCGAGCTGCTTGTATATGTCGTACACCCTTTGCCGATATGAGGCTAGGGTGGTCTTTGTTAAGTCTATCATATTGTATAATTGTTTACAGATTTATTTAAATCCTGCCTATCCTCACGGACTGGCAGGGAGTTGCTTTTTCAAATTCAAAATTATGAATTGCTGTGCCGCTGCACATAGCTTCTATGCGTGTAATGAGATAGTCCTCGCAGTTGGACTTGAACCAACGACCAAGTTGCACGGTTTGATAAGAATGCGTTAAGGATTTACACCTCTGTTACGTGCTTGCTCTAACCAACTGAGCTATGCGAGGAATGTTGAGGGCATCGTGCGCAACCACGAATTTAAGAGCCATGCTCACCCTCCTTTATCTACAATAGTAGAAATTTTCAGAAAATGCAAAAGTAGTATATCAGTTATCTACTATAGTAGAAATTTTGATTATGGCTAAACAATCAACATTCACTCTACTTGCACTCTGCATTTCTGAATATATTGTAAGGACTTAATAACTTCTCTTTTTTCCAATGTGTCAAAGAACACTGCTATTGCTAGCTTAGATTGTTACTGATGCACTATATATAATAAGGTGTAAGGTAAAAGGTGTTGGTAGAATGTTCGCCCACAACATTTCCTTATGATTTAGGGTTTCCCCATGGACTTTATCGCAGCTTTTGTCACCCCAACCGAACGAGATATTATAATAACAATTCACCAATAACGAATAGTGGGAAGTAGAGGAGTTGAACCTCTGTAGCTTAGCGAACCGCACAGCATCCTAACCGTTAGATGAACTTCCCGATAACTCTCCTATCTGTCACAGACGAGAGAGTGATATGAATCAACGTAAGCACCGCTGTGCCATTAAATCTATAGAAATACTTATATATTTTACTAACATTCATGTAGTTTCTTTTCAAGACCTCTCCCATCCTCACGGACAGGAGAGGGATAACGCTTTAATATGAATTTTACCTAAAAGCTAACATATAGCTTTTCACCTTATTTTATCTAACTAATTTCTGCTCTTTAACCTTGACACCCCCAAAGCGATTGAGGGCTACGTTTCTGATGTCGCCAGCCTTCTTGCTATTGGTTCGGAAGGATAATGCATTGTACACTGCCGCTTGACCACAGCCGATAACTGCCATTATTTTAGAAATTTTGTCTCTTTCGACTAAAATTCTTTCTGTTTTTACTATTTTATTCATAACTTTTTATTATATTTGCACACGAAATAATATTATCAGATGGTTACGAGAACCATTTACGAGTGCAAAGATACATATTTGTAGGCAAACGCCCAAGTTTGTAGGCATTCTTTTATAATTACTTAGTATATTTACACATTTATAAACACTAGCGTTATGGAAGGACTAAAGGAACGTATCAATGAGATAAAGGACTATTACAGACTGTCTAACAGAGGGTTTGCTGCTGCTCTAGGCACAAAACCTGCTGCAACCAACAACTATCTCAACGGAACAAAAGAGCCATCACTAGATTTCGTGGATGCAATTTTGTCTAAGTACGTGGACATTTCTGCGGAATGGCTCTTGCGTGGCAAAGGAAGTATGTTTTGCGATGACAAGCCAACAGACGAGGAAGTAACTAAAGAATTGGCTGATGCCAAGGTGAAGATGCTTGTAAAGGATGGGATCATCAAGGAACTAAAAGATTTGATTCTCGAAAAGAACAGTGGTAAGAAGACGAGCAAGGACGAGATTGTCACACAGAAGTGGGAAGAAAAGTTCGGATAATACCACTTGTACCAAACAAAAAAGGAGGGCACTAGGCTCTCCTTTTTTATTCAAAATGAAACTTTGACGGATTATAAGGTATGTCTGGGATTTTCCCTCGAAAATACTGCTCCTTCTCTTTGAGTTCAGCAAGCATTTCTTCCTCATCCTTTCTGCGAGTCAGCCACGACGACATTCTCTCGTTGAGCATTCTCTTATATTCAGCGGCACACTTATATGTGGCTTTGACCTTCCATTTTGTGCTTCTCCCTTGGATAGACCAAGAATGGACCTCTCGGACATTGTATCTTCCATCTGTATTTGTTGTATGTTGCTGTACGCTATGAGTTATACCACACTTTGCTGCCTTCTTTAGCTTGCGAGGAATGCGCTGTTTATATTTCTTATATAGCTTCATCGCTCACCTCCTTTCGGCAATAAATCTTTGATGTAAGCCCATCTTTGGATTATCTCTGATGGAGAAATAGGTTTCCAACCACTTCTAGCGAGTTTGTTTCTATCGCTCACGCTGGCGGCTCTATAATATATAGGTGGATTTCTCACGGCATTAGGGACAAACTCAAACAGAACGTGCTCGGTTAAGTCTGGCTTTTCCGTTTTTGCATCGTGCCATACTTGGCTAAGGTCGGTGTATTCGACTTCCTCCTCTAGGATAGACTTCGTTTTGGCATGAGTAAGATGTGGCGAATAGCACTCGGTATCAACCGATACCAAATCGCTGACCTCGCCCAATCGTTCTGCGCTCTTTTGACGGATATAAATCTTCTTTGGTATCATTCTAGACCTCCTTTCTTACGTATTCAATATCCTTGTATGATATTCGCTCCTTGCTCCACGTTACCTCGTCAAGTTCATTGAAGTCGGCACCATCGGGTGTGTCTTCTCCAATTACCAAGAAGATACGATCAGGAACGTTCTCCATTTCGTTCTCTCCCTCAAACTCTCGAATGGTGGCGTCTAGGAGGTCGTATATTTTTTCGACATCACCTTCAAACAGGAGTGGTTTTACCTTGCCATTCCAATTCTTAAGTTTCTTCCTAGCCTCCTTCCATGCTTCGTAAGTCTCTTGTGTAATCATAAGCTATAATATTAAAACTTTATATTTTCCTTCCACCACTCTAGCGTAGTCGGAAACTTCGGTTTCGTCTTTTTGTAATGTCTAAAACGCATAATCTTCCAATATGCATTGATGAAATTTTTGCAAGGTTTACCTGTGTCAAAGCAACTAAAATTACATCGGATATTACGTTTGCTATCATACATCATGATGTACACATAGCAATTATCCGACCACGATTCTTTCTTGTAATGCTTTTCTTCCCTCTTGCCCATACTGCTATATCTTTTTGTTTGTTGCAATCTCGGATATACGTCTTACCTTCTCTATAGTCTTTCTTGGAGGGAAAAAACGATTCTCTAATTCGCTTGCGGCTATATCTGACAAAGAGAGGATTCTGTTCAAGCACAGAGTGAGTTGATTGCGCTTTCTCTCGCTCTCAGCGAACTTACCTTTATACTCGTCACGTAACTTTGCATTCTCTTCTTCCAATTTCTTCTTGTTGGATTCTTCGAGTTCCTCTTTCTTCTTGTCGAGTTCCTTGCTTTTCTTTTGGAAGTCGGCATCAAGAAGACTATACTTCTCTAAATATTTCTCGTAAGCGGCTTTATTAGCCTTGATGCTATCCTCAACCTCCTTACGCATTTGGTTCTCCACCTTCAAACGGACATCTTCGAAGTTGATGTAGGATTCAGAGGATTCTACTGTTCGTCTTCTTATCTTTGGTTCGTGTTCAAAACCATTTCGCTCTAATCTGGAAATAATGTCCTCACACTCCACCACAGTCTCCTTTCGAAGAATAACCTTGGCATCATTCTTCAAAGATTCGTTGAGTTTCTTCAACTCCTTAACCTGCTCTTCCAACTCCTTGTTACGATTGCGGATTGCATCGTACTCTGACAAATCTACATTTACTACTGCCATAATCTCAATCTGTTACTAGTTTGTTTATGTATTTTCGCCACTCATAGTAGGAAAGTGGCATTCCTTTTCCGTAACCTATCTTGTATCGTTTGTAGCTTTTGTATGCTTTCAGCTTAATCTGCTCTAGTTCGTCCATAGGCTACGACTTTTCTTGATTCGCTCCTTGGCTTCCTTTATAAAAGGATGATTCCCACTAATACCACATTCTTTTTTGAATCTCTTCAACTCATTGAGGTTTCTGCACTCGTCAGGTGACTGAATTGCAAACACATACTTTTGCTGCATACGGAAGAAATGAAGCCCAGAAAGCTTTGTCGTATCAGTTATTAAACTATGCCACTTCTCTCTTTCATTGCGGTCTGTACGATATTCATACCTTGCTCTATCTGTCAGCATACTACAAACGAGCATATCGAAAGTTCTCTTCTTCTTTTTCATAAAAATCAAGTTAAGCCCCCCTCCGAAGAGAGGGCGGTTAATTTTACTTTACCATCATTATTTGTGGTACATTACCATATACGGGCAACTTCCCATCCCATTTCTCAATCCACATCTTTTGCAAGATTGCAGGGGTGAGCGATGCGGTCTTCAACTCGTTGGCTTCACGTTCTGCCTTGGCTTGCACAAGCATCTTTTCGGCTTCGGCTTTCTTGACGGCAACCTCATTGAGTGCTCTCTGTGCTTCTTGGATTGCCTTGTTCTTCTGATTGACGGCTTCGACAATAGAACTTGGGTACTTCAAGCCAGAAGTAAGCTGCTCTAGATGGAAGTGTTCCTTGGCAAGAGCCTTGCTAAGTTGGGCTTCGATTGCTTTCTCCACCAAATCACGATTGCTTACGATTTGGTCGGTGGTATATTTGTTCAGCTGAATGCGGAAGGCATCCTTCACGTAGTTGAACAAAGTACCATTGATGATGTCCTTCAACTCCTTACGGTACTTCTTGAATACCTTTGGTGCATTTCCATCCACCATTTTGAGCGACACGGTAGGGTCAACAGTAAACTCTGAACCATCCTTGGCATTGATGGTGAAAGGTGGATAGTCGATGGTCTGCACGAATGTTGGGTACTCGTAAACCTCTTCCGTGAAAGGATTGTACCAAACACGACCTGTGACAAGGCTCACATCATCCACACCTTTGTCAGAGCCATAAAGGTTGACCAAGATACCCTCAGAACCTGCATCTACACGCTCGCTGCATGAAGTGGTTGAAAACAATGCTGCTCCAAGCAGCGTTACCAAAAACAAACGATTAATTTTTCTGTTCATCTTTCTTGTTATTTTTGAATGTTAAACAATTTGTTGCGATTGAGAACAATATCCATAGGGTGAACGCTATCACTCCAATAATGTTCAAGGTGGTGTCTGCCTTGCTGACAGCCCTAAGACTTAGGCTAAGAATCATAAGCGTTGAGAGTAGCCAAACAACAAACAACATCACTTTCCATTTGATTTTCTTCATAATTCAAAGTATTTTTATAATTGTTTCTTCTTTAGTCTTTCGTAAACCTCTAGAATCTCCTTATCGGATAGAGGTTCTTCGTCTAGTCTATACTGGAAGAACTTGACCTTTGTGATAGCAGACACCGCATATTCCTGCGCTAGCTTCGCTATCCCATTGAGTGTGCCGGTCTTCTTGTAAACATCAATGACATCACGGATATACTTGATGAATTGTTGCTTCTGATACTCTGCTACGTTGACAGGTGCTTGTTGAGAGCGAGTAATAACAATCTTTTCATCGCTACCTTGGTTAAGACAATCCTCGCCACGTTTTGAGATGTTCATGCAATCACAGAACTCATCTGCCCTTGTATATGCGCTACAGAGTGCGCCACGGAGAGAATCAAGCATATTCTTAAGTTTGATGTTCTCATCGGCAAGTCTATTCAACTTAACAGCCTTCTCCTTGATGTACTCTTGGCTATTATTGAAGGCTGCTTGCAGCTTTTCGTACCTATTGTTTAAATTATCGAACTTGGCACGGATTTTTTCTCCGTTCCACTTCTTCGGCAAGATTTCCTTTCTCTCGGAATAGGTTGCAAGCATATTCTTGTACAAGGTTTCTTGCTTATCCAACTTGGACTTCAAGTCCTCGTTCTCTTTTTTGAGGGTGTCACGTTCCGCCTTGACCTTATCGTAGTTCTTCAAGACGATGTTCAACTCCTCTTCCTTTGTTCTTTCCATAAACTCTATAAGTTTAATATGATTTTCTATGTTTTCTTAAGACCGAGCCATTATAGGCAGCAGCGAGTGCTTGCCAACTTTTAGGTTTTTTGCCTTTTTTAGTCAAGAAATGCGCTCTGAACATTTCCATCCAAACTTCTTCTCTGTAATCTTTCCAACCTTTGTAGTCGCAATAGTCGTTGAACTCCTTGCGCGTAGGTATATAATTTAATTTATTCATAACGATATATTTTTTTTATTTTTAAACCTGCCAACTTAGATTCGCACGTGGGTATAAAGTCCCCTTTAGCGAAAGTGCAAGAATTTCCGTCTTACCAATCGCCGCAGGGTTCTCTCTTTCTGCCGAACTTGAGTTCATGCTTTCGAGGGATGCGCAACCAAAGCATGGCGCAACACTTCACTGATTCAAGATGCTTCTTGGTGCAAGTCTCAGCTAGACTTCTCTGCTATCGCACTGTCCCCCACCTTTCGGTGCCCGCTTATGCAGCCTTGGTTGCAGAGTTTTAGATGATAGCCAAAATGACTATGGTGTAACTATCAAATATCATTATCCCAACAAAGGGAATGCAAAAATCCCCAAAGTTGTGTTGCGACCAACTAAGGGGATTCATATATATATCGTTACCTATTGAAGGCTACAATAATTTTCAATATCTTCTTGTGTCAATCGCAACTTGACGAGTGCAAAAGTAATACGATTTTCGGTAACCTCCAAATTGCTTTAAGGTCAGTTAAGATTTAGAAAAGGTCTAAATATCAAAGAAAAGTACCCAAAAATTTGTGTTATAAAAAAGTTATCATTATCTTTGCAGTGAAAAAGGAAATTACTGAATTGCAGCTTGTTAGAAAATTTCAAGTATGACCCCTAAGGGTGTACTACTATAGCAAAAGAATGACGCTTTAAAATGAATTTTTCTAAAAGGAATATAGCTGTAATCATCTAGTTAATAGATAGTTACAGCTACATTTGTTTTCACGAGTTGATAACATATTGATAACATCGAAAGAAATAACGTTACGATAACGTTATACGTTGGTATCTTTACAACTTGTTGATAACCAAACATTTCAGCTTTTCCCAACAAATGTTAAACAAAAGTGTGTTATGACTATGTTATCAACCACTTGTAAAGATGTTATCACAAAATGGGGAAAATTAATTTAAGTATTATTCACAATCGGTTGAAGCGTGGAACGGCTCAAAAGCCTGTTTCGGTGGAATTAAGGTTCACTTGTGGGGGTAAGCGTAAGTATATCTCCACTGGGGTGAAAGTATGCCCTTCGCAATGGTCTGAGGGTAGTAAGCATGTTATCAGATGCAAGGATGCCGAGGTTTTCAACAAGCAAATTGATGCCTTCGTGGATAGAGCAAACGAGGTTATCGCCAAGATGATTGCCAAAGGCTCTACAGACCTAGAGGAGATTCCTGCACTGATGGATGGCTGCTCCAATAAGTTTGCTGACTTCATCACCTACTGCGAGGAACGTACCAAGCAACGCAAAGTGAGCGACCACACCAAGCGAAGATACAAGGTCTTCACCGACTTCTTGAAGAAATGGGGAAAGATTAAGGAGTTCTCCGATGTCAACGTATCTAACGTGCGTGCTCTGGACGAATACTTGCACTCCAAGGGATTAGAACAGAGTACTGTCTATTGCTACCACAAGTATCTTAAGCTATTCGTGCGTGATGCGTGCATTGATGAGCTTGTGGAGAAGAATCCGTATAACTACCTACCTTTCAAGATTGGCAAAGGAGACAAGGAATTTGTGGATTGTCTGCCTATCGAAAAGTTCGAGAGTATCAAGCGATTGCACCTAGAAGTGGACTATCTCGTCAAGGCTAGGGATTTGTTCTTGATGCAGTGTTACACTGGGTTGGCTTACTCCGACCTTATGGCTTTCGATTTCAGCGAGTGCGAGGAATCGGGCGGCAAATACTATTACCACGGCAAGCGAGTGAAGACTGACACGGATTTCACCTTCCAGCTATTGGGCGGTGCGGTTGCCATCCTAAAGAAGTACGACTTTCGATTGCCCTCTATCAGCAATCAGAAGTACAACGAGTATCTGAAAGCTATCGGTGCCATTGTTGGTGTGCCCAAGCTGCATAGTCACATGGGCAGGGCTACGGCTGCTACGCTCTTCCTCTCGTTCGGGATGCCCATCAACGTGGTGGCAAAGGTGCTCGGGCATACCAACATCAGGCAGACACAAAGATACGCTCGTACGCTCAATCGTGATGTTTATTCGGCATTTGATAACATCGAAGGCAAGATTTGATAACATATCTGATAACATAACGCTAGATAACTAGCTTATTCTATGCGTGTTATCAAGAACTGACAAAAACGACTAAAGGGTAGCCATCACTGACTACCCTTTTCTTCTTGTTGTTGGTCTCGCTCTCGTTTCTCCCTTATGGCTTGTCTTATCCACTCGGGTCTCTTGTTGCCCATAGCGTCTAGGAAATCATACATTTCCTCGTTAACGTGGATTACCACTCGGTTTACTAGGGCTTCCTTGCCCTTGCCTTTCCATCCTGCTCCCTCTCTGTAACCTCCCCACCCTGGGTGCAGGTTCTTCGCTTGCACCACCTTGCCTTTTCTCGTAAGGTTAAGGCGGAAGATAAGCTTCTGACCATTGTACACCTCGGCATACTGGGCATCGGGTGTTGTCTGTAGCGCATTTTCGGCTACTGCCTTTATCTGCTCTTTCTTGTCGCTCAACATTTCCGTCTCGTCCAAGATGCACAAATCATCATATACTACGATTCTCGCTCTCATAGCTTTCAGAAAATTGTGGGGAGTCGGTTACACTCCCCATTACCTTTTAACTCAATATTCCTACAATAATGCTGAAAAAGAAGATTATCAGCACAAACCATTCCTGCTTACTCATTATTGTTACCTCCTTCCTGCTCAGTCAGTGAAACAATATCGTTAACGCTCTCGTCCTCGGTGAAGAAAGAAACCGACATATCCTCGTTGAGATAAGCCATTGCCACAACTTCTTTATGCGAGTTCTTGATGATACAAACATCACCCATTATCTCGCTCTGTCCCTTTAGGTAGCGGATTGCGGTCTCCTTGATTGCCAAAGGATTCAACTTCTTCGTTGTCACGTCTCCACTCATTGGGAAGACAAACTTAAACTCTTGCTTCTTCATACTGCATCCTCCATTGGTTTATATCTGAATATAAAATCAACTGCTAGGTTGTCGTGGTCAACTTCGACATAAGCATAGCGGTTGAAGTCTTTCTTGTCACTCTCCTCGAAGTCTAGCGTACCATCTTGAAGCAACTTTCTATAAAGAACGTTTACCCACTCCTTTCTTGGTATTTTCTTTTTCCCTTTCTCACGAACAAAAACAGACACCATAAAAGTGAAAAACTTGACTTCGCAAAGTGCATCATCAATGTAGCCACAATATCGCCCCTGCTCATCACTGGCACACTGGGAGAAGTGTTCTCCGAGCAAGCGAGAGACGATGAGCTTCTTATCGTCCTCGCTGAAATCGTAATTAACTATTCTACTCATATCTTTTCTTTACTTTAGAATCATCGCCCAAACCTTTTGCCAGTATCACACCTGTTTCGATTCCTTGAAGATAGGTTTCTGCATCCTCGAAATTCATGTAGGTGCAAGAACTCAATCCGTCCTCGAAGATGTCAACACACTCGGATTCGTACCCCTCAGTGCTCTCTATCTCGAAGCATTCTCTTGAAAGGTGCTCGTTGATGTTGTTGACAAGTGCATTCAGATAGTCAATATCTCGCTTGTCCGCACCCATATTCTCGTTGTAATCAATCATGATCCACCTCCTTTTCTGTAATCAACAACTCCTCGAACACTGGGAAGTCGGTTACTTGGATTCCCCAGTTCTCGATATTGTTCTCTCCGTACTCCTCAACGTCCTCGCCCTCGTACTCGTCGGCATAGAAAGCTTTGATGCTCTCTTTCTCCTCTGCCATCTTCTCCTTGGCTGCGGTCTTGGTGGAATACACTCCCACAACCTCGAACGTGTCTTGGTCTTGGTTGTCTCGACCTTGCTTGGTCAACACAAATACTTTCATTGTTCTCATTGTTGCTTGTCTCCTATGTTTGATTAATAAAATATCAACTGGCTCTGCAAGTCTTCGCAATACTGCTCTGCGTATGCTCTTGCATCACTCTCACTTGCGCCGCTATTCATTGCAGCGTAATAGGCATCGTTGTAGATGTCGTGCATTACTTCACTCATTGTGTAAATCCTTTCTTTAAATCGTTAAACTTATTCTTATCTTGGTGGGCTGCCAGTCTCTGCCACTGGCTCGGTGGCTGTCTTGCGATTCCACTAGCCCTATATTAAGCAACAACAATTATTTCTATCTGATAGGCTGCAATACTCTAGCCTTTGGAACGTTCTTGCCATTCAGTAAGTAATTCACTCTGTGCGGCTCTCTCTGCTTCACAAACGTCTCCTTGACCAAATATCTGCGGTTCAAGTGGTCTGCGATGGTCGCTCCCTTGAAACATTTCTCCAGTATTATCATAACTTAGCCCTCCATCAAATGTTTAACAAGTTCATCCTTGGTGGCGAAGATTTCGTTAAAGCCATAAGCGATGTACTGGTTGCCTACGTTCAACAACACTTGGTTGTCGTTTAGTGCTCGCTTTAGCTTGTCCTCTAGTATTCCTCTATTATCAAAACAATAATAGTTGGTGAAATTAGGGTTGATGCCACTGGCTACAATGTGGAATACATCTTCACCTAAATCTCTAGACTTGTAATCAGCGAAGAATTTGTTATTGTCCGCTGAGCGTGTCAAAGTCAAGTGAACAATCTTACCTTCAATAATCTTGTTATTTCTCATTGCGTACACTTTCTGACCGATATAAAAGTCGGTCTGCAAGGTTATAGCTGCCCTTGGCACAACTTGTACTTTGTCCGTGTCTAGCCAAAAACCTGCAACCAAAGTATTTCCATGTGCTATGTCTTGGGCGATTCTGTCAAACACCTCCTTGTCGGTTGGCTCTCTATCGAAATACTCTCCGTTCTCGTCCTCTTCCTCAATATCGTAAGTGTATTCGTATCCGTCCTTGTCTGTGATAACAAGTCCGCATGCTTGCGCCTTTACCACATCTTGGATGGTTGTTACCTCGAAACCTACAAAATTTCCTACTGCTATTGTATTCATATCTTATTCTCCTATAATTTAAATTGTTCGTTACTTGCTATTGTTCATTGGTTTGATTTCTCCGTGCTTGACTGCATCCTCGTAAAACTCTTGTGTTAGAAGATTCTGTGAGCCATAATAGCGGAAAATCGTGTCTAGCGCTTGCTCTGTTGGCATTCCTAGTAATACACCTTTCAAGTATCGGTGTATTGCTAGCTGCGTTTTCTTATCTTCTGTTCCCATAATTCACTCTTGCGTTATAAGTTCTTCCGATGATGTTATCTACCAGTGCTTGGCGCTCATAGTCGGTGCAGTCCGCAAAATCCGTCTGCTCCTCATAGAAACGTGCTGCGCTCTTCAATTCGTGAAGGCTCGCTTTGGTGAAGTCCTTGGCTGGGTTCAACTGGCGAAGACTCTCGCAAGTCTTGCAATACTCGATGAAGTCAACCAACTCCTTGCGCTCCGTCTCACGTGCGTGTGCGTGCGCATAACTGGCGATTGTTACCAAAGGTAGGATGGCTATTGCCATCACTACCAAAACTTTCTTAATGCTCTTTCTCATGCCCATTTAATTGTTGCTGATATTATTGAATTCATTTCTAACTTAACGACTAGATTGTTGTCGTGAGCGAGTTCTTTTACGAAATCTTTCAATCTCTTTTCCATTTCTCGCTTGTTGACATATCCCGAGAATAAGATATAAATCTGTCTCTCGTTCCAATAGTACTTTGCATTGGCAATAGTATTATTGATGTACCCGACAACTTCTGTTTTGTTCTTTTCCTTGGCGGTGTATTTTCCGCCATCATACAGAAGACTTGCCATTTGGTCGAAGTCTAGGAAATTACCTACATAATTTATCTTCATTGTCTTACGAATTAATCTTCTTGTTAAGTCTTAATAATGCTCTGTCTGTTTCCTCCGTAAATCGAACACTTGATTCTACAACTACATATTTGCCAGCTGCCTTGCGGTATCTGTGTTCCTTGTACGCTGCAAGGAGTATGGATATTGCGTTAAACTCCTTGTCTGTTAGTTCAATCTTAATTTTCTCCATATGGCATTAATTTTATGTCTATATTGTAAGGAAGTGTGTGCATTGGCTTATCCTCCTCGTTGGTGTACTTGAAGAAGTTCTTCGATTGGTCTCCTCCAAATTTATTAATGGTGGATTCTATCGTACCTTTGCATATCTGATGCGTTAGCTCAACACTCCAATAATGGTAAATCGAAGAAAGTTGAAACTCCATCTTGTCTAGTCTAGCCAGTGCAATAAGCCCGAAATCGGGATTTACGAACAACATGTTTTGACCTACGAAAATAGCGTCTATTCTGTTGGCTGCGTTCTTTGTTACTCTAATTACTTTCATTGTCTTGTATTGTTTGCGTGGGGAGTGCGCTTGCGCACTGGGGGCGCTGCCCCCTTATCTCCCCACTGGTTTATTACTCATCGGGCAAAGATTTTGCCTTTTCAATTCTGATACCTAGCAGTACCCCGAATAGTACTGCAACCACATAAGGTGCTATGTCCATATTACTTGCCCTCCATCATCATTCGTTTGACTTCCTCGTAAGACTGGTTAACCAACATCTTGCGAGTTCCCTTGCTCTCTATTGGGTTTATGAATACTAGCATACATTCACCCTCAAATGGGTATAAGTAAGCTAGATTACTGGTGTTCACAAGTCCTGTGATTCCACCGCTTGTAAGTTCGATAAACATATTCTGTTCCTTTCTTTTAAATTGTTCTGTATCCACTAACTAACACTTTGTTGTACAAGTCGTAAATCTCATCGAAAACCTTTTGTGTTTGGATATGTATCTCACATTTACCCAAAAAGCCTTCCGTCTCGGATGTCTTCAAAGACTTTGTGGCGATACCCTCCAAGATGTCACGTAGTAGAAAATACTCGCTATCTGTTAGCTTGATATTCTTCATTGTTGTTCCTTTCTTTTAATTGTTATTACTAGTGCGGTCTCACGGCTTGAACGTGAAGTGCTCCTCTATTCGCTGACCGCTCCTTGTGTTACTTGTGCCCGAAAAGGAATATCTTAACTAACTGGTGGTACGTCTTAATGTCATCCTTACAAAGGTGTCTCAAATCGTCCAACAAATACTCCTTGCACTCTCTGTTGCCCTCTCTGTAGGTGGCTTGAATGTCCTTTACGTTCGTGCTGCCGCACTCTAGCCAGTACAAGAAGATAGCCCCTAATGATTCGTGGCAATTACTCTCATCATAGAATTTCTTCTGTTGCTCATAAGTCTTGTTCTTTCTCATTGTCTATTTAACTTTAATGTACATAATTCTATAATAAACGTCTCGTCCCTCCTTAGAAGATTCTGTATGAGAATAGCGCTCCCAAGTATGGTAGTACTTTCCGTTATGTCGTGTTCGTCCTATCCATCTGTACCCGACTTGCTTGTTAAGTCTCTTCGAATACTGGATTCTCTCCTTAGTGAAAGTTGCGGGAGAATAATGCTCCTCAACAACTTCCTTTCCCTCGTTTGTGCTCCACAAAGTTTGGTATAATATCTTGTACCCCATTGTCTTAACCTCCTATTAATTAATACTTCCGTCCTCATATACTTCGATGTTCCAGTTGTCTGCAACATCTTCAAGTGCATCCGCCATCTTGTCGGATTCCATAACGTTGGATAACTCTTCTAGAAGAGCGTCCGCTCCTTGTACTCCCTTAAGGTTCTGCAATAATGTGTAAACCTCTCTCCAATCTCTTAAAACTGCCATATTATTAACCTCCTATATTAATAGTTTAACTTATTCTTTAATGCTCTTATCTCTTTGATGAGGGAATTAGCGAAATGCTCGGGATATGCTCCCATTTTCTCGTATCTTTGAATTGTTGGTATTCTATCGTCTAAAGCGATGATAATTGTTTGTACCTCATCACTTGTAAGTGTTATTGTTTTCTCCATTGTCTTGTGTCCGTTAGGCTCGGGGGAGGGCGAAGCCCCGGGGGCTTGCCCCCTTATCTCCCGAGGGTGTTAATCACTCATTTCATATACCCAAAATGTAGCTATTCTTTTCTCACCTTGTGCGATATTCGATAGCTTTGCAAAATTGCCTGCATCCTCCTTGTTATCGAATTGTCCCGATACATCAGTACTCTTTGTTACATTGTACTGCTTGATAACTAAATACTTCTTCATGTTGTTGTTGCTTTAATAATTAAACTTCCGTTACCTAATAAAAGTGGAGGTGTACGTTTCCGCCCAACGTCTGCAAGCTATATGCAGCCTAGCTCCCTCTCTTAACGTTCGTGGGTCAACGTGTTTCGATATTTAACCAGTCTAACACGACTGGGTGTTTACTTCCGCCCTAGAAGAGTGTTTGAGACTTCTTTGTCTGTGCGCCTTTGGCAGTTCTGCGCTAACTGGGTTGCATTTTCCTTTGATGTTTTAGAAGTTCTATCTCTTCCCCATTTCCCGACTAAGCTGTTACTTTATAGAGGTAGTTAAACGTGATTGGGCTAAACGTGCCATCGTTCCTCTTTGAAATCTCGTTGTAACTTGATTTCGAGTGCAAAGATAGCGCATTTCTACGAAAGTTGTATCAAAATATCGAAATATCTTGCTTATTTTTACGCTATTTAACTAAAAACTAGCGCAAATATACGAAAGTCTTAAAAGAATTAACAAATAAATAGCGTAATTATACGTTATCAAAAATAAAAAAGTTTGGTAATTTTGCGCTAGTTTGAAAGAAATTTTGTATCTTTGCAACCTAAAATATATAAAATATGATAGAATTAAGAGTAAAAGAGTGCTGCAAGGCACACAACATATTGATGTCAGAATTGGCTACCCGAATGGGCTATGAGCAAGTAACCAGTCTTAACCAGTTGTTGAGACGAAGAAAGATTGGGCTTGACAAGTTGGAGCAAATGGCAGATATAATCGGCTGCAAGGTGTCTGAATTGTTCGAGGAGGAGAGCAAAGAAGACTTTGCAGCATATATCCGCTACAATGGTATTCACTATACCGCTGATAGTATCGAAGAGTTCTTTAAACAAGTAGATGAACTAAAGGTTATAATAAAATGAAGAAGTTGAAAGATATATTGTTGGGCTTGCTCGGTGCTTGCTTTGTTGGTGTTGTATTGGTGTATTCATTCAAGAACACTTTCTTCTATAGTGTGAATGATGATGTTGAGCGAAAGGCAGAAGAGCAGAAAGAAGAGTATCACAGAGAGTACGAAGAAATGGAAGTTTGGGCAGATTCGGAAACGAATTACTATCACTTTGACTATTACTGCAAAGGGGTTCACGAAGATATGACCGACAAGATGCCATTGTATAAGGCAGAACAACAAGGGTTCGAACCTTGCCACTTCTGTACAGAGTGAGGGCGCCAGCCCCTCGGACGTGGGGAGCGGCGCAGCCGCTGGGGGCGTTGCCCCCTTATCTCCCCGAGGTTCTTTTCACCCTCTCCACATAAGATAGAGAGAAGAAGAAGAACAAACAACAAGAGAGAAGACAAATGAGAAGACAAAACATCCTGCAAACCCTGCAAACTATGCAAACCCTAAGACTTGACCTAGACTTGACACGGAGTTGGTACGGACTTGACACGGAGAAGGTCAAGAGAAGACTGTGAGAAGAAAAGTGTCTAGATTCTGCTTGAAATATCCTCTCTAGCCCCTTGTTTCTAGATTGTGGGTAAATCTGTGCAAAACTCTGGAACATGCCTAAAAAGGGCTGAAAATGGCTCTGATGGGCTTAAAATGGGCTTTAAACGGCTCAAACTTGCGAATTTGGCTGAAATCTCGGGGAATCGGGCGAAATCGCTAAAAATCGCTCGAAATGGTTTGAATGCGAGTGCAAAACAAACAAGACTGGGGAAGACTGGAGGTTAAATCTTCTTAATCGAACCTTATGCGCATGTGCGTACATATTTAATGCAAACCGAAAATCTAGGTAATTAGGACACGAAAAGCACAATTATCAATTATATTTACACTTTGCTTTTATTCACCATCGGGAGTGATTGAGACTAAAGTCTTAATTACTAAGTACTTGTATTTTCTTTACAATAATCGCTTTATTTGACAAAATGGCTCGATTGAGGGCTGAATGAGTGAATGGGGTGAGGGTAAAATGCGCCCCGACTAACACATTTATGAGGTTTTGAGGACAAAATACCCTCATCGTGGTATCGGCAAAAGCGACCTTCAAATATTATATATTTGCCCTCGAAATCATCAAATAATAGCTATTATGACAGAAATATTACTTAGAATCCCGAAGAACTTGACTGCATCCCCAGTGATGGCAGACAAGAAGGAGTGGGTTGCCACTGCTGCAATGTTGGCTGGCTCTGTCGCTTCCTCCATATTTGGCGCAAACAAGGCAAAGAAGGCAGCGAGAAAGGCGCAAGCGGAGAATACTTACCGTTCGAACGCTGAAAAGGCATGGTACGACAAGAACTACAACACAGACTACCTAGACACCAAGGCGGGGCAGAATCTTATGAGAAGAGCCAAGGAAGTGCAAGACGATTATGTTCGCAAGGCTGACGGAGCGGCTGCGGTTGGTGGTGGCACTGCCGCTTCCGTGGCGATGGCTAAGGAGCAAGCAAACAAGGCTATGGGCGACACGATTGCCAACGTTGCAGCCCAAGACACTGCAAGAAAGCAACAAGTGGAGGATGCTCATCAACAGAACGTAATGCAGTTGAGCAGAGAGAGACAACAGATTGAGCAAGACAAGGCTAATGCTACTTCCCAAGCGGCTCAAAATATGTCGAATGCCCTCTTCTCGGCTGGTGTGAACCAATTGGGGTCACAACTCGAAGGAGGTAAAGGACTGAATAAGAGCGGCTTAGGTACAAGCACACCTAATATTGATACCCAAAAGATAACAGAAGTGAGCAAACTCGCACCTAACCCAGTGCCAAAGCAGCCAAGCGGTGGACTCGATGGAATGGGCAACGACCCTCTAGGGCTAGCGACTGGTGTTCACTACAAAGGCAAGGTGTACAAGTAACGAGGTGGCAAGTCGGTTGGAGGTGCATCCAAAAGGTGAGTGGACGAGCGACCGAGGCAAGGCAAGGTGGACAGGCAGACAGGTGTAAACATCGACCCCAAGACCCCCACCCCCTTTGACCACCGTTGCAAATTATAGTTGATAAATACATAAATAAAAATGTCCTCCACCCCCCCACCCCCTCTTTTCCAAAATGGGTTTTCCGATTTTCCCCACCCCCTTAAAAATCGAGAAGTGTTAATAAGTTTAAAACAGAGAATATGAAGAAGGTTTTAATCAATAGAAAGAAAGTTGACCTCACAGATTCAACCCATTGGGAATTGAAGGAAGTGAAGGTGTCTGCTTTGTGCAAGATAACAAGAGAAGGTCAGCTTGGCTTGTATAACTGCAACACGAAAAAGTTTGAGGGCATAGAAGGTGACCTGATTGAGTACCACAATGGCAACAAGTTTTATCGAGGTCACGTTGTTGACTACACTTGTTTTCAATTTGTATGCGCAGCAGAATACGGTCGTGTTCTTTTAACAGCCTATGATGCTTATAACCACATGAAGGTTTTAGAGCACAATGGCGAAATTTCAGAAGTTTAAACGTTTAAATAGAAAAAAGATGCTACATTGTGATACGTATTATAAGTTTCAGGAGATTTGGATAAGAAATCAGAAATCTACAGAATATAGGGAGAAGTCTTTTTATAAGTTTAATCCAAACGAGTCACCCTTAGCACAAATTGCTAGAATTAATAACGGAATATTGAATTAATATTTAAATAGAATAGATTATGACATTAGAAGAAGCAAAGAAGCTATTGAAGAAGGAAGGTTTTGTACTTACAAAGGTAGATTACGAATCAGTTCCTTCGGATGCTTTTACAAAATATGAGAGTCCTGACGTTGTAGAAGCAATGAAGATAGTTCAAAAAGCTAGTTATAGTATCGGTATGGTTCTTGACGAATTTGATGCCCGCAAGGCTCGTTTGAAGAAGGAGTATGAGGCAAAGACCACGGCTCCAGGCGGTGAGAGTCCTGCTATTAAAGAGTCTGCCAAGCTGTTTAACGATGCTTTGTTGGACGAACAGGCTAAGAAGATTTTCAAACAGTCAAGAGAGATTGATGAGTTGAAAATGCGTAATATGGCTTTGGACGAGCTTTCCGCTTCTCGCAATAAGATCATCGTGAAGCAGAGCAAGAAGATTAGCAAGCTGAGAAAGGTTATTCGTGACAAGGATGCTGTTTTGTCTGACGTATCAGAGGAGCTTCGCCTTTCAAAGGTTCGTGAGGATAAGTTGACCGAGGTGTGCCAGAAATACTTGAAGGAGATTGAGGGGTTGAAGAATCAACTTCATGATTTGCAGCAAAAGCACTTTGCCTTAATGGACGAAAGAGACCAGACTGTAGGAGAGTTAAAGGCAAAGATACGAAACTTGAAGAAGCCTCGCATTCCAACTCCAGAGGAGACTAAGCCTTACCCTGCCGAGGACAATCCAGAGGATGCTAATCCTAAGTACAATATTTACGTTGAAGATTGGGTCTGGAAAGCTTTAGGTAAAGAGCGCAAGAAGCCTACCGAGGACGATATTATGGAAGGCTGCAAGGAAATGTTGCGTTTGAACATCAAGTTGATGCGTGATTTGTTTGACGAATAATCGTTAATATATGAGCAAGTTTAGACCAAACAATAATAATAACAATAATGGTTCTCAGCCTCAGCAGCAGAGAGTGCCTATTGCCACTAATGGACCTAGCTACATGGTTCAGCAGATGGCGGCACAGAACTTTGCGATGAGGAACGGAGGACAGTTGCCTACTACTATGGCTGGTTCGCCGAATGGGAATGCTCCTGCGGTGGCTGCGGCTCCTATGAACATGAACTTTTTTCAGCAGAATGGCGGTGCGACTGGCAAGTATGAGGCTCCTGTCGTGCAGCAAGAGCCAGACCTTACGCCTTCCACTCCTGCCCCTGCCCCAGAGTATGGGACGGATGGAGTACAGTTCGCCAATCCTTCACAGCCTCAGCAGAATGATATGGATTCCTTGTCGGCGGCTCTGAATGGCGCTGGCGTTTCTCATCCTCAGCAACAGGTTCCCGAGTTTCACGCCGACCCTTCACAGAGGGACGGAGGTTTCTTTGGGTGGCTCAGCGGATTGATTCCGAAGAATAGACCGGGTATGAGAGAGGGCGAGACTCCAGATGAGTATGATCGCCGAATTACCACCAACAGGGAGCGTATCGCTGCGTTCGCCGATGCCATCCGGCACATGGCTAACATAGTGAACACAGCCAAGGGTGCGCCTCTGCAACAGTTCAACGACCCTACAGCCATGCTCGAACAGGGCTATCAGAACAGAAAGGCTCAGAGACAGAAGAAGGAGGCGGCGGATGCCAAGCAAGCCTATAACATGGCAAACCTTACATTGAAGAAGCGTGCTGCTGAGGCTGCCGAGGCTTACAAGCGAATGTCTCTCGGCTACAAGGATGCGGCTGACAGAAGAGAGCGAGACAAGTTCAACTACCAGATGGCTAAGGATGCTGCTGCGGCTCAAAGACAAGCGGAGCAGGATAAGCAGAAGCAGAGCAACTGGGAGAATCAGTTTAGATTCAGACAGCAACAGGCGGCTATCTCCAATGGTCTCAGACAACAGTCCATCAATAAGCGTGGAAGTGGTAAGTCTGGAGGAGGCGGTCGTGGTGGCTCTGGTTCTGGAGCGGCTTACTCGCTGTATAACCCAAACACTGGCAAGACTGAGTACTTCAAGAACAACAATGAGTTCCTTCGCCGTGCTGGTGAACTTGGATATGATACTTCCAGACCTACATCAGAGAGTACAAGCCAAGAGATTTACGACAAGAATGGCACCAAGAAGGTAACCAAGACCAACAGGGGAACTTCCGTTAATGCCAAGATTGGACAGCAGGAGGCTCAGAAGAAGAAACAGAATGCCAACAAGAACGCTCGAAAAGGTTCTAAGCTAAAGAACACCTCGGCACTTGGATTGTAAAATAGTAAATATTATTGATATATGAGTGACAATAACACAAGTTACTTCGATTTGTACAAAGCCTTGAAAGCGGACGGTGCGGTTCAGGGCGACTGGGGTAGTTTCCATAAGTTTATTGGTGCGCCTGGCAAGCAGGGCTACCTCAACAGAAAGAAACTCTATGATGCGCTGAAAGCGGATGGAGCGGTGCAGTCTGGCAGCTACGAAGAGTTTAATATGAAGCTTTTCCGTGGCGGTCAGGCTAGCTTGAAGGCTGCAAAGCAGAGACAAACACAGAAGTCTGTACAGTCTCAGCCTAGCAAGCCTATGACTACTGCTGAGAGGGCAAGGCAGATTGGTCAGGAGTATATGCAGGGAAAGGCAGGAAAGAGCAAACAGCCTGTGGATTACCTTCACAGACCTCAGTCTCAGCGTGGAAAGGCGCCTGTTAATGCGCCAAAGAACGCCTCTCCTTTCGTTCAGTCCCTTTATGAGATTGACAATGCAAAGAAGGGAGCGGACTATCCTGTAAGCTACTCTTCCCCTAGAGGCGTACAGCAGGTTTATCAGCAGAATCAACAGGTGAGAAAGCAAGCGGCGAAGACCGCTGCAGACCATATCGCCAACGATGAGTATCGCCGTCAGAGTCAGCCGATGATTGACAACGGAACCGTGGGCGTAATGAAGCCTATGGGGCAGTTGGAGGAGGATATGCAGCAAAGCGCAAAGCAAATGGTGGACACTAACATGCTAGGCGACGTGAACGATGCCATCAAGCAAGGTCTCGCAGAAAACGAGGAGAATGGTGCCTATGAAATGGGAAGGGTCAGCGGCTCTACAAGCGGTAGCTTCTGGGATAAATATCTCAGTATGCTCGGCGGTCAAGGTACTTCGTCGACTGCTATCCGTGCCTACAATGAGGCGAATGACCCAGAGAAAGCCTTGAAGCGTATTGGATTGGGGTTGCAGACGCTTGCGGATGATCCGAGATTCTCCAAGCAGATTTCGGACGAAGCAAACCGACTAGGCGTAACAGAGGACTACTATAAGAGCTATCTCGCCAACCAGCTAAACTCTGAGCTTGAAAAGAGATTCGATAAGGAGGCTATCAAGAAGTACTTCCCGAAGGATTCTATCAGCTATTGGCTCAACAATGCAGCAAGAGCCAACACGATAACGAGCACCATCATGGGTGCAGCTGGAACTAAGGGTGTGAACCGTCTGGCTGAGGAAGCCATGGCGGAAACCAATGAAGGAAACAATCCATACTACAAGCCATCCACATTCGAGAAGGTATCTTCCGAGGTGGCAGGTATGGTATCCGACCCTTTATTTAAGGGAGCAGCAGGAGCTGGCGGAAAGGTAGCAGGCAAACTCCTTGGCAATAGCACAAGGGTTGGTGCGTTGATGGCTAACGGCAACTTGGCGCAGAGACTTGGATTGTCTGGTGTACAGGCTGTGACTAGTGGAGGCGTTACTGGTTTCACCTTTGGCGCAACAAGCGGGGCTATCCAGAACTTCTCCACTGGCGAGGACACATCTCTGGGTGGAACCTTGAAAGCTATGTTGGCGAGCGGTGCATCTGAGGCAGGTAGTTTTGCTACCATGAGCTTGGCTGGTGTTCCTCTTGGACAATTTGGGCGAAGCATCGGACTGAAAAGCGTGAAGACCACTCCTTTGACCAAGGATTGGTTTAAGTATGGCTCTGCCAAGATAGGAATGGAAGCAGCCAAGACCTACATGGAAGGTATGGGTATGTACCTCGGTGGCTATGTTTCTGGCAAGATTGAGGGACGTAATCAGGAGTTCAGTCTGTTTGATGGCACATTGGAGAGCCTTCCAACTGCCATTGGATTCAGATTAACTCATTTGGCAGAAGGCTTGAAGGGCAAGCGATATGATAAGAACGGAAAGCCTCTAAACTGGTGGAACTCCACCATGGTGAAGTTTAACGAGTTCCTGACTTCCGACAAGGCTAAGGTTTCGCAATACATGATGACCGAGGGAGAAAAGCAGCAGATTATGAACTCCATCGACGAGACGAACGCTGCTAACCCGGGGCTGTTTGGGAACGTGTTCGATGCTGCCATGAAAGCCAAAACGGAGCTGAAAACAACTGGTGGTATTTTGGAGAAGCCTTTCATCGGCGAGCCAACTTCATTTGGCGATGTTGAGAGAGACATGGAGGTTGTCGAGACTGTCTATGATAAGATTATCGCCGACCCTAACGTGTCTTGGGATGCCAAGGCTAAGTTCTCAGCTATGGTGATGGGCGTTATGCCTTCCTCTCGCCCATTGATGGACTATGTGTTGTTCACCAATGAGGTAGTTATGAAAGATAATCTGAACCGAGGTACACGCAAATACATCAATGAATATTCGAAATATGGCGAGTTGCTTTCAAAGCGAGAATACACGGATGCCGATGAGAAGGATAAAGCTCTGTATACAATGAAAGCTTACAAGGAGCAAGCTAGACTCTGGAATGCTATTTCCGCTGTTACTAATATAGACAAGAATAACTATGACATGCAGAATGATTTCTATATGCAGGGAATCAAGAATGCCGTTAGTAACGCTGATATTCGTGCCTTTGTTGACGGATTGGGTATTAAAGGATCTGCCGTAGAACGTGAGTTTACTAACTATGCCATGGAGAAAGGCAACGTGTTGAAGATATTCGACTCGGTAGCCAAGCAATATGGTATGGAAACCGCTGACCTTGTAAAGGCTTTCAATAAGTCTGCCATGCGCAGAACAGACAGGGAGCAGGAGGCTTGCATTCATCTTCGCCAGATAATGGAATTTACGGCTTTTCCTCCTAACAAGGTTCACGCAGAGCAGAGCAACCTGAACGGAAAGGACGTGGCATCCGACAACAACCTTGGCACCGAGCAGCCTAACGGCGAGGCGGTGAAGCAGGAGTTGAACGGACTGAGACAGGCTGAGGCTGAAATGGACGTGCTGATGAGGGATAACGATGTGTTCAGCCAGAACTTCAAGAAGCTACAGAGTCAGGGGCTTACCAACCCTCAGATTTACGACTGGATGATTCAGAACGGACTGACACAGGAGCAGCTGGAACCATTTGCCCATTATATCAATGCGAACGCTAGAGTGCAGGGTATGCAAGAGGCTACCAAGCAGAAGATTGAGGAAGTGGTGAGCGGTGTCGTACAGGATTGGTCTTACCATGGAGAGCTGAACGGTCAGAAGATGGACGGCGAACAGGTGGTTTATGTGCAGGACAGCGAGGGCAGAACCTTGATTGTTGGCTCTGGCGATGTGGCTTTCGACCCTACCACTGGTCGTGCGAAGGAAGATGTGGGCGACTTGCTTATCTGCTTCGATCCTAACACCAAGGAAATGGTGTACTTGAAGACGGACGATGTGACCTTCATGCAGACTCAGAAGCCTGAGGATTTCGCCAACGAGTATCGTCAGCGATTGCAGATGATTAACTCTCAGCCTTACAATGAGGCTGCTCAGGAACAGGCGATGCAGGATGCAGCTAAACCTCAACCAAAAGAAGAAACTCAGCACAAATCAGAGAATGGTGGCAAAAATGGCGAGTTAGCACCACAAGATAATACCACATCGGCAAAAGTTAGTACCACTTCGCCGAAAGATAATACCACAAAAGAGGACTTAGTACCACAAGAGCAGCCTCAGCAGACTAGAAAGTTTGCGGACGGAACCGATGTGCCGATGACTACTGATAGAAAGGGAAGACCAACACCTGACTATGGAGCGATGAAGCCAGAACAGGCGGCGGAGATTCTTTCGCAGGACTTGGGGGATAGTGCAGAGCCTTACGTGGATGCACAAATCAAGCAAGCAGAGAAAGCTGTGAAGGATGCCGAGAAGATGAAAATTGACATGAGCGGCGAGCCTAATGATGTTATCGAACAGCAGAAGGCAAAGGCTAAGACCATCGAGGCTGCAAAGAAGCAGCTTGAACAGGCGCAGAACATCAAGAAGGCGATGACTGCCAAGGCTGTGGCTGAGACCATGGGCAAACCTACCGAGGAAAAGGTGGAGGGTGCCAACGAGGCTAGCAGCGAGGTAGCCAAGAAGTTCCAGAATGCGCCGAGATTACAAGGCAACCACGTAAGCAAGCGTCTGCCTAACGGCGACAAGATTAGCGGACACTATGAGATTGTTCCTGCCGAAAGCTTGACTCCTTCGCACGATGTAATGAATGACTATAAGAAGTCAGAGGGCTTCCCTGTGGATGCAGAGGGAAGAACTATAAATGATAGAGACTATGAGCACGACAAGGCGGCGCAACAGACCACCGACCAGATGGCTCAGAAGTACAGCGGACAGGCGATTTCTCAGGTGCCTACGGTATCTGACGAGGGTATCGTTTACGATGGCAACGGAAGAACCATGGCAGGACAGAAGGCTGCGAAGAACGGTACAGATGCTGAATACATCGAGGACTTGATGGACAATGCCCAGAACTATGGCTTCACCAAGGAGCAGATTGAGCAGAGTGGAATCGAGCATCCACGTCTTGTGATGGTAACTGATGAAAGATTGCCTTATGATACGGCTACCTTCTCCATGTTCAACAGAAACGAGAAGAAGACGCAGAGCAACACCGAGCAAGCTGTGGCTAAGGCTAAGACCTTGACTAGCGACGAGGTGGGTGCCATCGTTGCCGACATTGAGGGAAATGGTAGCTTGGATGCTTTCTTTAACAATTCCAAGGCAATAAATGACTTGGTGAAGACGTTAGTAAGTAAAGGTGTCATCGGACAGAACGAGGTGGCTGGCTTCATGGATGGTCCAGACAGACTGTCGGCGCAGGGCAAGGAGTATGTGAAGAACCTCTTGCTTGGCTCTGTGTTCAAGCCAGAGACTATCCGTATGCTTGGAGTGGATAGCAAGATCAAGAACGCTGCCATCAATGGCATTCGTGCCATCATGGATAACTTGAAGCTGGGCGACTACTCTCTGCGTGACGAGATAGACCAAGCCATACAGTTGCTCTACGAGGCTGGAAGAAACAAGATGAGCGTGGATGACTTGCTGAAACAGAGCAGTGCCTTCGAGGAGAACGCTAGGGATAGATTCCCGATGATTGCACAGGCTATGGCTCAGGCTCTGGAGGATAAGCCTACGACTTTCAGAGAGTTGATGAGCGAGTACAACAACATCGCCAAGAACTACAACACGAACGAGGGCACCTTGGGATTCTATGATAAGTTAACGCCTGAGCAGGTTGTGGAGGAGTTCCTCAACGCTAGCAAGGCTATCAAGAACAATAACATCAAGCTATATGGAAAAGAATCAGAAACTGAAAGAAGCAATGATGCTTCAGGCAATGAAGAACCTGCAAAAGAAGCAGGAGGAGCAGCTGGCACAGAAGGAAATGGGAATGCTGAAACAGAACCAGAAATAAAGGTTAAGAAAGCATTGAAGCGCATCGCTACCGAGATTACCAATCAGACAGGTATCGAGGTGGTGACGGATGAAAAGGTGGGGCAGAGCACCCTGGAGGATGCTGAGGCTACAGATTCCAATGTGAAATATAGCCGAGTAACCGACAAGGACTTAATCGCCCAACTGGAGAAAGAGCCTAAGATTAAGGTTTACCGTGCGATGCAGGTGATTGATGGAAAGCTATATCCACCAATGGCTGCTTACGCTGACGGAAAACTTGTTGAGGCTAACGAACTTGGCAAATGGATTCAGTCTGACGAAATGCCAGACTCGAAGAACACCGTCTATAAGATTAAGGGTTCTCCTACGACCATATCAAAGGACAGAGCCATTAAGGGAGAAGATGGTGTTTGGAGAGATTCGAAGACCGGAAAGGAGCTTGTTACAGGTGATGACGGAGAGCCAACTTGGTATTTTAAGCTACAGAAGGGAAAGGGTGCTGACGGAAAGAAGCTGACCGATGTACCTGCTGCTTACAATCCATACTGGCACCTCTCCTACTCTCCATTGAACGACCAATTTAAATCGGCTTGGATTCGTCCTAACATCGTGGTTGTGGAATGTGAGGTTCCTGCAAGCGAGCTGAATAGCGGTTACCGAGCAGAGCACGCCAAGAACAGCGTGGGCATGACCCCTTGGACTAGCGGTGTTGTTACCAAGCAGCTTATTGCGCAAAGACATGAGGGCAGAAAGGTAATGCTATCTCGTTGGTGCAAGCCTGTAAGGGTAGTGCCTGACGCAGAGGTTGCTGCGAAGATTAAGGAATTTATCGGTGACCATGATGTAGAGATTCCTGAGAACGTGGTTACTCCAAGACAGAAGGTTGAGCTTGAAAAGCTTGGCGTGAAGATTGGAAAGCCAGAGAAGGGAATGAATAAAAACGAGCAAATCGCCGATGCAATCAAGCTAGGATTGCAAGTTGACAACACGGTCAAGGAACAGCGTGCATCCGCAGGTAGCACAGTTAGTGGTATGGAAAAAATGCCAAAGGGTTTGCAAATGAATCCTAGCGTATTGACCGACCAGATACTTAACTATCATGGCGATCATATCGCAAAGCTACTTGGTGAAGTACCAGAGGATAGTACTGTTAAGTATTTCTCTGCACACAATGGAGTTTGGTATTTCTACCGAGTAGATCATGACCGCAATATCATCCTTGATGGTGCCATTTCTGCCAACAAAGACAATTATCGTGAATACGAACAAAAGATAAAAGAGTATTATGGAATTGACGGCGGCGCAGAAGCTATTTATAATTATGTGCAAGAAGCAGGGTTTGACACAGGAGCAAACCGCAATTTGCATGACTATTTTCTCGAAGGAGGAAATACGAGACATTCTGCAATGGGTGAGCGACCTAATGAACCGCAAGGGAAAGCCAGAATTGAAGACAACGGAACTGCTGGCAGAACTTTACGACAGGGCGTTGGCGAAGAACAAAGCGGAGCAATTAAGGAGTTCCGTTCTGCCAACGGAGAGGTCTATGGATTCACAGTAGATGGCAAGATTTATCTTGACACCAAGAAGATGAAGCCTGAGACCCCTCTGCATGAGTACACCCATTTGTGGACTGAGGCTTTGAGGAACGGCAACCCTACAGAGTGGGAGAACGTGAAGAGTCTCTTCGATGAGGTTGAAGGACTGAAAGAGGAGGTTCAGAAGCTGTACCCTGAGCTAAAGGGCGATAACCTTTACGAGGAGATGATTACCACATTCTCTGGTCGTGAGGGTGCCAAGAAGCTTGAAAAGGTTGTGCGTGGTCTCGCTAAAGAGGATGGAAAGACCGTAGAGGAGAGAGCCAAGGCTACAGGCTTTATCACCAAGGTGAAGGAAGCTTTGCAGAAGTACTGGAAGGGTGTGGCTGACATGCTTCATATCCACTTCACTTCTGCCGAGGAGGTTGCCGACAAGGTTCTTGCTGATTGGGCTAGCGGCTTCAACCCAAATAAAGCTTTCGATGTAAATGACAGAGATGGCGATTATACGAAGAATAACGTTGAATACATTGTTAAAAATACAAAACTCCCATTTGGCAAAAAATACGGAGAAGAACTATCTCAAGAAGAAGTCAAGTCGTTATTCTATGGGGATAATGATTACTCAAAGAAATACGGCAAACTATTCGATAGAGTTTACGATGTTGCTCGAAAACTAGGTATAAAAATTAGCTTCAAAATACCACCAGAAACTTATAGTGCTTATGGTCTAGCTGATTTGGATAACGTATATCTAAATCCTATACTTCTTGCAAGAGGAGAGCATAAGGTTTTCCCAAACAAGAAGTATAGCCTTTACGTTAAAGAAGATACGCTTCCACATGCAATGTTGCATGAGTTAATACATTCTGTTACAGCCTACGCTTTGGAAAGATATGAAAGAGACAAGGATAGTATGCCTAAAGAACTAAGGGCAGCTGCGGAGTCTTTGATAGATTTGTATGAAGCTACGAGAAAGGCAACTCTGGATTACGTTAATGAATATGGAAGAGAGAATGAACAAGAATTTATCGCTGAATTATCTAATCCTAATTTTTGTAAGCTTCTAAAGAAGACAAATGTTTGGACTAGAGTGAAAGATGCGATAAAGCAATTCTTCTTCCCTCTGATTTCTTCCGAAAAGAATGTGTTGGATAAGTCGTGGAAGGAGACAAACTCTTATAAAGAGCTTTCTTCTTTACTTGATGACTTTTTAGAGCATAGTGACAAAGGTCTATTTGAAGAAGAGATTGGTGTGCAGAACGGTGAAATCAAGGGCAAGGAAGAAGCTAAGGAAGAACCTGTTCCTATCATGCCGAAGCCTGTAGATCCTAGCAACCCTATAGAAAAGGCGGCTGAGGACTACAAGAAGGAGCATCCTTTGAGCGAGGATGAAATATTGAACACTACGGCGTTCGATGGTTTGCCTGAAGACCAGAAGCAGTATTGCATTGATGCGGCTTTGGACTATCTGAATGGCGAGGACACTTCGGCTATTTCCGAGGCTTACTATAGAAACGCCTACGAGAAACGTTCTAGCCGTCCTGCCGAGACAGCGAAGGTTGCCAAGGCAGACAGCGAGACTGTCAAGGCTGGACAGGCTGAGGTTTCTGCCGACCCAATGGAAGGAATCAAGAATGCCGCAGAGGGATTCGAGCAGGAGAAGGCTGAGAGGGAAAGAAAGCAGAAGGAGGCTACCCAGAAGGTTCTGAACGTTATCAAGGCTTCGAACGAAAAGGCGAAGACCAGAAAGCAGTTGGAGGCAGAGAAGAATGCAGCGGACAATGAGTTTGAGGCATTCATGAAGGAACTACGCAAGAAACAGAGCGGTCAGCTTAACTCTGGCTTCATCGACCAGAACTTGATTGAGGCGGCACCAAAGATGTTCTCTCTTGCAGCAAAGTGTGCCTACACTCGTATCAAACTGGGCATGTATGATGCCAAGGAGGTGGTGAAGGATTTGCGCAACCGCTTCAAGGATGCTTTCGATGGATTCGACAAGCGAGACGTGGAAACCTTCTACTCTGAAATCATGAACCAGAAATGGCGTGATGGTGATAAGAGAATGAGCCTCAACGAGTGGGCAGAGCATTACAGAAAGCTTTCTCCTGAATATAAGGAGAAACTGGAAGGCGACTCGAAGGATGCCGAGGAAAGGAAGATGAGCGAAAAGAAGTTCATTGACCGTGTGAACATTCGACTTGGATTCGGACAGAAGATAAACGGCATCGTTGAATTGAGAAAGATGGCTGAGGAATGCGGCTTGAAGGATGTGAAGGACACAGACCTTCAGGAATTGGCAGAGACTGCCATTGTGCAGAGAGCTAGAGGTATCGCTTCGTCTGCATCCACAAATGATGCCAAGAAGTTTGAACTCATCAAGAAGCTTTACGAGAATCAGCCTAGCCTCAACCAACGTGATTCTGAGCGAGTGATGAAGCAGCAGTATTCTACCCCTGCCCCATACGCTTTCTTGGCAGACATGTATGTGAAGGGAGGCGGCAAGGAGGTGAAGAGCGCATTGGAGCCTAGCGCAGGAAACGGTATGCTTACCATCGGCTTGCCTATGGACGTGGTGCATGTGAACGACATTGACGCTCAACGTTTGGCGAACCTGAGAAGACAGGGCTTCAAGAACGTGACGAGCCAAGACGGAACCCAGCCTTTCGCCGACAAGGACGTGGACGTGGTGGTAACTAACCCACCATTTGGCAGTGCTACACCAAAGGAATATGACGGCTACAAGATTTCCTCATTGGAGGGTCAGATGGCTATCAACGCCTTGGAGAGCATGAAGGACGATGGTCGTGCTGCCATCATCATCGGCGGCAAGACGGAATATGCCAAGAATGGAAGTCTGAACCCAAAGGATAAGGCTTTCCTTGGGTATCTCTACAGCCACTATAATGTGGAGGACGTGATAAATGTGGATGGCAGTCTCTACGCAAAGCAGGGAACTACCTACCCTACACGTATTATATTAATAAACGGAAGACGCTTGGACGAGAATGTTTTTCCACCAGTGAAGAGCAAGGCAAGAGCGGAATCCGTGAAAGATTATGACGAACTTTATAAACGAATTAGCGATGATATACTACGAGGTGAACGGATGGATTCTTCCATCGGAAGAGAAGAAGGAAGTACTAGACCAGAACTTGATAGACAAGGGTCTGTTGATACTCATGAAGAGGGAGTACGAATGGGAGGACAACGAGGAGGCGAACAAACAGATATTCGTGGGGAAGAACAGTCTGGAGAGCCTTCCGTATCAGGAACCTCTGATAACGTGGCAAATCGACCAACAGCCGAACGAGAAACAGATGGAGGACTTTCTGATGGAGATAACTCAGCAGACCGAACAGGGACTGATGCTTCTCAGGGCGAAGGGACAGAAGCTAGAGCCAATGAGCAACGAGTATCTGGACGAAGAGGACTTGGAGGGAATGACTCTAAGCCAAGTACTAGCGAACCTACCGACAACAGCGGAGGGCGATCACGGGGACAATTACAGCGGGTGGACGAATCCGTACGTGGATTAAGTACCGAGAAAGTAACCTACGCCCCAAGAAGTGAGAACCCCTTCACTCTGAAAGCGGTGATGCCTGCCGACCAACAGGAGGCGGTAAACAAGAACCTTGAAAAGCTCGGCGATGCCGACCAGTTCTTGGTGGACGAGTTGGGCTATAACGACAAGGAGGATTTGTATTCCCATCTTGCAGCCGAGCAAGTTGACTCTGTAGCTCTCGCCTTACAACAAGCTAAGAAGGGCAATGCCTTCATAATCGGCGATATGACAGGTATCGGCAAGGGAAGACAGGCTGCATCCCTTATCAGATATGCGAAGAAACAAGGTCAGGTGCCTGTATACTTCACCAAGACAGCAGGATTGTTGAGCGATGTGTATCGTGACTTGGTGGACATTGGTAGCCCAGAATTGAGACCTTTTGTATTTGGTAGTGCCAAGGAAGCGGCTATTACCGACTCTGAGGGTAATGTGAAATTCGCATTGCCATCGAAGAGCGAGGTGAAGCGTGTGCTCGACTACATAGAAAAGAACGGCAAACTACCAAAGGAATACGACTATGTGCTTACTACCTACAGCCAAGTAAGCAACGGCGTATATGAATTTGACGAGAACGGTGCCCGAAAAGAGCGAAAACTAGCCAAGGGAAAATCTTTCGGCGCAGCTGCATTGAGTGGACAAAGAAGACGTGATGCCATCGAGAAATTGATGGATAACGGTTATCTTATCCTTGACGAGAGCCATACAGCAGGTGGTGATAGCGGTCAAGGAAACTATTTCCAACACATTATTCAGAAAGCTAAGAATGTAACCTTCTTCTCGGCTACGTTCGCCAAGCGACCAGACAATATGCCTATCTATGCTTTGCGTACTGCCATGAACCAAGGTGGACTGAAATCAGCCGACCTCATTGATGCAGTGAAGCGTGGTGGTGCCACCTTGCAGGAAATCATGAGCCAGACACTGACACAATGCGGTCAGATGATTCGCCGTGAGCGAGACATGACAGGCGTGACCATCGACTGGCGAGCCATTGACGAACCTGAAAAGGTGAAGGAGCAAAGAGAGCAATATGATAGTATCATCGGTTTGTTTAATGATATTATCAATTTCCAAAAGACTTACGTGAGCGGTTATGTTGAAGAACAGAACGAGGCTATGGCTGCCATGCAAGCAAGCATGGGCATCAAACGTGGAACGGAAGCTTTGGGTATCAAGAACGTGCCATTTACTAGCAAGGCGTTCAATACCGTGCAGCAGGTGCTCTTGTCACTGAAAGCCAAGTCAGCCGCAGAGCGAGCCATCGACTACTTGAAGCAGGGCATGAAGCCTGTGATTGCGCTGAATAATACCAACGAGTCGCAGACAGGAAACATTGCACTCGGCGAGGAAATGGATGCTCCAGACTTGGGCACTTCCCTGAGAAAGGGCTTGGAGGGCACACTTCGCTACACCTCGAAGAATGCTAAGGACGAAAGTAGTAGTGGCTACATCAGACTGGAGGACTTGGGCGATGATGCGGTTGAGGCTTATCGCAACTTGGAAAAGAAAATCAAGGAGACAAGTACCGGTCTTTCACTCTCCCCTATTGATGTTATCAAGAACGAGTTGGAGAAAGCTGGATATAAGGTAGGCGAGTTGACAGGAAGAAGCACCGAGTTTGTATATAACGAGAACGGCACCGTTACCAAGGTGAAGCGTACGGACACGGATAAGAAGAAACTCGCAAGAGAGTTTAATGACGGTCAGATAGATGCGTTGATTCTGAATAAGAGTGCTGCCACAGGTATCTCACTCCATGCCTCTAGCAAGTACAAAGACCAGAGAAAACGAGTGATGATCGTAGCGCAGCAGCAGCTTGATGTGAACGATGAGGTGCAGATGCGTGGTCGTATCGACCGAACAGGACAGGTGGCTAGAGGTGCATACGAGTATGTGGTTTCTCTAATTCCTGCCGAGCAGCGATTGTTGATGATGTTCAAGGCAAAATTGAAGTCGCTCGATGCCAACACGACTTCTTCACAGAAGAGTAAGTTTAACGAAATGGAGGTTGCCGACATTACCAATAAGTACGGCGACAAGGTGGTGCGTGAGTATATGGCGGAGCATCTAGACCTCTATTCTCGTATGGCAGACCCATTCGGTTGGGAGAAGTCGTTTGGTGATGATTTGTCCTCTACCCCAACCCAGAGCCTTGTTGTTACCAAGAGCGGCGTGGGCGATGGTGAAGCTGGTGCCGATGCAAGCAAGTTGCTTGGTCGTATGGCTCTCTTGAAGGTTGCAGAGCAGGAGAAGATGCTGAACGAAATCGGTGAGTTATATGCCAACGAGATTCAACGTCTGAACGAAATGGGCGAGAACGACTTGGAGATTACCGAGTTGCCTCTGAAAGCCAAGACCATCAGCAAGGAGGTTTGGAAGGAAGGTGCCGAGCCTGGAGGCGACAATGCCTTTGCCGACAACACCTATATAGAAAAGGTGAACATGGCTATCTTGAAGAAACCAATGAAAGCCAAGGAGGTAAAGAAGGCGCAGGATGGACTGACTGGTGGCAAATCGTGGGACGAGTACAAGGAAGAGAAGTGGAAAGCTATCGAAAGCTATTTTGTCAACAAAGGAGCAGAAGAAGGCGCAAAGATAGAAGAACGTGCTAGAAAAGCAGCAGCCAAAGCTAGAGAAAAGTACATAAAGGATGCCAAGCGAGGACAAAAGGATTCAGGTATGACCGATGAGCAGATTGCGCAAATGGCTATTTACCAACAAGACAATATCTATAAGCAGGAAAGCGCAAAGAGCGAAGACCTTATAAAGAATCTAAAGAATAAAGCTGGTATGTTCTTGCGTGTGCTTGAAACTTTCAATACCGAAGATGCTTACGTGCTGCCTGTAGATATGAACAAGCCAAACGAGTTGAGCGGATTCGGAAATAGTTATGGTAGGCTGATTGACATCAAGATAACAGATAACTTCTCTCCAAATGCCTCCACCGTGTCGTTTGCAACGTTGGACGGTAGAAGAAAAATAACCTTCCCTATCTCTGGTATGGTTGGCTCTGGTGAGAATCGTACCGATGTTATCGCTGCCATCGACCGAATGACAAGACAAGCTTCAGGACTTGGCGACAAGCATCTGCGTGTGTTGAGCATGGACGTGAACAACTGGGATAAGCTGGTAAGCAACGAGAGTAGAAAGGATGGTTACATCGTAACTGGTAACTTGATGCAAGCCTTGATTGACAGTAAGAACCAAGGTGTGGGCGGTCAGCTTGTGAAATATACTACGGACACTGGCGAGGTGAAGACTGGTATCTTGATGCCGGACAGATTCAAGCCTACCGATGTAGCGAATGAATATCCTATCTCTAGTGTGGCGGACAAGTTTGAACTACCTTCACATAAAGGTGGAATCGAACAGGCGGTTTCGTCTGACGGCGATGTTAAGGTTATTCTTGGCTTCGACCATGGAGATACTTATTATCAGATTCAGGTTCCAAAGAGCAAGGCTAAGGGTGGCAAATACTTCCTTGACAAGGATTTGCTCAGTATGGTAAGAGGACATAACTTTGAGACCAGAGGAAATAGGATGATGGCTAACATTGACGAGAATCAGCTTCGCCCTGTTCTTGCCAGACTTTCTAACCTTGGTGTGAAGGTAAGAGAGGAAAGAAAATCATCGGATGATGGCACACACTTCCGTGAAGACCATGGCTTGCAGTATTCTAAAACAGATACAAAAGATGTTAAGAAAAGTAGAATCATTCCCGAAGATGTGGATAAAAGTGTATCTTCGCAGATTGAAAAGAAGTTTGATGACAGAGTAAATGAACTGACAAAAGACTTGTCGGAAGAGGACAAAGCCGAGTTTAACAGACACCTCGACCACTACACCTCGGATTTCTCTAGAGCCAGAGCTTCTGAAATTACTTACACTTTAAACGGATTAAGAAATGAACTTATATTCTGGGAACGAACTTTTGGAAATGGAGAACGAGCAGGTAGAACACATCTTGTACAAATTAGGAAAGTTGAACTTGAAGCTGCCGAAGCTGCCGCAAGGAGAGAAATGGACTATCGAGAAGTTCGAGCCAAGGCTCTCGAAGATAGCTATGGATTGCGAAGAGGAGCTAAAACCTCTTTTGCAGATATATCTAGACTCTTTGAGGCGACAAATCAAAGCGAAGACGGAGGCACAAGAAGACTCTTCGAGAAGGCGAGCGATATAGCCAAGCGTCTCGGTGTAGAGTTTGGAGGCAAGGACGAAGGAAAGACGAGAGGTAATATAGCTGAGGCTACGCCTGACAGAGATATTAACTTCTTCATCGACTCTGTTTGCAGAACAAACACGAACTCCAAGGAGATTGCTCATTCCATTCTGCATGAAATGATTCATCAAGCTACCATGGGTGCCATCCATCTGGTAAAGGACGGAAAGGCAGATGGTATGCTTACGCCTAAGCAGATTGAGGCTGTGAAAAACATCATTGATATTTACAACAAGGCGAAGGCTGACGGTAGAATCGTTTGGGAGGATGGCAACAGACGTGACTATGGCGGTAAGGATGAATACGAGTTTGCCGCAGAAATGTCAAGCGAGAAGCAGAGAAACGCCCTTGATATTCCTCTTGGCGAGAGAATTATGAACGCTGTGAGGGAGTTGCGCAACAGAGGCGACAACTCTTTGTGGCAAGCTGTGAAGAATGCTTGGCACAAGCTATTCGAGGTTTCCGACAAGAGTAAGATGGATAAGGCTCTCAACGACATCATGGACGATTTCAACAAGAATATTGATGATGTTGCCATGAATGACATCGAGGAAAACGGATATGCCAATCAGTTGGATTCTCCTGTTTCTTCCCACATTGCCCAACTGTCAGAAAAGGTTGGTGCCAAGGTGAACATGGTTAATTCTGCCGATGAGGTAACCAACAAGCAAGCCAAGGAAGCAATCGAGGAAGGCAAGCATATCACTGGCTGGTATGACGAGAAGACTGGCGAGGTACATCTTTACATGCCTAATATCCACGACCGGTACACTGCCGAGAAGACTATCTGGCATGAGGTTGTGGGTCACAAGGGAATGAGAGAGCTGTTTGGCGAAGACAGATTCGACAAGTTCCTGCGTAGTGTTTGGTATGACTTGGATAAGCCTGAGTATGCGGTCTTGAAGAAGTTGGTGATGGAGGAAATGAAGTACAATCCGTTCAATGTGTATAATGCCATTGAGGAAGGTATCGCCCGACTCGCCGAGGATGGAAGAGGCGAAGCTGGTTTCTGGAACAACATCAAGAATAAGGTTTCTGACTTCTTGCACGAAATAGGCTATCGCATGGCTCCTAACACGAAAGATGTGAAGTACTTGCTCTGGTTGAGCAAGAACTTGCAGAAGAATCCTAACGACCCTTACTGGAAGATGAGAGCCGAGGCGGTGAAATACCGTCTCGACCATGAGCGTGTGCCTAGCGTGATAGAGCATGATGGCGTGTTCCGTGACAATGACGGTAAGATTTACAAGGACTTGGGCGACTTGCCTAAGGCTGAGTATCAGGAGGCAACGGACGGACAGATTCATTTCCGCACTACCCCATCGGCTGGCACGGCTCTTGATAGGTACCATCGTTCGCTTGATGAGCACGGCTATATGTTTACGGAGAGCTATATGGACAATATGCTTTCGCTTAAGAACCTGATGACGGCGATTGTGCCTGGCAAGAAGATTGAGGATATTGCATCCTCGGAGAATCCTTATATCCTACAGAACACGATGCAGGGAGCGATGAGCGATGCGGCAAGAATGTTTGAGCGCAACGTGATGAAGCCTCTCGACAAGGCGATGGCAGGGGTGCTGGATGCCTTCGATGGGAAGAATGACGATGAGAAGATTCGTAACTTCAACCTCTACATGATTACCAAGCATGGTTTGGAGCGCAACCGTATCTTGTATGTGCGTGATGCCTTGAAGGACATGCGCATGGACGAGAAGAAGAAAAAGCTTGCTGACACCATTGAGAATGATTGGGACAACGAGAAGGCGACACTTGACGAGAAGTTGGAGCGTGGTGACATCGACTTGAAGGAGTATTACAAGCAGATGGATGACTTCATCCGTACTTACGTGGATGAAACGAATAAGTTTGATGCTGGCGAGCACGACTATTCGGGCATTCACGCCATTCAGAAGGTGGAGAAAAGTTCCGACCCTTACGATGATGCGGAGGCTATACAGAGCGTGATGGACTCTGAGGGCAGAATGGAGGACATCAAGAAGGGCGCAGTGAAGGACTATTGGGATAAGGTGAAGACTGCAACCCAGTATTCCATCGACTGTGACTATAGGAACGGACTGATAAGCAGGGAGCTGTATGGTCATGTTTCGGAGATGTTCAACTGGTATGTGCCTCTGAGAAAGTATGACGAGGCTACGGCGGAAGATACATACGGATATATCACCGAGAAGGGCGACCCTAAATCTTACATCGGCAAGACGATCATGAGGGCAAGGGGTCACAAGTATCTGAGTGAAACGAACATCTTGGCTCAGATTGGAGCGATGGGCAACCGTGCCATCAAGAACGGCGGACAGAATGCCATCAAACAGGCGTTCGCTAGATTCATCAGAAACAACTCGAACAATAATCTTGTGACGGAAACTAGCGTTTGGTATGTAAGCGACCCTATCACTCAGACCACCGTGGAGCGTTACCCAGATATTCCTGACGATGCGACCGCTGACGAAATCAGCCAGATTGTGAGCGACTTCAATATGGAAATGAATGACTTGGCATCGAAGGGATTGGCTACGAAGGTGTATCGCAGAGGAAGAATCGGGTATAAGTTCCAGAGAGCGGAGAACAAATCTCAGCATATCGTTGATGTGATGATTGCAGGAAAGAAGCACTCCTTCATCGTGAACGGAAACCCTAGGGCTGCACAGGCTCTGAATGGATTGCTGGAGCATAAGAATGAGACTGGCATCGGTAAGATTGCTGGCAAGATTTCTAGATTTATGGCTCAGACCTGTACGTCTTACAACCCAGAGTTTGTGATGAGAAACATGATTCGTGACTTCGAGTTTGCTTCTTCTAACCTCTTGGCTAAGGAAGGTGCAAGATATACTGGTATCTTTGAGAAGTACTATGCGAAGGTTGGTATCATAGAGGGTATCAGAAATTCTAAGCTGAGCGACTTCAAAGACACAGGCGGTTTCGGCTTGTTTGTCAAGTATCGTAACGGAACGCTTGACACTTCCGACAAGATTCAGAGATATTTCAAGGAGTTCATGGAGAACGGCGGCGAAACAGGTTGGGTACAGATTAAGAGCATGAAGGAATGGACGGAAGAGTATAAGCGTGACATCAAGGCAGAGCGCAACAAAGCTGTCAAGGTAGGAAAAGGATTCTACAATGCCATCTTTAAGAACTTGGAAAATGTGAACGAGATTGCCGAGAACATGGCTCGTTTCGCTACCTATTGTGCCAGCAGAGACAGCAATCGTTCGGTAGTACGTAGTGCTTACGATGCGAAAGAGGTGTCAACCAACTTCAACCGACATGGTTCTGGTAGTGAAATCAAGAGCTTCAAGAATGGTGAGATGGGATGGTTCGAAGAAAAACGCAAGCAAACCTATCGCTACACCTCTGCTTGGTTCAGAAATACCTCTATGTTCTTCAACGCAGGTATTCAGAGTACCAACTTGCTTGTAAAGAACTTGAAGAACAATACAGCTGGCACCTTGGGATATATTGCAAGCGGTCCTATGATTAGCGGTATGGCTATCGCTCTGCTCAACAACTTCCTTATCGCCAACGAGGACGAGAAAGACCGCAAGGGAGTGAAAGACCCATACGGCGAGTTGCCAGATTACATCAGAAGAAACAACTTATGTGTATATGTGGGCGGCGGCGAGTTTGTTACCATTCCGCTTGCCATCGAGGAAAGAGCCTTCTATGGACTTGGCGACTTGGTGGCAGGACTTACATTCTCGCCTAACATTAGCGGACAGAAGAACCCTTTCTTGGATGCAGTGGGCTGCATGTCGCAATTAGTTCCTGTGGCTGATTACCTTGGCAATGCTTCATTTGGTAAGCATCCTGTTCAAGAGACGGTGAAGGCTGTGATGCCTTCGGCTACCTCGCCATTTATCGAATGGGCTTACAACAGCGACTGGAAAGGTGCTCCTATCGAACGAGACAACAAGTTTGACGAGAATCAGCCAGCTTGGATGCTCGCTTACAAGGGTACTCCTGACGTGTTGTTGGACTTAAACAAGAAGGTTAATGCGTGGACTAACGGTGTAGCCCCAGGTAATGAGGATATGCTTGGAAACAGCTTCTTGGATGCGGTTACTAATCCTTCGGGATTGCAGCACTTCTATAGTAGTTATCTCGGTGGTGCGGCTACCTTTGCGGAGCGCACGCTTGGGCTTATCAAGCATGGCAAAGATACCGAGACCAAGGATGTTCCTTTCGTCCGTTCTCTCTTCTATACGCCGAGCGAGCAGACTAGCTTGCAGAGGACGAAGAGCAAGTGGTATAACTACAAGGACGAAATGGAGGTTACCATGGCGAACGTGGATAGACTGAAAGCGAAGAACGTTCCGATTGACAAGAGACTATCGAACATCGGGGAGTATTACCACTTCCAGAACTCGAAGGATGCTGTGAAGGTAAGAGTGATTGAGCTTGCCGAAAAACAGATGGAGCAATGGAAGAAGCTGAGAGACAAATCCTCTGATACCGAGAGCATCAAGTTTGCTAATGAGAATATTGACAGGATCATGATGGATGCGGTGGAACAGCTGGATAAGCTGAACTAAAATAAAAGGAGTGGGCGCAAGGCTCACTCCTTATTTTTATCTATAATATATATAATCTTGGTTCTTCTTTTTATAGCAAAAATAGATATAATAAATAATTGTATATAATACTGCTTCTATCATCGTCAAGAGAATAAACATCCAAGCCTCGTTATGATTGGAAGGGAAAAATATGTAGTTAAATTTTAATTGGACACTAATCCATAACACTAAAAACGTAACTACGTAGAATCCAACAACAATAGATACGACAAAAGTCAAAAAATGCTCATCATATTTTCGGTAAATATAATCAAGCAAATTCAATTCTTTGGTATAATACGTTCGTGCAACTATAAAAGGAGAGCAAACGACTGGGTAGAACAAAGAGATGGTTATCATCTCGCTTAAATAGTCCTCTCCAAAAAAATAATAATCCAAAAGAGCCATCATTGAGCAGCAAACAATATTCGATAATGCCCAATACAAATATCTATATTTTATTCGATGGTAACCATGTTTTTCGCTTCCTAGACCTTTAGAAAGCATAAAAGGAATTAGTATAGCTATGATAGGGAAAGCTTGTTGATAAATTAAATCTCTCCCATTTTTGAAAAACATATACAATTCTGGCACTAGCATTAAAGCCCATACCATATATCTTATATACCTATTTAATAAAAATCTCTTGATACCAGATTTCTGTTCCATACATTATTTATTATTATGCTGCATCCTATACTTTTTACTATAGCAAATGTGGCAAGGAGTTCGAAAGGAGCTGTCGGCTTCCTTTTTACTAATCTCTACAATAGCCCCTCCGCAATTTCTTAAACCTTTACAATACTCTGTTTTATGGTATCTTCTTGAATAAGAACCAGTACATATATAAACAGTATCTGTACAAGATGCCAACAAACAGAGCATTATTGCAATCAATATTTTCTTCATACTAAGCAAAAATATGTTTGATTATATGAAATAAAATATCATATATCGCACAAGAACCTAATAGCGAAATTAATGTTTTATACTCGTTCTTCTCACTTATGCAGCGATTAATAAGTAAGGCTACTGGTATGATGATTATCATATCAAGCAAAACTATTCCTGCTTCTGAGATTAATTTTACAATAGGCGTTGGGTGGTACAAATCATCAGCCACACCTTCATCCCAACCAAATACAGCTTTATAATCGCTGACTAATCTTAAGATAAAGCATCCTAGAAAGACATAAATTGATAATAGTAATTTCTTCATATTTATAATTTTTATTTTAAATCACGACATGTTATTGTAATATTTCCAAAAGGCATGCTATTACAATCTACATAAGTATAATTAAATTTAATTCCAAGTTTTGCTAAGTATGAGACATATTGAGAATATGTTACAGAATTGTCCCAAGTTCTTATTTCCCTCTTCCAACCAGTAATGACATTTTTCTTAATTTCAGACAATATATAATTTCTCTGAGAATCAGTAAAATCATTATATCTGTCCGCCATTTTGTAATGATAAGAGAGCGTCCACCCTGTAAATGTTACATACATAAGAGTTGTAGTATCATCCACACGAATCGGTGTTTGTTGATTCATTTCCCTACACATACTCATAAAGTAATTTTTTAAAGTATTCTTTTCTTTTGGTGAAATATACTGCGCATAGTTATTTATTGCCACTATACAGAAAAGTAAAAGTGTTATAATTTTCTTCATATTGATAAATGTTATAAGCGTTATTTTCTGGCAAAAGTAGTAAAAATATCGGTAAGTTGTATCGGTCATGCCGGGGTTTCTTTAAAATTTAGAATAATACTAAATAAGTGAGCAGTTTCTTGCTCATCGTAAATCATTGATTTTCAATAGATATTTGCTTACAAATTTATTTTTGAGCATAGTTAGGTCACGCCGAGGATTTGGAGTACCTTTGCAACAAGTTCAATAGTGGACGAAACGATTAATCTATCATTTTTTATGGAAAGCAAAACTTATGTTTTCGGAAATGAAGGTACTAGCGGCAACAATGGTATGCTAGGACTTCTTGCGCCACTGCTCCAGAAGCAGGGCGTTGACCCAAACGTGCTTCTCGCCATGAACAGCAAAGGCAATGGTGGCTGGGGAGACTGCGGTGGTATGTTCATCTGGGTTATCTTCCTGTTCTTCTTGATGGGATGGGGTAACAACGGTTGGGGTGGCAATGGCTTCGGCGGTGGTCGTGGTGCAGGTCTCGCCAACGAAATCAACAACGACTACGGTCGCTCCCTCTTGATGGATGCCATCGGTGGAAATCGCAATGCCATCAGCAACTTGGCTACTCAGCTGAACTGTACCGAGGGACAGATTCAGGGTGCCATCGCCAACTTGACCTCTCAGGTTGCCAACGTGGGTAATCAGGTAGGTATGAGCGGTATGCAGACCATCAACGCCTTGCAGCAAGGCAATATGCAGATTGCTTCTCAGCTCGCAGACTGCTGCTGCAAGGTGAACAACAACATCACGGCAATGGATGGTAACATCAAGTTGGCGATGTGTCAGCAGACTGGCACCTTGAACAACGCCATCAACAACGTGGCTGTAGGTCAGGAGCGTGGTTTCTCTAGCGTAGCTTACGAGACACAGAGACAGACTTGCGACATTCAGAACGCCATCAAGGACAGCACTCAGACCATCGTTGACGGTCAGCGTCAGGCTGAACTCAGAGAGATGCAAGACAAGCTCGACCACTTGCGTGAGGAGAACAGCACCTTCAAGTCTAGTGCAATGACCTCTCAGATTGTGGGTCAGGCATTGGCTCCTGTTAACCAAGTGCTCGCAGGATTGCAGAGCGAGGTGGCTGGCATCAAGTGCAAGTTGCCTGAGACAGTTACCTTGAACTATTCACAAGCAACCGCAGTCCCGAACTGTGTTGCTGCACAAATGGGACTGTATGGTCTTAACACCCTTAATAATGGAGGGTTCTGGGGTTAATCTACATCGGTAGATTGAGAGTTCTTTGACTTATTGATAAGAGATTTGTAGTCGGAAAATAACATCCATTCATAGCCTTTATGTAGAGGTTGCAAATCTCGGCAACATAGAGAAACGCTTGAAGGGCAAAAGCCATATTTCTTTGTTTTTACGATAGAATCAAAGATATGAACCAACTTTCCATCTTTGATTTGGCAAACCTTTAAAGTTCTCTTACTATTCGTAAGTGGATTGAGGTTGTTCTGTAAGAACGAACACCACCTTAGATTTTCAACTCTGTTATCATCTTTTATGGTGTTAATATGGTCTATACAAGGATATTTTTTGAGATTTGGCAGGAATGCGGTAGCCACAAGTCGGTGTATATAATAATTTTTAGACATACCATCTTTGACTAAAGCGACTCCTAGATAGTTTCCATAAGCAGTAGGCTTTAAGATTCTTCTACTATAGGTGGATTTTATTCTTCCTAAAGAAGATATTTCGTACAAGCCTTCGTACCCTTGCACAGCCTTCCATATTTCACCTTCAAGTGAAGTGGTATCGTAAAGTTTGCGTGCTTGCTTCTTTCTTCTCCAATAAAGATTGTCAACTTTGCAGTTGTAGAAATCACCGTCCTTGGCATCAAGTACGTAATTATTATCTGGTTGAGGAAGAAAATTTTGAGCAACAAGAAATGGAAGGTGTCTTTTGCTCTGCTTGCTATCTTTAGAGAGCGTAATACTTGGTGTCTTCTCCCCTTTTGTATTGCTCGCTCTGAGTAAGTGTGGTTGCTTGTAAACGTTCTGGTAGCGATTGTTTGCATATCGTTCCAAAGACACAACTCTACCATAAGACGATACTTTGTATAGTCCTTCAAATCCGATTACGTCTCGCCATTCCTCACCATCCAAGGTGATACTTTTAAGAAATTCTTGATTGTTCATAACTGTCAACTATTTAAGAACGTGTCAACTTGAAAAATGGGAAGAGGCGTTGACATACCTCTTGTCAATGAGTTAATTACTCTCATCTATCCCGATGCAAAGTTACTAATTAATTTTTAAATAAAGAAATTATTATGGCATTAATTTGGAACTATCCATTTGCATGGGTGAATCGTAGAGGTTCGGCGGCGATTGCTTCACAAGGCGTGACGGTGAACACGGACAACGTTGTCTTCTCGTTCAGAAATCACGCCTTCGTGAATGCGAACTACAGGGGAACGATTTTCGTGAACCTGATGCAGTCGATTCCGACTGGCACCACAACAACGCTGCCTATCCTTTTCGAGACCAACGGCGTAACTCAGGCTGTGACTAAGTACAATGGTGAGGCTCTTACGGTGGCTGATATTCCTGGTACTGGCGTGTTACAGTTCTGGTTTGAGAGAGACACTAACACCCTTCAACTGATGACGGGAATTGTTTAACAAGATTGAATAGATAGGAGATTACATTATGTTTTCTGGACTAAGACAAAATTCATTGTTCTATGTCTTGGATAAAGGCGAGAACCCGACTTTGATAATCGGACAGGTTGTTTCGGTAAGCAATCCGCAGACCAAGTACCCATCGTTTAACAATGGCTTCACGCCGCAGCCTATGGAATCTGTGGTAGATGTGAAAGTGAAAATTGGCGATGAGGAGGTGGACTTCAAGCAGTTGCCAGCCAACGGTCAGATAGCCAACGACAAGAACCTTGTGGTGAGTGAAAGCAAGGATGCGATGAGTGCGGAGGTGGATGCGATGCTGAGGACTTCGAGGGCGATACTGGAGAGCGTAGATTACCACGAGAAGGTTGTAAAGTCTTGTGAGGGAATGCTACTGCAACTCAACCCCCAGATAGCCAAGGAGAAGGAACAGGCTGAGAAGATTTCGAAGCTGGAGGGCAAGGTTTCTGGCATGGAAGGAAAGCTTGACCGCATGATGGGCTTGCTCGAAAAGGCTGTCAACAAGTAATCTCCTACTCTATCCATTCACTAAAGAATCTTTGAATTATGGTTATGATTGAGATTACGGAAGACAAGTTTGATGACTTGTACGAGAACATCGAGAGTATGCTTCGCTTCGGTGGCAAGGCTATGACTTGCCTTGACAAGATGAAACATGAGAAGGAAGACCGATATGGCGAGCGGAATCCGATGCCAGACTACCGTGGACGATGGAGACACGGCTATCGTGAGGATGAGAACTACGAGGAAAAGGAGAGACGTGAGCGCATGGAGCGTGATACGCCCGACTATCGTGGTGGTGGCTACCGTGGAGGTGGCGGATATTAACTAAGTAAAGGTTTGGTTCCGACATTAATGCCGGTGCCAAACTTTTCTTTTAAAGGATTACTATTATGAGAAAATACAGACAATCGCTGAATGCCTACGATTATCAGCCAGAGGAAATGAAGTCTTATCTCAGACACAATGGTTGGCACTTCAACAAGAAGATGTGTGGGTGGGCAGTGAAGCAAATGCGGAAGAATGGGAAACCTATCAAGCCGATGAGCAACGAGGAGGTGGAAGAACTTCTGCACAAGTATGAGATAGAGCTAGAGAATAACGTGGGGCACGATGCTTGCTACATCGCAAACATGTGCCGAGCCGATTTCTATGCTTCTTCGATTACAGACGAGAAGGCACTCGCTCAGTTTATCAAGGATTATGTGGATGACGAGGATCAGCAGGACGGATTCATCTTCAATCGGTTTTATGCGGACTGCTCGCTGAATGGTGTGGGCATTCCTTGGGATGAAATATTGTAAGCGATATGACTGAGCAGGAGATATATCTGGAGAGGTATGACTGGACAGTGCATGTACTATATGATGTGCGGTCTAGGGATGCCATGTATGTTAGAAGGTGTCTTCGGGATTTGGGATGCAAGGGCGTTCCTCTCGAAGATGCCTCTAATCTCGTGCTCAGAGGTGAGGCTAACAAGGGCTTGACTTATTCGAATGTCTCGAAGCGTGAGACGGTTGTGGCTATTGGATGGACTACTTCATCTGGCGAATATGCCAACAGCCTCAGCCACGAAATGCTGCATGGGGTGCAACATATATCCGAGAAATACCTTATTAATATGTATGGAGAAGAAGCTTGCTGTCTGATGGGTGAATTGATGCAAGCAGCTGAAAAGGGAAGATAATTAAAGAACTGTGCTTGGCATTGCTCCTTTAATGATTAATTATTTGCAGACTAAGCTATTAAAATTAATTTGAGGAAATTGTTATTATATTAAAATAAATTCGTATCTTTGCAACAAAAATAAGGCTTATGAAAAAGAAATTAAAGTATTATTCAGTTTATACAATTTTAAGTATTGTATGTATTATATGTGATAGTATGGTGGTTTATGCTTGCTACCAAAGTATAATAGAACATCCTGATAGTTTAATAATGAATATTTTTACATGTAGTTACGTTAGCATCATAGCTATTTTGTTAAATATTGCATTTTTCCTACAAGCTAAGGATTTGTTAAAACCTAGGAATGAATGTTTTATAGTTAAACTACCTGAAGTTGTGGAAAATGATAATTTTGAGTTTACTAAGCTAGACTTGTAAATTGGAAAATTAAAGAAATAAAGAAAGGAGTGTAATACTATTAACTACTACACTCCTTTCTAATATCATATCTACCTACTCAAACTTCGGCTCTTCATACACCAAGCCATGCTCATCTACGTAAGCCTTAGCTTCTGCGTATGTGTCAAACTCTACTGCGGTGGCTGTGTTGGCTGGGAATACCTCAGCGTTGTCACCTTGCTCTGTCAGAGGGAGAACCATCTTAGTTCCCTCGTGTACTACCTTGAATGGTTTTGTCAATTTGTTCATATCTTGTTTCCTTTCTATTACTTTTTTAATCTGTAAGTGGTATTATTGATACTGTATATCCCTTGTTCTGCAATGCTTGAACTGCGGAATCTGATGCTGAAGTTCTAGAGCCATTTGCTGTAATGGTCTTTTCCCAAGTAGCAGAACTGCTTGTGATTCCAACCTGACACTGGGCTAGGTCTTGCAGCATCTTATCTATCTTATCTATCTTTGGGTTACCTTCAATTGCTAAGATTTTAGATGATGATGGACGTGAACTCCAAGAAAAGCTGTTGTTATCTACAAATAACATAGTTAATGTAGCTGGCAATGTAGCTAAATCTCCAGTCACGTTGCTTTTTTGAAGATCAAGTACAGTTAGCTTACTAAAATTATCAAAGGTATTAATGTTACCTGAAACATTATGTAATCTACAATTTACTAACTGCGTCAAGTTCTTCAAGTTGGCAATGTCTCCAGTCACTTGTGTGTTGTTTAAGCCTAAGGAGGTCAACTGCGTCAAGTTCTTCAAGTTGGCAATGTCTCCAGTCACTTGTGTGTTGTTTAAGCCTAAGGAGGTCAACTGCGTCAAGTTCTTCAAGTTGGCAATGTCTCCAGTCACTTGTGTGTTGTTTAAGCCTAAGGAGGTCAACTGCGTCAAGTTCTTCAAGTTGGCAATGTCTCCAGTCACTTGTGTGTTGTTTA
>ERZ808262.81-NODE-81-length-79766-cov-8.529350_pt1 | contig 79766 bp, 66 predicted proteins | sample MGYA00520895_ERZ808262 | MGnify/ENA primary metagenome ERZ808262 (study PRJEB31516, sample SAMN03275588) | gut metagenome | biome: mammalia-associated habitat; material: feces | host: Papio cynocephalus | place: Kenya | collected 2012-08-02 ...
AAAGTATATCAGTTAAACAACATCTAAAGTGTCAACCATTCTTAGGGAAGGTCAAGGAAAGGCCGTTACAAAATAAACCGCAAAAAGAAAAGTACGCATTCTATTTACATGTATGCATGTGTTTGTCAAGTTTTTATTAACGTTACATTCTAAAGCAAGATAATCAATACTATGACAGACAATAAAAAGGAAGTGGAACGTGCGGAACTCCACCGCACCATTTGGGCAATAGCGGATGAGATGAGAGGTTCTGTGGACGGATGGGACTTCAAATCATACATCCTCGGGATGCTCTTTTACAGATACATCAGCGAGAACATTACCACATACATAAACAAAGGTGAATGGGAGACTGGCAACACCGACTTCAACTATGCAGACCTTGATGACGCCCAGGCTGAAGGCATAAGGGAAGAGATGGTGAATGTCAAGGGCTTCTTTATCCTACCATCCCAGCTCTTTGAGAATGTATGCAAGACTTGTGACAATGATCCGAACCTGAATATGACTCTTGAAAGCATATTCTCATCTATCGAGAACTCTGCAAAGGGGACTGCAAGTGAAAATGACTTCAAAGGCCTGTTTGCAGACCTTGATGTGAACAGCAACAAGCTGGGGGCTACTGTCATCAAGAGAAACGAGAAGCTGGTCAAGCTCCTTAAGGGCATCCAATCAATGAAACTGGGAGACTATCAGGACAATACCATAGATGCCTTCGGTGATGCATACGAATACCTGATGGGTATGTATGCTTCAAATGCCGGCAAGAGCGGTGGCGAATACTACACTCCGCAGGAAGTAAGTGAATTACTAACAAAACTTGCCACTGTGGGCAAAAGTGAGGTAGGTAAGGTCTATGACCCCGCCTGCGGTTCAGGCTCTCTGCTTCTGAAAGCTGCAAAGATACTTGGCAAGGACAATGTACGCCAAGGCTTCTTCGGGCAGGAAATCAACCTTACTACATATAATCTGTGCAGAATCAATATGTTCCTTCACGACATTGACTATGACAAGTTCGACATAGCCTGTGAAGATACCCTTCTTTCTCCGAAGCACTGGGATGATGAGCCGTTCGAGGTAATAGTTTCAAACCCACCTTATTCAACAAAATGGAAAGGTGATGATGATATAACTCTTATCAATGATCCGAGGTTCGCTCCTGCCGGAGTCCTGGCGCCGAAGTCAAAAGCGGATCTGGCTTTTATCATGCACTCCCTTTCCTGGCTTGATAGCAACGGAACGGCGGCCATAGTATGTTTCCCGGGTGTGATGTATAGAGGTGGAGCTGAGAAAAAGATTAGGCAATATCTTATTGACAACAACTTTGTGGATTGCATTATCCAGCTTCCGGACAACCTTTTCTTCGGAACCAGCATCGCCACCTGCATTATGGTTTTGAAAAAGGCCAAGAAGGACAACTGCACCCTGTTCATCGATGCTACAAAGGAATGTATCAAGGTCACAAATAGCGACAAGCTCACCGATGAGAACATTCGGCACATCCTTGACCTCTTCACAGAAAGAAATGATGTGCAATATGTCAGCAAACTTGTTTCAAATGACGACATAGCCAAGGCTGACTACAACTTGTCTGTTTCAACATACGTCGAGCAGGAGGATACAAGGGAGAAGGTGGATATCGTGAAGCTCAATGCGGAGCTTGCAGAGATAGTGGAGAGAGAAAATAAGTTGAGGGCTGAGATTGATAAGATAATTGCAGAAATAGAATAATGATGTCTTTGTGCCAATTCAGAATGGTCTTTAATGACGAAGCCGCCCGTATGGTGGACGGCTCCGATACAGACGGGGATGCAGACAAGGCCGTGGGCCTACCGTTTACGGTAGTGGGCCTTCACGTAAACCTTTTTATCATCGACCATTTTGAAATGGCCTCTGACAAAAACTGGTTTGTGAGCATCTTTGCACTCTGTGCAGGAGCGCTCTTCAAGCTTAATGTTAATGGAGATCTTAATCATCACAAAATGAATAATGTTTGAATACTTGAGAGCTGAGAGCGGCCTTAAAGAGTACATCCGTTCTGTATTTTTCTCAAAATAAAAAAGCACCTGCAAAGAGCAGATGCCTTAATAATCAAGCTTGATGAGCGCCTCAAACATCTTGATAAAATCTCCAACGCGAATTTAAGAATAATTTGTGAATAAGCAATACGGCAAGAGAAAAACATGAGTAAATTAGACGAACTGATACAGCAATACTGTCCTGATGGGGTGAAATATATTCGGTTGGGGGATGTTTTGAGTGTCAACAGAGGAAAACGATTGACAAAAACACAATTGGCAGAAGATGGGAAATACTATGTATATCACGGAAGTAAAGATACTCCACTTGGAAAATATTCTCAATTCAATGTAAAAGGGAATACTACTATTGTCGTGAACACAGGAGGAATTGGTGGGGTAAAGTTTTGTAATGATGATTTTTGGTGTTCAGATGGTAGTTTTTGGATAGGTCATTCGGCTCTCTTCAATGACAAATATGTATATTACTATCTTAGCCCAAAAGAAAGTTATTTCGCTAGTCAAAAGAGGGTTGGTGGAGTACCAACAATCGATAGAAGCACTGTTGAGAACGTTGAAATCCCCGTCCCTCCCCTGCCGGTGCAGGAGGAAATTGTGAGGATATTAGATAAGTTTACAGAACTGCAAAAAAGAAAGCAACAATACAACTATTATCTTGATAACCTCCTGAATTTCAATAGGGGGGGTATCAAGCAGAAGTAAGATGGATGAAGATGAGTGATATTGGTACTTTTTATTCTGGACTATCTGGTAAAACAAAAGAAGATTTTCAAAATGGAAATGCAAAGTTCATATCCTATGTAAACATCTTCAATAACCCATCCCTTAATACAGATGTGGATGACAGAGTAAGGATACTTGAAGGAGAAAAGCAAAATACCATTCAATATGGAGACCTTCTCTTTACTGGCTCATCGGAAACTCCCGATGAATGTGGTATGTGTTCTGTCCTTACACATCATACTGATGAGAAACTATATTTGAACAGTTTCTGCTTTGGTTTCAGGTTCAATGACCTTTCAGGAATAAACCCAGAGTTTATGAAGTTCCTGTTTAGAAGTTCAGCTATAAGAAAACTCATCTGTAAGACAGCAAATGGAGTAACCCGCTTCAATATATCAAAGAAGGAGTTTGCAAAAATAGTTATCCCTATACCATCACTCAATGAACAAAACAATATTGCATCTGTCATGGATAAGTTCTATTTATTGGTAGGAGACCTCTCCTCCGGACTTCCTGCTGAGATAGAAAAAAGACGCCGGCAATACGAGTATTACAGAGATAAACTTCTCTCATTCAAGCGAAAAAACGCATAATAATTGGCATTAATGCTAAATATTCAATAATAATAAGCAAAATCTGAGAGGTAAGAGAGAATTGGCACACACATCAATAGAACACATATTATGACACAATTCAATATCATCGCAGAAAGCCAGGAATACACCGTGGTCTCAGAGTATGACCACGTGGCTACTCCTGCGGAAAGCTACCAGAGCGAGGCTGATCTGGAAAAGGAGTTCATCCGTCTCCTTGGGGAGCAGGGCTATGAGTATCTTCCCATCCATACGGAAGCTGACCTCATCCGGAACCTTCGCTCGCAACTGGAAAAGCTCAACTCCTACCACTTCACAGACAGTGAATGGGAGCGGTTCTTCGGTGAGTGCATAGCGAACAAAAATGATGATATTGTAGCCAAGACTCAGAAGATACAAGACGACTATATCCAGGTTCTCAAAAGGGACACAGGAGAAAGCCAGAACATAAAGCTGCTTGACAAGGACAACATCCATAATAACTTCGTCCAGGTCATAAACCAGTATGTCGAAGAGGGCGGAAACTATGACACCAGATATGATGTGTCCATTCTTGTAAACGGACTTCCACTTGTGCATATTGAACTCAAAAGGCGTGGTGTCCAGCTCAAAGAAGCATTCAACCAGATAAACAGATACCAGAGAGACAGTTTCTGGGCAGGATGCGGATTGTATGAGTATGTGCAGATATTTGTCATCAGCAACGGCACGAACACCAAATACTACTCAAATACCACCAGAGCGAACCACATCAAAGAACAGGAGACAGGAGGGAAGAACAAGTCAAAGAAGACCAGTAACTCATTTGAGTTTACATCCTTTTGGGCGGATAGTAATAATAAAACCATCACAGATCTTGTGGACTTCACCAAGACATTCTTCTCCAAGCACACCCTGCTCAGCATCCTTACAAAGTATTGTGTCTTCACCAGCGAGAAGATGCTTATGGTGATGAGGCCATACCAGATTGCCGCCACTGAAAGGATCATACAGAGGATAAACATTGCCAACAACTACAAATTATATGGAAGCATCAAGGGTGGTGGATACATCTGGCACACCACAGGCTCAGGAAAGACACTCACATCCTTCAAGACGGCACAATTGGCATCAAGACTTCCCTATATAGACAAGGTGCTCTTTGTGGTGGACCGCAAAGACCTTGACTACCAGACTATGAAGGAGTATAACCGCTTCGAGGAAGGAGCGGCTGACGGGAACACTTCCACCGCCGTGCTTCAAAGACAGTTGGAGAATAGGGACAAAAGCGGTGGCTATCACGATTACCGCATCATCATCACCACCATCCAGAAGCTTTCTATTTTCGTGCAGAAGAACAAGAACCATCCGGTATTCCAGCAGAGAGTGGTGATAATCTTCGATGAGTGCCACAGGAGCAACTTCGGGCAGATGCACTCCGCCATCACAAAGAACTTCAAGAAATACAATCTTTTCGGCTTCACAGGCACCCCTATCTTCGCACAGAATGCATGGACTGACGGGGATATGAGATTGAAGACCACCCAGCAGGCATTCGGGGACAAACTCCATACATACACCATAGTGGATGCCATAAATGACGAAAATGTTCTTCCTTTCAGGATTGACTATGTGAATACTATCAAGGAGAAAAAGGATGTCCCGGATGAACAGATTTCCGCTATTGACAGAGAGAAGGCTATGCTCTCCCCTGAAAGGGTATCAAATGTGGTGAAATATGTCCTTGAACACTTCGATCAGAAGACAAAAAGGAATTCATATTATTCTTTCCGTGTGCTGGATAATATTGAAAAAATAGCAAGTGCCAAAAATGGAGTAAAGGTTACAGAACACAAAACCGAACAGAGGATTAATGGTTTCAATGCTATGTTTGCAGTTGCCTCTATTCCGATGGCCAAGGCATACTATAATGAGTTCAAAAAGCAGCAAGCAGATCTTCCTGAATCACAAAGGCTAAAAGTCGCAACTATATTCAGTTATAGCGCCAATGAAGAAGATGCTGGCGAAACACTTCCAGAAGAGAATCCCGAGAGCACCACAGGGCTTGACCCACAGTCAAGAGATTTCCTTGAAAGGGCTATTCAGGACTATAACAAGATGTTCACCACTAACTACGACACTTCAAGCGACAAGTTCCAAAACTATTATAAGGATTTGTCTCATAGAATGAAGAACAGGCAAGTCGATCTACTGATAGTGGTGAATATGTTCCTTACCGGCTTTGATGCCACCACACTCAACACTCTGTTTGTGGATAAGAACTTGAAGCAGCACGGACTGATACAGGCATTTTCCAGAACGAATAGGATACTGAACTCCGTCAAGACTTTCGGCAACATAGTCTGTTTCAGGGATCTCCAGCAGGCGACTGATGATGCCATTGCCCTGTTCGGGGATAAGGATGCAAGCAGTATCGTGGTGCTGAAAGACTTCCTGTCATATTATGAAGGATACGACACGGAGAAAGGCAAGCATTGCTATGGTTATAAAGAACTTGTAGAGCAACTTCAAAATGAATTCCCGGATGGAAAGCCTATTCTGGGGGAAGAAGCCGAGCGGAGGTTCGTGGGCCTGTTTGGAAGCCTTCTCAAATCCATCAACATACTCTCCACTTTCGACCAGTTCGAGGAAAAGGAGATACTCACAGACAGACAATTGCAGGATTACCAGAGCAATTATCTTGACCTTCAAGAGAAGTGGCGTCGCCGTAAAAATGGGGAAAAAGAAAATATAAACGATGATCTTGTATTTGAAACAGAGCTAATTAGACAGGTAGAAGTTAATATTGACTATATTCTACTTCTTGTTCAGAAGTATCACGATAGCAATTGCACAAATAAGGAACTACTTATAGGCATCTCCAAGGCTATTAGTTCAAGCCTTCAGCTCAGGAGCAAAAAGGAACTTATCGAGAACTTCATCACAAGTGTAAATGCTGACACTGATGTAGAAAAGAGCTGGAAAGACTATGTAGAACAACAAAAAGACGAGGATTTGAATGAAATTATAGAAAGTGAGCACCTTAAGCCACAGGAGACAAAAGAATTCATCAAAAACAGTTTAAGAGATGGGCAGGTAAGAACCACAGGAACAGACATTGACAAGATACTTCCGCCTATGTCCCGCTTTGGTGGCGGTAACAGACAGGAGAAGAAAAAATCCGTCATCGAGAAGATACAGACATTCTTCGAGAGATACTTCGGTTTATAGTATTTCGTCTAGAGAAAAAATTGACACAATCTTTAGGATAATATCAAACAGAAAACCTCATGTATTTTTGTCTATCGCTGTGAGTGAAGTTAGCGATTAATCAACTTGTTGATTTCTATTTCGGACAATCCTGTATATAAGCAGATCTGTTCAATGGGTACATGATTTTTAAGCATGGTAGTGGCTATTTCTATTTTACCTTCTATTTTACCTTCTATTTTACCTTCTTCTCTTCCTTTAGCTTCACCTTCCGCAAGACCTTTTTCGAGATTTTCTTTCGCGGCTTTTTCTACTGCAAAGTCTATACAGTTCTGATAATCATATAACATTTTCTGGTCCTCCAAGTATTTTTGTCTCTCTTTCGGAGCGAAGTTAGCGATTTTAGCGGTATCGAACAAATCCGACATCCATGTCTTTTCGAAATTTTTCGGGACACTTTGCAGTTTTGACATATTCTTGAAAAGATACATCCAGCGGTCGATATCATCTCCTATATCTTCTGCTACTTTATTAAAGCGTGGCAATTCTATAAAGATGAAATTGAGTGTATCGCTGTAACTCTCGTGATAGGTCTCTTCTTTTAGTCTATAACAACTATGGAATCTGTCTTGAGGCCAAGATGGTTCGTGTTGCATTACGAAATCCAAAATAGAGATAACATAAACCGGATGAAGCCTATAGTCCCAGATGAATGGAGGTTTCTCAGTGTCGTTCTCAAATTGCAAGAGAAACTCGTTTTTAGCATCAAGAAACTGACGATGAATAGGAAAAGAGGAATAGAAGATACATCTGTCACGATAATACTTTTGTTCACGCTTTTGCATCTCTACGATAATATCATTACCATCCGAAGTATGGCAATACACATCATAAAAGACTTTTCTGTCTTCGGGAGATAGTCCCCAATTTTCTACATTACGATAATCGATATCGATTATCCTATCCATTTTTAGCACAGAATTAAGAAAAGGGATCATGATGTGCTTTTGTCCGAATGCTTTTTTGAACATAAAATCGGAACGAAGGTCTGCATAGACCTGTTTGGGATTGATGAAATTTTCCATAATTAAAGTTCGACAGGAGTAAGTCCCATCTTGAAAGCAAAGGTAAATATAATTATCCGTGTATAAACGAGTTTACACGGATAATTCACAATACTTTAAAATATATTAAGTTAGCGTTACAAAATAAATCGGTAAAGACTTGTAGTAGATTTTCGAGGAAACAAAAAGATTTGCTAAGATGATGAAAGTTATTTTTTGAAGGTTACTAAAAAAACATTTGTAATAATTTACATTAATGAGCCCTCCAAAATCATTTTTCATTTTCTTCAACATCTATTACCTGTCAATACTACAAACCTAAGAATAAAAACCGAAGACACTCATTTGTATATGACTTCTCACATGTCATCTGATGAGTCCACTGCTGAGAAGCAGGAATTATATTACAAAACGAATTTCCCCCAGCAGCATTAATCTCATCACAGAAAGACTTGACTTCGTTATAAGCAGTTTTCATTACCTCATCAGCCTCACTCATCACAGTGCATACACGCATCGACTTAAAATTAACGGCCCGAGCTGTTCCTGGCTTTCCTGCGACTGGCATCACTCCACGAAATTTTTCCGGATATGAATTTGCTAATGACCATGTTCCAGTACCTCCCATCGAGCCGCCAAGTACGAACACATCACTACATGAAGCCTCATACTCTTCAACAAGTTTAACAAGCGTACCATTCATTTTAGCCCCCCAACTATCAGTAGATGGACACTGCGGAACAACAAAAATACTATATATAGAATTATTCAAAAGATATTTGTAGATTATATCCACAGCAGCTTCCTTTATCTGAGTTTCATTATCATCACCCTTAGATGATCCCCCATGCAAATACATCACAAGAATAGGTTTCGAGGTTTCATTTTCCGCAATGCTCTTCATTCTATACGGCAAAGAACCACACATATATTTACCAGAATCTTCGAAGGAATCGTTAGACAAGATGGGAGTATCTTCCTTTGAGACACAACTCAAAAAAATCCCACAAATAGACAATGCTAAAAAAATTAGTTTTTTACACTTCATACTCAATTTAAATTTTCTTTTCGTAAATACCACACCCCCCTACTTTTCTTAGTAGCAATAAATAAGCTTACTATCGACACAAGCACAAAAGGCCAATCTACCATCTTCCGCCTGGGCCACCAGGGTTCCCGCCTCCACCGGGACCTCCGCCAGGATTTCCACCATCTCCCGGGCCTCCACTTGAACCTACTATGGTAATAATAGAAGATGATGTGAACGAACCTATGGTAGAGCCACCAGTCCAAATACCTCCATTATACCATCCGTTCCAATTCTCCGTGCTTTCAGAAAGTGTCCCGCCTCTCAGCACACTATAATCCCCTGCCACAAGATCAGCAGAACTGAAAAACAGACTCATCCCATTCATGCTACGAGGAAGTTCGTATGCAAAGATTGGCACGTTGTCACTATTCAAAATAGTCAAAAGTTGCCCTTTAGTGGCAGAAATACCATTATAAATTACTACCCTTTGAGTACTTGCACTCGATGGCGTAACCGCTGCCCCGCCTGTGCCTATCAAAAGACCTCCCGTTACGATAAAATTCCTACTCTCGTCGCAATCGAATCCCTCTTCAGGTGCGTTCGTTCCGTTTGCGATAACTAATCCTCCATTAAGGTGGAGTGTCCCATTAGAATCTATACCATCATTATTAGCAGCATAACAATATGTTTTACCTCCATTAATGGTTATATCTGAAGTGGCGTTCATGGCATCGTCATAGGCATAAATGTAAATCTGTCCATCATTAATAGTTATAGAAGACTTACTCTCAAGTCCTTCCGAGCCATCGCTCTTTCCTGTTACACTGATATTAAGCACACCACCATCGATAGTTATATCTCCATCTGCCTTAACACCTTTAGGTGAAGAAGTTAACGAACTATTATAGTAGTACTTACCACCCGTAGTAACCACAGTGCTGGTTCCTCCCGTGATAGAAAGCGTGCCATCGACATTTATACCTTTTCCACCTTCGCCAGTACTTTTCAGGACCAATTCTCCCCCACTGATACTGACATTCCCATCTGCCTTTATGCATGCTGGCGACGACGTGTCATTTTCATCCGAATCGTATTCACTACCTCCGGATGTACTGAGCAGTAGCTTTCCACCACATACCTTCACATCCAGATCCGTTTTAAGCGCCTTACCAGCAGTTGCGGAAGAATTGGCATATATTAGGCCGCCCATAATCTGTATGCCAATCGCGTCGTCCTCATCTCCCTTCACATGTATCGCATTCTTAGCGGCATCCTGCACAGCAACAGTAACGCCTGGCCGAGTGTAGAGGTAGCCATCCGTAGCGATACCATGCTTGTGATTACCATTTACCACGAGAACGCCGGTACCACTGAATATCAAGTGCCCCTCACTGAAAAAACACCCCTTACGATCTTCATCATCGGGCAAAGCGCCACCCAAATAATAAGTGTCATCAGTATAAGTTGAAGCATCCGATAATCGATTCACAGTATTTTCTGCCAAGTGAACAAAGACACGCTTGCCACATTGGTTATTAATAGCAGGACCTTTCTGGCTGATTAATTCAAGTCCGTTAAGAGTAAGCTTAAATTTCTTTTGCCCATAAATTTTAAGCGCGCCATTTTCACTTTTTCCACTCACTACTACTTCTACATTTTTTACGGCATTAGTGTACATGTCGATAGTAACATAAGCACCATTAATATCGTAAAGAATATCCGCATCATCGGTCTTGACTATGGCACCATCCGAGGAAAATATCACTTCCACTTTTTTCGTAAAATTATTTGCCTCCCAGAAGAAATTTTCGTCTGTTCCCACTACATCAAGCGAAGCATCATCTGCTTTCTGTCCATCATAATCTTCAATAGTGTAATCAAAATTGGGAACATTCTCACTTCCAGCATCTTGTCCTGGAGGAACATCTGGATGAGATGTAGGATTTTGGTCGTTTTTAGTACAAGAAAAAAGACTTGTACTCGAAATGGCAAGGATTAACGCCAAATTCAAAAAAGCTTTTCTCATAACATTTTACACTAAACAGTAATCCCTTCAAAAATAATCAAAGACGGCATTGATAATCCTCTCTATTTCCAAAAGATAAATTATCTACTTTACTAAACAAGTACGAAAGAACTACTAAAAAAATATAATTATTAATAATACACTACTGCGCCCCCACTATAGGGCGCTCACAGAGCGGTATCAAACCGCTTCCAAATGCAAATATCAAAATAATAATTTACAAATCAAAATCACCATATAAACTAATAAAAAGATGGTTATACTAGAATCTAAACTAAAAATTAACATTTTGATTATAAATTGTAGCATTGAACACCATTTTAAACCTGAAAAACACCTTTGAAGTCAAGGTGCCCTGTAGTGTATTCTATGAAGGGTAGCAGGTAAAGGTGAATGGTTTTTGCGATCACCTTTAGACCTTACCCCTTCTGGAAGTGCGTAGAATGGGGGCCACGCCTGAAGGTGAATTTCGGGTTGTTGGTCATAAGCTACATGACAAACAAAACCCCCGCAGAGCACATCTGCGAAGGTTTTCACGTGGTGCCACCGAGAATCGAACTAGGGACACAAGGATTTTCAGTCCTTTGCTGATAAGGTAGTATTGCAACTACTTTCAATCAACTCTTTTACCTCCTTAATGAATGTTTCAGCCTTTGGATATAGTTCATCAAACATTTCCTGATCACAGTAGACAAAGTCATCATAATCACTGCTATGTCTTTTCTCAAAAAGTGTTGCAAATATTTTGCTTGCTGATATTGAAAGCTTACCCTTTGAAGTAAAGTGCATTCCAATCATTGTTTTTACTCCACTATGTGTTTGAGCTGAAATATTATTTTTCAAGAGCAGGGCAACAGCCATATAATAACAAGCATAATACAATCTGTTGATTGATGCATTATAAAACCCTCCTTGTGCCATAAGTTTTGCTTCCTTAAGGCTGCAATAAGCCCTTTCTATCCTGTAGGCAATCAATGAATCCCTGCTCTCCAAGTCAAGACTTTCTTTCATAACACAACCCCTTCATTTACAACATTTACATAAAATGGTGTCTTAAATGGTCTGTTATCCCATGATTTTTTAGAAATTATGTAAGGATTGATAGATACACCTGTCTTGATTTCCAACTCATACAAAGGCCATCTAACATCATTTTCTTCATCGTATGTAGGTTTATCATTATCAAGAAGAACAAGCAAATCAATATCACTATCCTCCCTTGCATCTCCTCTTGCTTCAGACCCATAAAGAATAACCTTTGCAGTAGGTGCAACCTTATGCAATATATCCATTATCTGATTTACAATGTGCTCTCTTTTCATAATTTACTACAATTAATACTGCTAATATAACTATTTTAACTTAAAATAATGCCTTATATCAATATCCAAATCGCTTGATTTCATATTTTGCATTCGCTCATCGACACAATTTACATAAGCAAAAATTAACCCAAAACCCCCGCAGAGCGTATCTGCGAGGGTTTTCTGTGGTGCCACCGAGAATCGAACTAGGGACACAAGGATTTTCAGTCCTTTGCTCTACCAACTGAGCTATGGCACCATCGTTTGGGAATACAAATATAGGTAATTAATTTGGATTTACAAATTTTTTAAGAATTTTATTCCCACAGATTTTAGACTAAAAATTATACACTGCCCTTAACATACATGACATGGGCGCCTGTGGGAACAAGCCCTCATCCTGTGAATATGTCTTTTCTGCTTCAAAGTAATAACGAGCCACCCATGCATCAGCGCAATACATATTATTAAACAGATTATTGACATACAGTCCAAGCGAAAATGTACTGTCGCCCTTTATTTTAAACGCTTTCGACAAAGAAGCATCTGCCACGAAATATGCAGGCAGACTACGATCGTCGCTCTGTGTATTGTCCCAATACTGCTTTCCGACGAATTTACCATCGAATCTAAACTCTAAATCAGAAAGTGGAGCATAAAAAGCGAAAGGCCTTACAGAAGTTCCTATAGAAGATATGACAGAAGGAGACATTAGCATGGTAGTATTATCGTAATGCTCTTCTAATTGGCCCGTTGGATTCCAATCAATCATATTATCATACTTCGACACATAGGCGGTAAAGGACTTTATTTTATTTGTACTTAATGTCATATTGGCATATACACTCCATGATGGGATTATAGTCCATCTGCCACTAAGTTCTATTCCCCTACGCCACGCACGCCCAACATTTTCCTTAAGAGCATAACCAACTGAAGATAAGCGCCCCGTCTCCAAGAGCATATCCCAATACTCCATAGCATAAAAATTTACTCCGGCAGCAAAGCGTGAAGAAGTGTACTCATAGCCTAATTCAAAATCTAACATCTTCTCGGGAGAGAGTTCCGCGCGTTCACCTCCCGCATTGTTACTTTCTATCACCTCTTTGATATCGCTTCTGCCAGGCTCTCTATGGCCCACAGCAGCGCTCAAATATGCTTTATGCCCTACGGCCGGAGTAAAAGTTAAGCCAAAGCGCGGATTAAAAAAGGACCACTTAGTAGAGTAATTCAAATCTGAAAACTCGTCATCCACGCCAGTCATATCAAGGGAAATCCCTCTATACTGCAAATCAAAATATGCAGTCCAGTGCGAAAGAAAAGTGTATTCCCCCTTAACAAATACAGAAATATCTTTTTTCAAACCATTATTCGTGTACCATCTATGATCCATATCACCCAGAAGGCTGCACCATTTGACGCTACCGAAGTGATCCCCATCGTATAATGAAGCGCTAAGTCCCAAGTCCATATTGAAAGCGTTTTTCAAAAAGTGTAGACCAGAATTAAGGACATAGTAGGAGTTATCCATATTCTTATTCGTGATAAAATCACCCTTCTTATATTCAACTCCATCAATAATCACCGGAGAAGACAGACCATACTTTGTAAGCTTTTTATTTGCTTTATATTGGTCATAATATCCATCGCCCTTAGTGTAATTTAACGTAGAGGTCCAAGTCCATTCCGTGTTAAACTGGTGAGTATAATTAAGCTGAAGGTGATGTTGAGTGTAATTATCGCTCTCATTATCGTAATAATGCACATTCCCGAAGCTATCATAGTACTCTCCTGCAGGGTTATATCGCCTATCCTTTTCCAATGCAGAGCGAGATATTCCCTCCCAAGTTATACCAGTATGCTGATTGCCCATTAGATAGGTAAGACGAACAGAATTGCGCGCGTTCATCCAGCCTAAGACGGCAAGAGCTGACTGCACATCGCCGTATGCATTACGAATATAGCCGTCCGTAGTGTTTTTAGAATAGGCAAAATTGGCATAGAATCCATTTGCTAATAGTCCTGTGCCAATGCTGGCGCTTGTAGTCATAGTGTTCCAAGCCCCTCTTGAAATATCCACCCTACCCCCAGCCTTAGGATATAATGAAGTGGTACTCATATTTATACTGGCACCAAATGCTCCTGCACCACTTGCCGAAGTACCCAATCCCCTTTGCAGCTGGACGGAAGAAAGCATATTGGCAAGTGAAGGAATATTTACCCAGAAAACTTCCTGAGACTCCGCATCGTTAAGCGTAATTCCGTTAAGAGTCACATTAATCTGGGAGCCTTTTGAGCCACGTACTCTTAACTTTGAATAACCTATACCGGTACCACCTTCGTTAGACGCTATCACAGAAGGCTGAAGCGACAGACTCATAGGAATGGAATTCAGCGGAGACTGTTCTTGAAGAGTCTTTCCACTAATCATAGTGTAAGTCATAGGAGTATTTTTTCCTGAGCGTGAAGCAGTAACAACCACACTATCTAACCTTTCCTCTACTTTTTCATCGTGCTCGTTATCTTGAGCAAAACCTATTTGGGTGGCAAGAGTGGCCACACACATAAAAAACAAAAAACCTCGCATAATACAAATTACGCAAGGGGCAAGGTACAATCGACCTATGGAGAAGCATTCCCTACGACGGCATTATCCGTATCAGGTTCAATGGGACTCTCTCAACCTCCAGGCACCAGCCTGAGAAGTACCCCCGCATTTATTGGCCGCAAATATAACCCTATTATTTTTCTTCCACAAGACTTATTTGATATAGTTTGGGCCAATTTTTCCCCGTCACATAGATTTCCCCCTTTGAATTAACCGCTATCCCATTCAAAACGTCCGTATCGGAAGTGCGCAATGAATCGGGCAACAAACCCTCACAGTCGACTATTGATTCGACTCTACCTGTTTCAGGGTTTATGATAACGATTAGATCGGAGGTGTAAACATTGGCCCAGATGCGACCATCTATCCATTCCAGTTCGTTTAAGAGGCGAACAGCCTTCCCATTTAGAGTCACATTCAGCATCCGCTCCAATTTCAAATCGGGCGAGAGAAAATATAATTTTGATGTCCCATCACTGGAGATAAGCCGCCGTCCATCTGTTGTAAGTCCCCATCCTTCGCGAGGATATGAATATGTACTTTTATATTCTATAGTAGCGGCATCATAGACAAATATCACCTTATTAGTCCATGTCAGGACATAAAGGTTCCCATCCAGCATAACCGAGCCCTCGACAAAATACTTCTTTTTAAATGGAATTTTAACTAGAGCATCCCCAGTATTCAAATCCACCTTGCGAAAAGAAGAACTTCCATAAAGTCCCGCACTTTCGTATAATGTATCTGCCTCAAAAAAAAGCCCTTGCGTGTAACTATGCACATCGTGAGGAAACGAATTAACTATATGGGCTTTATAATGCTTTACCTGCGCGTTGCAAGTAAAAATACAACCTAAAAAGCAGAGAAGAGTGACAAAATAACTTTTCATACTCTAAAATTACATAAAAAAATAATAACTTTGCAGCATTCTTTGAAGGTGGGACGATTCGTCGCGGTCAAGTGCATGTGACTGAGGAAAGTCCGGACAAGAAAGGGCATCGCACTGCGGAAATCGCAGGTAGAGGTAACTTTACGAGCGCCGTAACAGAAAAAAACTACCGCATTAGCGGAAAAGGTGAAAACGCGAGGTAAAAGCTCACGACAGATAGCAGTGATGTTATCCGGGTATGGCACTGCGACTTGCAAAACCAAATATACTGACAAGCGAGGGCTGCCCGCCCGATGTCAGGGGGTAGGTTGCGAAGATAAATGACGAAATAAAACAGAAACCGGCTTATGGTTCCACCTTCTTTATATCATTTCGGCCACTAAATCATAAAGATCCGCAGCTACTACCTTTACCTTAATAAAATTACCTAACAATTTTTCAGCATCTACACCCTTAGGAACACTGACTATTATCTCTCCATCCACTTCAGGACTTTCGTACTGACTACGGCAAATCAACTTCCCATCCGCATAATCATCCACAATCACTTCAAGTTCATTTCCTATGCGACTTGTATTATACTCGTAGGATATCTCGCTCTGCTGCTCCATTAATGCATCGTATCGCTGCTGCTTTATATCTTCACTTACTTCGTCCTTATAATGAAGTGCTCCATACGTTCCCTCTTCTTCACTATATTTGAACGCACCCAGCCTTTCGAATCGAGCCTGGCGGCAGAATTCAAGTAATTCTTCAAATTCCTTATCGCCCTCACCTGGATGCCCTACGATCATAGTCGTTCGTAGCACAACGCCACTAACTTCTTCACGCAAGCGAGCGACCAACTCTCTTGTCCACTTGCTATCTACATGCCTTCTCATTTTAGATAGGACCACATCGCTGATATGCTGAAGCGGTATATCCAAATATTTGCACACCTTAGGATTATTGGCCATCTGTGCCAATACGTCCTCGGGAAAATCATCAGGATAGGAATAATGTATCCTAATCCATTTTATTTCCGGAATAGCTGAAAGCTTTTCAATAAGCTCGGCCAATGCTCTATGGTGATAAAGGTCAAGTCCATAATATGTGGTATCCTGCGCAATCAAAATCAATTCTTTAACTCCACGCGAAGCCAAAACCTTAGCCTCTTCCACCAATTCCTCCATAGGGACGGACTTATGCGCTCCTCTTATATGCGGAATTGCACAATAAGAGCACCTACGATCACAGCCTTCAGATATTTTCAAATATGCTGTACCCGGACCACATTCCGTAGGCTTTCTATATTTCATCAAGGAATGATCTGGCTTAACACCCAGGTACTTTAATATCGGTTCTATATCCCTGGCGCCAAACCAAGCATCCACCTCTGGAATAAGTTCAGGCATCTCTGTCTTATAACGCTCGGACAAACATCCGAACACCAATATCTGCCCTATTTCTCCCCTCCTTTTCTGCTCTACCGAGTCCAATATAGCATCTATACTCTCCTGCTTTGCATCTCCTATAAAGCCACAAGTATTTATCAACAAATAATCTACCGGCTTATTCGTTTCATTTTCTTCTATAACTTGAAAATCGTCTCCCAATTGGGAGACGAGATGTTCTGTGTCTACTCTATTCTTAGAGCAACCCAGTGTTAAAGTCCTTATGCTATGCTTCATCCTTTTTGTCTTCAGTTTCAAAGTCCAAAGACGCATATTTTAACAACTCATTATACCATTCCACCACTTTTTTCATATGAGAAATGTAAAATCTGTCCGGGTCGTAATCTGGAATAGCCTTTAAGAATAAAGACTTAAGTTCTTCGTCTGAAGACTTGGCGCTAGGAGCCTCTTTTCCGTCCAAAACCTTCTGTAATGCTAAAAATACTTCTGAGAGCTTTAACTCTTCCGTTTGAGTGTAGATAGCAATATCGGCAAGGGTCGTTATACGGCTCTTTGCATCAAAAACCATCCTTTTTTTATCACTTAACGATTCGGCTATAACCCCATTTCTCGCCTGGGCTACATAAAGAAATAACCCTCTGTGTCCTGAAACAGTCAGGATTTTAGTTAAATCTGTTTTCATAACTGCTTTATTATTAAATTCACCTTATTTTTCAAATCCTCCATAGAACCATTATTCTCAATCAAATAATCATAGTTAGATGGTTCTTTTTGAAAGCTATCCCTCTTACATGCCGCAGGATTTCTCCCCTCTCGCAATTCATTAGAAGCACGCACCAAAATCACCTTATCAAATTCCCCTTTGAATAATGGTTTGTCTGCAGCTATAGCAGACTCAAACACAACTACATGTCCTTTATTTGCGCTAACAAAATGACGAAAATCGTCTAATACAAGAGGATGAACTATTGACTCCAGTTTTTCAAGCTTGTCTTTCGAATTAAAGATGCTCTTTAACTCGGATATCTTAACCCCCACTTCCCGCTCAATCAACTCTGCGACTTGGTCATTAGTATATAGCGATTTAGCGGCTGAATCCGAGTCATAGACAAGAAATCCTGCGCTGCGCAAAATTTTACACACCTCAGATTTACCACTTCCTATCCTTCCTGTTACCAATACTTTTAGCATGATCTAAAGACTTGATTCTACACAGTCGCACATCTGAGGGGTAGCTTCCCAACAGATTGCTACATCTGGCAAATTATCACAGCGCACCATACATTTTCCTCCAAGAGAATTGACGAATTCATCGTAATCTATGTAGAATATGGCATTTTGTGCCGGATTACCAGATATCGGAAACACAAAACGATAGGTTACCTGAACGACACTTGGGAATACAGTCAGTTTTCGCCCTTCCGGTAGATTGCGAACTTCAAGAACGGCCGTAGTAGAATATTCAACATAGCGAGTGACTTCCTGAGAATAAGTTATTTGTCCTTCAGAAAGCCGCATGCCGGCGGGGACCTCTAAGTCCACCACTCCATGCACGCCACGATTAACCTTGCGTTTAACTATTTGTTTTGTAAGCACTTTATCCAAGGACTCAAGCCTTACAGGATCGCCATAAACATAAACAGAGTCCTGAGAGATTACCATATCCCTATATGGCATATATTGAGGGCTACAAGAGATAAAAGACACCGGAACGATAGGTACTTTTTTATAGGCCTCTCTCATAAAACGAAAAGTCACCGAATGCGACAAAAAAGATTTCACACTTACGGAAGGCCCCATTATCGAAGAGGCATATTTAAAAAGTGTGTTATCTGCTATAGTGAAAAAATCACCATCGCGATTCGTAAGATCCTCTGGATCAAAAGTAACATCCACGATTTTATTCGTGCTGAGGGCCAAATTCAAAAGAGAAAACCCAGAACCTGACACTACAGCCGCTATAGTTACGCTCTCTTCCGCTACATCGCTATGTCCCACAAGATTACTGTGAGCGACCACCTGGACGCTCACAATATCAGATGTGGTCTCAGACAAGTTACTAATGAGCCATATAACCACGGATGCCAAGACGGCCAATATTACAGGAAGTGACTTCCTCACGCCCCGAAAAGAATTATTGCTGGTTAGTGGTAGTATCGCGCACTATAGATGTCTTATCAACGCGAATCTTAACATCCCCGTCAACCTTTAGCAAGACCGTTCTTTCCTCTACATCTGCGATAACGCCATAAATACCTCCGGCAGTTATAACCTTATCCCCTTTCTTAAGTTCAGAGCGGAATTTCTCTAATTCCTTCTGTTGCTTACGCTGTGGACGAATCATAAATAGCCACATTATAAGGAACATAAGGAGAATCATTATCCAGAAACTCCATGTGTTTGCAGACGAGCCCCCTTGAGTCGCTGCTTGAAGAATAATCGTTAAAATGTTCATTTCTATATTAACTTAAGTAATTATTAATTTATCAACTTATCTAGCAATCCGTTCACAAAAGCCTTACTCTCTGGAGTACTGAAATACTTGGAAATCTCAACATACTCATTCACTATCACTTTTTTAGGCTGTAAAGGAAAAGCTGCTGCTTCGGACATGCCACATACTATTAGTGCAAGGTCTGTAACACATACACGCTTAATGTCCCACTTAGGTGTAAGTTCTGCTATTCTCTCTACATCCTTTTCGTAATCGACAAAGGAACGCTCCAACAAGGTATAGGCGAAATCTCGATCGGATGACTTATTTTCTTGACCCGGCATCTGGCTTAGATAAAGTTCCGGAAGTGACCATCTCTTACCATCGGCAAAGTCTGTCATAGTATGGCAACAACAAGTGAGAGAATATGCCAAATCGTTATTCCACCATATACTCATACTCTCCAAAATATCCTCCAGTTCCGCATTATCGACAAGTTCTTCTTCAAAGATTTTAATCCACAACCTAGCGTCCTCCTGTATAGAACTTGAAGACTCCTGCAAATAGAATTTAAAGTATTCCCTCTCCCTAATGGTGCTATAAAGATGCCATAAAAAAGCATCATACTCTTCCCACGATAACTTCTTTTTTGAGATTATTTTATTGAATTCAGGATCTTCTGATAGTAAAGTCGCGACTGCGTTATGTGCAAACTTCATATTCGGATTTCTTTCCTCTTCAGTAGGATGGAACTTGGTTTTTGCTGCTTCTATACGAGCATTAGCCTCTTTGGTAAGAGCCGGGATCAAAGCTAACATAAACAAGTACAAGTTTCTAGTACTCTGGCATTGCTTCTCAAACTGTTCCTTAGCCTGAACAAGAGTCATTAATGGATTTTCAGCACGAGCGTAGATGGTTTTGAAAACCTTTATACGCAATATTCGTCTATTCAGCATCTTTTATGTCAAATTTTGGTGCAAATATAACAAATGGATTTGAATTTCCCTATTGTAAGAAACCTTTAAAAGATAAGACGAATCATTTCTAAACAGCTTCTAACTCTAAAGGCATTAATTTTTTCACGTTTGTAAAAAAAATTCTATTTTTGTAGGGAAGTCGTATATTACAAGACTTTTAAACTAAAAACCAAAAGTTTATATGTACAGAAAAGATTTTGACGCCCCAAGAGGCGAAAGAGAAGCAGAGGATGTATTTTCTTATCCGGTAAAGGCCGGAAAACGAACCTATTTTTTTGATGTTAAAACTACAAGAGGCCGTAAGGATTTCTATTTGACCATTACTGAAAGCAAACGACACACGTCTGCTGATGGCACTGCCACTTTCGACAAGCATAAAATCTTCTTATACAAAGAGGATTTCGAAAAGTTTGCGGAAGGTCTTCAAGAAGCCATAAAGTATGTTAGAGACGAGTGCTTTAATGGAGAAATCCCAGTAAAAGAGTATTCCGAAAAAGAAAACACCATTAAGAAAGACGACGACGATGCTGTGTTTTAACGATTACAAACAGGCCGCATCGTTCATAGCAGAAAAAATCGAAGGACGACACCCCAGCATTGGCATCGTATTAGGCAGCGGCTTGGGAGCATTGGCCGATAGCATAGAAAAGCCCATCATAATACCATACAAGCAGATCCCAGCATTTCCTGTGAGCACAGCCATAGGGCACAAAGGTAATCTTATATGTGGCTACATCTCTGGCCACTGCGTACTGGCAATGCAGGGTAGGTTCCATTATTATGAAGGTTACGATATGCAGCATGTGACTCTTCCTATTAGAGTTATGAAATTACTGGGAATTGACACTTTATTCGTATCCAATGCCGCAGGCGGGCTAAATCCAGACTTTAAAGTGGGTGATTTGATGTTAATAAAAGATCACATCAATATGCTACCAAACCCTTTGGTTGGACCGAATATTGACGAATTCGGCCCCCGTTTCCCAGATATGACACGCCCATACGATCCGAAGCTAAGGGAAAGGGCTAAAGAAATAGCAGCGAAGTTAGGAATTGGCCTAAAGGAAGGCGTTTACTATGGCGATACTGGCCCTACCTACGAAACCCCGGCAGAATATAAGTTCAAGCGTATAGCAGGGGCTGATGCTGTGGGAATGAGCACTGTGCCCGAAGTGATAGTAGCAAGACACTGCGACATACGAGTATTCGGAGTTTCAGTAATATCTAACGTGGCTAGCGGGGATTTCGGTGCGGACTACGTGAACGATGGAGACGATGTAGTTCAAGCTGCTGGAGCGGCTTCAGAAAAGATGACAAGATTATTCACTGAATTGATAAGCACATTATGACAGATAGAATGATTCCATACATTAAGGCTGCAGACTATATTAAATGTAAAATAGGAAATGAAACTCCTCTTGTAGGGGTAGTGTTGGGTAGTGGTTTGGGCGCTTTGGCCGATAAGATTCAACACCCAATAACCATCCCTTATAAAGAGATTCCATTCTTTCCGGAAAGCACAGCCATAGGGCATAAAGGTAATCTTATATTTGGCGAACTTTCAGGGAAAAAGGTCATTGCTATGCAAGGGCGGTTCCACTATTACGAAGGCTATACTATGGAACAAGTCACCTTTCCTATAAGGGTTATGAAATTGCTTGGCATTTCCTATCTATTCGTTTCAAATGCAGCAGGAGGAATAAATCTAAGCTATTCCATAGGAGATCTAATGATAATAAAAGATCATATCAATCTTCTACCTAACCCACTCATAGGGCCTAACATAGACGATTTCGGGCCTAGATTTCCTGATATGACACGCCCATACGATCCTGCACTTAGAAGACTTGCTCGCGAGATTTCCCAAGAGATGGATCTCTCTCTTAGAGAAGGCGTATATATAGGGTGCACCGGACCTTGTTATGAAACCCCGGCAGAATATAAATTCTTCCGCACCATAGGAAGTGATGTAGTAGGTATGAGCACCGTACCTGAAGTAATAGTGGCAAGACACTGTGATATTCCTTGCTTCGGCATGTCTGTAGTTACTGATTTAGCTCACGATGACATGCCTGAAGACTATAAGACGGATGGCGAGAAAATAGTCAAGGCAGCCGATGCCGCTACGTGCAAAATGACTGCCCTATTCGAAAAAATGATAGAAAGACTATAAAATCTTTCTATCATTCAATATCTTAAAGTAGACTCGCTCTTACTTGGCAATAGCCACGGAGCGGGTCTCTCTTATTACAGTAATCTTTACCTGACCAGGATAAGTCATCTCATCTTGTATACGCTGAGCTATCTCTGTAGATAACCTGGCAGCTTGCTCATCAGACACTTCTTCAGCGCCTACAATTACACGCAACTCTCTTCCTGCCTGAATGGCGTATGCTTTCGTCACTCCCTTGTATGAACTAGCAAGATCCTCCATTCCCTTAAGACGCTTAATATAACTTTCTATTACTTCACGACGAGCACCAGGACGAGCACCAGAAATCGCATCACCTACAAGTACAAGTGGAGCATAAATTGAAGTCATCTCCGTCTCCTCGTGGTGTGCTGCAATCGCATTGACAATCTCAGGACGTTCCTTATATTGTTCTGCCAGTTTAGCTCCGAGAAGAGCGTGTGGAAGTTCCGGATCATCCTCGCTAACTTTTCCAATATCATGAAGCAGACCCGCACGTTTTGCTATCTTAGGATTAAGACCTAATTCTGAAGCCATAATAGCACAAATATTAGCGACTTCGCGAGAATGCTGTAATAGATTCTGTCCGTATGAAGAACGATATTTCATGCGTCCTATCAATTTCACCAGTTCTATATTCATCCCGTGTATCCCTAAATCTATGCAGGTGCGCTTACCTGTTTCAAGGATTTCATCTTCTAGCTGACGGCTTACCTTAGCCACGACTTCTTCGATTCTAGCCGGGTGAATTCTTCCATCTACAACAAGCTGATGCAAAGCAAGTCTTGCAACTTCCCTTCTAACCGGGTCAAAAGCTGAAAGTAAAATGGCGTCTGGTGTATCATCTACCACTATCTCCACGCCTGTCGCAGCTTCAAGGGCTCTTATATTTCTTCCCTCGCGACCAATTATTCTACCTTTCACTTCGTCATTTTCTATAGGGAAGGTGGTGACTGCATTTTCTATGGCAGTTTCAGTTGCTGTACGCTGTATCGTATTTATAACTATACGCTTGGCCTCCTTAGCGGCATTAAGACGAGCCTCATCCATAGTGTCATTGATATAGGATTGAGCTTCTGAACGTGCTTGGGCTTTCATACTCTCAACCAGCATATTCTTCGCCTCTTGTGCGCTGATGCCGGCCACAGATTCCAGCTCACGCCTTGCCTGCTCCATCAAGTTATCTACATCTTTTTCTTTTAAGGCCAATCTTTCCTTCTCCGAACTTAATTGCCCCTTCTGTGCATCTAATTCTTTTGTTCGACGGCCTAACTCTGATGACTGCTGATTCAACTGATTCTCGCGATTACGGATATTATTCTCTCTGTCACGAAGTTGACTATTCCTTTCATTAACTTTGCGGTCATAGTCACTTTTCAACTGAAGAAAATGCTCCTTAGCCTCAAGCATCTTATTCTGACGAATATTCTCTGCTTCCACAGTTGCCTTTTCTATAATGGCATCGGCCCGGCCATGATTAACCGAGCGATTAACTATGATATAAATAGCCAATGCAAGAGCAGCACCCACAATGGCAGCAATAATGTAATATAAAAACACCATATTAAAATATATTATTAAAAACCGCTAGGTCCCAGCTGAAACTTATCACTGATAAGATTTGGGCGCCTTTCCGGTTCAAGCTTCCCACCTAAGGGCCTGCCATCTTCGCAAAGAGCTTACCCGGTTCCGAAGAACTTGTTTGTTAGAGCACGATGTCCCTAGCGGTTATTCTGTATTTTTCCAATGTAATTTCCCAAAGCCGTCGACAAACTCGACAGCGAATCTCGTAATTCGTCTCTTTCCTCTTCCGCAGTGATCAAAGACATTAAATCATACAACGATACAAGTGCCAACTTATCATAGTCCGGCACATCTTTGAATTTGTCATCGTATAACTTAAAATTAGCATTGAGCCTCTCCGCTGCAACCCTCATTAAGTGCTCTTCCGAAGCACTTTTCACCTGCATTTTGTATGGTTTACCGATTATGTTTATGGTTATCTTCTGAGCCATTAACTTTCCAACAGCTTTATACACTGGTCAACTTGACGAATCATCTTCTCCAACTCAGCCTTTGCTTCTGCGGTAGTCGTATCTTCTAGAGAAATAACTTTTGCTACTTCAAGGTTATTGAGCTTTTTGGTCAGTTCATTAATGCGATGAGTTTTCGCATCAATCTCATCCTCCAGAGATTTCACCCTCTCATTAAGATTTTTCACATCCAATTGTTCCTTCTCATATAGAGAAATCAAAAGACTTACATTGTCTTTCAACTCTTTAATCAAATCCATATCCTAATCTCCTTCTAATTATTATATTAAATTAATACTTCTTAAAATAACTGCGAACTTCGTGAAATAAGTTCTCTTAACTTCTCCCAAACATCTTTGGATAACTCTGCCTTACGATAAGACTCTAACATAGACCATCGATGTAAGTCCGTGCCCACTAACTCATAAAATCCATGTCGCAGTAGAAATTCGGCCTTCTTTTTAGCCTCTGTCCCATAAAAACCGACTAGCGAAGACAAATTCAACTGCATTAAAATATCGCTACGCTTTAACTCCTCATAATCGCCTTGCTCCATATAAATATATCTCTCCGGATGTGCAAGTACTAGCGTATATCCAGAAGATTTGGCCCTAAAGAGTAAGTCCCGCATATTATATGGAGGATTGTAATAAGATGTTTCCACCAATAATCTATCGGCAGGAAAAGTCAAGAACTCTTTTTTCTCCAATCTCTGCTCGAACAAAGTGTCGAGCATATTCTCTGAAGCGAGTCTCAGTTCAGGATAACATACATTGTTCTCCGCTAAGAAACTCTTCAGTTCTTCAAAACGCCTATTTAAACCATCTACCGTATTTGGGCAATCCTCCATGATATGAGGCGTAAGATAAACCTTTCTTACGCCAATATCATTATAAAGAGATAATATTCGAGTGCTGTCTTCAAAAGTCTGCACACCATCATCCACTCCTGGCAATATATGACAATGATAGTCAACAAAGCCGGAGAACAATGGTTCCACCTTTCTTTTTGAAGAAAACAATCCCATTTTTACTTAGTATAATAGCCGTAGGCCTTTTTCGAATATCCATAGTTGTGGATGTACATGCCACCACCATAAGATAAAGTTCCGTTAAGCACAAGAGAAAGATTCTTATATTTACCCTCGCTCTGTAACTTATTAATGTCTGGCACCTGAGATTTATCGAAAAGACCCGCCCTTACGACAAATATAGTACGATCTGCAAGAGGTGCTATAATCTGAGTATCTGCGACAATATCTATAGGCGGACAATCGAGGAAGATAAAATCGTACTCACCTTTGAGTTTGTTCATAACATCCACCACATCGTCCTTAGTAAGAAGCTCTGACGGGTTAGGAGGCAAGGTACCTACAGGAAGCACGTCCAAGCCATCAAGTTTAACATTCTTAACTATGTAATCATTTATCGAGCCTGAAGGCATAGTGAGATAATCAGCAAATCCCTTTTGTTTTAAATTCAGGAATTCCGAAAGCGTCAAACGTCTAAAGTCACAATCGACGACAAGCACCTTTTTCCCATTAAGAGCCAATGCATACGCCAAGTTAAGATTAATAAATGTCTTCCCGGCCCCCGGATTAAATGAAGTAACCATTATGACCTTATCAGAAGAGTGACGACAGGCAAATTCAAGGTTAGCTCTTGTAATACGAAAAGCCTCGTTTATTAAATTACGATTTCCTCTTTCAACGACCAATTCACTCAAAGGCCTATCTTCCTCCTTTCGCTTTATAATCTTATCAATCAACCTTTCACGCTTGCTCTCTCCATTTAGCTCAGGAATTTCACCCAAATAAGAAACACTTACTCCATCAAGGTCCTTTTTCGAGTGAATCTTAGTATCGGTAACTATCTGTAGATAGAAAATACCTGCTGGAATACAAAGACCTAATACAAATGCTAATAGAAGTATTTGCATTCTCTTTGGCGAAACAGGAACATTGCTACCATACGGAGGATTAACAACACGGGTATTGTACGCAGAGAAAGCCTGTGAAAGTTCATTTTCTTCACGCTTTTGAAGCAAATAAAGATAAAGATTCTCCTGGACTTTCTGAAGTCGCTCGTACTTCACCAAATCCATAGCTTGAGAAGGACTTTGAGCTATCTTATTCTCTGTTTGGGTCTGCTGTGTCAAAGCAAATGCAACTTGCTCTTCCAAGGTTGCGACTTGAGTGTCAATGGAACTGATAATCGCTATTCTCATCGCAGCAAGACTCTCTCCCATATCCATAACCATAGGGTTCTTTTCAGAAGAAACGGAGATTAAACTATTCCTATTAAGAAGCAGGTTATTATACTCGGTAATCTGACTGGAAATAGCTGTAGAGTTAATGCCGGATGGAAGAGGAATAAGAGTATTATTATCTACCGTATTAGCCAAGAAATTTCTCAAATACTTAGCTACCGAAAGCTGACTTTCAAGTTCACGTATCTGGCGCGCAATATCGGAAGCTTGAGAAGTGTACATCTCGGATGCCTTATCCACACTAGGCATCTTGTTCTTCGACTTATATGCAGTAATAGTGTTATCTACTTTATTAAGTTCTGACTCGATTGCCGAAAGCCTATCCTCTATGAAAACAGATGTGCTGGCAGCCATCTTGTTATTGTCAATAACCCATTTTTCATTATATACGGTAATGAGCATATTGATAAGATCGTCGGCCCTATTAGTATTGTAATCCGTAATAGATAGGTTCAATACATCGGACATTCTCTTGTTAGAGTCTTGAGATGTAGCCGTAAATCGAGACTTGAAAATATTTGTCGTTGCAGCAAGTGAACGCTTTCTAACTATTTCAGGCTTTTGCCATCCCTTCTCCGAATAATAGTACGGGTTTTTGCTGAAAGTTACCATACCACAATCCAATTTCACAGGAACGTCATATTTTACTTTGAAATGGCCACGCTGCTTTATCTCTTCTCCTTTCGTCACATAAACCAGATCGCTAACGACAAGTGTCGAATCAGCAGCCGGGCTAACAATCATATACACCGATATATCGTCGGCCACTTTTGAGAAATCGACAAGAACAGGCACTCCAGATCCATAAACTATAGGATTACGCATTCTTCCTTTCAAAGCATATTCTGTGGTAAGTCCTAGCCTTTCCACAGCCTCTGACATAAGTGACGGCGCCTGGAAGACCACGATTTCATTTGCCAGTTTCGAAGTCATCTGTCCGGTCTGAGAAAGCAAAGCCTCCACCTCAGAAGATGAACTCCGACGAATATTGTTTTCTTTTATAAGTAAGATAGCTGTTCTACTATACTGCGGATTAGTTCTCAAGATCTTGAAAACGGCCACTGAACAGCACAAGAAAACTGATATTACAAACCAATACCAGTTTTTTAAGAACACAGAAAGGATCTTTTTAATATCGAAAGATGACTCCTCCTGAATGTTTGATGTTTGATTATTATCCATGGATTAATTTTTTTCTAGCGGAATAAAAGCACTACGGTACTTGTGACAGAGGTTAACAATGAAGCGATGGATATCCAGAACGATGTGCTTCGAACATTATTTCCATTAACGGTACTTTGACGCGCCCTTACATCATTTGGCTCTACGTATATCATGTCATTTTGCTGAAGATAATACACCGGAGAAGAGAACAGATCCTGCGCGCTGCATAGATTAACTATGTAAGTTTTACGCATTCCATTCTCCGCACGCACTACTCTTATATTCTCTCTCATACCATATATGGTAAGATCCCCTGCAGCACTCAAAGCATCAAGAATAGTGTACTCATCCCTATCTATGCTCACACGGCCCGGATGTGCAACCTCTCCCAAAACACTGACTTTAAGATTAAGATACTCTACAGTAACAACGGGGTCTTGTACGAGTCCTCCAGCTACAAGCAGATCTTTTATCATTCTCGCAATCTCATCCCTAGTCTTCCCAGCTACTTCCAAACGGCCCAATACCGGGAAATCTATCGTTCCATCATCGCTTACTACATACCCCTGAACTCCCGTGCTCTGACTGCTGGCCATTGTATCGTCTGACACGGTGCCTACATAACGCGTAGCGTATGCCAAGTTAAACATAAGTGAAATCTTAGGGCTTTGACTATTCACTATGATGGATATCTTATCCCCTGGACGAATGTGAATAGTTTTTGAAGTAGCAATCGAATCTACGCTACCATTCTGAACATCCTGAAAATACGGAATATTGGCAGGTGTACTACATGAGGCTAAAGCGAATGCGACTCCCACCCCTATAAAAAAGTTATAAATCTTATTCATAATAATTAAAAGCCATAATTTGGACAAATTTAACCATTTTTAAGTAACTTTGCAAACTATGAACAATACAGATAAACTGGATTTTATACGAATAGCCTCCGCCTGTCCCCAAGTCGTGGTGGCGGATGTGATGGAAAATGTCCGTACTATCGCTACACTCTGTCACCAAATAGAGGCTGATTGCTCGCCTTCAATAATAACATTTCCCGAATTATGTATTAGTGGATATACCTGCGAGGAAATGTTTAACCAACAGGCCCTTTATGAAAATGTAGAGACAGCCCTCGAACGCTTAATAGACGAGACCTCTAATTGTTCAGCACTCATAGCTGTGGGATTACCTTTAATATATAACTCTCGCCGTTACAATGTCGCTGCTCTTTTCCGAAAAGGCAGGCTTATGGGAATAGTACCTAAAACCTATCTACCAAACAGTGCCGAGTTCTATGAAGCACGATACTTTGAAAGCGGTAGCAGTTTAGGTAAAGAACCCATTAAAATTAAATATGCGGGGCAGGAATGCCTTTTAGGGGCTCTTCAAATTTTCGACCTTGGTCGCGCCCATATCGGTGTAGAAATATGCCAAGATCTGTGGGTTCCTATTTCGCCAAGTTCCTATGCTGCCCTTAATGGGGCCAATGTCATACTAAATCTATCCGCTTCAAACGAAGTATGTGGGAAAAACGACTATAGAAAGGCCCTTCTGACCTCGACATCGTCCAGACTTCACATTGCTTATATCTATACAAGTAGTGGCTATGGAGAATCTTCTGACGACTTGGTGTGGGGAGGCTCTTGTATGATATATGAAGATGGTCAGCTTTTATGCGAGAATACCCGCTTTGATAGGAATGCCACGTGGATAGTAGCGGATGTAGATTTGGCCGGATTGGAATCTGCACGCATTCATTCATCAAATTATTCTCTTGAGGGAAATTGGCCCGAAACAAATAGAGTTTATCAGCATATCGATTGTGGCCAGAGCACTAGCACCGACTTTCGCAACAAGCTATTTCGTCCCATAGAGCAGCACCCTTTTTTCCCTGGCGGCATTGAGCAAATAAAAGCCCAATGTTGCGAGGCGTTCAATATTCAAGTAACGGGGCTTATGACTAGGCTCGAGCACATCCATTGTTCCAAGTGCGTGCTCGGCATTTCCGGGGGGCTGGACAGCACACTGGCTCTTCTTGTATGCTGCGAGGCCTTTGACAGGCTCGGGATAGAGAGAAAGGGGATATTGGCAGTTACCATGCCCTGTTTCGGCACTTCCAATCGCACCCACGATAATGCCAATTCTCTTATGAAAGAACTAGGCGTATCTTGCAAAGAGATAGATATTGCACACGCCGTAAAAGTACACCTTAAAGATATAGGGCATCCAGAAGATCTGCACGATGCTGCATACGAAAATGCACAGGCCAGAGAACGAACCCAAATCCTTATGGATCTCGCAAATTCAATAGGGGGGATAGTAGTAGGAACAGGAGATCTATCAGAATTGGCCCTTGGATGGTGTACTTATAATGGTGACCATATGTCGATGTATGGAGTCAATGCTGGCGTACCCAAAACTCTAGTCAGAGAGATAACCAGATGGAGAGCAGAAAGCCTAGAATGCAAAGACACCATTACGGATATAATAGACACTCCTGTATCGCCAGAACTAGTTCCCGGTGAACAAATTACAGAAGACCTTGTAGGACCATATGAACTGCACGATTATTTCCTATGGCATTTTTTCGATGGCGATAGCCCTAAAAAAATATTTTTCTATTCCCTGCACGCTTTTCAGAAAACTTATAGTCCCCAAACCATTTTAAAATGGCTTAAAGTATTTTATAAAAGATTTTTTTCTCAGCAGTTCAAGCGTTCGTGCCTTCCTAATGGGCCTAAAGTCTGCAAAGTGAGTTTATCCCCTCGCGGAGACTGGAGAATGTCCACCGACACATCTTCAAAATTATGGATGGAAGAATTAAACACAATTGAAACTACGATAAATAAATAAACTTATGAACACTCGAAAATCTCATTCTAATCTGACGCACCTTATTTTTTTCACGTTACTTAGTCTTTCTTCTTGTCAAAAAGAAGGGGCCGAATTATTTGAAGGCAGTTATTCCTTCAAAACCAGTGGCACACTTACAATAGATAAAAAGAACTCCGATAACGAAGAAAAAAGCTTCAAATACCAACTCTCTTCAGAATCTGGTCAGATGAATATTCTAAAAGAAAACAAGTCGAGTGCCATAATCACTATGAATATAATAGGTGGGCAGGTTTTGGTGATACCAGCAATTACAGAAGATAATACTCTTAAGATAAGCTCTTTCAGCCATATAATAAACATTAAGGATGGGCTTCAGGAAGTATCTATGGAATGTAGTCTCGATGGCGAAGGAAAAATGTACGACGGTGTCGTGATTATTAATTTCAAATATACCGGAGTAGGTTCTAATTCGACTAATACCTACACCATTACTGATTCAGAAGTCAACTGTGTGGCTAAAAGAAATGAATAACCATGAAGATAATTAACTACTTGTTTTCAGCCTTCGTCTTGACGCTGTGCACTTTATCTGGATGTCGCAGTTCGGTAAAACAGCATAATAATGATAATACCGAACCCATTAAAGTAGAAGTCATTACGATAAAGCCCCAAATGGTTCAAACCGCTAAAACATATATAGGCAAAATTGTTAGTTCTTCTGCCCTATCCATTAACGCCCCATTCCCCGCTACCGTAGAAAATATATGCGTTAGACAGGGTGAAAATGTCAACTCCGGTAGATTACTTGCCTTTCTACATTCCGAAAGTGTAGAAAGTGTTTATGAATCATCCAAATCAAGCCTCGAGCAAGCGGAAGATGGCTACAGGAGGATAAACTCAGTAAAAGATAACGGCAGCATTCCTGAAGTGAAAATAGTGGAAGTACAAACGCAACTATCCAAAGCGCGTTCTGCATATAAAACAGCCCTTAAAGCATACGAAGATCGAAGTGTAAAAGCACCAATATCAGGGACCATATCCGCTATTTATATCGAAAAAGGTGAAGACATCTCAGTACTTCAGCCCATGTTTGAAATAGTGGATTTAAACAACTTGGAAATAGAAATAGAAGTATCTGAAACCGAAATCCCCTCATATAAATTAGGAGATACGGCTTATGTAAGAATTCCTGCCATATCAGATAAAGACATCGCCGCAGTTCTATTTGAAAAAGGAGTATGTGCTTCTAGACTATCCCATAGCTATAAATGCCGTCTAAAACTTTTAAATTTTGAAAAAGGCACAATGCCTGGAATGATGGGTAAAGCAATATTCATCAATAAATACAAGCCGCTTCCTGTCATCCCCACATCAGTAGTTAGGACAGAAGCCGAAGGCAAATATGTATGGGTGCTGAATGACAATAACATCGTCGAAAAAAGATCTATATCCACTGGCGACTTTTGCTCAAACGGCATAAGCGTTAGCAAAGGCTTAAAGAGTGGGGACAGGGTTATATGCGAAGGTATCTCAAAAGTAAGTTCGGGAATGAAAGTCACACTTGAATAAAAATGGAGCATAAAGGACTTACATCACGCATCGTTTTAGGGGCTATCAAAAACAGAAACATCGTTCGACTGTTTTTGTTCTTGCTCATAGGGCTTGGGATTTTCGGTCTTGTCACCATGAACAAAGATGAGTTTCCCACCTTTGAAATTAAACAAGGGCTAATAGCCGCCGTATATCCCGGAGCCGATGTCCACAAGGTAGAGAAAGAAGTTGGCAAGCCTTTGGAAGAGCTACTTTTCAGTATGCCCGAAATCGACAGGAGCGCTACAAAAGTCGTAAATAAAGATGGAATGTGTTATATCTATACGGATTTAACGGTAAGTTCATCAAAAAAAGTCGAAACATGGTCTAAAATTAGACTAAGACTTGACACTTTCAAGCAAACGCTTTCCCCTGGAGTTTTGGCCATAGTTGTACTGGACGATTTTTCGGAACTAACTTCAGTTTTGATAGCTCTTGAATCGGAAGATAAAGGCTATGCCGAGATGAAAAGCTATGCCGAAGACCTCTCTCACAGGCTGAGAAGCATTCCAGAATTGTCCTCTGCTAAAATAATAGGCGAACAAAGTGAAGAAATCGCCGTGCATGTGGACCTTGACAAAATGCAAGCCTACGGCGTCTCCCCAACTTCACTTTTATGGGATTATCAAACATCTAATTTACAATTCTTGGGTGGAACATTCAAAACAAACTTCACCACTGCACCTATCCATATAGCAGAAAGCATAAACGGAGAGAAAGAGTTGGCAGAAAAAGTCATCTGGACACCCGCTGAAGGCCAATCCCTAAGGCTTAAAGATTTTGCCCGTGTGGAAAGACGCTATAAGGATCCAAGTTCACTTATATCATACAATGGCCATACAGCTCTAATTCTCTCCATTAGCATGGCCCCGGATAACAATATAGTTGCATTCGGAAAGGATGTAGATAAGGTTATAGGCGAATTTCTAGAAGAAGCTCCTCAAAGTGTCAAAGTATCACGAATAACTGACCAGCCAAAAGTTGTGGGTGATTCCGTATGGTCCTTCCTACGCGATCTTGTCATATCGATGATAGTAGTCATTTTAGTTATGCTGCTGTTATTCCCACTAAAAAGCGCGCTTATAGCATCTTCCGGAGTTCCGGTATGCACTGCTATAGCATTGGCCCTGATGTACTTAAGTGGAATCACCTTAAACACAGTGTCGCTAGCAGCACTAATTGTTGTACTGGGAATGATCGTGGATGATTCCATTATAACCATGGATGGATATATGGATAAACTAGGCAGAGGAATGAATAGAATGGATGCGGCTTGTGCAAGTGCCCAGGAACTCTTCAAACCCATGTTTATGGCTACATTTGCCATAAGTGCCATGTTCTTCCCGATGCTGAAAATTATCCACGGATATCTGGGCGATTTCGTAGGCACTTTTCCTTGGGTGATAACATTTGCGCTAATGACCTCATTGGCATACGCCGTATTGGTAGTCCCTTCGCTTGAGACAAAATTTATTCTTACTGCTACCGAGCAACGGAAAACCATTATCACCAAATTCCAAAGCATTTTATTCAACGGACTTCAAAAATTCTACGATTCCACCCAGGAGAAATGTTTCAGATACCCTAAACTCACCATTTTTACAGGCATCGTTGCAATAGGGCTTGGCATTCTTATGTTTGCCAATATGAATATCCAACTAATGCCTATGGCCAATCGTCCGCTATTCGCTGTTGAAATTTACCTTTCGCCTAACGCTGATATTAACCAAACCAAAAACATATCAGACTCTCTGTCCGCTATTCTAAGACAGGACAAAAGAATAAGTTCTGTGACAGAGTTCGTAGGAACAGGCACGCCACGTTTTCACGCCACCTATGCACCTATTCTTCCGGGATCCAATGTCGCCCAACTCATCGTCAACACAAAATCAAATAAAGATACTAGGGAATGCTTGAAAGAGTATGAAGGCCGATTCGAAAATTACTTTCCGCAGGCCCAGATACGCTTCAAACAGATGGATTACCAAGGCGTGTCCATGCCTGTAGAAGTGCGTGTTTTCGGTGAGGACTATGAGCAGATACGAAGCGTTTCCGATAGCATAAAAAACTATATGCGCTCTCTTGATATGTTAAAATGGGTTCATTCGGATGCCGACAATTTCGTTACTTCAATAAAACTTGATATGAATAACGATGAAGCTGCCCGGCTAGGCGTGAACCGTACTCTGATGAACATTTCTCTTGCCGGGGCGCTCAATGGCATACCTATCGGAAACATACAAGATGAGGATGATATTCTTCCTGTCTCCTTATATTCAGATAGTTTCAACGCCACATCTTCGTATGAACAGATTTCTAACACCCTTGTTTCCACCTCTACACCAGGCGTGTCTGTCCCTATAAGGCAGGTGGCAAGACTAAGCCCAGAATGGGAACCGGAAATGCTTTCCAGCATAAATGGCAACCAAGTTATCTGTATCGGGGCTGATATGAAATATGGTAAAAGTCAACCTACCGCAGTTAAAACCATAAAAAAATATCTTAACAACACCAATCTTCCTGATGGTGTGAACGTAGAATTCGGGGGTTTAAATAGCATCAATAGCTCCATCGGACCGGAAATAATATTGGCCTTCCTCGCAGCCGTATTTATACTGTTTATGTTCCTATTATTCCATTTTAAGAAAATATCCCTAGCCATACTTACCATCGTTCTCAGCACATTATGTCTTTTCGGAGCATTTTTCGGGTTGTGGATTTTCGGGCTGGATTTTTCAATGACGGCCGTGTTAGGACTTATATCTCTGGTAGGTATAATCGTACGTAATGGTATTATAATGTTCGAATATGCAGAAGAACTTCGTTTTCAAAAAGGTATGAATACAAAAGATGCCGCACAGGAGGCTGGCAAGCGCCGAATGAGGCCAATCTTCTTAACTTCCTGCACCACAGCACTTGGAGTCCTTCCTATGATTATAAGCGGAGACCTTCTTTGGATGCCAATGGGTGTAGTAATCTGTTTCGGTACTCTTCTGTCCGTTTTCTTGATAACGCTTATTATGCCAATATCCTATTGGCAAATCTTTAAAAATAAATGAAAAAGATAATACCACCATTCATAATACTCTTAGCGTGCTATATATCCGCTTCCGCCCAGACGATCTCGTTTTCCTTGGAGGATATACTAGATAATGCATCACAAAACAGCGCCGACATTACCAATGCCGGACTGGATGTAAAAGCAGCAGAACTTCAAAAGAAAGAAGCTCTTTGGGAATATTTTCCCAGAGTATCCGCAACAGCCATTGGATTTTATTCGCTAAATCCTCTTTTAGAAATAGGAGTAACCGACATATTGGGGAAAAACGATATGGCATGGGAGATAAATAATCAGATAGAATCTCTAGGTGCCATGTATGGTATTTCAACCAAATACACGGCCCTTCAAAATGGATATTCCACTTCTTTAATGTTTTTACAGCCAATTTTTGCTGGCGGAAGAATTATTAATGGAAACAGACTTGCTTTGGTGGGGCTTAAAGCTGCAGAATTCCAACGAAGCATTAAGACGAAACAAAACCTGCTTCAAATCGAAAATATATGGTGGCAAATAAGTTCCCTTGAGGATAAACTCCAGATGCTCGCCCAGCTTAAAGGGACGCTTGACACCTTGACGCTGACATTAAATGAAGCGGTAAATGCAGGACTAGCAAGTGATAACGAGCGATTACAATTGGAAGTTAAAACGGCAGAATTAAATGCAAGAATAAAAAAGGCAGAAAGCGGAGTTCGACTGCTAAAGATGAATCTACTAAACTGCGCCGGTATCGAATACACTCTTTATAAAGGACTTGCATCGGACACACGTCCACAATTGGACTCTATAATACTAGAAATGAATACTCCCATCGTTTTAGAGCCGGACCATTACTGGCGTGATGAGGAAGAAATAATCTCGGGGATGAATGAATCTAAACTTCTCGAACTGCAAGTCGAGGCTAAAACACTTGAGAAGAAAATGACTATCGGAGAAGCACTTCCGCAAATAGCAATAGGAGCCAGTTCAGGATATTCGGATCTTTTTCACAAAGGAAGATTCAACACTATAGCCTTTGCTACCATACAAATTCCCATCTCCGATTGGGGTAAGATCTCGCAAAAAGCCCAGAGAATGCAAACTCAAATAGACAAAGCCGAAAACGAAAGGTTATTTCTTACTAAGCAGCTCCACCTTCGTATAGGCCAATTATGGCTCGAACTAGTCAGTGCTTACGACCAACTACAAATAAGTATCAAATCCAAGGAAACAGCAGAAAAATATTACAACAGAGCTCTTTCCAACTATAATGCTGGACTCATTTCCATAAAAGATCTACTGGAAGCGCAAGCATCTGTGAGCAACGCAGCAAACTCACATTTCGAAGCTATGGTTAACTACCATAATGCAGTTATTGAATACAATTCATTATAGATGCTTGTTTATTCAAAAAAAATTTTACCTTTGCACCCGCAAAAGAAGTTGAACCAAAATTATTTTTATGGTACTTAGAAATGAAAAAAATGTTCGTTACCGCAGCCACTGCGCTGCTCTGCTTCCTTGCGTACTCGCAAGAGGCTGACGAGCTCGGTAAGTTAGCCGAGTTCTCCGTTATTGCTAGGGGTGAATATCTGTATTCGGACCCGCTTGGCAATTCTTCTCTTTACACCCTTTTGGATGGTTCTTTTTCAGAACACCTCTCTTACAGCGTGTCCAATCACTGGCTTAGTAGTGATCCGAAAAGTTTGTACACTAACACTTTCCACTCGGATTACACGAATTGGCTTGATTGGGCGTTTTTGACTTACACCTACGACAATGTGGGAATTACAGTAGGAAAAGCACCATTACTATGGGGAACCTACGAATTCGACGAATATGACTTCGACATTCATTATCCCTTCGCTTCATCGGTATGGTCAGAGCTAAGTTGTTATCAATGGGGAGGTTCGTTATCATGGACTATTATGGATGTTCTAACTTTAGAGGCTGGTGTTAGCACCTCACCCTATGGAGAAAGACCATTTACCAGCGGATTGTATGTGGCCGGCCTTCGAGCCATCTATGATAGTGACGATTTCGGTTTTCGCGCCGCGTATAACCATTTTGGGGTCGGAGACGACGAATGCACCGGGGTATATTCTTGTGGAATTAGAGGGAAATTTGCAGAAAAATTTTCATTAACACTCGATGCACAAAATGCAGTCGGAGACTCGGAGAATATCTTTATAAAAGGCGAATCGGCACGTGCTGCTCTGGATTACTCAGCCTGCGATTCTTTCCAAATACTGCTAAATGCCGGATGGGAACATTATGATGCTGAAAATGCCGATTTGTTTAAATGCGGAGCAGCACTTCACTACTACCCTGTTGAAAACCTTAGGTTACACGCCTTAGGCGCGTATAACTTCGGTATGGAGGGGATCGAATTTCCATTTGTTTTCAGCGTAGGAGCTACCATAACACTTTCAAAAGAATGGTAAAAAACGATGTCATCATCAATCTCGAGCACATATCTCATTGGTTCGGAGAAAAGCAGGTGCTCGACGATGTCAATCTCTACATAAAAAAGGGAGAATTCATAACCTTTCTAGGGCCATCGGGATGTGGAAAAACAACTCTGCTTAGGCTTATAGCAGGCTTTCTTACCCCATCACAAGGCATTATTACCATGGAAGGCAAGGATATTTCAGCCCTGCCTCCGCATAAGCGACCACTCAATACTGTATTTCAACGATATGCACTATTTCCACATCTGGATGTATATGATAATGTAGCCTTCGGACTTAAACTTCAAAAACTCCCTGTGGATGAAATAGATCGCAGAGTGGAAAAAGTTCTAAAGTTAGTGTCTATGACAGACTATGAAGACAGGGATGTAGAATCACTTTCCGGAGGACAACAACAGCGTATCGCAATCGCCCGCGCCATAGTCAATTGCCCTAAGGTGTTGCTTCTTGACGAGCCACTTAGCGCATTGGATCTTAAAATGCGAAAAGATATGCAGATCGAATTGAAAGAAATGCATAAGCAACTAGGCATTACTTTCGTGTATGTAACTCACGATCAAGAAGAAGCGCTTACCCTCTCCGATACTATTGTCGTTTTTAACGATGGCCGTATCCAGCAGATAGGCACTCCAACCGAAATATACAATGAGCCACAAAATGCCTTTGTAGCAGATTTTATCGGAGATTCAAACATACTCGACGGAGTTATGCCCTGCGATGGCAAGGTTAACTTTGCAGGACACGAATTCGAATGCGTAGACAAAGGATTTGCCCAGAACGAAGCCGTGGATGTAGTGGTACGCCCTGAGGATATCTATATAATGCATAATACCGAAGCCGCCCAATTTACGGCAATAGTAAAATCCTGCATATTCAAAGGAGTCCACTACGAAATGTATGTAGATACGGACAAGGGCTACGAACTGCTTATCCAGGACTATAACGCATTCGAAGTGGGAAGCGAAGTGGGTCTGATAATCAAGCCATCCGACATCCAGGTTATGCACAAAACCTCGCTATTCAATGAATTTGAAGGCGAGATGACCTCCCCTACTTCAGTTCGATTTATCGATGCCGAATTCGACTGCCAAGACACAGGACTAGAAAAAGGGGACAAAGTATTGGTGCGTGTAGACTTCGATAAAGTGGACTTGATGGATAGTGATGAAGATACCGAAGTATCTGCACATATACGCAACATCCTTTATAAAGGCGACCATTATCACCTTGAGGTCAAGACAGATGAAGGTTTCCATTTATTTGTGGATACCCAAGATATCTGGGATAAAAATGACCTTGTAGGCATTAGAATCCTCCCCGAAGACATAAAAATCAGCAAAACAAATGTTTAAAAGGTCTAGTTGGGCTATCCCGTACTTTATCTTTTTGATATTGTTCGTGGTCTTGCCACTGTTACTGATTGCAGTTTACGCTTTCACGGATTCATACGGAGAGTTTACGCTTTCCAATATAATTGCGTTTTTCACTGAACCGAAGATAATAAACTCGTTCCTCGTCTCACTGGAAGTGGCATTGGAAAACACCTTGATATGTATCCTGATAGGTTATCCTGCAGCATATATATTGGCTGATAAGAAACTGAATAAGATGTCCTTTACAGCAGTCCTCTTTATCCTGCCCATGTGGATTAATGCTCTGATGAGAACTATGGCCACGGCAGAAATATTCAATCTTGTGGGGATTGGACTTGGCAAAGGAACACTGCTTTTCGGTCTAGCTTACGACTACCTGCCATTTATGATATACCCTATCTATAATGTCCTAAGCAAAATGGATAGGAGTTATATTGAAGCAGCGCAGGATCTGGGAGCCAGTCCGTCGAAAGTTTTCTTCAAAGTCACACTGCCACTTTCAATGCCAGGCATTTTGAGTGGAATTATGATGGTGTTTATGCCTACCGTTTCCACTTTTGCCATATCGGAAATTCTTACGAACAATACGATACAGCTATTTGGCTCCATAATTCAGGAACAGTTCAATAACCTTATGTGGAACCAAGGGGCGGCACTTTCTCTTGTTATGTTGATAATCATTGGCTTGTCAAGCTTATTACAAAAGGATAAAGATGACAATTAAAAAAATATTGGCAAAAAGCTATCTGGCTTTGGTACTGCTAATGCTCTACCTGCCCATCATCTTCATAGCTGTTTTTTCGTTCACCGAGGCCAAATCGCTCGGGAATTGGACCGGATTTACATTCCAACTATATGAAAATCTATTTACCGGGGCCAATTCCAGCTCCATAGCGTTGCTCGCTGCTCTAAAAAACACATTGTTGGTGGCATTGATGGCATCCTGCGTTTCAACAGTATTGGGAACATTGGCCGCTATCGGGATACATAACATGAAAGGACGCAGCAAAAGAACCATTCAATTTTTGAATAATGTGCCAATGCTGAATCCTGACATAATTACCGGTGTATCCTTATTCCTACTCTTCATATTCTTACATATAAGCAAAGGGTATGTGACTGTGGTACTTGCGCACATTACATTTTGTACGCCATACGTCGTGCTTAATGTACTTCCGCGTCTCACTCAGATGAATCCCAATATATATGAAGCGGCACTGGATCTAGGTGCCACCCCATTCCAAGCACTGCGGAAAGTTCTAATACCACAACTACGCTCTGGTATGCTGAGCGGGTTCATATTGGCCTTTACTATGAGTTTGGATGATTTTGCCGTGACCTATTTCACAGCTGGTTCTTCCGGGCTTGAGACCCTCTCCACATATATTTATGCCGATGCGCGTAAAGGAGGACTCACCCCGGAATTAAAACCTATGATGACCATAATTTTCTTAATTGTGTTCATCGTGTTATTTTTCGTTAATTTAAAGACTTATAAAAAACAAAAATGAATAAACTTAATCAACTTTTGATGGCAGGTCTCATTCTTCTAGGAGCTGCCAATGTATCGGCTGAAGACCGAAACAATGTACTCAAAGTATACAACTGGTCTGATTACATCGCAGAAGGAGTACTGGATGACTTCAAAGCCTGGTATAAAGAGCAAACAGGCGAAAATGTAGAAGTAATCTATATGACATTCGATGTTAATGAAGCTATGCTATCTAAAATCGAAAAAGGTCACGAAGACTACGACGTTGTATGTCCATCGGACTACATTATCGAGAGAATGCTCAATAAAGGACTCTTACTTCCTATTGACACTAAACTACTAGGATCTACCACTAACTACATAGAAGCGAACCGCTCTCCTTTCATAGAAAAGATGTTTCGTTCGATTAATCCGGAAATAGATGCCAATCTCTATTCTGTTGCATATATGTGGGGCACTACCGGCATTTTATACAACACACAATATGTCACCAAAGAAGAGGCCTCCACTTGGGATGTCATAAGAAATCCCAAATTTGCCGGAAAGATTCTAATAAAAGATGCACCACGTGATGTATATGCTCCAGTACTTATCTATCTGAAACAAGACGAATTGAAAAGTGGAAAGACGACTCTTCAGGACCTAATGAGCGACTCCTCAGACGAGTCGTTGGCTATGGTTCAAGACTACCTTATGCAGTGCAAAAGCGGGGTTTACGGATGGGAAGCCGATCTAGGAAAAGAGCAGATGACAAAGAATCGTGCATACGTATCATTAAACTGGAGTGGAGATGCCGTATGGGCTATAGAAGAAGCTGCAGCTGTAAATGTCCATCTTGACTATGTAGTACCTAAAGAAGGCTCCACTGTATGGTTCGATGGATGGGTAATACCTAAATACGCTAAGAATGTGAAGGCTGCAACCTACTTCATAGACTTTATGTGCCGTCCAGACATAGCAATTCGAAATATGGATGAAACCGGTTATGTAGCATCAAATGGCTCGTGGGAAGTACTCGAATCGCAAATTGACGACACTCTAGAACCCATAGACCTAACTTATTTCTTCGGGCCAGAGGCTGACTCTGTAAGAGTAGATCCTATTTTATACCCGGACAAGTCAGTTATCGATCGTTGCGCTCTTGAGCACGACTGGGGAGATGACACTGAAAAACTCCTTAAAATGTGGCAAAATGTCAAGGGAAGTCAGGCCAATGTCTTCACCTACGCCATTATAGCCATAGTAGTGGCACTATTCGCTATCTACTTTGTAATATCTTCAGGAGCGAAAAATCGTCGCAAGCGCTCTCGTCGCACTAATAGATAGTCCTATTAATGAAAGGAAGAAGAACCTGTTTTGCTGACCTTTTAGATGAAAACAGAGCTAGGGAAAGGAAAAAGCTTCTTGCAAAACTTCCCCTATGGTCTAGGTGCGAGGGTATTCGCATCCCACAGAGCCTCGCTTTAGAACAGTGTTCTTCTTCATACACAGCCGATTTCAAGGCAAATTATCTTAACATCACCCTTCCTGTCACCGAGCGTCTTGCCGATCTGACGGGAGGGTTTGGTGTTGATACATGGAGTTTTGCCCAAGTATTTAGCTATGTGGACTATTTCGAGCAGAACGAAGAACTCTGCAACATCGCTAACGAGAATTTTAAGTCTCTTTCTCGGTTTTATGGAGTTGATTCTAACATTACCACACATTGCTGCTGCGTTACAAGTGATACCATCAAGCACTTAGCTGCAGTAGATTGTATTTTCATAGACCCCGCCAGACGATCCAAAACAGGAAGTAAGGTATTTCTTATCGAGGAATGTTACCCAAATATACTCGAGTTACTTCCCGAAATAGCGAAGAAAAGCGAATTCTTAATGGTTAAATTCTCCCCGATGGCGGACCTGTCTATGCTTCATGATCGGTTATCTAAAGCGTTATCTGACCTTGACTATAACCTATTAAGCATAGGAGTGATAGGTGTAAAGCACGAAGTAAAAGAAATACTCACTCTTATGGGCAAATTCAAAGTGAATACTCCTTATCTATACCTAAAAGATGCCTTCATCCCTGACGGCAATTTATTGGAACTTCCTAAAGATAAACCTATTACTAAATACTCTACATCGTTTAATGGAACATATCTTCTGGAGCCTGATGCTATGATACTTAAGTCCGGCTACCAAGATATGTGCTGCGAACTATGGGATGCAGAAAAGGTATCTTCAGGATGTCATTTGTATTTTTCTCGCGCTCTTGAAAGCGGTGCGTTTTCGCAACACTATAAAGCATTTGAAATATGCGAAATCCGACCTTTCAACAAAAAAGAGATGCTGGAAACATCACACAAATACCCTATATCGGAAGTATCGGTAAAGGGACTTCCGTTAGGAAGTGCAGAATTGGCACTAAGAATGGGAATAAAAAGTGGCATAGCACCCGATGGAAATCATTACCATATATTTGCAATAGGAACCCCCATCAACAAGCTCTTGCTCATTACAAAAAGCATCTACAGCGGATCAACATCTATTAGATAAAGCGCCCCATATCGTAAATAAAGAGCTTTTTTCTGTTCTAACAGGCTCTTGTCTCGCTCCAATACTTCCCTTTTTACCAACATTCCTGTTTTTCTGTCCTTTATATCTACGATTCTAGAAAAAGGAGGTAGATGAAAATTCTTTCTTTCGCTCATTAATGTGTCTAGAAAGAGAGAACATTCTATTATGGCTGAATACACTGGATGAGATGGAGTTGTGCACTGTATCAGCATTTTAGAAGTATGTAAGGACAGATTTCGAAACAACTGAAGAGCCTTTTCATCACTTCTGAAATCGTTTCTATCGAAAAAAGAATCACCATTTAAGATAACCAAAAGTTCACTTTCCCCTCTCAAATGCTTGGATGACTGAGCAGTAAGTATCTGAAATGTCTTGTCCTTAGAGAACCTCTCAGTGTACTTTTCTATTTCCTCCTCTCTAGTATATGAACGAATTATCCTTATCAAGTCACCGGATGCCTTATTGATAGCCTCTGTCATTTTCTTAGAAAAATCCCCGTCCATTCCGTGCTTTCTTTTCTCTGCCGGAATATCCAATAACTGAAGATTTACTTTAGGTATATTATCGCCTCTAACTAGAGAATATTTTCCTATCTTGCAATTATATAAGCTTTCCAAAGATGGGGTAAATGAACCTAACACCAGATCCGCATTATGTAAAGAAGCCATAACACAAGCGACATCCCTTCCATTATAGCGAGGAGCCGGTTCTGTCTGTTTATATGATGGATCTTGCTCTTCATCCACAATCACAAGTCCCAGATTCTTAAACGGCAAAAACAGAGAACTTCGCGTACCTATCACCACTATGCTCCTGTCGCCACGTCGCAATTCATTAGCAAGATTTCTTCGCTTGGCTGCAGTGAGAGTGGGAGCGAATACGATAGCCTCCTCTATGCCAATCGATTCTTTTAAAATAGTGGCACTCTCCACTTCTGGTACAAGGACCAACGCGCTGTAGCCTGTTTCCAAACACTCACTTATACGCTCCTTGTAATACTGCGCACGGGACGCTCCCTGATATAAAATAGGCTTGCAGTACTTTTCTCTACTCGAAATGCTCTTGACCTGCCCTTCAATTATTTTTCGCTTAGGCTTTTTAAGTTCTGTCGATACTTTATACTTAGGATAAGCAGCCATATAGACCTCTCCTAACGTACACATATAATATTGCGAGACAAACTTCCATAGTTTAATTTCAGTTTCCGAAATATCGGCCAAGCCTTGTGGAATTTCGCTTACCTCCAGGACTTTGAAGCCAGGAGCATCAGAGTTATCTTTAAAAGAAAGAACCACAGCTATATAATCCTTTCCATTAAAATTCACTTTCACACGCTGTCCCACTCGAAGCGCAGTGTTACAACTGTACACCGGTGTCCAGTCCAATTTCAATGGTAAAAGCAAATTATACAAACCCATACCCGCAAAGATACTAAGAAACCTTCAATAATAACCTACACAAGATTTCTATTGTTTCTAACAAAAAACTTATCTTTACATTATGAATATCATATATTGCATTCTCACCATTATCCTTGGAGTTTTGGCTACGCGCGAGCCTAAAAATCCAAGTGGACGGTTTCTTGATATGAAAGAAGCCACTATATCAAGAAATGTGTATCCTAAAACGTCGCGAGCGAGTATTTCCAGAACGAAAGATAATTCCAGATTCTTTGTAAAGAATGGAAGCGTCTTTTACATTGACGGAGCTGATACCCTTATGGTTGCAATGGCTCACGATGACATTAGTTATGGCGTGAGCGTGAGTCGTAATGAATTCGGAATATCAGGTGGATTGTTTCCATCGCCGGATGGGAAGAAATTGGCCTATTATGAAAAAGACGAAAGCAAGGTTGGAACCTTTCCACTGCTAGATATCAATTCTGCATCGCTAAAAAGCATTAAATATCCATTTGCCGGAACGAACTCAGAAAGGATATCGCTATGGGTTTATAACTGCGAAAACGGAAATCACACAAAGATTAATTGCACGGATTTCGAAGAAGATAGGTATCTCACTTGTGTAACTTGGCACGGAGAACATCAGCTTTTGATTCAAGTACTTAGCCGCTCACAGCAAGAGATGCGCCTTAACCTCTACGATACCCAATCGGGAGATTTAATTAAAACTTTGCTATCAGAGAGCAACGACGCTTGGGTAGAGCCATACGAGAAGGCACATTTTATAAGTGATAACATATTTGTTTATTCCACAGATAATAGAGATGGTTTTAAATCCTTGTATTTGGTGGATCTCGAAGGCAATATCAAAAGACTGGTCAATACTTCTGCCGACATAGAATGGGCCGGCTCTGATAAGAATTATATCTACTACACTTCGGCAGAACTATCCCCTGCAGAAAACCATCTTTTTAGAATCAGAGTAACCAAGCGCAACTCCCTAGATCATGTAGTAATAGGACGAAGCGAAAGGCTTACAAAACAGAGGGGCTGGCATAATATAATCATGGGAGAGAACTGCTATACAGACATATTCAGCAGTTTCGATAATCCTGGATGGAGCAAAGTTTTCTATCTCGACGGAAGAGTTAAAGAGACACTGGCAGTAGCTGAGGACCCATTGGCAGAATACGCAACACCACAGATAGAATTCGGCACCATTACTTCTGCAGATGGAAAATTTGAAAACCACTATAGACTACTGAAGCCACTCGGATTCGACCCGTCGAAAAAATATCCTCTTCTAGTCTATGTCTATGGAGGCCCACATTCTCAGCTTGTGAACGACTCTTGGCTAGGTGGCATTCGAATGTGGGAGATGCTTATGGCCCAGAAAGGATATATTGTTTACGTGCAAGACAATAGAGGCACCCAAAGGCACGGAGCGGCCTACGAAAAGGCGATAAACAGAGCATGTGGACAGGCCGAGATGGCGGATCAGATGGTGGGAATAAACCGACTTCTGGACGAGCCTTGGGTCGATCGTAACAGAGTGGGAATACACGGATGGAGTTATGGTGGATTTATGACCATCAGCCTTATGCTGAATTATCCCGATATTTTCAAAGTAGCTGTGGCTGGAGGACCTGTGATAGACTGGAAATGGTACGAAGTAATGTATGGGGAACGTTATATGGACACTCCACAGGATAATCCGGAAGGATATGCACTGTCAAGTCTTCTAAATAAAGCATCCTCTCTTTCCGGGAAACTACTTATCTGCCAAGGAGCTGTAGATGATGTGGTAGTCTGGGAGCATTCCCTGTCCTTTGTTCAAAAGTGTATAGATGAAGGAAGACAAGTGGATTATTTCCCATTTCCTAAAGCTCAGCACAATATGCGAGGCATGGAAAGAGTGTACCTATATGATAAAATAACAGATTATTTCAAAACGAATTTATGAAACAATACATCGAACAAAACAAAAACAGGTTTTTCGAAGAACTGTTTTCTCTTCTTCGCATTCCTTCCGTAAGCGCTCAAAGCGAACATAAACCGGATATGCTTAAATGCGCCCACAGGCTTCAAGAACTACTGCTAGAAGCCGGTGCTGATAAAGCAGAGGTATTCCCCACAGCAGGAAATCCAGTGGTTTATGCTGAAAAAATCATAGACCCATCGGCTAAAACCATCTTAATCTATGGACATTATGATGTTCAGCCAGTAGAACCGCTTGAAAAATGGAATAGCGATCCATTTGAGCCTGAAATTCACGATGGTGCGATATGGGGGCGTGGGGCTAACGATGACAAGGGCCAACTCTTTATGCATCTTAAAGCATTCGAGTACGAAGTACGCACAGGACAGCTCCATCATAATGTGAAATTCATCTTCGAGGGAGAAGAGGAAATTGGCAGTCCTAATTTGCCTAAATGGATAGAATCCCACAAAAAAATGCTAAAAGCTGATATAGTGCTAGTGTCAGACACGACGATGATAAGCGAAAAAGTGCCAAGCATCAATTGTGGGATGCGCGGACTAAGTTACCTTGAGGTGAAAGTAACAGGACCTAATAAAGACTTACATAGTGGACACTATGGAGGCGCTGTGGCTAATCCTATAACAGTACTATGTGAGATGATAGCATCGCTTCACGATGCCGACCAAAGAGTCTCCATCCCTGGGTTTTACGATAAGGTAGTAGAATTAAGTGCGCAAGATCGCGCTATGTTAGCCAAGGCACCTTTCGATCTCAATGAATATAAATCCTTTTTAGGCATTAATGATGTTAGGGGCGAAAAAGGTTATACCACACTTGAAAGAACAGGAATTAGACCTTGTCTGGATGTATGTGGTATATGGGGCGGATATACTGGTCCAGGAGCCAAAACAGTGCTTCCAAGCGAGGCTCACGCTAAAATATCCATGCGACTTGTCCCAAATCAAAGCAGTAGTGAAATAACCACCCTATTCAAAAATTATTTTGAAAGCATAGCACCTCGCGACGTTAAAGTGAAAGTTACCCCTTGCGAGGGTGGCGATGGCTTCTTAATCCCGATAAGTTCTCACGCCTACCAAGCGGGAGCTAAAGCTATGGCTGAAGTATATGGGGTAGAGCCTGTACCGAGTCGTGGCGGCGGAAGCATAGCAGTACTTGCAGATATTCAAAAAATACTCGGAATAGATCCACTACTAATGGGCTTCGGACTTGAAAGAGATACTATACACTCTCCTAACGAAAGTTTTCTTTTAAAGCAACTTTTCGCGGGAATGCGCTCCATTGCACTATTCTACAAGTACTTCTAATAAGTAAACTACCTTGTAAGCGTTCTGCTTACAAGGTTTATTTTATACTTGAACATCGTTTTGCCCTTGTAGAAATATAGGCTTATAGTATTATTGTCCACAAAGCCCACCTGGGCCAAGTATCTATCTGTCTTACGATTCTTACACTCAGGTTCTGCCCATACAAGAAGATGAGAATTCGTCTTTCTATTACGGACCACCACTACAGTATAGCCTCTTATATCACACACGGCAGCCTCAAGATTACCTCGACTTGACTTTTTTGCATTTCTGTAAGCATCGTATAGCGAGCAATTCTCGGATATAGCCCCGAACTCGATAGTCTTAGCGGATTTTAAAGCAAGAGGATTATTATCCAGCCACCACGAAATATATTTATCTGTTTGATAGTCTTTCTCTGATAAATATACAAAACGCTTGTCTATCCTAAAAAGAGAATCCAAGTAACTTACTTGTGGCGAAGGCTGTACCAGTTCGAGCGAAGAAACACCCTCTATACCAAACGAACTCCCTTCCACATGGAGAGGCTTACCATAAAAATCCAACGCATAAAGAAAGTCATCTGAAAGACAGTACAGATAGCGCGTGTACTTTAGCCTGTCGTCACTTTTAGATAAAACTGAAAAAGACAAATACTTTTCACCATCCAGTTTCACCACACCGACAGAATCACATTGAGAAAAAGTAACTCCCGCCCCGGCGTTATCAAAAAATATATAATATGGCTGACGTAACAGCTTGTATTTCTTTCTTTTAACCTGATAATCCGTAAGAACTACCGCAGAATCCGTATAGTCCAGACAAGTGACTAAATTAATTTTTCCTTCTTTGTGCTCTACCGCGAACTCATGTTCCTTAAAAGGGTCGAACCCTCTCTTCTGAGAAAAACCGCTAACATAGCAAGTTAAAAATAAAAAGAAAATTAATATCAACTTACGCCGCATACCGATACTATATTACATTTAACTCTTTACCGACCTTTATAAAACTATCTATCGCCTTATCAAGCTGATGAAGCGTATGAGCAGCACTTATTTGAACTCTTATGCGAGCCTGACCGGCAGGGACAACAGGATAATAAAAACCCGTTACAAAGACCCCTTCTCTAGCCATTGCTTGTGCAAATCTTTGACTCAGTGGCGCATCATAAAGCATTACGGCACAGATAGCACTCTGCGTAGGCTTAATGTCAAAGCCTGCCTCCAGCATTTTATCTCTAAAATACTCTACATTCTCTACCAATACGGAATGACGCTCATCGCTTTCCTCGAGCATTTTAAATAATTCCAATCCCGCTCCTGCTATCATAGGTGGTAGAGAATTTGAAAAAAGATATGGCCTGCTCCTTTGCCTAAGCATCTCAATAATCTCTTTACGCCCAGTGGTAAATCCACCTACCGCACCGCCAAATGCTTTACCCAAAGTTCCAGTACGGATGTCTATTCTGTCATAACAGTCGAACAACTCTCCTACTCCTCTTCCTGTAGGGCCCACTACTCCGGCACTATGGCTCTCATCCACCATAACCAGAGCATCGTATTTCTCGGCCAATTCGCATATCCTGTCCATTGGTGCCACATTCCCATCCATAGAGAACACGCCATCGGTAACAATGATGCGGAAACGTTGATCCTGTGCCTGTATAAGACAGCGCTCCAGATCAGCCATATCAGCGTTGGCATAACGATATCTTACCGCCTTACATAACCTGACTCCATCTATTATAGACGCGTGATTCAAAGCATCTGAAATAATGGCATCTTCTGAGGTGAAGAGAGGCTCGAAAACGCCCCCATTGGCATCGAAACAAGCAGCATACAATATGGTATCCTCTGTATGAAAATAATGTGAAACGGCTTTTTCCAGCTCAACATGCACATCCTGCGTACCACAAATGAAACGAACAGAGCTCATTCCATAGCCGCGTGTGGACATGGTGCGCTTCGCTGCCTCGATCAGACGAGGAGAATCAGAAAGACCCAAATAATTATTGGCACAAAAATTCAGTGCCTTACTTCCATCGGAAAGTGTAATCTCAGCACCTTGAGCCGAGCATATCACACGCTCTGATTTATATAGCCCCTCCTCGCGTATTTTATTCAATTCAGAGCAAAGGTGATCTTGAAATTTACTGTACATACTACGCAATTAATTATTTCAGAATAAACCTATAACAGCTTTATTCTAAGGTTCTTTATCATATCCTGCGTCATAGAGTCGAGGTTATATGACGGAGCCCATCCCCACTCTTTTCGTGCGCAAGAATCATCCATATTATCTGGCCAAGAGTCTGCTATGCCCTGACGAACCGGGTCTACCTCATAGCGCATCTTAAACGAAGGTATATACTTTCTTATAGATGCAGCTATCTGCTCTGGTTCAAAACTCATAGAGGCGATATTAAACGAATTACGATGTTTTAGTTTTTTAGGATCTGCCAGCATAATATCCACTGCAGCGCGTAACGCATCCGGCATATACATCATGTCCATATAAGTGCCAGCGGCAATAGGACAAACGAACTCTTCACCCCTTACTGCAGCGTAATATATTTCCACCGCATAATCTGTAGTGCCGCCTCCAGGAAGCGTTGTATAGCTTATAAGCCCGGGGAAGCGTACCGAACGTGTGTCGACCCCATATTTATGGTTATAATAATCGCTTAAAAGTTCTGTAGCCACCTTGGTTACTCCATACATAGAAGTAGGCCGCTGAATCGTGTCCTGAGGAGTGTTCTTGTGTGGAGTCGATGGTCCGAATGAACCAATAGAGCTCGGAGTAAATACCGCACATCCTTTTTCTCTGGCTACCTCAAGTACATTTATCAAGCCATTCATCTGGATATTCCACGCTTTTAAAGGGAAGCGCTCGGCCACAGCGGAAAGCAATGCAGCCAGGTTGTAAATGGTGTCTATATCATACTTACTCACCACATTAGATATCTGTGTAGCATTGCAGACATCCACCTCCTCGCTTGGTCCGATATGAAGCAACTCCCCTTTAGGTTCGCAGCCACGAATATAACCTGCAACGACCGTCCCTCCGGGAAATGTTCGCCGCAGTAACATAGTTAACTCCGAGCCAATCTGACCGGTTGACCCTATTACAAGAACGTTTTTCACTATTTCAATTCTTTAAATTTCTCTGAAGAAATCTTCTTTGCCTTCAAAGTGGCAGTGCTCTTGATTTTATCCAAAACCTTCTGATCTTCCACCTGCTCGGCTAGTCTTTCCACCTGCTTTTGATCGTGAAGCACGTTATTTACAGCCTCGTTAATCATCTCTTCTGGAACATTACCAATACCATACATAGCATATTGATATGTCACGAAAGCCTTTGCAGCGTCTTTAAGATCGTCAGAGCTAATCTGAAGATCCCACTTTTTCATTAAAGAGCCTCTTACAAGCTGCCACTTGAAATCTTCAACGAATGCCGGAAATTCCTTCTCCATCTGTTCAGATGTAATCTTACCTTCATTCACGTGCATAAGCCACCTCTTCAAGAATTCTTCTGGAAGTTCGATAGAGGCCTTGTTAACATAGAAATCGCGAATGTCCTTAGAAAGCCGCCACTGTGCTTCTGATTTGTAGTTTTCTTTAAGTCTTTCAGCAGCTTCCTTTTCTATATCTTCGTCGCTCTTTTCCTCTTTCTTACTTTCATAGTACTTTTTGAGGTTTTGAGCCATGTCTTCCTTTTCCTTTGCAGAAACCGTTATGGTATAGTTAGGGATCTCATCCTCAGCCGTTACATCAACATTAACCTCCGGAGTTAAGCCTAAATCAAAAACAAAGGTAAAATCCTTGCCACTAGTCCAATCAACCTCCGGCTGCTTTTCACTTGAAAGAGGTTCTCCTAAAATGTGCAGTTTTTCATCGTCTATGAACTTCTGCAACCCCTGGCCAATCACTTCGTTTATGGAGTCCGCTAAAATCTGTCCTCCATATACTCTCTGAACTAGACTCATCGGAACATTTCCCTTACGGAATCCCTTGAAGTCTGCCTTTCTTCTGCATTCTGCTAACTTCTTTCTCTCGATTTCGGCATAATCAGCAGCCTCGATGTTCATTGTAAGCTCAATATTGAGCTTGTCAATCTGATTTTTTGTTAATTTCATATTATTTATTATTTGATTTTTCTCTTAGGATATTTAATTCTTTCGTGATACATCTGACATAAATATGTCTTCATCACCGCCTTTATAGTGGTAAGTTCTTTCATAGTTATATTAGCCTGCTCGAATTGCCTATCCTCCATCTTATAGGCGAAAATCCTATCCACTAATGCTGATATATTCTCCTGGGAGTAATCTTTTAAAGTTCTGGATGCGGCTTCCATAGAGTCACTAAGCATAAGAATCACCTGCTCCCTTGTGGTAGGGGTAGGTCCTGGATAGCAAAAGTCTTTTTTATGCGAACTATCACCTCCCTCTTTTATGAATTTATCATAAAAATATGACACACAAGTAGTTCCATGATGTGTTCTTATGAAATCCGATATAACTGCAGGCAGTTTATGCGCCTGCGCTAACTCCATACCATCACTGACGTGTCTAATTATATCCTGTGCACTTTGAAGAGGAGATAGATCATCGTGATATTTTGCTGCTGCGCTCGAAGTCAATGATTCATTCTCTATAAAACAAAGTGGGTTTTTCATTTTCCCTATATCGTGATATAAAGCTCCTGCTTTTATAAGGGCCTCATCTGCATTTATAGCCCTAGCCACGGCAGAAGATAGATTCATCACCTGAAGAGAATGTTGAAAAGTTCCCGGTGCCTTCTGCTCAAGCTGACGTAAAAGTTCATTTGAGGTATCGGAAAGTTCCTGAAGTCGAGCAGTAGAAACCAGGTTGAATCCTCGCTCAAGCAAATATATAAACGGATGCAATGCCACTTCTAAAATGGACCCGACAAACAAGATACCTAGCGAGAGTAGAAAATCATACCCAAGAACTCCTGTCAACTCAAAGGCCGAGAACAACAACGCGCATACTAAAAAATTAATAGACGCAGAAATAAACTGCTTCGCACCCCGCGAAAAATAGCGGAACAGATATAGCGTAACTATCCCTGGCACCAAAAACATAATAAATAGGGCCGCCCCACTCTCAGCATAAATCAAAAGCGGGAACAAAGACACTACATAGACGGGAAATATAAGCCTTGTCCGGAAAAAGGCTTGCAGATATAAAGCCCCTATAGAAAATGGAAATATGAAGAGCCACTCCGGAGCAAACCTTATAAAGACCAACTCCGAACAAGACATTATCGTGAAGACTGTAAGAATGTATAGATATCGATTATAATCCTTAAAAATCATAGGATTAGAAAAATAGATAGCAAAAAACAGACATACCAATATGCCTGCCAGTACTAACGCATTCCCTAACCATATAAAAATTTCAGGCATATCGGTGCCCATACTTTTCTCATATTCAGCCTTATAAGAGTCTAATAATTGTGCCACTTCTGAAGTGACCAATTCTCCTTTATTTACTATAATGGTACCGGCATTCACATATCCGGAGGTAACTGATATATCCTCAGCCGTCTTACTATGAACCAAGGAGGTAATCTGCTGATCAAAAATAAGATTCGGTACCACAAGGTCATATAAACTCTTGGCACGCATCAACGAATCCACATTAAGACCCTGACAATCGCGCATAACTCCCTGAAGAAGGGCTATCCTTGCTTGCGGCAGAAGGTACACCTCGCTAGATGGAACTTTTTCCGCCCTCTTATCTCTTTGAACATAAATCACATCGCTTGTAGCTACTTCATCAGCAAGAATACCCTTGTTATAAATACTGGCAAGATGTTTAACCACAGATGCTTTCAAACCAGGGGCATCCGTAAAAGATATTGCATCGACCTTACGAAAAGCCTCTCCGGCTATGTCCGTAGATAACTTATAATACGGAATTACACTGCTCGAATGTTCTGCTTTCTCTTTAGCAATTTCTTCACTTGTTTTTAGAATAGGGAAATCGAACTGGGCTACCAATGTTTCATATCGCCACGCCTGCCCCTTCGAATAGTCATAGCCCCACTTGGCCGTTCTCGGCACTAAAAGCAATAAAGCGGCGAAAATCACAAGAAGGGGCAGAGCCACCATCAGTTTGAAAGAGGCTTTCATAATTACTGCTATGCGTCAATATTAGCGTAATGTGCGTTTTCTTCTATGAATTGTCTACGAGGCGGAACATCATCACCCATCAGCATAGAAAATGTTCTTTCTGCTTGAGCCGCATTATCAATGGTAATCTGGCGCAAACGACGATGCTCAGGGTTCATGGTCGTCTCCCATAACTGCTCGGCAGACATTTCTCCAAGACCTTTATAACGCTGAACCGTATAACCCTTGTCGGAGCCTTTACCTAATTTCTGTGCAGCCTCTTCTCTTTGTTCCTCTGTCCAGCAATATATCTCCTCCTTACCTTTCTTAACCAAATATAGCGGAGGCGTAGCCAAATATACGTAACCATTCTTTATCAAATCGTACATATATCTAAAGAAGAACGTGAGAATCAAGCAAGCAATATGAGAACCATCCACATCGGCATCCGTCATAATCACTACTTTATGATAGCGTAACTTACTAAGGTCCATATGTTTTTCCCCTGATTCGTCCTCTTGCGCCACAGTCACTCCCAAAGCCGTATATATATTCTGAATTTCTTGACTGTCAAATGCTCTATCCACTGCTGCCTTCTCCACGTTCAATATCTTACCTCTCAAAGGCAAAATGGCTTGAAATTCACGCTTTCTACCCTGTTTAGCCGTACCACCTGCGGAATCTCCCTCCACAAGGAACAACTCGCACTTTTCCGGATCCCTCTCGGAGCAATCGGCCAATTTTCCAGGCATTCCGGCACCGCTGAGTACAGATTTACGCTGTACCATTTCTCGTGCCTTACGTGCAGCACTACGCGCAGTCGCTGCCAGTACGATTTTCTCTATTATGGTCTTGGCCAATTTTGGATTTTCCTCCAAGAAATTATCCATAGCCGCTGCAGTTGCTTGAGACACAGCCGAAGTCACCTCCGGGTTACCCAATTTAGTCTTAGTCTGTCCTTCGAACTGAGGTTCAGCAACCTTAACAGATATTACTGCCGTTAAACCTTCACGAAAATCTTCCGGAGCCAACGGGTCTTTAAGTTTTGAAAGCAGGTTATTCTTCTCGGCGTATTGCTTTAACGAGCGTGATAGACCCATCTTGAATCCCTGAAGATGAGTACCCCCTTCTATCGTATTTATATTATTTACATAAGAATATATCTTCTCCGAATAGCCGGTATTATATTGTAAGGCTATATCTATAGGGATAATCTTATCTGAAGATACACATATAGGTTCTGGAATAAGAGTTTGAGCCCCAGCATCCAGATACTCTATAAATTCTTTCAATCCGGCTTCAGAGTGAAACACCTCTGAACGGAAGACCTTATTGCCGGTAGGCTTAGCATTGCCATTCTCATCAGTAACATACTCATCTACAAGCTCCCTTTCATCGGTTAGTGTAATGCGTACGCCCTTGTTTAGATAGGATAATTCTCTCAATCGTGCAGAAAGAGTATCATACTTATATACAGTAGTCTGGGTGAAAATCTCCGGATCCGGATGGAATGTTATTGTAGTTCCCGTATCATTCGAATCTCCCACTATCTTAACAGGGCCAAGAGGTTTACCTTTAGAATACTCCTGGACGAATACCTTACCCTCTCTATGAACCTCTGCTCGCAGATAATCCGAAAGGGCATTAACACAAGAAACACCCACACCATGAAGACCACCGGAAACCTTGTAACTGTTCTTACTAAACTTTCCACCGGCGTGCAGTACCGTCAATACGACTTCCAACGCTGAGCGATGCTCCTTTTCGTGCATTCCGGTAGGAATGCCTCGACCATTATCTTCAACCTTTATAGAATTACCTGGCAGTATCGTAACCTCAATATCAGTACAAAAACCCGCCATAGCTTCATCTATACTATTATCGACCACCTCATAAACAAGATGATGTAAGCCTCGCTCCGACACATCTCCTATATACATAGAAGGTCTTTTACGTACCGCTTCCAATCCCTCTAAGACCTGAATGCTATCCGCACCATACTGCTCTTCAGCATGCTTTATTTCTTCTGTTTCTATCATTTTATCTAACTTAAATTTCACTTAAACTTCGCCCCATCGCAAAGCCCACAAATTTAGTAAAAATCGCGCTCTTTTGCAAGTTCCACACTAGCTTAAAATCAACCTCAGCCCCACTGTAAGCACGGGAAATCTACGACTGGTAAAAGGCACACTCTCGACTCTCTGACCTAAAATATTCTCTGCTTTGAGCCAAAATGATAAATCTTTATTCATCCTGTACTCACCATGTAAACCCACATCAATATACTGTGGCAAAGAGCCCATAGTCTTCGAGTGTCTTTCTCCCATATAATCAATAGAAACTCCGGCAAAAATCCGCTCCATCTTATTATATGTCATGTCAAAAGATGTCCTAAATGCCGCTGGCATAAAAGCATCGCTTCCCATATTCAGGCTAACATCTTGAAATTCCGAATAAGATTTTATATCCCAGGACTTAAGGTGCCATAAAAGCCTTGCTGTCAAATACATTCCATCATACCTTCCATAAACGAGTCGAAGAGCTTCGGAAGTATTTCCCACATCACGAAGCGCATACAAAGGCATATATCCCTTATCCGCATATCCGGCCCGAAAATCATACTGAAAACAAGACTTTACACTTCCCCTCAACCCTAAGAATGCATTCAAATACTCTCTTGATTCTTTCAACTCGCTTCCCGTGGTTTCAAAATAAGAGGCGTTAAAGTGAGGATTGGCCTGCTTGAAAGTATAGTGAGAATTCTGTTGATCGTAACCAGTCATACCTAGCAGCACTTCACTATGAGCATTGAATAAAGCGAAACTAGCTTCCAAATCAGGGTATAATCTAAAGGAGTATGTGTAGTCGTGATACCAGTGGTTTGATGCTTTAACACCCACGGATACTTTCGCCTTCCCCCAGTCAAAAGTCATACGTGGATTCATTTTTATATACTTCACCCCACTTTTCGATATCCCGGAATAGACATCAAGTCCAGTTTCATAGTAAAGATCGAATTTATAAATATTAGAAGTCAACGCAAGCGGAGAAACCCGGCCTTTCAATTCTAAAGCATTTTCTCCCAAAGCCTTAAGGCCAAGCGAATAATCCTTAGAGAAACGATAATCGACATTCAACTCATAATCCACCGATCGTACTTTATGCCCGTCGGAATTAATAGCTCCTTGAAAACCAAATGCATGAAATGGGTCCCCGGAAAGTTCCAAATCGCGTACCCACATTCCTTGGTAAAAAGTGTCAAAGAAAAAATTAAACGGCTTCAAAAAAGCATAACCGCACGCACCCACACGCTCCGACAACTCATAGCCGGAATAATCCGAAGACTTTCCTCTATATGAACCCACATAGGCATCGAAATCCTGGTAAAACCCCAGATGTAATTTTTCTCCCACTTTTACATTGGCCACTATATCCACAACCGGAGCAAAAGCAAACCCGGCACCGGCATTCACATATAACCAAGGTGCGCGCTGTTCGCTGCTTATAGGACGAAACAACACATTATATGGAGTGAACTCATAGGCACCTTTATATGGTTTAGAGAAAACAGAATAGTCGAACTTCAACTTAAATTCACTCAGCGAGTCCGGCACCTGTATCTCTATAGTTTTTCTCTGTAACCCACTCATATCGACAACCAAATCATTGGTCACCTCCACGCTTTCATTAAAATTCTGAGCCACAGCGCATATACCGGACAATAGCCCGGCACATATACAAATAACACCCTTATACCCCATCATAACTGAGAAAGTTTAACTGAAATAATTTGCTGAATATCATCTCCTTCATTAGATGCTACATAACCATCTGCCACACTCTGGTAGGTAGCGACGGCCTGTTGGATCATATTACGTTCCACATAAGAATCCCCCAACACTATGAATGCCTTCGCTAACCAATAAGGCTGGTCAGTACATTTCTGAGCGAAATCAAAAACGCCCTTTTCCACTTCATCGAATTTCCCCCAGTCGTACCTGGCCTGAATAATAAGATAGTAACTCTCAGCACCTTCTGGAGTATTTGCTTGTGAAATCAATTTCCCAAGTATTGGGAAAGCCTTATCTCTTTGGGAAGTGTAAAGGTAGGATTTAGCCTGAAGGAATTGAGCCTCTCGCAGTAAATCCTCTGACGATGTAAGTTTCATAACAAAGGATGCCGCATCGATTGCCTTATCGTAGAGTTGGGCGCGATACGCCGAGCGCATAGCTCCCTTATATACATCCACCTTACTTATCATTGTGTATTTAGCCAAGGATAACTCCGTATAGGTCTCATACGCAGCCAAATAATTCTCTAAAGAGAACGAGAGCATAGCATAATCCATAAGGGCAAATTCCTTAAATGAGCCACTTAGCCCAGCGTTAAAAGACTTGTTATAATACTCACACGCACGCTCCTTCTGTCCCATGGTTTTATATGAAGCGGCCATATAATAATAGGAATCAGCCACATGCGAACTTTTAGGATACATACTAAGGAACTTATTAAAGGAAGCAATAGCCCCAGAGTAATTTCCCGCCAGGAACACCTGCTCAGCGGTCGCATAATAGAGTTCCTGTCTTTCGGATTCGTTTCTTCCTAAACTTAAATTATTCGCTTCCAGGTATTCTATGTATTTTTCCGGCTGTTTCATAGCCGTATATATGGACTGAATGGAAAGTAGAGCATCTTGAGTATAAGGGCTTTCCGGCATTTTTTTAACAAGTCCCTGATAATCTGCCAACGCACCCTTTAAATCGCCACTATTACGCTTAACGGCGCCTTTCCCCATCAATGCCTTTGCTACATAGTCCGCATCAGAAGTGCGCGAAAGTAACAAATCAAACACCTTGAGCGCATTAACATTATCAGAAACGTCCGAATATGCACGGCCTAACTCATACATAGTGGCGCAATAAAAAGGCACATCAGAATTGGCCCCCAAAGCAGACGACAGAGCCTCTATCCTTTCCTTTTTGTTTCCATAAAGTCCGTATGCGGTTCCCATATAGTAGTAAGGATAAAGATTATCAGTGCTTGGGAATTCAGATACCGCCACCTTATATTTTTCGGCAGCCGACCTATAGTTCCTTTGTGCGAAATCGCAATCCGCCCTCCGGATGAGAGCATCTTCTCTGGCCAATGCATTCCCAGAAGACACATAGATGTCAAACCATCTGGAAGCATTGGCATAATCCGACTGCTTAAAGAAACAATATGCAATGTTATATGAAACCAATGCCCCTTCGTCCCTGGTATCTAGAGCAGAAAGATTATATAAATCATTGTATATGGTCAAGGCATCTTTATAATCGTCTGTAATATAATAAGTATTGGCCAATTCGTACCTGCACAACTGACCGAATTCATCGTCTTTCCCTAGATAATAAGCACTTGCCTTAAGATAAGGGATCGCAGTTGCGTATGCCCCTATATCCAATAATTTTTTAGCACGTAAAAAGTTAGCCTTTATATAATTACTTTTTTGATCTGCGGACAACTCCTCTATTTGATCATAGGCCAATACTGCACGTTCATAATCCCTCTTCAAAAGGGCAGACATGGCCAAATAGTCATATATCAACTCTCCTTTTTTTGAAGTGCCATATTTACTTATATAAGCATTGAATGCCGTTTCGTCGCCATTAAGGTCAAAGGAAAGTTTTGCGTAATTAAACATCGCATCTTCCTCAATATTTTCATCAAAAGATAGAAGGCTTGCATCTTTAAAAGACTCCATAGCCTTCACCTTATTCTTTATCTTTATATAGGAATATGCCTTCTGGTAAGATGCAATCTGGAAAAGAGAATCACGCAGCTGACCCATTTTTTCGAAATTCTGTATGGCACCTCTATAATCTCCAACGGCATAAAGCACCGAACCGGCATGAAAAAAATCAGAATTAGACATCTTTCCTCCCGTTGTGAGGTACTTTCTTGCACTAACTGCATCGCCTTTTACCATAAAAGATTCCGAAAGCATTCGAGAAAGATATTTCTGCCGCGCCTCGGGCATCTGAGGGTAAAGTTTCTCACCCTGCTTTATTACATAGTCATAATCCTTTGCCATAAAGTGACAATCTACAAGATAAAAAGAACTGATGTCAGCAAAACGAGGATCGCTCACACTTCTTTCAAACCACCCCTGTGCTACCGGGAAATTACGATAGTTGTATTCTAACATTCCCAATGCGAAGTAAGCTGGAAATGTGTATTCGGTATTATATTCCGCCGACTTGGTAAAACAAACCCTTGATTCGTCAAAAGAGTCCGTATTATACAGGCAATACCCTTTCTTATACCAATATTCTCCAGCCTCATTATCGCTCAGGTCTTTATAACTTGCTTTTGATAACTCCTCAAGAGCTTGAGCATAATTTCCTTCATCGAAAAGCAAAAGTCCGAACTCCCTGTGAATTTTAGAATACAAAATACTCTTGACCCCGTTTTCCTCAGAAGATTTCACTAGATAAGTAGCATCAGGGGATTTAGTTCGTAGTGCGCAAAGGACCACGTAATCCCGACTTAAAAGCTCATCATCACATTTTTCAAAAAGGGCCCTTGCATTCTCATACATTCCATAAGAAAAAAGCTCCAAGGCCTTTTCATAATCCCCGGTTTCGGCCCTTGATGGTAAGACCAACAAGGCAAACCCAACTACGGCTGAACTTATTTTCACAGCAAAACCATTGCTCATAATATATCTTTTTACAAAACCTTCAAATTTACTAAGAAATACTCGAAAAATAAACTGCTTTGGCTTTGCCCTTTTTTTTGAGTACATATTTCTTTTGATTAGAAGTTGTTTAAAAATGATTATGCACCAAATGTTGCTGTTAAAAGAATATTTGTCTACATTTGCATACTTCTAAAAGGACTTAAGCCTTATGCTCGTATCAGTTAAACACGCCGATATCAACAATTCCGACAATGTTATCCTCTATAATGTGAATATGGAGGTAAACGAAGGCGACTTCGTCTACATCACAGGTAAAGTAGGAACAGGGAAATCCTCCATTTTCCGCACTTTCACCGCACAGAATATCCCATCAAACGGCAGTGTAGAAGTATGTGGTTATGAAATCTCAAAGATTAAAGGAAAGGACATTCCCAAATTAAGAAGGAAACTGGGGGTCGTATTTCAGGACCTGCAACTTCTAAAAGACAGAAATGTACACGACAATCTGGCATTTGTCCTTAAAGCCACGGGGTGGAAAAAAGAACAGGATATCGAAAACAGAATAGATGAAGTTCTTTCTGCAGTAGGTATGAACACGAAGTCGCATCGATTTCCCCACCAGCTTTCAGGAGGAGAACAGCAACGCATCTGTATAGCACGAGCACTTTTAAACAATCCTAAAATAATACTTGCAGACGAGCCTACAGGTAATCTCGACTTTGAAACTTCTGAAAGTATTATGTCTCTATTCGAAAAATTGAATAAAGAACAGAACACCGCCGTAATAATGATCACCCACGATCTTAACCTGCTCGAAAGACATAAGGGCATCGTGTATGTGTGCGAGAACGAAAACTGTCATCTTCTTCAAAAAAACCAGTCAGATGACAAGGCGTGAGAGGTATTACCACATCATAAAAGAATTTGAAAGCACCATGCCCGAGGTGCATTCCGAATTAAAATACGATAATCCTTTTCAACTGCTCTGCGCCGTAATGTTGTCCGCTCAATGTACAGACAAGCGCGTAAATCTAGTTACACCACATCTTTTTAAGACCTATCCGTCTGCCACGCAACTCGCTGGCGCCAAGCCTGAAGATGTAAAAAAGATCATTAGCTCCATCTCCTACCCTAATGCCAAATCACGCCACCTTGTAGAAATGGCAAAAGCCCTTGTGGATAATTTTAACGGAGAAGTACCCAAAAGCATAGACGAGTTGATGACACTAAGCGGTGTTGGGCGTAAAACGGCTAATGTGGTAGCTTCTATAATATTTGGAAACCCTGTAATTGCAGTTGATACTCATGTATTTAGAGTCGCTCATAGACTTGGACTTAGCGATGGAAAGACACCTCAAGAAGTAGAAAAGGACCTGGAAGCAAATATCGAAGAATTCTTAAGAGGTAAGGCACACCACTGGCTACTTCTGCACGGACGCTATATATGTAAAGCACGCAAACCCCTATGCAAGGAATGCGTGCTTAAAGAGTATTGCGAATATTATACGCTTAACGGGCAAATTGTTCCTTAAGCATTTCTATTTTCTTATCTGCATCATCACCACCGGCTCCGAAATAGAACTTAATTTTAGGCTCAGTTCCCGAAGGTCGAACACTTACCACATCGCCGTCTTCGTTAAAAAACTGTAAAACATCGCTTTTCGGAAGTCCCGTCTTTTCCGGCAACAAATAATCTACCACCTTGCACACCGCGCTTCCACACATTTGTGATGGTGTATTAGTACGTAAATCCCTCATAATGGATTTAATCTCCTCGGCACCACTTATTCCTTTACGGACAAGGCTCACTAATGCTTCTTTACGATATCCATAGATACTATATATTTTCTGCATCAAGTCATATGGGGTCAAGCCCTGTTCTGCTGCCCAACTCACCGTTTCTGCGATAAAAATGGACGCTGTCTGAGCATCTTTATCCCTTACAAATTGCCCCGCATTAAAGCCATAACTTTCCTCCGCTCCACAGATAAATTCGCCACTTCCCTCCTTGCGTTTTACCACTTCAGCTATATACTTGAATCCAGTAAGTACATCATATAAAGGAATAGAGAAACTATCACATATCTGTTTAATCAACTCGGTAGTTACTATAGTTTTAACACAGTACTTTCCTTCGGTCAATTCTCCCCTTTCCTTAAGTCTAGAAAGAATATAGAACACCATCATAGATGCCGTTTGGTTTCCATTGAAAAGAACCATCTTACCAGAGTGGTCTCTAACTGCTATGCCCATCCTATCCGCATCGGGGTCGGTAGCAATGACCAGATCAGCACCACACTCATCTGCCTTTTCGATAGCCATTTTCAAAGCCGAGGACTCTTCAGGATTAGGCGAAGCTACAGTAGGAAAATTACCATCCGATATATCCTGCTGCGGAACATGAATTATGTTATTAAAGCCTAGCGCATTAAGAGCCGCCGGTACCATTTTTACGCCACACCCGTGAAGCGGGGTATATACTATCTTAAGGTCGCTATGTTTAGCATCTATCTCTGGACTTAAAGCCAAGGAAAGTATATCGTGAAGATAGGCTTTGTCCATCTCTTCTCCCATAATGGATATATGACCACATTCACCATCACATTTACGCTTTACCATAGAAGGCGAAGTTATTTTTCTAACTTCCTCTACAATTTCCTTGTCTACCGGCGATGTAATCTGCCCCCCATCGCTCCAAAAGACCTTATACCCATTATATTCCTTAGGGTTATGCGAGGCCGTGACCATAACTCCTGCTATGGCCTTCTTCGACCTGATACTATAGGAAAGTTCAGGCGTAGGACGAATATCGTCGAAAATAAAGACATCTATCCCATTGGCGCTCAAAACATCTGCGGTAATATGTGCAAATTCGCGACTGTGGTTTCTGCTATCATAAGATATGCACACTGAAGGTTTCTTTCCTGCCTCTTTGTGGGATAATATATAATTGGCCAATCCCTGAGTAGCCATAGCTACCGTATAGACATTCATACGATTCGTACCCACTCCCATAATACCGCGAAGTCCTCCCGTCCCGAACTCCAAATTCTTATAGAAGGCATCTTCCAATTCACTTTCCGCACCGGAAAGCATAGCTCGTACCGCAGAGCGAGTATCTTCGTCAAAATCAACGCCCAACCAGCTCTGGGCGACTTTTTTATAATCTGTCATATTAATTAAGTTTTAAGTGTTCTTTCCAAAATCTAAAATCGGCCTCTCTATCATGCTTTCCCTGAAATCCACGATAACCATGCTTCCCATCAGGATATATCATCAGTTCAAATTGCTTTTCATTCTTCTGCAACTCATTGATTAACTGCAAGGTGTTTTGAAAATGCACATTATCATCAGCGGTACCATGTGTCAGTTTAAGAAAAGAAAGGGAATCCTTATACTCCGCCACATAATTTAAAACCTTTGATACTTCATAACCTTGCGGATTACGCTGCGGAGTATCCATAAATCGCTCCGTGTAATGAGTGTCGTAAAGCATCCAATCATATACTCCCCCTCCTGCTATGCCACATCTAAATAGTTCAGGATGAGTCATTACCAACATCGCTGTCATAGTCCCTCCAAAAGAAAAACCCTCAACTCCTATCCTAGAAGCATCCACATAAGGAAGAGAAGAAAGATACTGAGCCCAGCTCACGAAATCCGACACTGGAACACTCACCAAATCCCTATAAATCAAATCCACATCCGCCCTTCCATTATGTCCAGCAGCGCGAGTATCGGCTATCACTTTTATTACCCCATTATCATAGTACCACATCTCCCGTTCATCGAAATCATGCCACCTGTCCCTAACATAAGGGGTATTAGGACCACCGTAGATTTCCATAACCACAGGGTATTTCGAATTCGAATCGAAATTCTTAGGTAGCGAAACCACAGCAGGAATCCTGGTGCCATCCTCTAATATGAGATACTCTATCTGACGATAAGGTCCTTCCTTAGTACTTCCGACATCATTACTTATAATGTTATTATATTCAATCGCTTTTCCTTTTTTGTCTAGCTTATAAACTCTAGTTTGTGGCAAAGAATTAAGGTCCGAACAGGTGAGCTTAAAGGATTTAAAATCATCTGAAATCTCCACCCTGTCCACATTTTTTTCCTTATCACTTAACAAACTTATAACCCCTAATCTATCCACTTTATAAAGGCAAGCATGTACATCGGAATCGCGATATGCGGTAAAAAACACATCTCTGTTCTTCTCGTTAAGTTTAACCAAAGAAACTCTCCAATTAGGCCCTTCGGTTAGCCTTTTAAGCGTCTTTCCATCATAGGAAAGAAAATATATCTGCTGCCAGCGTGTCTCAAAATCCCTTACCATATACAATCCATCAGAGGCAAAGAGCATATCATCCATCCAATTAACCCAAGTGGGATATTTTTCATCATAAATAAGAGACAGACGACCATTATAAGAATCTACCGCATATAACCTCAATTCTTGTTGCACACGAGGCATCCATTGGACAAAAAGTCGCTTAGAATCATCACCCCAGAATGGTGTTCCAAAGTACTGATCCACACCTATCTCAAAATCGGCCCAAACCACATCTTCATCGGACTCCACACTGACTATCCCCACCCTGACTTCTGGATTTGGCTCCCCTGCCTTAGGGTATCTGGTTCTGGTCAAACTCCCCTGTTGCCCAAAAGGAGAATATATGGGGAACATCGGAACGCGCGAATTATCGAACCTGTAAAAGGCCAATTTCTTTGAATCCGGACTCCACCAGAAGGCCTTGTACTTCGATGGTCTTCCGAATATCTCCTCATAATACACCCACGAAGCATAGCCATTTAAAACTAACTCTGACCCATCGAAAGTCAGCTGCCTTTCCACTCCTTTGTCATCCTTAACATAAAGATTGTTGTCTTCCCTCGTATAGGCTGTCAATAACCCATCGGGAGATTTAGTTTCATTGATGATTTTCCCATTTGCGATAAAAGGAATTATCATAAAAGAAACCATAAAAAACAAGTTATTTTTTCTCATACTCAAACCTCAAAATAACTATCCTTAAAATTAACCAAATATACCATTTTTTTAGCACGTGTTAGAGCCGTATACATCCACTTCAAATCATCCTGACTCATCTCATCTTCCCAGAAAGGGCAATCCACAAAAACACAATCCCACTGTCCACCCTGAGCCTTATGACAAGTAATCGCCTGAGCATATTTGAGTTGAAGAGCATTATAAAAAGGATCCTCACGAACTTGTTCATAACGCTTCTTTTTTGATGCTATATTAGCATAATCAGCACTCACTCCTTCATACAAAGCCGTCTGTTGTGCTGGAGTAAGAGATGCCGACTCAGAGTTAAGTGTATCTAAAAGTACTTTTGCTGTAACCCTTTGATCCTCATAATCCGGGAAAACCAGAGTGGCATTGGCAAAATGTAATCCATACCTATCCTCATATCCGCCTATTTTCTCAAGCCGAGCCACATCGCCATTGGCAATATAACCCATAGGAGAATTTTCATCTATAAATTGATAGCAGTTCCGCACTATCATCAGTTTATCCCCTCTCAATAACTGCTCCTCCTTAAAATCCACCATAGACCTTATTCCCAGATTATATCTTATAGCCTTCTTGTTTGAACGGCATATAACCACAGTTTCATCCTCTCCGAATTCAGCGTAAGCCGAACTTATAGCATCGACCAGCCCTTCTCCATTTACCCTCACCACATCGGGAAAGCCGTTAGTTTTAAGGGCCAATTTTCCACATTCCAAATCCGAGCGCAATCTAGTGGCATTGAATAGAATACCAGATTCCTCCGCCTGACGAACCACAGAAGATAGGGTCTCATATTCCACACCACCGAATTGGTCCATATAATAAGGGTTAAGTGCAGGACTTTCTTCCATCCCTATAGGTGGTAATTGTGCACTATCTCCTATCAACATCAGCCGACAATCATTTCCACTGCGCACATATTTTACAAGGTCTGAGAGCAAATCACCTGACCCGAAATTAGACTGCATTGACAGGTCTGTCCCGATTAAAGAAGCCTCATCCACTACAAATAAAGTGTGTGCACTCTTATTAGGAGAAAGCGAAAACTGTCCCCAACCATTTTCTCCTATGCCCTTCTGGCGGTATATCCCTTTATGAATAGTAGAAGCCTTACGACCAGAAATCTGGCTCAACACCTTGGCAGCACGGCCTGTAGGTGCTAAAAGTACACAGTTAAAATGAAGTTTTACCAATGCGTTTATAATAGCCGATACCGCCGATGTCTTCCCCGTCCCGGCATAGCCATTTACCGCCAATATATCTCCATCGTCAGAGCTCAAGAAAGCATCCACCTTATGAAAAAGCCTATCCTGGCAAGTAGTAGGCTCGAAAGAAAAGGCTTTTATAAATTCGGAATAAAACATTAAGACTTAGACTTTCTTATGGATACTATTCTGGATGCAAGCTTCTGATTCTCATCACAGAGCTCCTTTATGCCCTCGTTAATATCTCTAAGTTCGTCATCTCCTTCGAAATTCACAGTGTAATTCTTGTTATAAGAGCGATAACTGGACAATCCTTTATGAATTTGAAGCAAAGGAGCTATATAATAGGAATTTATAAAAAATAACAACAATATTACGAGTAACAAAGACACAGCTACGGAAACACTGCTGGGAATAATGCTTCGATAAAATCCACTGTCAAAATCCATCGTATGACGATTCAACTCCCCATACAACGATGAACTCAACGAATCTATATCCGAGCGCAGCCTATCATATTTAGGTTGAAGTCTATCAAAATACCACTCCCTTGTATTAATGAAATCCGATTCGACAACCGATTTCAACTCCATAGAAGTTAGCATATATGCAGCATAAGAATACTCCACAGAATCGGCAAGCGGAAGAAACGAATTATATGCTATGGCATCACGAAGACTATCACATCTGCTTGTAAACGAGCTGGCATCAAAATCCGGCATGCTATTCAAAGAACCATCCCCTATTAAGGCCAATATATCCAGATTATATTCATTAGAAACATCTGCGAGTCTTCTGGCCTCACTAATGCATTTTACATCTTTCGATATGAGTTCGGACATATACCGACTCATCCTGCTATACTCTAGAATAGAAATAATACTCGATATCAATAACACCACGGAAATGGCACCAAAGCTAAGATTTAATTTAGCACGCATACCAAATCTATGTTCCTTTATGAGTTTTATTACTTTTTTTAACCTCATTCTTAAAATAATTATCAAAAATTACTTATAACCCTCAAATATACACAAAAAAATTTATAAATTTGCACTTCAATCATTATAGATGAACCATATGAACGCATTTTTAAACGACGAGGGAAAGAACGCCTTACTAAAAAAAGCCATACTAAGGCTATGTATAAAACATAATACGAATAGCATTTCAGATTTCAGCAAAGAATTATCAACAAGTGTCCCGACAGTAACCAAGTTACTTAGCGAAATGATAGATGAAGGGTTACTTCAAGATGAGGGAAAAATTGACACTAAAGGCGGACGACGTCCAAGCACTTTCGGGTTAAACCCGGCAGCGGGCTACTTCGTGGGGGTTGATGTCAGCAGACAGCATTTTCACATAGCCGTTTGTGATTTTAAGGGTAATCTCGTTTTCTTTATACAAGATATACCTTTCGTACTTGAAGCTAACGCCGATTCATTCAAAAAGATATGTTCTAAGATTAAAGAAGAAGTGGCCAATAAAGGAATTGACTGGAATGTAGTCCTGGGTGTAGGTGTAAGTCTTTCGGGAAGAGTAAATCCTGAAAAAGGCTACTCGCTTACATATTTCGTAAGTGATGATATACCTATGAAAAACCTTTTTGAACAGCAGCTTGGCGTGCCTGTGACTATAGAAAACGACTCTAGAGCCATGGCTTATGGAGAGTATATGTCCACAGATTTATGCCACGAGCCTAATCAAAGAGAGGTCGATATGATCTTCATAAACCTATCGTGGGGGCTAGGTATGGGAATGATACTTAATGGCTCTCTATACTATGGAAAATCAGGGTTCTCAGGTGAAATAGGACACTTCCCTTCTTTGGACAATAATATAATCTGCCGTTGCGGTAAAGTCGGATGTCTTGAGACCGGAGCTTCCGGGTGGGCACTTCATAGAATCATTGTCGAGAAACTAAAGCAAGGCAGAAAATCTGCACTTGCCTCAATCTACGAAGAAAAAGGCGACATCTCTTTGGATGACATATTAAAAGCCGTCGAAGAAGAAGATGTACTTGCAATAGAAGGAATAGAGCAAGTGGGAGCGACATTGGGACAAGGCATAGCTGGTGTTATTAATATATTTAACCCGGGATTGGTTGTAATAGGAGGCCGACTTATTGTAGGAAAAGACTACCTTATGCTTCCTATAAAGACCGCTGTCAATCGTTTTTCACTCTCAAGAGTAAGTTCAGACACTAAATTCCAACTATCAAAACTCGGACTAACAGCCGCCGGAATAGGTGATTGCCTTCTAAGCAGAGCCAAATTACTCGGACTATAATAAATTCAGCACGATTTAGTAACTTTCAAAAAACAACACGCATAAGTACATATGGTAGTACTATTTGCACTACCATATGTACTTGTTCACTATCACAATGACAGAGCACAAACTAACACATAGACCTGCAAAAAAGGAAGATGCGCCACTAATAGCCAAAGCCGTAGCTATGGCCTTCGGAGAAGAATGCATAAAGTTGTATTGCGGCGATAATTATATAGATGTTCTTGAAAATATCGCAATGAGTGAAAACTGCCAATATAGCTTTCGAAATGTCATAATTGCAGAAATAGATGGAATACCGGCCGGGGCCATTTGCGGATATGACGGCGCCAAAATGCCAGAAATTAAAAAAAACACCATTGAACTTATAAGAAAGCAAGTCGACACAAAAGTAACCATCGAGGAAGAAACTAAGGATGGAGAATTCTACATAGATTCACTGGGAGTTCTTCCTGAATTTCGTGGACAAGGCATAGGTTCAACTTTACTAAAAGCCATGCGCGATCAAGCACTAGAAGAAGGGCATCCGCTTGTAGGATTACTCGTTGATTATAACAATCCTAAAGCAGAAGCCCTTTATAAGAAGCTTGGATTCAAGCGAATCGATACCACCAGTCTACTTGGCCACAAAATGTGGCATATGCAAACCAGCGAACCTTAGTTACCAGATTACTACCCTATCCTCCTCTGGAAGAAACATCTTGTCCCCTTCTTTAATTCCAAATGCTTTAAAGAAATCGTCCAGATTACGAAGCGTAACGTTTACACGATTACGCCCGAGCGAATGCACATCAAGCATAGTAAGTCGTGCCTCTTCCTGTGTAGTAATATTTTGTCCCCACAAAGTAGCATAGGCCAAGTAGAACCTTTGCTGCGCGGTAAATCCATCTATAGGAGAAGGAGTCTTACCCTCGAACGAATTAATCATCGCAGTATAAGCCACGCGCAAGCCACCCTGGTCAGCGATATTCTCGCCGAGAGTAGCAGCCCCATTGGCCATTAAACCAGGCTGAATCTCAACTGCATCGAACTGAGCTACCAGTTTCTTCGCTTTCTCGTTGAAGGCAGCTGCATCCTGGTCAGTCCACCAATTCTGCAGATTACCATCCTTGTCGAAAAGTCTTCCCTGGTCATCGAATCCGTGTGTCATCTCGTGGCTTATAACCACACCTATCGCTCCGTAATTCACTGCATCATCAGCATTAGGGTTAAAGAATGGAGGTTGAAGAATTCCCGCAGGGAAACAAATTTCGTTTGTAGTAGGATTATAGTATGCATTAACAGTCTGTGGCGTCATACCCCACTCCGTTTTATCCACTGGTTTACCAAGTTTCGAAAGATTGTCTCGAGACATCCACGCAGAGGCCTGACGAAGATTATCATAATACGATAACTGCGGGTCTATAGTCAATGTAGAGTAATCCTTCCATTTGTCCGGATAACCTATCTTCACTATAAAGGACGATAATTTCTCCTGTGCCTTTTGTTTGGTTGCATCACTCATCCAATCAAGTGAAGCCACGTGTTCGGACAAGGATTTTTGGATATTACGAACTATCTCAAGCATTTTCTGCTTATCCTTCTGTGGAAAATACTTCTCTACATACATTTCCCCGACTGCTTCTCCAAGAATGCTATTTGGAGCTTGCATTGCACGCTTCCAACGTGGCTTCTGTTCCTTAATACCAGACATCTGACGAGAGAAAAAGTCAAAAGAAGCCTCGTAAAACTCATCGCTAACACTCCCGCATGCTCCGCTAAGCACTTGAGCTTGAAGATAATGTCTCAATACAGAAGGATCTGTTTTAGTAATCAATTCGTTTAAAGCGCGAAAATAAGATGGCTGCTCGACCACTATCTTCTGCTGCTTAGGAATGCCCAAAGCCTCTAAATACACATCAAAATGTAGTGCAGGATATGTATTAAGGAGCTCCTGCATTGTCATAGGATTATATTGGGCCTCTATATCTCTCAACTGCGACATAGACCATGATGGAACAGCGATACTCATCTGAAAATCAAAAGCATCCTGCGCCTTCTTCTCCGAAAGTGGATCTGAGGCAAGAGCAAATATTTTCTTTAAAAAAGAAAGATAACCCTCACGCAGTGAAGCATTTTCTGGCTTTAAATAATAATCCCTATTTCCAAGAGAGAGTCCGCTCTGTGTTATATACAGCACCGTATTGGAGTTATCCGACATATCAGATTCAGCATACACTCCCCAGCAACCACTATCTCCGTGAAGTTCGACATCGGCCATAGCCTTTACATAACTCGGGACATCATTAATTTCCTCCAGCTCTTCCAGATATGGTAGAACCGGACTGACACCATCAGCATTCAACCTTGTAGAATCGAGGCCCATCTTGTAAAGGTCAGCTATCTTCTGCTGAACACTTCCTTCTGTCGTTTTAAGAGAGGTAAGTCCCTGAAATAACTCATTAAGTCTAATCTCATTATTCTCCCGAAGAACATCAAAAGAGCCATAACGGGAATATTCTGGTTTTAGAGGATGATTTTTCTGCCATCCACCCGTAGCGTACTGATAAAAATCGTCTTTAGGCGAAATGGTGGTATCCAAATTCGCCAAATCTATGGCAGGAATACCACGATTTGAATCACGATTCGAAGCGCAGGAACCTATTGCGGCCATAACTACAGGAATCATAATAAAACAAACTTTTTTCATAATAGTCTATATAGTAAATATTTTAAAATCAACACACTAACTTTCTATCTTTTAGTAGCGGGCTTCAAATACAAAAAAGGGACCGACTTTTAATCTGTCCCTTTGTGACGCCTATAGGATTCAAACCTATGACCTTTTGATCCGTAGTCAAATGCTCTAATTCAGCTGAGCTAAGGCGCCAATTACATCGGGGACAAAACCCCGATAAATTACTATTCTGCAGTCTTTCCTACTATCTTCTTCTCACGAATGCGCGCCTTCTTACCGGCAAGGTCGCGAAGATAGAAGATGCGAGCGCGACGAACTTTACCAACTTTGTTAAGTTCTATGCTTTCAATAAATGGTGATTCGTAAGGAAAAATCCTCTCTACGCCCACACCACTGGCAACTTTACGCACTGTAAAAGTTCTTGTAAAAGGAGATGCTCCAGATATCTGAAGAACTACACCCTTAAACTTTTGAAGACGTTCCTTATCACCTTCTTTAACTTTGTAAGTTACCGTTACAGTGTCACCGGATTTGAAAGCCGGATACTGCACTGCTTTGTTTTGAGCAAAAGCCTGCTCTACGATTTTTATAGCATCCATATCAAAATACAATCGTTAAACGCAGCATCTAAGACTTATTTCTCGAGCGGCTGCCGATTGGGATTGCAAAGATAGAAAGAATTATTCATTCTGCAAATTATTTTTTAAAATTCTTTCGACTCTTTTTCAAATAATGCCTTGTCTTCCCTACTTGGTGCTGGCTGCGCTTCTCCACTTGCCCTTAGAGACTCGAATAGTTGCTTATTCTCCTTACTAAGTTTACGAGGAATCCACACTAGTATTTTTACATACATATCACCTTTACCATAACCATTTACAGAAGGCATACCTTTACCACGCAGTCTCTCGATATATCCGCTCTGTGTTCCCGCAGACAATTTCATCTTATAATCACCATCCAGACAAGGAACATTAATCTCACAACCCAACACAGCATCTGCAACTGAAATTACTCTAGTGTAGAACAAATTGTTGCCATCCCTCTTTAACTTTGGATGCTCCAACTGCTCTATAACGACAAGAAGATCGCCATTGACGCCACCCTGTGGTGCACTATGTCCTTCTCCCCTAAGAGTTAATTGCATTCCGGACTCCACTCCGGCAGGAATCTTAACACTGACCGTATCCTTCACCCTTACAAGACCAGAACCACCACATTTTCTACAAGGATTGGTTACAATCTTACCTGTACCATTACAATGTGGACATACGCTATATGATATACTACGCCCGAAGAAAGAGTTACTTACATGCTGTACCTGTCCAGTACCATTACATGTAGGACATGTCTTGACATCACTCGGATTTACAGCTCCCCTACCATTACAATCAGGACAAGGACGCATACGCTCTATCGTGACTTCCTTTACACATCCGCTTGCGATCTCTTCCAAGGTCAAGAACACTCTCGTTCTGATATCACGTCCCCGAAGCGTCTGTTTTTCAGGCTTTGCCCCACCACCGAAACCGCCGAAACCAGAGAAACCACCTCCAAAAGCTCCTCCGAAAAGGTTATTTAGAATATCGTTTAGGTTCCCAAATCCCTGACTCCAATCCTGACCGCCATTGCCATCAACTCCGGCAAAACCCATCTGGTCGTATTTGGCTCTTTTATCCTTGTCACTTAAAACGGAATAGGCCTCGGAAGCCTCCTTGAATTTCTCTTCTGCCGTCTTCTTTTCCGCATCGGTACCATTAACCCAGCGATCCGGATGCCACTTAAGCGCAGCCTTTCTATAGGCTTGCTTTATATCGTCCTCTGAAGCGCTTTTATCTACGCCCAGAACCTCATAATAGTCTCTTTTATCTGCCATAATACTATTCTCCCACAACTACCTTAGCATACCTAAGAACCTTTCCGTTAAGTAAATAACCTGTCTGTATCACATCTACTACCTTCCCTTTCATCTCAGGTGTCGGAGCCGGGAACTTGGTTACCGCATCGTGAAAATCAGTGTCAAACTCCTTTCCTTTTGCATCTATCTCTTCCAATCCCTTACTCTTCAAATACTTCCACAAGCTATCATATATGAGCCTCGTGCCTTCCTTCGCACTTTCGTCTGAAGATTTATCCAAAATGTCCAATGCTCTTTTACAATCATCCAATGTAGGTAACAATCCCTTTATCACATCGGCAGACGCACTTGAAAGCATAGCCAATTTTTCTTCAGCACTACGCCTACGAAAAGTTTCAAACTCTGCCATCAAACGAAGATAATCATCGTGTTCCTTAGACAATTTGTCAGTAAGTTTAGTTACTTCCTCCTGAAGTTTTTCGGTTTTTTCATCAACCTTAACTTCACCAGAAACCACTTCCTCTTCGTTTTCTTTTACATTCTCAACGTCTTCTATTTTCTTTTTATCCTTACTCATAATCAATTCACGTTTAAAACTTGAGGGTGAATGTTCAAAAGTTCGGCCAATCGCTCAGGGATGACAAATTGGCAACTAATACAACATTTGCCCTCCTATAAACTCCCTCATTATGGATGTAGGTGGTATAGCTGCTATTTCACTGTCATTTAAGGCAATAACTTTAGACAGAAAGGAAAGTAGGGATTGTGCCTTTTCATAAGCCCCAGACTCTGAAGTTATACCACTAAGTAAAGATTGTGCATAATGCTTTAATACAGGAAGATCGTAAAGCATGGACGAATTAAACACGACATCTGCATTTTCTTCAAAAGGAAATATGTACCGAAGCTCGCCCTCCCTGACTGAAGGCCAACGAAGAATAGTCTCTTCCGGAGATATTCCACGCGTACGATTATCCCTGACAATACGTCTTAACAGTCTCTTATCCGTAGTGGAATTATGTTCTTTATCCTCCGATGGAAGAGCTGACAGAGCAGACACGTATATTTTGAAGAACTTATCCGTCTCTATAGATGGTGTCATGGCAGGGTCAAGTGCGTGAATTCCTTCCATAAACAAGATATCACCTTTTTCCAGACGCATTCTTTTCCCATCGAAATGCCTTGTTCCACTTACGAAATCGAATTTCGGAAGTTCTATTTCCCTTCCAGAAAGAAGATCACTGATCTGCTCTCCTAGAAAGTTGATATCCATAGCTTCAAGCGCTTCGAAATCATACTTTCCATCAGCATTTCGAGGCGTTTTATCTCTATCTACAAAGTAATTATCCAGTTCTATAACCTTAGGGACCAGTCCTAAAACCCTGCACTGCTGTGCTATTCTAAGAGAAGATGAAGTCTTTCCACTTGAAGAAGGTCCAGACATCATCACTATACGACACTTGTCCTTTTTCCAATATATCTGGTTTGCGATTTCAGCATATTTTCTCTCCTGCCTGGCTTCGCAAAGATTAATAAGTGGTATAACCCTTCCTTCTTCCATTACCATACGCAATTTATCAAGCGTATTCACACCGATAGCGGAGCACCAATCGGCATACTCCCGCATCGCTACTTCGATTTTCGTCATTTCCTTGTATTTGTGACTTTCTACTAAAAAATATAATTCAGTGCTATCGTAAGCCCCATAGGATACTCCTCATGACCTATCACCTGAGCGGCTTCAACACTGATTATAAAATTCCTATTCATGGCCAATTTTAACCCTGCCCCGGCGGAAACAGCATACCTATCGCCTACTCCGAATACATCCTCGTGGTATGCCCTGGAAATATAACCTGCATCTACAAAAGGATTGGCCGCAAGATACCACGACTGACCGAACAGAGAAAACTCCAAAAGCCGTGCCCTGAATTCAAAATTTCCCCAAAGATAACCCTCGCCCACAAGCCTGTTTTGAATTAAACCACGCACCGTATTAATGCCGCCCAAGCCTTCCGAACCTGTCTGTCGCAGATACAAAGTATTTATGACAGGCAACATATAAAATGGCATTTCCCCCGCTATAACATCTTGATAGCCCAAGTGATACGCAAAGACAAACCGTTCATCATTAAATATTGAAAGATATTGCCTAAAGTGTGCAATAAGCTTAAGATAACCACTCTGCACTCCGAACAATTTAGGGGAGCCATCAAGATAAGCCTCCGCCCATATACCATTTGATGGAGCGGCCTCTTCATCTCGCGAGTCGTAAACTAAACCAGACTTTAATTCAAGATGAGCTCCGCCCTTAGCCTGAGCTGATGAAATCTTAGACGAAGTCACATACTGATGATATAATGATGTTTCAGGCAAATATTTATCAGAAGAGAAATCTTTATTAGCAAAATTCCAAAACGATGTTCCAGCAACCCAATTCAAGTTTTCGGAAATGCGGCCTTGAAAATCCAAGAGCACTCTAAGCATCCCCCTTTGGTAATTATACATAGCAGTATGGGAAGATGCATTAAGATCGTTCTTTTTCTCATACGGCACTGCTCCATTAAATCCATAAAAATAGTATAAAGGATCATACTGATAACTAACTGCACCAGTCACCCTCACTCCTGGAATAAGATGTTTACTGTCATACTGTGCGTGAAGCAGTGTCTGCCCTTTAGTGTAGCGTGACGCTTCGACATAGAACCGATGTTCATATTCGGGGAACAAAGACCCATCTCCATAATAAAACACATCGGCACACACTCCATATTGAAAACCAAGATCAGAATTATATGACACACATGGAAGCGGTCCGATATTCCAGCCACTAACTTTTTCTTGAGCTCCAGCACCCAAATAGAATGATAAAACTACAACTAAAATACAAACAAGTCTTTTCATAGTCGCAAATTTAAGATAAAATTATTACATTAGCGAGATATGCCGTCATTCCTTCAAGTTGAGAATATTTCGAAGTCCTATGGACCGAAAATTCTATTCGAAAATATAGCTTTCAATATTAACGAAGGCGATAAAATAGCACTCATAGCCCCTAACGGGACCGGGAAAACATCTCTTATGAAAATCCTTGCTGGTAAAGACAGTTCCGACTCCGGTGGCAAAATAAGGTTTCTAAAAGATGTCAAAATCGCTTTCCTCTCACAGGAATTCGAATATTGCGCAGATAACACCATCGCAGAGCAGATCATGGATGGGCAAGACGCTGACTTTCAACTGAGAGCTAGGAAAATACTGGATGAATTCGCACTAAAGCCAGGGCAAAGATTGGCCGAACTATCTGGTGGAGAAATCAAGCGTGTAGCTCTGACCCAGATGCTGGCCCAGGACGCTGACTTTTTAATAATGGATGAACCCACGAACCATCTTGATCTGGATGCCATAGAGTACCTTGAGTCATACCTTAAACGATCTCGCTGTACCCTTTTTATGGTGACTCACGATAGATACTTTCTTGATAGAGTGTGCAATACCATAATGGAGCTAGACCACGGAGCTATTTACATATACAAAGGTGACTACGAGAACTACCTGGAAAAAAGGGATGAACGCATCTCGAACTATAACGCGCAAACAGATAAAATACGCAATGTACTGCGACGTGAACTTGAATGGATGCACGCCAGCCCCTGTGCTAGAGGCGGAAAGGCCAAATATCGCAAACAAGCCTTTTGGGACCTTAAAGAACGAGCTGAACAGGTTTATACTCAAAGCCAAGTTTCATTTAAGGAAATGGGCAGTGGAAGCCGTCTTGGAAATAAAATAATAAACTGCAAACATCTGTCTTTCTACTATGGCGACAAATGCTACCTGAAAGACTTTACCTATAACTTTCAGCGCTACGAAAGAGTAGGCATCGTCGGGGCCAATGGTGTAGGTAAAAGCACCTTTTTAGGACTTCTCCTTGGCCAAGACACTGAAGGCGGTCGAACTTCTGGAGTCATTGAACGTGGAGAATCGCTTAAGATTGGATACTATAGACAAAACATTTTGCCATTCGAGGAGGACGCCACCGTCTTGGAAACCGTACCTGACACCCACCTTCTTAGCCAATTCCTTTTTCCACACGATATGCTTTCAAACAAAGTGAGCAAACTCTCGGGAGGGGAAAAACGTAGGCTATACCTACTTACCATACTAATGAAGAACCCTAATCTGCTTATACTGGACGAGCCGACTAACGACCTCGATATAGTTACCCTAAACATCTTGGAAGAATACCTGCTGGACTTCAATGGGTCTTTGATCGTCGTCTCTCACGACAGGCACTTTCTGGATAGAATAGTCGATCACCTTTTCGTGTTCTGTGGCGATGGAATAGTGAAAGACTTTATAGGGAATTACACGGAATATCGTTCTTTTATTAAGGATTACCAGAGCGAGCAAAAGGCCAAATCCAAGACCGTCTCCACTCCGGCCTTAAGTAAGGACATAAAAGCGCAGCGGCCCCGTAAATTATCCTATAAAGAAAAAAGAGAGATGGAGGAATTGGAAAAAGAATTGGCCGAGATAGAGGAGAAAATAAAAACTCTGGAAGGAAAGTTAAATGGGGGCACTACCGACTTTGCCGAACTCCAGGGAGCAAGCCAAGAATATCAGGAACTAAAAAAAGTTCAAGACATCAAGGAAACCAGATGGCTTGAACTATCAGAATTGGCATAATGAATGAAACTCTACTGAGGCCCGAATAGTAAAGACATATCCTGTTCTAAAGCCGCACCGGATAGTCGGGATGGGACAAAACTCCATTTGCCTATGCCACTGAGCTCACTTTCAGACACTTCTTTATGAGAGCCTATAAACTTATAAACCATATCTCTGATTTCTGGATAACGAGCTACTAGCCTTTGAGCCAGCTGTTCTCTGTCAAGCCCGGCGCCCTTTAGAAGAAGGTCTCCTCCCCCGGCTGCGCGATAAGAAGTCATAGCTACCTTATATGTAGTGTCCATACTAAAAACCCTACCATCGGAAAGTGTACTTATAACTACCCGCCTCCCATAAGGCTTAGTCACATCTACAGTATAGTTTACCCCTGCAGCACTATCAAAATTAAAGCTAGGATAATCAAAAGACCAGCGCGAAGTGTCATAGCGCTCACTTGAGCGGGACGACATTCTGAATATATGTCCATCCACTGAAGGATTCTTTACCCATCTATCATAAGAAAACTCCAGATAGTTCTTTATCTCCTTCCCCGTCAAAGAAAGCACGCATAGGCTATTCTCGTATGGATATAGCGTGAACATATCATTAAAGACTAACTGACCTTTAGATAATTTACCATTAAAAGTAAGCGGAGCACTAAAGGATATGTCAGCACCGCTTTCACTTAACTGTACTTTATGGATAAGATCCATATAAAAGCATGGTCCGGCAAAAGCATATCGCGTGTAAAGATCCTCCCCCAGCGAACCCACCGGTTTCAAAGTAAAATCCTTAACTTTTTCATAGTCTGAGGCGAAAAATGCTTCCATCTTCTGATCCACCCTGCGCGGATCTATCTTTATCAACTCCGAGTCAATGCTTTTTGACACCAGCTTTCCCTTTTCGTATTTTAAATTTAAAGTAACATGGCCTAAATTCTTAGCACGGCTTCCAGTATTGACCAGACACATACTACCCGAATTCTCCACCCTGGGAAGATGGTCGTGTGAGCATAATAGTACATCCACGCCCTTTAGGCTCTTGAAAAGATCCAAACCCTGAGCCTCCAATATAGAGCCATCTCCTTTACCTGTACCGCTGTGAACACTTACCACCACCACATCCGGCGAAGTCTGCGCTTTTATAGCATCGACTCTTTCTTGAACGAATGGAATAAGTGAAACAAAATCCATCTCCGGCCATAGGCTCTTATCCAGCCAAGCTTGTATATTGGG
>ERZ808262.83-NODE-83-length-78468-cov-9.081326_pt1 | contig 78468 bp, 60 predicted proteins | sample MGYA00520895_ERZ808262 | MGnify/ENA primary metagenome ERZ808262 (study PRJEB31516, sample SAMN03275588) | gut metagenome | biome: mammalia-associated habitat; material: feces | host: Papio cynocephalus | place: Kenya | collected 2012-08-02 ...
GTCGTTGTCGGTGCCTCCGTTGGCAAGGCCGGCTTCGTAGAACGCCTTCACGGCGTCATCGTCGGCCGCCTGGAACGCCACATGAATAGGGGAGACGGCATCGCCATCGGCGGCGGTGCTCACCCACACGGCGGAACCATCCTTGGCCACGAAAGCCTGGACACCCGGGAACGCCGGACCCTTGCCATAGCCCAGCGGAGCCAAAGCGGCCTCGTAGAACGCCTCTTCCTTCTCGAAATCCTTCACCTTGACGGTCACGTGATTGATCATGGCATTGTTCTTTCGCCCATGGCCCATACAGGCCTCGCTTCAAATCATAGGACGCAAAACCATATGACGGAAGAGCGCACGATAAAGTGCCTTGGTTACCGCGAGGAAACTCTTGGACGATGCCGTTGTCCGCGTGACCGACCATTGCAACTGATAGATTCCAAAAAACGAATATGATGAACGATGTAAGATGATAGTAGTTGATTGTCTTACAATATTAAGTATTGGATGAATGGAGGAGCTATGACGATGTCATCAGTGACGGTTCGGGTGGATTCTGATACCAAGCAGAGGGCTTCCGATATCGCGGAGGACTTCGGTTTCGACCTTTCCAGCGTGACCCGCGCCTTCTACCGGCAGATTGTTCGCGAGAAGCGCATCCCACTGAATCTTTCGTACCAGGGCACGATTCCGACTGAGACGCTTTCCGCTCTGCAGGAGGCCCATGAGCGTTCCGCGAAGAGCAATCCGCGGTTCCATACGGCCGATGAGATGTTCGATTCCTTGGGAATCTGATTATGCTCAATGCGGAATACACGAAGGCGTTTCAGCGTGACATCAAACGTTTGAAGCGCAAACATGTTGATTTCACGGAATTAAAGAACGTCATCCGATTGGTGCTCGAAGACACGGATGAGGCGAAGGAAACGCTCCGCCGACGTCATCGCGCGCATCGTTTGCAAGGTGGCGAATGGGAGCGCGTGATTGAATGTCACGTCGGCAATGCCGGTGACTGGCTCGCTGTTTGGATTCGGGAAGATGGTACGGCTTGGTTTCTTCGCACGGGCAGTCATGAGGAGATATTTGGCGGTTGATGCAGATTTGAACCGCAGTTCTGAAGGTGAGTGAAATATCTAGGCAAATCCTTCATAATGCTTTGACTTTGATGAGGAATCCTCCGCGTAGAATTCCCTCTGAAGTTGTGCCTTAGGATTCGTCTGACTGGTGTCGGGGATTTTGGAAGAAATGTCGTTTCTGTGGATCAGTTGATACGGAAAGACGTTTGCTGGCACGGATATTTTTCATTCCCGCAAGGTGAATTGGAAGGGGCCATCGGCGATGGAGCCGATGCGCATGCGCGCGCCGAAACGCCCCTCGTATACGGGAACGTTTCCCGAACGCAACGCCTCGTTGAATCGGATCCACGTCAGATTCGCATGCTCGTCGTCGGCATCGTGCGAAACCAACCGCGGTCGTCCCACAGACTGGCGTCGCAACGACGTGAGCGGCTGCGGAACCGACAGGATCTCGCCGCGCATCTCCTGCACGGACAACGTCAAACGCCCCTGCGGCCCGTCGAAGCAGCGCAAGGTCAGCACGTGATGCGCCATCCTGGAGATCGCGGACCCGTCATCGTCCGGCTCCGCCTCGACGGTGAGCAGCAATCCCGGGCCGATCTGCCGCAAATCGAACGTCGGGTCCACCGTACCCAACTCGTTCAACACGGTGACGCTCGCCTCGGCGACGCGTTGCGCGCAAACCCTCATCATCCACCCACTTTCCAATCAACATAAGTCAAGACCACAGATCATCACGCTCACAGACGTCGAATTATTCGCCCGATGCGACGAATTCGCGGATGGCCGCGACTGCCCGCGCGCGCTGCCTCGCCGCGCTGATGGTCGCCTCGCCGTCGCCCCGCTGCCGGCCATAGCTGCCGAACCGCGCATGATTGCCGCCGCGAATCACCCGCTCGGTATACGCCCTCGGCATGAGCCTGCGCGCTTCGCGGACCTTCGCGCGGTTGAGCACGCCATCGTCGCTCCCATAAAGGGAAAGCACACGCAGATCCGTGCCGCTCAGGTCCGCGGTCGAATAGGAGGCCAACAGAACCAGTCCGTCCCACGCGTCCGCATGCTTGCCGGCGTAGCTCGCCGCCATCGCTCCGCCAAGGGAGTGGCCCGCAAGATACCAATGCCTGTACGACCCATACGCGTTCGCGGAACGTACGTCTTCGGCGCGGTCGATGCCGAAGAACGCGAGATTGGCGGGCATCCTCACCAGAAAACAGTCGACCCCCGCGGCCGCGGCCTCATGCATGAGCGGCGCGTAGGCGCTCGCCTCCACCTTCGCTCCCGGGTAGAACACCAACGCATCCTCGGTGCCGGGACCATCGAACTCCCACCCATGTTCGAAGTCGGAGACCCTGACCGCATCATCCGAACGCAACGCGGAACCGACGCCGACCGCATGATAGTAGTCGTTGACATACCAGACGCACCCGGCAGCCACGACCAGCAGCACCGCCACGAACGCGGACAACACACGGAACAATCCATGACGCTTCTGACGCTTTTCCAACGATCCTCCAAAACACAACGACCATATACAACCGACGCGGAACGCCTGCGACCGACATCGGCACGGAACACAAGCATCCGGCGCGGATTGCGGAACGGGCAGCGCGGGGCGATCCAACACAACTGCAGGTGTCCCGTTGCAGGCCTGCAACCGAATCCACGGCAACACCCCGCGAGCGCGGATGCCGTGAACGTGGATGCCGCGAACGCCAGCCGTACCGCATTGTATTCGGCGCGCCTTACTATGCGAAGCGAACGCAAACAACCATCATCACGCCGACCGGCGGCACAAGCCCGATCCGGCCGCATGAAGCCGATCGGCCAAACGAAAGAACATGATGAGCGAAACAAGCAACACCATCCGCAAGGCGAACGTGACGCCCGCGGTGACCCCATGGGGCAAGAACCGCGTGAAGGAGACCGAAACCGGCAAACACGTGCTGATCATGCCGGGCATCGGATACACCGTCGACCGGCCGCTGCTGTACTGGGCCGCGCAGGCGCTCGCGGCCGACGGCTGGTTCGTCGACCGGCTCGACCTCAAACTGACCGAAAGCGTGGAATTTCCCGAAATGATCGCGTGCATGGAACGCGTGATCGACGAATGGTCGACTGCCGCGCGCGAACACGCCGCGGAATCCGGTGAGGAGCCACGACTGCTGGTCGTCACCAAATCGCTGTCGACACTGTCGTTCCCGCACGCGGCGAAACTCGGACTGCGCGTCGTGCTGCTCACGCCGGTCCTCAACCCGCCGCCGTTCGACAAACACAAGTCCATCATCCCCGCGCCGCTGCCGGCGCCGAACAAATATCCGATGCCGCTGATCTGCGCGGGCGACGCCGACCCGTACTTCGACGCCCGCAAGGCATGCCTGCTCACCAGCCATGTGCGCACGTTCGCCGGAGCCAACCATTCCATCGAAACGCCCGACGACTGGAACACGTCGCTCGACTACCTCAAACAGGTCACCCAGGCGATCGTCGACTACGCCGGCTGAACCATCCCGCATACAGGCTGAGACATCCCGCGCACAGGTCCGTCCAAGTCGCCGAGCCATCCAAGGACGGCCATGGCCTGTACGGCCCCATACGGCTGAACCCTCTTGCACGCCGGCAACGCGCGCACCCCATCGACGCCATTCCCTATCATCAGGGACGTGACGATACAGACGACAACGCACGCAACACAGGACGCGACGGCCCGAAAACGCATCCTCGCGCTCGCCGTTCCCACCTTCGGGCAACTGGTCGCCGAACCGGCCTTCGTGCTCATCGACACCGCCATCATCGGGCACGTCGGCGATGCCGCGCTCGCCGGACTGTCGATCGGCTCCACCATCGTGCTGACCGTGGTGGGGCTATGCGTCTTCCTCGCATACGGCACCACATCGAACGTGGCGCGGCTGCTGGGCGCCGGCCGGCGCAGGGAAGGTTTGGAGGCGGGCGTCGCCGGATTATGGCTCGCGCTCGCGATCGGCGTGGCGATAGCCTTGGCGCTTCTGATGTTCGCGCGGCCGCTCTGCATGATGATGGGCGCGCGCGGCGCCGTGCTCGACAACGCCGCCGTCTATGTGCGGTCCGTGGCATGCGGCATTCCGGGCATGCTGCTCGTCTACGCGGCCAACGGCATCTTCCGCGGATTGAAGAAGATCGGCATCACCCTGTTCGCCGCCATCACCGGCGCGGTGCTGAACACCGTGTTCGACCTGATACTGGTCGTCGGCTGCGGCATGGGCGTGCTCGGCTCCGGCCTGGGAACATTGGCGGCGCAGTGGATCATGGCCTTGATGCTGGTCGTGCCGGCCCTCGTCTGGGCGCGCCGCGAAGACGCCCGCGTCATGCCGAATCCCGCGGCCATACTGTCGAGCGCGGGCGACGGACTGGTGCTGTTCGTCCGCACGCTCGCATTGCGCGCATGCCTGGTGGCCACCGTCGTCCTCGCCGCGCATATGGGAACGCGCGTGCTCGCCGCATACCAGGCGGTCAATTCCACTTGGAACTTCGTGCTGAACATGCTCGACTCCATCGCCATCGCGGGGCAGACCCTGGTCGCCACCGAAATCGGCGCGGGAAGAAAACGCGGGGCCATGGCCATGACGCGCGCGGCAAGCCATGCGGGACTCCTCGGCGGCGTGATCGTGGGTTGCGGACTGGTCGTGTGCGGTCTGGCCGCACCGGCGCTGTTCACCACGAACGAAACGATACGGGGCCTGATCACGGTCGGCATGGTCGTCGTCGGCATGACCCTGCCGCTCGCCGGATGGATGTGGGCGTTGGACGGCATCCTCATCGGCGCCGGCGACTACCGGTACCTCGCCGCCACCTGCACGGCCACCGCCGCGGTATATCTGGCATGCCTGGCCGGCCTCGGGCACCTGTGCGACGTATGGGACGCCGATGGCCATATGCGCATGGCGGCGCTCTGGCTGGCGGTGAACCTGCTGTTCGTCGGACTGCGCGCGCTGTTCAACGGATTGCGCGCACGCTCCGGCGCATGGATCCGCGCATGACGGCATGACGATATGGCCCATGCCCCCAAGGTTCCCATGGCCAGACGATGCGCTATGAAAGACATATGCGCATCGTATTGCAGAAAGTAAGCGAAGGAACCGTCGACGTCGCCGACGGGACCACCGGAGAGGCCGACCCCACATTCGACCCACAGCACATCGGCAACGGCTACGTGCTGCTCGTCGGCGTGGAGGACGCCGACGGCACGAAACAGGTCGACTGGCTCGCCCGCAAGATCGCCAACCTGCGCGTCTTCGAGGACGCGGACGGCAAAATGAACCGTTCCATCCACGACGTCGGCGGCAGCGTGCTCTCCATATCGCAATTCACCCTGTACGCGGACGTGCGCAAAGGCAACCGTCCAAGCTTCGTGAAAGCCGGCGAACCCGTCCACGCCGAACAGGTCTGGCACGAATTCAACGACGCGCTGCGCGCGCAAGGCCTCGAAGTCAAGGAAGGACGATTCGGCGCGCACATGCGCGTGAATCTCGTCAACGACGGCCCCGTCACCATCATCTACGACACCGACGAACTCGGCATATGACCGACGACGCCGGCCAACGGAACACCGCCCGGGCAAACCGCCCGGCAGACCACGCGCCGGCGCTCGTCCGGCCGGACGCGGAATAGACGCGGCGGCACCGCACCGGACGCCATGCAGAACGGTACGTCTCCCGGCGAAAGGTTATCCGGCGCTTGACCTAGGGTGAAAGACATGGGAATCGAAAACAATCGCAAACTGATCGTCAACTGCCTGCCGTTGACGCCATCGGAACAGGCGCGGTTCACGCGCGCGGCCAAAGGCGTGCCGCAGGAATTCGTAGGCGACCCATCGCAACGCGGCGACATGCAATGGCACGCCAACATCCCCGAGGAACTCAAGGAACGCGCCACCGCGGTCATCGGCAACATCGCGCCCGAGGAATGCGCGCAATGCCCCAACCTCGAATGGCTGCAGACCTGGAGCGCCGGCGTCGACCGCTACCAGAAACCCGGCGTCCTCCAACCCGGATCCATGCTCACCAACGCCTCCGGCGCATACGGCCAAAGCGTCTCCGAACACATGTTCGCCAGCATGTGGGCCATCATGAAGAACCTGCACATCTACGCCGCGGGCGACGCCGACGCCCGATGGCAGGACGCCGGACGGGCCATCAGCCCCGAAGGCCTCACCGCCCTCATGATCGGCACCGGCGACGTCGGCTCCCATTTCGCGCGCCTATGCAAGACCATCGGCATGGAAACCATCGGCATCCGCCGCAACCCCAGCGTCGAAGCCAAAGGCGTCGACCACATCGTCGGATTCGAATCCCTCGACGACGTGCTGCAATACGCCGACGTGGTCGCCATGAGCGTGCCGTCCACGCCGGCCACCCACCACCTGCTCAACGCCGAACGCATCGCCAAACTCAAAACCGACGCCATCGTCATCAACGCCGGCCGCGGCGACGCCGTCGACCCCGACGCGCTCGCGGACGCATTGCGCGAAGGCCGTATCCGCGGCGCCGCGCTCGACGTCACCGAACCGGAGCCGTTGCCGGCCGACTCGCCCCTGTGGAAGGAGCCGCGCTGCCTGATCACCCCGCATGTGGCGGGCGGCAACCATCTGGCGATTACGGAACAACGCATCATCGCCATCGCATTGGGCAACGTGCGCTGCTACGCCAACGGGCAGTCGCTCGACAACCGCGTGCCGCTCAAGGGCTGAGCGCCCCATGCATGCGAGTCCCGCACGCGGGATCCGAGAAAAGGCACGGGTATACTGTGAAGGGTGATTGTGGAAGGCATGCCGAAGCGTTCCATGGACGTATCGGCATGCCTTTTTCAGTTGGCAACTGAACGCGCCGATGCCAACGTACTCTAAGATAAACCGACGTGGAACACCTGACCGAAGAACTGCTTGAACGTCTGCTGGCAAGCTCGGACATCGCCGAGTATCTCGACAGCCAGGCGGTGCATGAATACCATCTGACGGATTACCTGTTCGCGCTGATGAAGTCGCATGGGCTGACCCGCGCCGATGTGGTGCGCGGTTCCGGCGTCAACGCGACGGTCGTATACGATGTGTTCGCCGGCAAAAGCAGGCCGGGACGCGACCACGCCATCATGATCGCCTTCGGCCTGGAATGCGATTTGAAGGAGACCCAGCGGCTGCTGCGTCTCGCGGGGGCCGCGGAACTATGGTGCAAGCAACGCCGCGACGCCATCATCATCTGGTGCATCAACAAGGCCTTCGACCGTCTGGCCACCGACAACGAACTGTGTCGCATGGGGGAGAGGCCGCTGCTGCAGCCCAAGTAGCCTCATGATGCGAATCTCGCGCGGGATCCACGCGACTCCCTGAGGCTCTCAGGCCATGTTTCGGATCTGGAACCATGCCGCGAACGATGCCGTCCCCGCGCCATAATCGTCGGCAAGCTGATATGCGGCGGCCCGCGGACCGGCGGAACACGACGAATGGGTGGGCGGCATGATGATGCGACGGACGCCATGGAACGCCGAAATATGGTTTACTGGCATTGTCGGCGCCGTATGCCGCGGCGCGCACGGTCGATCGGAAAGCCGGTAATCCACATGGAAGACAAACAGGTCATGCACGCCATGAGCCTCGATGACGCGTACCACGTCGAACGCGTGCTCGCGCGCGGGGCCGGCGGCGTCACCGAAATCGTCAGCATCGGCGGGACCGGACCGTTCGTGCGCAAAAAGATCCCCCTGCAATTGGCGCGGCGCAACGTCTGGTCGACGCTTGGCGAATGTTCCGGCAGCCGTCTGCCGCATGTCGAGGCCACCTACGAGCTTCCCGACTGTTTCGTGGTGGTGGTCGACTACGTCGAAGGCGACCCTCTGGAGGACGTGGTGTCCCGGCGCGGCAGGTTCGCCCTGCACGACGCCATCGCGTTGATGGGGCAGATCGGCGAGGCGGTCGGCGAACTGCACGCGCATGGCATCGTCCACCGCGACCTTTCCCCGAAGAACATCATCATCGCGGCGGACGGCGCGCACATCATCGATCTGGGCATCGCGCGCATGCGGGCGGAGCATACGGGCGGCCACGACACGACGATCCTTGGCACATGGGGATTCGCACCCGCCGAACAATACGGTTTCGCGCAGACCGACGACCGCTCCGACATCTACTCCATGGGGCGTCTGCTCGGCTACGCGCTGACGGGATGCTATCCGACCGATTCCGAATACGAACGTCTGCTCGACGACGACACCGTGGTCGACGCGCACACCCGTTCGGTGATCGCGCGCGCATGCGCATTGGAACCCAGCGCCCGCCAACAGACGGTCGGGCAATTCGTCGACGAGCTTTCGGGAAAGACGCCGATTCCCGAATCCGAAGACGGGACGGATTCGCGGATGGCACGGGACGCGGCCGCCGATACACGGCAAACCACGGGCGGGAGCACCGCCGAAGACGGGTTCGTCAAACGGCTTCGGTCGAAAATGCGGGCGATGCCTTCCACGACGCGCGTCGCATGCATCTGCGCGATGCTGGTCTGCGCCGCGCTCGTCATCGCGCTGCTCGCCGGCGCATCCATGGGTGTATACCGCCATTTCGCGGCCAACGGGGCAAGCAACGCCGCCGAAACCGCGCGGAACGACGACGCTTCCGGCACGTCGCAAAACAAGGAAGGCACATCGGAACCATCGCAATCGCGGAATGATGTCGCGCAATCGGAGAAAAGCCGGAGCGCGGCGACCGGCAATCCGCTGGCCATCGGCGAATCCGGATGGCATGCGAACGGCGGATACGTGCATTACGCGTACGAGCTGCGCAACACCAGCGCCAGCACGGTGGTCGCATTCCCGCAGGTGACCGCCGTCGGCAAGGACGGCAACGGCAACATCCTCTTCTCCGAAGACTACGTGGGCATGCGCATCCTTCCCGAACAAACCGTGTGGGTGACCGGACAGGCGGGCAACGGCGGGGAAAACCCCGCCAGCGTGACGTTCCGGACGGCCGATCCGTCCGCCGACAACATGACCGAGAACAAGAACGAGAAGGCATGGCGGTTCACCACGAGCGCGTTGCACGCCAACCAAGGCGACGGCACCACCAACTTCTCCGGCGAGATCGGCGTCGGTTCGCGCGGGGACGGGTCGGATGGGTCCCAAGTGCGCGTCTCCTTGGTGCTGCGCGGCAAGGACGGTTCCATCGTGTATGGGGATTTGACGTACGTGCCGCTTCCCTCCGATGGACGACGCCAATCGTTCACCATCATGGAGCCGACCGCGGATCTGCCCGCGTACAGCACCTTCGAAGTGCACGCGCAGCTCGAATGAAACGGCATCGCACAGGCTGGGCAAACGAAAAACCGCGCCGCCACGCAAGGCGGACACGCGCGACCGGCATGCGTGGCGGCCGAATGGGCAAATGGTTTCCTGCCATAGGTGCCACAGGGCTTTTTCAGCCGATTTGCGCGCCGAAGGGCCACAGGGCGAGCTTCGCCATCTTGAACGACTGGATGCCGAACGGAATGCCGATAATGGTGGCGCAGTTGATTAGGCCAGCCGCCACATAGCCGAGGGCAAGCCAGACGCCCGCCACGAAGAACCAGATGATATTGACCAGCAGCGAGCCGATGCCGCCGCCGTACCGCACCGTCTTGCCGAACGGCGTCAATGTCAGTCCGGCCATCTTGAACGCCTGGATGCCGAACGGGATGCCGATGATCGTGACGCATAGGACCAGACCGATGAACGCCCACGCGGCGGCGATCGCCAGGCCGCCGAAAACCAGCCACAGAATATTGCCGATGAGTCTCATAGTGCAATCCTAACGGATACGGAGGCGCGGAAAATCAGTGATACCCTGAAATGAACCCTGATTTACCGTCCACGCTTCCTATGATGTTATGCGTGGAAAAAGCAGACAAGGTATTGACATTGGGCAAATGGCAACGGGCGACGGAATGGCCGTTGACGGTATTGGCGCTGGTGTTCCTCTTCGCGTATTCGTGGGAGATCCTCGCGCAAAGCCACATCGCGTTGTGCGAGGCGACGATCAACGTCATCTGGGTGGTGTTCGTCATCGACTACGTCGTGTCGATCAGCGTGGCCGACGACAAGAAGACGTGGTTCAAGAACAATCTGCTGCTGCTCGCCTCGATCATACTGCCGATATTCCGCCCGCTGCGCCTCATCAGGCTGGTGGCGGTGCTGAACGTGCTCAACCGCACCAGCGGCATGGCCGTGCGCGGCCGCATCACCATGTACGTATGTTCCAGCGTGACGTTGCTGATCTACGTCGGATCGCTGGCCGTGCTCGACGTGGAACGGTACGCGCCGGGCGCGAACATCACCGATTTCGGCAAGGCGCTGTGGTGGTCGTTCGTCACCGCCACCACCGTCGGATACGGCGATCTGGCGCCGGTCACCTGGGAAGGCAAGTGCATCGCGGTGGGATTGATGCTCGCCGGCATCGCGCTGATCGGCGTCATCACGGCGACGCTCGCCTCGTGGATCGTCGACCGGGTGAGCGACGAGGCCGGCAAACGCGCCGACAAGTCCAACGACGAGACGGAACGGCTGAAGGCCAGCGTCGACGAGCTGACCGCCACCGTCGACCAACTGCGCGATGAGATCGCGCGCCTCGACAGGCCGCAGCGGTGAACCGGCCCGTCCGCGGCCAATCCATGGGCGCGGACGGCTGCGGTGATCGGACGCCGCGGTCCGGCATGGTGGGGCACTTGCCGGGATGCGCGTTCGGATTGCACGATGCCGCCTGCGCATATGAAAGACGCCGGATGTTGTTCGCATCCGGCGTCTTTCATATGCGCAGGCGTGGCACGAGCCACTCATGACGATGGGATTGGTGGTTATTCGCAGGCCACGCCGTCATGGTCGCGGTCGAGCGCGGAACGGTATCCCGGCTGGCCCTGGTACAGCGGAGCCGCGCCGGCGGCCCTCACCGCGGTGCAGTTCTGGTAGTAGACGCTGGAACCGCTCTGCTGTTGGGGGGTGGTGGTCTGCTGTTGGGTTTGCTGCTGGGCCTGTTCCTGCGTTTGCTGTTGGGTTTCCTGCTGGGATTGCTGGGATGATTCCTGCTGCGCGCTCTGGTCATCGGCCGTGGACCCGTCGGCGGAGGCCGAAGCGGACGCGTTGGTACCGGTGTAGTTCGGAATGGTCTGCGTCGGGCATGCCGACAGCACATTGCTCATCGCGTTCTTCTCGGATTGCGTGACCCACAGCGAGTACTTGTGCTTCACGCCGATCTGACGCGCCACGTACTCGCAGCGGAAGCTTTTGTTCGATGGCAGCCATGTGGCGGCGTCGCCGTCGGACTTCTGCTGGTTGGCAGGGCCGTCCACGGCGAGCAGATTGTACGGATCGTTCGCCAGCTCGGTGCGCGTCGTCTTGCTGAGCTTCTGCGCGCCCGTCTGCCAGGCGTTGCTCAACGCCACGACATGGTCGATCTGCACCGCGGTGGACGTCTTGTTGCCGCGCTTGAAATTGATGGTCTTGCCGGTGTAGGGGTCGTTCAGCGTTCCGGATTTCACCACGCAGTCGTGGGTGAGGACCTTGTGTTTCACATCGGTCAGATCACGGTTGAGGATGTCGTTGCGGGTGTCGCAGCCGTTGTGGTCCACATCCTTCCACGCCACGCCGAACTGGGTGCGCTTGTAGCCGGTCTTGGGCGCGCGGCCCTTCACCGCGAGCGTCTCGAGCACCTGCGACGCCGACTCGCCGGCGCCGGTGTTGTCCGTCGCGTCGGCCGCCGAAGCGGTGGACGACAGCATGCCCGCCATAAGGCCGAACGACAGCAGGACCGCTCCGACAGCGGCGGCCGGACGGAACTTGGCAGAACTGTGATGCATGGGAACTCCTTCTCCTCATGGTCTCTTCGCATAACCTCGGTACCACGATACCCCAGCGAAGGAATCGTCGTTTCCGGTCATGGCGTATTCCGCGATGGCGCATAAGTGGAAGCCCGGTTGCGCGGCCGTGCACGCGGCATACAATGTGACAACGTACGAATCGAACAAGGGGAATGATCCATGACAGACAACACCAAGGCCATCAAGCCCGAACTGCTCGCCCAATACGCGAAGGACTTCAACGCGGACCGCGCCAACCTCGTGGCCGCCAACGCGGCGGTGTCCGCGGGCGTGCTCGAGGCGGCCACCGACTACAAGGGGCAGCGCGCCCTGCCCCGCGACTTCTCCATCGAACTCAAGCAGGGCTCCATCACCAACCAGCGCCATTCCGGCCGCTGCTGGATGTTCGCGTCCCTCAACACACTGCGCTACGAGCTCATGCACAAGTGGGGCCTCGACGACTTCGAATTCTCCGAAACCTACCTGTTCTTCTGGGACACGATGGAAAAGTCCAACACGTACCTGGAGAACGTGCTCTCCACGCTCGACGAGCCGACCGACGGCAGGCTCTTCCAGGAGATCAACTACGGTCCGGCCGACGACGGCGGCTGGTGGCAGATGTTCGCCGACCTGGTGAACAAGTACGGCCTCGTGCCCAAGAGCGCGTACCCCGAATCCGCGAACTCCAAGAACTCCGACGCCTTCAAGCAGTACCTCAACACCAAGCTGCGCGAATTCGCCGCCGAACTGCGCGACCGCCACGCGAACGGCGCATCCGTGGACGACCTGCGCGCGCTCAAGGACCAGGACATGTCCACCGTGTACCGCATCTGCGCCATCTCACTCGGCGAACCCCCGGCGAAATTCGACTTCCTGGCACGCGTGAGCAACGACGACAAGAAGAACGACGAAACCAAGGACGGCAAGAAAGCCGAGAACGACAAGCCGAAAACCGGCAAGGACGAGCGCAAGCAGATCCGCGAATACGGCATCACGCCCGTGGAATTCTACAAGAAATACGTGCCGGTCGACGTCAACGATCTGGCCACACTGTGCAACGTGCCGATGAAGGACCGCCCGTTCAACAAGCGCTACCGCATCCGCTACACCGCGAACGTCGCCGAAGCCGGAGACATGGAATTCATCAACGTGCCGCTCGACGTGTTCAAGAAGGCCGCCGTCGACCAGATCAGCGCCGGACACCCCATCTGGTTCGCCTGCGACTGCACCCAGTTCTCCCTGCGCACCGCCGGCTACTTCGACTGCGACAGCGTCCGCGTCGACCAGCTCTTCGGCACCGACTTCACCTTCGACAAGGCCCAAGGCCTCGAATACGGCGACAGCCCAAGCAACCACGCCATGACGCTCACCGGCGTGAACCTCGACGAAAACGGCAAACCCAACCGTTGGAAGGTCGAAAACAGCTGGGGCAAGGACAACGGCGCGGACGGCTACTACGTCGCGTCCGACGCATGGTTCGACCGTTTCGTGACCGAAATCATCATCCGCAAGGAATACCTAGACGACGCCACACGCGCGCTGCTCGCCACCGAACCCGTGGAACTCGACCCCTGGCAGCCCCTCACCAAGCGCAGCCGCTGAAACCGCCGCTTCCGACACATCAACGAAGGCCACGACCGACTCCGGCCGCGGCCTTCGCCGTTCACGCGCCCTGATACAGTGGCGCACAGGTCACAGAAGAACAAACGTACGAACGAATGGAGTTCAGGTGGCGAACGATCTGGCATGGCTTTCCGACGAACTACGCGGCGAATGCAGCCAGCCGGTGCTGCAGCGCGCTCGCGGGATCGCGAACCAGTGGCGTGTCAAAATGAACGATCTGTACTGCCTGAACGATCCCGAATCCAGCCGCATCACCCTGCGCGCGACGGTGCGCGGAACCACTTCGCCGTCAAGCCGATACGAGGTGCAGGCCACGCTCGATATGGAGGACGAGCTGTTCCTGGCGCGGTACTGCTCCTGCCCGGCGTTCGGAAGCTCGCAGCGGGGCTATGGCACTGGGCGGCTGTCCGGCTACCGCAACAGGCCCGGATACCGCAGCTTCGACGATGGCGCGGACGACGACTACGACGATTACGACTACGTGGACGACTACGACGACTTCGGCTCCGGCGTGGACTTCGGCCATGCGACGTTCGGCCATGCGGAAGCCGACGGATCTTCAGCCGACACCTCCATGGGCGGACGGTACACGGGCATGTGCAAGCATGTCGCCGCGTTGCTGCTGCTGTTCCTCGACCAGCCGGAACGGTTCCACGGATTCCAACGGGGCAGCGCCACGCCACGCGACCTGGCGGACTACATGCGTTCCATCGACGCGCGGAACGACAACGCCGGCGAAGGCGCTCAGCTGAGGATGCTCAAACGCATCGCCAACGCGAAGACGCGTCTCGCAGACGAGCAACGGGGCGCGGCGGGAGGCGGCGCATCGCGGCCGAAACGGGCGTCGGCCGGACCGGTGACGGTCACGCCCGGCAGCGTGCGCCTCGAACCCACTCTGGCCAGAACCCGGGATGCGTGGAGCCTCTCATTGCGCATCGCCTGCGGCGGCGCGGGCTACGTGCTCAAAGGCATCTCGAAATTCGTATCCGACATGCGGAGCGGCGCATACGAGGCCTACGGGCGGAAACTCGCCTTCACCCATACGCCGGACATGCTCGACCCGTTCTCCGCGAAACTGCTCGGATTCCTGGAACAGGTGATCTCCACACGCAGAATCGCCCAGATGCAGACGGGCGTCTACTATGCGCCCGAACCGCGCGTCGACCGCGAACTCATGCTCGCGGACGGAGAGGTATGCGACCTGCTCGACATGTACCACGCGGTGACGCAGGAGGACTACCGCGACAAGGAGCTCAAGGCGCGTGGGTTCCTCGCCGCCGGCGACGTCCACGGTCTGCAAAGGATCGTCATCGACGACATCGTCCGAGAACGGCAGGCCGCGCCCAGCCGCATCCACTTCGTCGATGACGGGCCCGCGGACATCGACGTCGACATCATCGAGGGGGATCCGGAATTCCGCCTCTCCGCCGAATACGTGCGGGAAGGAAACGCCTCCGGCGTGCGCGTCACCGCGAACCGCACCATCAACGCCATCATCACCGGCCGACGGAACCTCTACATCCTCAGCGCCGAACATATCGCTGACCCGGACGATTCGCAGGAGGTCGCCATCGACGGATTCTTCCGCTGCACGGACGGCCTGCGACCGGCCCTGCACGCGTTGAGGGAACTCTGCGACGGCGATCCGGACGGCGTGTTCATCTCCGAAAACGATTGGCCCATGTTCGCACGCACCATCGTGCCGCAACTGAACAAAGCCGGCATCGGCCTCGACATCCCCCAGGAAGTCGCCGAACAGGCCGGTTCCGAATGCCGGATCGAATACTACCTCGACCGCGACCTGCACGGCATCACCTGCGAGGCCGTGGCGCGCTATGGCGACTTCCTCTTCCAGCTCGTGCCGACATCCAAGGAACTGCGCGGAACGATCAACCCCGATCCGCGTTCGAAGGCCGCGCAGGTCAAACGGGATGTGGCGCGCGAATCCTTCGCGGTGCAGGTGGCGCGGCAGCTGTTCCCGACATGGAGCTCCATCGACGTGGCGCGCATCCGCGAGGAGGACGAGCAGTCGATCCTGCTGATGCTCACCGACGGCGTGGATATCCTCCGTTCGGTCGGCAGCGTGTTCTCCACCGCCGCGTTCGACGGCATGATGCAGCCGGGAACGCCTACGGTGAAAGTCGGATTGTCCGTCGATTCCAATCTCGTCGAGATCTCGCCAATCGCCGACGAGGTGCCGATGAACGAAGTCGGCGCGTTGCTGGAATCCTATCGCAGAAAACGCCGTTACCACCGGTTGAAGAACGGGACCTTCGTCGATCTGAGGAACGCCGATCTCAGCGAGCTCGACCATGTCGCCGCGGACCTTGATCTGGACGAGCGGCAGCTTGATTCCGGCACCATCACCGTACCCGGATACCAGGCGTTCCTGCTCGACGCGCAGGTGAGGGACGACGGCAAAAGCGACAGTTTCGACGCATACGTCAACGACGTCAAAATCATCGATCCGAAACGCTACAGCGTGCCCGACAACCTCAAAACCGTGCTGCGCCCATACCAGGTGGAGGGCTTCCAATGGCTTTCCACGCTCTGGGACAAGGGATTCGGCGGCATCCTCGCCGACGAGATGGGCCTGGGCAAATCCGTGCAGCTGCTCGCCCTCATCGAAGCGCGGCGGGGGAGCGGACCGGCCCTCATCGTCTGCCCCGCCTCCCTGGTGTACAATTGGGCCGCCGAATGCGAGAAATTCGCGGGAGACCTCACGGTCGAGGTCATCGCCGGCACCAAAGCCCAACGACGCAAGTCCATCGCCGGCATCGCCGTGCGGAACCGACCACAGGACGATTCGTCGACGCCTGCGCCCGACGTGGTCATCACCTCATACGATCTGCTGCGGCGCGATGTCGACGACTACGCCGACTGCCGATTCGCGTTGATGGCGCTTGACGAGGCGCAATACATCAAAAACCACGCCACGAAAGTGGCGAAGGCCGTCAAACGGATCACGGCCGAACACCGTTTCGCATTGACCGGAACGCCGATTGAAAACCGATTGAGCGAACTGTGGAGCATCTTCGATTTCCTCATGCCGGGACTGCTCGGCACCTACACGAAGTTCCGCGAGAAATACGAACAACCGATCATGGCGCCCGGTCCGGAACATTCCGTCATGGCGGACAAGCTGCAGGCGCTGGTCGGCCTGTTCATCAAACGCAGACTCAAAAAGGACGTGCTCACCGACCTGCCCGAGAAGATCGAGAACGTGCTCACCGTCCGGCTGGAAGGCGAGCAGCGCAAACTGTACGCCGCGCACGAGCAGCGCCTGCGCGCCACGCTCACCAAAACGAAGGACGCCGACTTCAACACCAAGAAGATCCGCATCCTCGCCGAATTCACGCTGCTGCGCGAGATCTGCTGCGACCCGCGGCTGGTGTACGCGGACGCGAAAAACGCCTCGGCGAAACTCGACGCCATCGTTCAGCTCGTCGACACATGCATGGACGAGGGCAAGAAGGTGCTCGTGTTCTCGCAGTTCACCTCGTTCCTGGAACTCATCGGCACGCGCCTGGCCGAACGGGACGTGGCGTTCTACACCATCACCGGCGAGACGCCGAAAAAACGCCGCGTCGAGCTCGTCGACGAATTCAACGGCGACGACGTCCCCGTGTTCCTCATCTCCCTCAAGGCCGGCAACACCGGTCTGAATCTGGTGGGGGCCTCCGTGGTCATCCACGCCGACCCATGGTGGAACGCCGCGGCGCAGAACCAGGCCACCGACCGCGCGCACCGCATCGGCCAGACGCAGGACGTGAACGTGTACCAGATCGTCGCCAAAGACACCATCGAGGAACGCATCCTCAACATGCAGGAAAAAAAGAACGAATTGGCGAGGCAATTCACCGACGGCGCGGCCTCCGGCGGCGTCGGCACGCTCAGCAAGGACGACCTGCTCGCGCTGCTGTCATGACGGCGGAACGGCGGGCGCGTATCGGACACGGCGCAGGCCGATATGCGCCCGGCATATCCAACGACCCGGCCGGTGCCACGCTCACATCGCCGGACGTGGCCGTTCGCGCCCGCCGTGCCCCACGACCGTGAAAATGGAACACGGCTTGCATGTATCCGTTGATGCGCGTATATATGGTCAGGCAAGTTTCAGGGAAGGTGAAATTCCTTACTGGCGGTAACGGCGCGACCGACGTTCATAACGGTTCCACGCCGAAGCCCGCGACCCGCGAAAGCGGCTGATTCGGTGGGAATCCGAAGCCAACGGTCATAGTCCGGATGGAAGAAACGGGGCTCAACATGAGTGCATCCTCATCCAACGATATCCACAACGGCAAGCAGAACGCCACGCCTCAGCGGCAAACCGTGTCCCGACCGGACAACGCGCACTCCACGGGCGTCGCCGATTCCGGACGCTGGTCCACCAAACGCATCGCGATGTATGCGCTGTTCGTCGCTCTGGCCATGGTCGTCAGCTTCATCGAATTCCCGATCATCCCAGGCATCCAATGGCTCAAATACGATCCTTCCGGCATCGTCTGCCTGGTCGCGGGCTTCGCGTTCGGACCGGCCGCGGCGGTGATCGTCAGCGTGCTCGGCTTCGTGCCGCACCTGTTCACCAATCCGTGGGGCACGCTGATGGCGGTGCTCGTGGCGCTGGCGCTGTCCGTGCCGGCGGCGCTCGTCTACCGGAGGAGCAAGACGCGCAAGGGAGCGGTCATCGGCATCATCGTCGGCGCGGTCGTGGCTCTGGTCGCCGCGATCGTCGGCAACCTCATCGTCACGCCGTTCTACGCGCATATGACCACCGCCCAGGTCGCGGCGCTGATCGTGCCGGCCCTGCTGCCGTTCAACGTGGTGAAATTCGCCATCCACGGCGTGGTCACCTTCCTGGTCTACAAGCCGATCTCCAAACTGCTGAACCGTTGAGTCCCGTTCGTCATCGCCAATGAACATATGAACACGAAGGAACCTTCCAATAGATATCGGAAGGTTCCTTCTGCTATCTATTCCAAGGAAAGCGACATCCATGACTGCGCAGAACACCGTGATCGCATTGCGCGACGTCCGCTTCAGCTACGACTCCGGCGCCACCTGGGTGCTGGACGGCGTCGACCTGACCATCCGCAGGGGAGAGCGGATCTGCCTCGTCGGGCCGAACGGCTCCGGCAAATCCACCCTCTCGCGGGTGATCGCCGGACTGGTCGCCCCCGATTCCGGATACGTCGATCTGCTCGGCAACGTCGTGTTCGACGATTCCGGCGCGCACGCGTCCGCATACCGCGCCGCGCGTCGCGGCATCGGTGCGGTGTTCCAGCGTCCGGAGGACCAGATCGTCACCACCGTCACCGAAGACGACATCGCCTTCGGTCCGGAGAACCTCGCCGTCGACCATGACGGCATCGGCAGACGCATCGCCGCATCGCTGGAAGCCGTGGACATGGCGGATTCCCGACGGTCCGATCCGACGAGGATGAGCGGCGGCCAGCAGCAGCGCGTCGCGATCGCCGGCATGCTGGCCATGGATTCCACGGTTCTGGTTCTGGACGAGCCGACCGCCATGCTCGACCCGCAGGGGCGCGCCGAGGTGATGCGCGTGCTGGATGCGTTGCAGGCGAAGGGAACCACCATCGTCATGGTCACGCATCATAGGGATGAGTTGGCGCATGCCGACCGCGTGGTGCGGTTGGAGCATGGCCGTGCGGCGGATGTCTCGGATGACAGGGGGGTGGCGTGCGCCGGCGACGCCATGCATGCCGCGGGCGTCGCCGGCGTTGGTGGTGGAAGGGTCTTGCATATGGATGCGCGTGCGGATGCGGAGGGCGTGCGCGTGCGGGATGTCGCGGCGGATCACGCCAAGACGCGTTCCATTGCCGACGATCCCATCATCGAAGTGCGGGATGTGGCATACCGGTATCCCGACACCGAAACCGCCGTGTTCCGGCACCTCGATCTCACCGTTCGCACTGGTGAGGTCGTCGCGCTGATGGGGCGCAACGGCGCGGGCAAATCCACGTTGGCGCGCATGCTGTGCGCGTTGGCCAGACCGCAGAGCGGCGGCATCGTCGTGGACGGGATCGCGGTGGCGCGCATGCGGGACGATGGTCCGTCGCGGATGCTGAGCCGCAAGGAGCGTGAGCGGCTCCGACGTGTCGTGGGCTATGTCATGCAGCATCCGGAACGGCAGCTGTTCGCCGAAACCGTCGCGGAGGACATCGCCTATGGCCCGCGCAACCAAGGGCTGGATGCCGAGGAGGTGTCCCGGCGCGTGGACCGCGCGATGAGGCTGCTGCATATCGGGCATTTGGCGGATCGTTCGCCGTTCGATCTGTCCGGTGGCCAGCAGCGTCTGGTGGCCATAGCGGGTGTGGTCGCCTGCCATCCGAAGGTCCTCGTCATGGACGAGCCGACCGCCGGTCTTGACGAGCTGGCCGTCTCGCGCGTGCACGGGCTGATCCGTGCTCTGAAGGAGCGGGGCGTGACGGTGCTTGTCATCTCGCATTCGCGTGAGGAGGCGCAGTCGCTTGCCGACCGCATCGTCACGATGGAATCGTTGGAAGGCCGGGATGCGGACGGCTCTTCCGCCGCGGCGGATGGCGCCGGGCAGGGTGGTTCCGCGCGGGTTCGTTCGGCACATGACGGCGACATGGGGCGCGACGAGAACCGAGGCGGCGCACGCGAAGGCGCCGGTTCGGCACCGTCCGCATCGCGTGGCTGGGTGCAGCGGTTGGACCCTCGAGTGAAGATGCTGGCGACTCTGGTGCTGATGTTCTCCGCGTTCGCCATCGGCTCCTTCTGGCAATTGCTGCTGGCCGCGGCGTTGGCCGTCGCGATCGGATGCGCGTCTCGGATCGGCGTGCGTCGGTTGTTCCGTTCTGTGCACATGTTCCTGCTGCTGTTCGTGTTGTGTGGACTGCTCAACGTCTTCTTCGTGCGTTCCGGCAACGTGCTGGTGAATCTCGGTCCGGTCCCGATCACCGATGACGGCGTGCGCATCGCGGTGCTGTACGCCTGCCGTTTCGCGGTGGTCATCGTCATCGGCGCGATGTTCCTCGCGTCCACCACACCGACCGCCATGACGGATGCGTTCGAATCGGTGCTGAAACCGTGCTCGCGTTTCGGCGTGCACACCCAGGAGATCGCGTTGGTGATGAGTCTCGCGCTGCGCTTCCTGCCGACCTTGGGGGATGAGGCCAGAGCGATCGCCGACGCGCAGTCGGCGCGTGGCGGCAGCATAGAAACCGGTTCGTTCATACGTCGGATCAGGGCGATGGCGGCCATCGTCGTGCCGGTGTTCGCCGGAACGATCCGCCATGCCGACAATCTCAGCCTCGCCCTTGACGCGCGGTGCTACGAGGAGGGCGTGGATCGTACGCATTGGCGCGTCATGCGGATTCGGGGAAGGGACATCGTGGCATGCGTCGTCATCATGGCGTATCTGGCGGCCTTGGCCGCGTTGCCGTATATCGGAAGGTGAGGGCGCTCCAGCTCTCATATAGTGAGCACCCCCTAGACAGGCGCGGACGGCTGCCGCAAGATAATACCCGACAACCGACAGGTCATCCGCCGGCAAGCGCGCGGGTGGCGTTTTCACTGCATCTAAGGGGGTGTTCCGCGATGAAGGTCGTTCCGGTCATCGTCTCGATCAATCGAATTACCGGCCGGTCTTCGGCAGCGGAATAAGGCAGGTTGTTCATGCAGGTTCCGCCAACGAAGACGGGACCCGAAAGACTTGGACGTTCATGGAACGTCATGGCGCGATATGTGTTCACCATATGCGCATGGCGACGCCCATTCCCAGGACTCCTTGGCCATTCCCGTTCCGCCGCCGCGGCGGTATCCGCATCGGTCGGATGCAGGCTTGCCCATTGACGGAACGCGGATTTCGGATCGACGGAATCCGCGTTCCGGCGTCAACGACGTCGTGAAAAAGTACCGATCGGTGTCGCGGCGGTGCCTCATAACGGGTTTCATAACGTTTTACCGCCCTCACGGTAATCTTGAGCAGGCAATAACGATAGGAATGGAAAACACATGGCACTTACCAAAAAGCAGGTCAAGCAGCTGCGCGGCCTGGCCACCAAACTCAATCCGCTCATCCAGGTAGGCAAAAACGACCTGAGCGAGAACGCCATCAAGCAGGCGGACGAAACCATCGAGAAGCGCGAACTCATCAAATGCTCCGTGCTGGACGGTTCGGGACTGACCGCCAAGGAGGCGGGCGAGGGGCTCGCCGAAGAGCTGGGCGCGCAGCTCGTGCAGGTGATCGGCAACCGTTTCGTGCTCTACCGCCGTTCCAAGCGCGACGACGTGGAACACATCCGTCTGGTGCGCGAATAGGAGACGATGGCGGAACCGGCTCGCAACGACTGGGACCGAGCATATGGAACGCCGGTCCTGCCGGGCCGTCGCCCTATGGAATCCGATTCCGGCCGAAAACGGCCTCCGAGATTCCGCAATGTCTGGCATCGCAAAGCAAAGGGCGGCCCGCCATCCGGAATCGAACCGGATGGCGGGCCGCCCTTTGCGCAATGGAAAAACAATCGGAAGTCAAGGAGTCGTCGGAATCGGGCCTCAGCGCTCCCCGTCCCATTCCGGCCTCCACGCGTACTGCATGTCGTACGCGCTCGCCCAGAACATGTACTCGTTCTCCACGCCGGTCACGAAGATGTCGACCAGCTCCTTTCTGCGTTTTTCGTCCAGGTCCGCGGCGATTTTCTCGATATGCTCGATCAGCCAGACGGAACCCTGCCAGAACTCGTCCGTTTTGTACATGTCGACCCAGCTCTTGTACGGGTTGGCGTCCAAAGTGCCCTCGAACTCGCGCGCGAGCCGGTATCCGTAATCGGCGTACACCCAAGCGCAGGGGAGCACGGCCACGAGGATGTCGGCGATGTCCCCGCCGTACGCGATGGACAGGATGTTCGACGTATATGCGCGCGCGAACGCCGACTGGCGCACGTTGTCCATCTGCTCTTCGGTGATGCCGTAACTCGACAGATACGTGCGGTGCACGGTGGTTTCGACCTTCAGCGCGCCGTTCTGCACGTCGAGCATGAACCGCATGATTTCCGGATCGTCGGTTTTCGCCAATCCCAGGGCGTGGACCTTCGCGTAATCGTTCAGATAGCGGAAATCCTGCAGAAGATAAAAGGCGAAGCGGTCGCGGTCGAGCGTTCCGGCGCCGAGTTCGCGGATGAACGGCTGCCGGTAACCCTCCTCCCACACCAGGTCCGCGGTCTTGCGCAGACGTTGCGCGAATGGCGGAAGATTGTCGCGCCGCACGCCAAGCGTCGCGTCGTATTCACGGTCGAATGGAGTCGTTGATGTCGTACCAGTCAAAGACATGCCTCCCTACGCTGGTGTTAGCCATCAGGTTCAAAGGGTTCGGACGGCCACGCCCATCTCAACCCGTCGCGCGGGTTCCCCTGCATTACATCGACCATTATGCCAAAACCGCACGCGCCACGCAAGAAACATGTCGCGAAATTGACATATCCGAACATGGAAGGCGATTCTCCGAAGGCGTTTGGAACGTTGGGGCCATACGGTTTTCATACGGTTGAGGGCGAGTGCAACAATGGAGCCCATGACTGAAAAGCAAGTTGCGAAGAAAACCATCGAGAAGCTGGCCATCGTCGTGGTGACGTACAAGCGCCAGCAGCTGCTCGCCACGCTGTTCGAATCCATCGAGAAACTGACGGTCGCGCCGTGGCGCGTCGTCGTCGTGGACAACGAGCGGTCCGACAGGACCCGCGGCATGGTCGAGGACTTCCGCGCCAAGGTCACCGCCCAGTGGGGCGAGACCGTGGCCGACAGGTCGGGCAACGAAAGCCGGGTGGTGTACGCGCCGCAGACCGCGAACCTCGGCGGCGCCGGCGGCTTCTCCGCAGGTGTGGAAAAGGCCTATGAGCTGGGCGCCGAATGGTTCTGGGTCATGGACGACGACGTGGCCGTGATGCCGGAGGCCATCGAGCGTCTGGCGAAGTGGACCGACCGCCATGACGTGATCCAGGGCAGCCGCTACGACTACGACGGCGGCCCGTTCTACTGGCAGTACGATTTCATCGTGCCGCTCGGCATCCCGAATCCGATCGCGCCTTCGGCGTTCGGTCCCGCGGGCTACCGCGTCATGGACACGCTGTGCTTCGAAGGCGGACTGTTCCGCCGCAACATCGTCGAGCAGATCGGTCTGCCCGATCCGCGCTTCTTCATCTACTGGGACGACACGATGTACGGCTACCGCGCCAGCAAGGTCACCAATCCGATCGTGGTGCCCGACGTGATCCTCCGCCGCACCCGCGAGATCGGCAACTGGGACATCGCCGGTCTGCGCCAGCTCAACTCCACCTCCGACATGAACCGTTACCACATCATGCGCAACCGCGGATACATGGCGCGCTACTTCATGACCTACGGCGATTACCGTCCATTGCTGTTCGGCCTGGGCACCCTGCTGACCGCCGCCAAGGAGGTCATCCGCCTGGTGATGGTCGACCGCGGGCATGTCGGGACCGGTCTGGTGCAGATCGTCAAGGGATGGTGGGACTCCCGCAAGCTGCTGCACGCCCCGGACTGGAGCCCGATGCCGCCGTTGAAGTGACGGCGGACTCGCCGCTTAAACGAACGTCGCACCACGTTCTGAATGCCCCATGCACGGCATGTTCGACCGGCATGGGGCATTCGTTTGCAGAAAACCATCGACGTCGGCGGAAATTCCGCGTGGCAGATTATGCAATCGTATTCACAAATCGTGTCCTGAACGCGTTTTTTGGGCATGATGCGAGTTACCATGGCGAATACCGGTTCGAAACTCCAAAACGCAACCTTGATAGGAGAGGTCAACGATGATTGAAACTGCACAGGCATTCGGCGTCGATATCGGTGGTTCCGGCATCAAAGCCGCGCCGGTGAATCTCGAAAAGGGCGAATTCGCCGAACCACGTCTGAAGATTCTCACTCCCGAGGTCTCCACCCCGCAGGCGGTCGGCGACATCGTCCGCCAGCAGCTCGAACACTTCGAAGTGCCCGAATCCGCGCCGGTCGGCATCGCCTTCCCGGCACCGATCCATGTGGGCGAGAAACTCGGATACATGGCCAACCTGGACCAGTCCTGGGTCGGCGTGGACGTCACCGAAGTGTTCTCCGAAGCCTGCGGGCGCCCCGTCACCGTGGTGAACGACGCCGACGCGGCGGGATTGGCGGAACAGCGTTTCGGCGCGGCCAAGGGGCAGGACGGCCTGGTCGTCGCCACCACGCTGGGTACTGGCATCGGCACCGCGCTGATATTCAACGGAGAGCTCATCCCGAACACCGAGCTGGGGCACCTGCAACTGCTCAAGAACAAGGGCGACGCCGAGAAGTACGCGGCGTCCTCGGTGCGCGAGAAGCTCGATATGGGCTACAAGAAGTGGGCGAAGCGCCTGACCAAGTACTACTCCCTGGTGGAGTTCTACCTGGATCCGCAGCTGTTCGTCGTAGGCGGCGGCGTATCGCGCGTATCCCAGAAGTTCCTGCCGTACATCGATATCAAGACCCCGATCGTCGCGGCCCAGCTGCACAACGAGGCCGGCATCGTCGGCGCCGCATACTACGCAAGCGTGAAGCAGCGCTGACGTGCCGTCTACCCGCGAGTTTTCCAGAGGTCTCCGTACCATCGCCGAATGGTCCGGAGACCTTTCGCATATCCGTTGCGGCCGGCAGGTCGGACATGCGATCTGCCGGCGTGGTCCGTTCGGCGCGAATCGCAAGGAAAGACGCCGCGCGCCGGACGCGCGACGTGCACGATGGCGCTTCCCGTGGTGCGAGTAGTGTGGAACCATGCGTTTTTCCTCACGAGTCGACATCAGCGAACCCAATCCGATAGCAAAGGCGGAGGCCGCGGCGAAAGCGGCCGGACGGACGCTGGGAAGACTCAACGACTCCAATCCGACCCGGCACGCGCTCGCCCCGGCCGCCGTGCCCGCCGTATACACCGCCGATCCGCGCGGCCAGCGGTACGCGCGCGAGGCGTTGGCCGCGTTCCTCGACGCGCAGGAAATCGGCCATTGCACACCGGACGACCTGTATGTGCTGAGCTCCACGTCGGAGGCCTATTCGTGGCTGATCAAACTGCTGTGCGACGCGGGTGACGCCGTGCTCGCCCCCAAGCCGGGATACCCGCTGATCGAATCGATCGCGCGTCTCGAATGCGTCGACACGATCGAATACCAGCAGCGGTTCGACGGATCCTGGTACATCGACGTCGCCGAACTCGAAGGCATGCTGGACGGCCCGGACGGCGCGCGCATCAGGGCCTTGGTGCTCATCAACCCCAACAATCCGACCGGATCGTATGTGAAACCCTCGGAGCGGGAAGCGATTGTGAACCTGTGCGCGCGCCACGAGGTGGCCATCATCGCCGACGAGGTGTTCTACGACTACGACCTCGAGCCATTCTCCGGCAACGCGCGTCTCGCGGGGGAGCGCGGCGCTCTTACATTCGCGCTCGATGGTTTTTCGAAAATGCTCGCCGCGCCGCATGCCAAAGTCGGCTGGATTCAAGTATCGGGTCCTGATGCGGATGTGGCCGAGGCGAAGCGTCGGCTTGATGTGATCGCCGATGATTATCTGCCGCTGAGCGAGATCATCGCTAAGCGCATCCCCGCATTGCTCCAGGATGCTCCAGCGCAGACCGCACGCGTGCGCGAACGGGTGCGCGGCAATCTCGAAGCTCTGCATGCCATGTTGGACGCCGACGAGCATCATCTGGTCGATGTGCTGCGTGCCGAAGGCGGATGGAACGTGCTGCTCCGCGTGCCGGGAGTGCTTGACGAGAACGAGCTGGTGCTGCGGATGATCGACCGGCACGGCGTCTCCGGACAGCCCGGATACTTCTTCGACATGACCTCGAACGGCTATCTGGCGATCTCCCTCCTACCGGAGCCTGAGGAGTTCCGCGGCAACGTGCGCGTGGTGCTCGACACGGTCAACGAACTCATCGGCTGAACCCGATCGGCACGCTTGGATTGTCGAAGCCCGCCGAACGCATGTCCCGACCAAAACGGAATCGGCTGGGACACATCCATTCGGCGGGCTTCGGACGAATCAGGCTTTCAGCGCCTTGTATCTGGCCTGGATGAGATCGGTATAGTGGCCGACGGCCTCATGCGCGTCGCCATCGAAGACGATGCGATGCTCATCGACGACGATCACACGGTCGATCGCGTATTCCGGACGTGTGATCAGCTCCGTGTCATGCGTTGCGAAAATCACCTGCTTGCCGTAGCTGAACAGCGCCTTGGCGACCCGCGCCGAAGCGATTTCGTCCAATCCCTTGGTCGGCTCGTCCGCGACGATGACGGCGGGGGAGAAGCTCAGCGCCGCGGCGATCGCCAGCAGGTGCCTTTTCTCGCCGTCCAACGCGGAGGCCGGCTCTCGGGCCACGGATGCCAGATCGAAATGCGCGAACAGGTTGCCGATGATCGCCTGGCGTTCGCTTTCCGGAACCTTGTGCTTCTTCAACGGCTGCTCGACCGCCTCGCGGATCGACTTGGCCTGATAGTAGCTGTTCGGGATCTCCTCGCGGCGCACGCGTCCGACCATATCCTCGATGCGGCGCAGATCGCGTTTGACTGACGGGTCGTAATCCGTGTCGTCGGCCGCGATCCGCACCGTGCCGGACGTGGCCGTGAGCGCGCCGTCCAGCAGCTTCAGCAGCGTGGTCTTTCCGGAACCGTTCAGCCCGATCACCGCCACGCGTCTGCTGCTTGGCGTGATGGTGATCGTGGCGTCCCGCAATCCGACGTTGCCGTCATCGTAGACATGTCCCGCCTTGTCGAGGATGAACGTCGCCTCGGATGCCGGAACGGAACGCTTGCCGGCGAACAATGCATCAAACAATCCCATGGAACCGATTGTAGGACGCGCGCGGGTCAGGCGAAGTAGAAGCCGGAGAAATCGTAGGAGTACACGCGGTAGATGTAGCTCGAGCTGAGCGTCATCTTGTACTGCGCCAATAGCGTGCCGTCGGACGAATACTGGCCGAACAGCCCCTTCATGCCCGAATCGATGAGGATGTTGCCGTTGTAGAGCTCCTGCGCGGACGACACGTACGGCGAGTAGGGCACGTCGAAGGAGGAGACTTCCGTGTAGGTGCCGGCGTTCTCATCCACCAGGTATTTGCGGTACTGCGAGTTGGCCGTGTCGGACGAGAATTCGGTCGAGATGCCGTCGATCACGGACCAGTCGAAGTCTGGACGGGTCAGCGAGGTGCCGTAGTTGTTGTCGAACATGTACAGGTAGTACTGGCCGTCGGGCAGCGAGTCGTCGGCGACGTAGGTGATGGAATGCTGGCCGCCGGTGTCGGAGAAGTCGCCGACCTTCGTCAGGAACGAGGACGCCTCCTTGGTGCCCTTCCACACGGATCGTTCGCCGATCATGTAGTCGAGCGTCGGATTGCTTTCCAGGTCGTTCACCTTGATGATGGTGGAGGTCTCGCGGGCGGAGAACAGCGCCGAGCCGTCATCGAGCAGCTGGATGGTGTTGACGTGCAGCCAATCCCAACGGCCCTTCGCGCTCATATCCGACTCGTCGGTGCCGGCATGCGTGGTCGACGCCTTGTAGTCGGCGAACATCTCGCCGAAGTCCAACACCTTGGTGACCTTGCCGGTGGATGTGTCGAGCTTGGCGACCTGGTCCTGGACGGCGTGGTCGTCTCGGTTGAGCTCGGTGGCGAGCATCACGATGTCGCCGTTGGAATCCAACGCGTAGTCGTGGTGCAGAATGTACCTGGAGCCCAGGTCGTAGATCTTCTCCAGCTTGCCGAGACGGTTCATGCCGACCATATGCTTGGTGGACGCGGAGAACCACATCAGGCCGTTCTTGTCGAACAGAAGACGGTGCGAACGATAGTAGAGCACGGGGATCTCGCCGCGCAGCACGCCGTTCGTGTCGTAGTAGAACATGAAGTCCTGCTCGTCGGAATCGTTGCCGAGGATCGCGTACAACCCGTCGCCGAGGTTCTGACCGGACTTCGCGGAGACGGTCTGCTCGAGCTGCGTCTCCTCGTTGCCGAGCAGCGAGGCGCCCTTGCGTTCGACGGTCTTCGTGCGGGAATCGCCGTCGCTGTTCGTCAAGGTGAACGTGATTGTGTTCTTCACGTCGGGAATGAGTCCGAGCAACTGGAATTCATGGGTTTTGGCGTATTTGGACCGCTGATACGCGGTACGCGTGAAATCGGCGTATCCGTCCGCGTGCACGGTATAGGAGACGGACACCGCGTCATCGGTGGTGAAATACACGTACAGGGACGTGGTGTTGGTGCCGTAGGGGTTCTCGACGATGAGCATGTCGTCCTCGGTCGCCGCCGACGTGGATTTCTCCTGCGCGAGTTTCTCATCCGCCGCATTCTGGTATTCGGACGTGTAGATGTTCTCGATGCGCGCGTTGAGACGTTCGATCCTGTTCTGGCGGATGGCCGCGTCCACGTTGCCGTAGCTGGCGAGGCACACGCCCGCCGCGACTATCAATGCGAGCGCGGCGGCGAGCCAACGCTTGGCATGGGAATGGGCTGACAACAACGACAAGAGTTTCATGATGGAATCTCCACGGTGATTTTCATCTTAAAGCGAACACTGACGATATCAACTATTATCCGGCAACCTCGGAACGAACCGGAAAAAAACTTGGATGATACGTGATAAAAAGCTGAAATATACCTGAAAGACATGTCCATAGGACGGAACGGCGCCCGCTACAGCAGCGCGAACCACGACTGCACCTCGTGGAACAGCGGCGCGTTGTTGCGGAACATCTCGTCATCGCGTCCGAACATGAACAGCGACATCACCATGACCACGATGCCGAACACCAACAGCGCGAGGAACGCCGCACGGGCCAACCAACGCAGCCGGACGCCACGGCAATCCAACATGGTGAGCGGCGCCGGCATCGCCGCCAAAGCGAACAGCCAGCCGAAATCGGCCATATACCGCCAGCCCAGACCGGCAAGACGCGCATCCAACACGACGACCAGCAATCCCAGCAGCAGGCACCCCATCAGGGTATGCCACAGGTTCGCGTCGCCGCAAGCGCGCATGCGCCGGCGCAGGAACGGCAGCGCGAACGCGGCCGCCGCCAGCGGAACCATGGGAAGCAGACCGCCGGGCATCGCCTCCGCGAACCCCCAGGACGGCAACGGCGACGGCGACACCGCGAGGAACGGGAACGTGGAAGTGAACCGCAACGGCAGAAACAGGTAATACACGACCGTCATCACAAGATTCGACGCCGGCTGACGGTAGCTCGTCAGATCGGTGACCGTCATCTGATATGCCGAGCCGAAATCCAACGGCGAACCGAAACGGGCCGCATTATAGGCGAACAGCGGAACCACGACCACCAATGCGGGAATCACCACCGCAAGCGGCGCGCGCAGCAACCGCAACACCCCGACACGCGCGACCGTCCCAATACCGGACGTGTCCGTGCCGGCGCGGCGAGACGCCGACAGACGACGGATGATGGAACGGATCTGCGGCCAGAACATCGGGAACGCCAGCAGCGCCACCAGCACGAACGGCGGCCGGCAGCCCAGATTCGCCGCGATGCACACCGAACCGGCCGCCAGATGCGGCAGCGACAGCGTGGGCACGCCGTCATCCGACATGCAGGCGCCGGGATCCGCGGGACCCCCGGAACGGCTTTTGCGCGGCATCGACGCGCCCAGCCACAGCCACAACCCCAGCGTGCTCAGCATCAGGGACGCCGCGATCGGCACCGAATAGAAATTCGTGCGATACCACAAATACGCGCCGTTGGAAGCCAACAACACGAACGCGCACAGCATGCCGGTCGCCGCGGCCGACACCCCGGGCCGCAGACGGACCGCCAACCGGACCGTCAGCAGACATGAGAACACCAGAAAACCAAACATCAGCAACAACACGGCCGCGCCCGTCGGCAACGCCAAACCGCCATCGACCCACAACGACGTGACCAAACGGTACGGCACGAACAGCAGCACCGCCGGAACCACGCCGAAATACGAGTACCAATGTCCATGGAAAAACGCGTAATCCCAATAAATCGGCTGCACCCCGGAATGCAACAGACGCTGACGGGTCGCCACATCATACGGGTCCGAAACGCCCGACAGCGCGTCGGGCACATCAAGGTCAAGCCACAGACGGCCATGCAGCAACGACTGCGCGACATGGTCGTATTGGTCGAAATCATACGTATACATGCCATCCGAATGAAAACGCAACGGCACCGCGTTCGCCAACTGCCACACCACCCCGGCCAACGTCGCCGCAGCCGGAACGGCCAGGACCAAAGCCAGAACGATCCGCTGCCGTCGACGCGACATGTCCACGGGAACCTTCCACAGCCTCGACCCCGGACGCCACAACGCCACCAACGCGAACAACAGCAGCATCGCCACGATACGCAACGGACTCAACGAGAACGGCACCCGCACATTCGCCCGCACCGCCTCGAACGGAATCAACGAACCCTTCGGCTCGAGAATCTGCAGACGGACCGTGCGCCCGGCCACCGCCTTCACGTACAACGAGCGCGGAGACGACAACGACACCGAACTCACCCCGCACGCCCGACGATCCGCATCAGGACGAACGCGAACGGTCCACAACACGTTCTCCGACGCCGAGCGGGAACGCAACGCGCGCGACAAGACCCCATCCGAAACCGGATCGACACGCACGTAATCCGAAGAACCGTCCGCAGCCACCTGCAAATACGCCTGCGTCGGATCGGTGACCCGCAACAGGCCATCCTTCGTCCGTTCAAGACCTGGCCCCAACGTGTTATACGCGGCCGCCGAATCGCCCGACGCCGCCACCGTGCGGAAAAACGGCAGATTGCACAACACGCACTCCACCAACACCACGACAACGAAAACAGCTACAATGGCCGCGCACCTACGACGACGCGCCAACATACGTTCCTTCGAAAAAGCCACGTCATTATTCTAATAGCCGCATGTCGCATTGCATTGAAAGAATGGACACATGCCTCATCACACACCGACACCAGCACCAGCACACCACCCCGACCACCATCGGAACATGCTCGCACGCATCAGGCACGAGGCAACCAACCTGATCCGACAGGCCACCCGGACCACCGACGGCGGCCATCACAACCCCTTCGGCAAGGCGCTCGGCGCACCGGACGACATCGTCGACGAACTCACCCGCAACGCCATCCACCTCAACCCGCTCATCAAACGCCGCATCCTCGACGGACTCGACGGCGTGCCCGGACGTCTCAGACTCGGCTGGGCACAACTCCCGCAGACCAAAGGACGCGCATTCTCCATCGGACTGTTCACCGACGACAGCCACTTCGCGCAAATCGCGCTGGCCGACAGCAAGGCTCGCGTGTTCGCCGGAACCGATCCGGCGATGGACGTGCAGGAGCTCGAACCGCGTTTCGCGTTCATCAAGGAGGAGACCGTCACGATACCGGACGGACCCCGGTTCGGCCACGCCGCGAAGCGCGATCCGAAGAGGCTGCGCGCCTCGCAGGGCGGCGTGGTGGGACGCATGCCCGACGGCCGCATGATATGGCTCGCCTCATGGCTGAAGGTGGGCGACCGCTACACTTTGGAGCAGACGCGCGCCAAACTGTCCGAATCCATGCGGTACGATCTCGAATACCGGGACGCCGTCGCCGTCGCCTTCTTCACGACCTACATGCTGCCGCAGATGAACGGCCTTCTTGTGGGCTTCGGTTCGGGCAACATCTTCCGCAGACTCAACCGCGAGGCCCCCATGGGAGCGATCCGCAGATCCATCCGCGACACCATGAGCGCCCGCTCGCGCGACATGCGGGTCTCCGGGCTCGAGGAGTATTTCGCCGACCTGATGCGCGAGGCGCATGCGCTCGACACCGACCAAGGGCTCGAGGCCGTGCACGGCGCGGAGCCGCTGCGCCTGTATACGTCCAGCTATTCCGGATGCTATTTCTTCACGTGGGACTCCACGCTGCCGTTCGCGGCGTCGCTGCGCGCGCTCAACATCGAAGGGAACCTCAACCGCTTCGCGGCGGTCAGCTCGTGGTTGGAACGCAACGCGCGCATCGGTGCGCTGCCCACGGAAGACACGGTGACCCGCGCGGAGGCGGCGCAGATCGACCGCGCCCTGTTGGAGAATCCGGCGTTGATCGCGCTGAAGCCGGACGACCAGTTCGGCGCGATTCTCGACAACGACCAAGAGGAAGGCATGCAGGCGGTTAACCGCATGCTGGACTTCGCCGCCGAAACACGCCGCGGCATCGCCGAGGATGCGAAGGACTCGGCGCGGCGCGACGGGAACGGCGCCGATGGAGGTTCGGAATGGGTGTACCGCCGAACCATGGCGAAGCTGCTGCGCAGCCTGCGCCTCCCGTACCGTTTCGATGTGGATTTTCGGTGCAGCCTCAAGGACGGCAACATGGCCATCGGCTTCACCTCCGCCGGCGTGTCCATGATGCCGTCGACCCGGTACGACGCCTCCAAGCACGCCTGGGTCGAGATGAAAGGAGCCGAACGCGCACGCATGAGCGCCGACTACAACCTTCGCGTCGGCCTGATGATGGCCGCGCTGAGCTTCGGCGCGGACCCCAATATCCGCCGGGTGGCGTTGCACATCGATTCGATCGGGCTCGAAGAGGCGGTGGCCGAACAGAATTCGGCGATCAGCGAGCTGATGAGCGAGGCGCTGAACGCGTTCGAGCGCATCCGCGCGGGCGAAGTCGGCACCTCCGGATCCAAAGCCGATCCGAAAGACGGGGACTTCCACGGCGACCCATCCCAGCCGGGCGCCCCGCATTCCTCCGATTTGTCTCAGCAGACCGGGGAACCCACCGATTCGACGAAGGCCGCCGACCGCGCGAATGGAACGACCCCTGCTGATGGCGACGCGGATGGCGATTCCATCGACAGCCGGTTCGAGGACCTGATGAAGGACGTCGACCTCGACGAGATGGCGTTCGCGGTTCCGGGAGACTCCCCGGAATCCCAGGATGGCGGTTCCTCCGACGCCGGCATGATCGGCGATGATCCCGCGGACGGCCAGCTGGACGATGACGACCCCATGAGCCAGCTGCGCAGGAACCCGACCGTGCGCAATCTGGTGACGGTCACGTTCACCCGCGACGAGTTCCTCGCGCGTCTGCGCGAATACGGCCTCGCCGACCCGACCGGCACCTACCGCATGTTCGACGCCGAGATGGATGTGGACGGCATGGGCGCGTTGAAGCCCGTCGACGCCACCTTCGACCTGCGCGACAGCCGGTTCTCCCCGGCGGGAAGCCAGGAGGAACCGGAGCTTTCCGACATCGAATTCGATGAACGTGACGCGAAGCTGTTCGGTTGCGGCAACGTGTCCGGCCTGTCGATCCAACGCGTGGACCTGCTGCAACGCGCGGTGGGGGAGTTCCATCGGCTCGCCTCGGACTCCGGCACGCCATCGGTCGTCAAGGCCCAGAAGGCGATGGGCATCGTCAACGCCATCGGCGACCCGGAATTGACCGAACTCGCCCCGCAGGTGACCAGCGCACTGATCGACGGCAAGGACACTCCCGACTTCTCCTTCACCCTCGCCGACGAACTCGACGCCGAGCGGCTCAAGGCCCGCGACATGCTCTTCTCCGGGCAGATCGACCAGGCCATCGAATGCGCCGAACACGCCGTGGAGCGCGTGGACCGGCTGTACGCCGACAATCCCGGCGTGCCGAGGTACTTCAACTCCTATGCGGAGCGCGTCATCTACAACCGCATGTTCGCCACGGAGGGCGAACGCACCGTGCTGGTTCCGGACAACCTGTTCTACACGCACATGGAGCTGTCCGACATCCTGGCGCAGATCAAGGGCGTGGACGCGGCCTTGCCGCATCTCAACGCGATGGTCCGCTACGCGCCGGCCTATCCGCTGTCGCACCTCAAGCTCGCCGTGCAGCTGGCGCGTGCCGAGGATTGGGACTCCGCCCGAGCCGCATGCCTGAACGCGTTGCATGTGGCGCTCGACCGTGAGGATGCGTCGTTCGCCTACTACCGTCTCGCCTACGCGGAATGGATGTGCGACCGCTTTGACATCGCGGCCGCCGCGTACATCATGAGCGACGAGATCGCCCCGGGACGCATCGCCATGCTGGAGGACGAATTGCAGGAACTTATCTCGCGCACGAGGTCGCAATGCATTCCGGTCCCCACCAACGTTCCCGAAGCCATGCATGTGCTGGCCGAGGCCGGACTGCCGGTATGGCCGAACACCCAGGTGGCGTCCCTGGTGCGCGAGGCCGCGCGCGTCTGCGTGGACGAAGGCATGTTCGTTCCGGCGCGCACGCTGTCGGTGGCCGCCGCGCGCATGGACGACGACGGCCGCGACGGCGCCGACGTGGTGCAGACCCAGTTCCTCAGGTCGCTGAACAACTGAGGTCCGCGGGATCCACGTACGTCCAAACATACGTGGATCCTCAATGGCGCCGACGGTCCGGCAGCCGTAGGTCGCCGGGCCGGAGGGACTTTCGAATGTGCGATAATATAGCGGTTTTTGAATGACGGAAATGGAAAGTGGTGGCGATGACTCGTCAAGATGATTCCGAACAGCTGGCATGGGATTTCGACGCGCCGCACACGGATGGCGGCGAATCGGGGGCCGTCGTCGTCGGCGAGGGCGGATTGGCGGGACTGGCGCCCGGCAGCGACGCGTGGATCGCCGCATTGCAGCCGACCGACGCGGACGCGATGCGTCTCGACCGTCTCGACATCGCGGCCATGGAGGCTCCCGAGGCCGCTCGCCTGTGGGCGCGCGTCGCGGCATGGGTGGAATCCGACCAGATCGCATACTACATCGACGATGCGCCGGTCTCATCCGACGCCGCGTACGACGCGCGGCTGCGCTGCCTGCAATCGTTGGAGGCGCAATTCCCGTCATTGGATTCGCCGCAGTCTCCGACGCATCGCGTGGGCGGCACGTTCTCCAACGATTTCGCCTCCGTGCGCCACCCCTCGCGTATGATGAGCCTCGATGACGTGTTCTCCATCGAGGAGCTTCGGGAATGGTACGACGGCGTGCTGCGCGCACTCGACTGGCCCGAGTCGAAACCGCTGCCGATGACCTGCGAGGTCAAGATCGACGGTCTCGCGCTGAACCTCATCTACCGCAACGGGGTGCTCGAACAGGGGTTGACGCGCGGCGACGGCGTGACCGGCGAGGACATCACGCTCAACGTGCGCACCATCTCCACCATCCCTCAGAACCTTTCCGGACCGGACGAGGACATTCCCGAATTCGTGGAGGTCCGTGGCGAGGTGTTCATGCGTTGGGACGATTTCCACACATTGAACAACGAGAACGAGGATGCGGGACGCGCGCCGTTCGCCAATCCTCGCAATGCGGCCGCGGGCAGTCTGCGTCAGAAGGATCCGCGCGTCACGGCGACGCGCCGCCTGAGCTTCTACGCGCATGGCATCGGTTCGCTGCGTTGGGGCGCCGGCCGCGCGAACGACGGCCATGACGTGGTCAACGACCAGTCCGAGGCCTACGAGCTGTACAGGAAATGGGGCGTTCCCGTCTCCCCGCACAACCGCGAGGTCACGTCGTTCCAACAGATCCTCGACATGATCGAATATTACGGCGAGCACCGCGGCGACATCGAGCACGCGCTCGACGGCATCGTCGTGAAAGTGGACGATTTGGGACTGCAGCGTTCGCTCGGCGCCACCTCGCGCGCGCCACGCTGGGCCATCGCCTACAAGTATCCGCCGGAGGAGGTCAACACCGAACTGCTCGACATCACCGTGCAGGTGGGGCGCACCGGACGCGTGACGCCGGTGGCGGTGCTCAAACCCGTGTACGTCGCCGGGTCCACCGTATCCAGAACCACATTGCACAACCCGTTCGAGGTCGAGCGCAAAGGCGTGCTCATCGGCGACACCGTCGTGGTACGCAAGGCCGGCGACGTGATTCCGGAACTCGTGGGGCCGGTGCTGGAACGCCGCAAGGGGCGCGAAGACGAGCTGCGCAGGTTCGTCATGCCCATGCGATGCCCGTCGTGCGGCGCGCGGCTCGCCCCGGCCAAGGAAGGCGACAAGGACATCCGCTGCCCCAACGTGGAATCCTGCCCGGCGCAGCTGACCGAACGCATCATCAACTTGGCGTCCCGCAAAGCGTTCGACATCGAACATCTGGGGGACCAGTCGGCGGTGGCGCTGACGAATCCGGAGGAGAACCGGCCGGATTCCGTGGAGACCTACGCGCCGAACATCACCGAAATCATCGTCAAGCCGGGGGAGGAGCCCGACCCCTACGAGCCGTTGGCGGGTCTGAGTCTTCCCGAACCGCAGACACCGGTGCTGTCGAGCGAGGCGGGATTGTTCTCGCTGTCGTCCGCGGACCTGAAGGACGTGCGCGTGTGGCGCGAGGCGCCGATCATCGAAGTCCATGAGACCGTCGGCGCCAACGGCAGGCGCAAGAAGGTGCGCAAACGCATCGGCGGTTCCGGGTTGTGGCATCAGGTCCCCGCGTTCTGGACCGCCCCCACGCCGGCGAGGAAGCGCAAAGACGAACCTGATGGAACGTCGCGGTATCCGGAATACACGGTGCCGGAGGACGCCGTGGTAATTCGTGAGGAGACCAAGACCTCCCGCACGGGTACCATCAGCGTGCAGCCGGTGTACATCCGCCCCGCCGAGAACACCCGCAAAATGCTGGACGAAATGGACAAGGCACGCCATGCCGACCTGTGGCGCGTGCTGGTGGCGTTGTCGATTCGGCGGCTCGGCCCGCCGACCGCGCGCACCATCGCCAACGCCTTCGGCTCGCTGGAGGCCATCGAGCAGGCGGATGCGGAAAAACTGTCGCAGATCGACGGCATCGGACCGGAAATCGCCGAATCCATCGTCACATGGTTCGCCGCGGCCCGCGAGCCCGGCGATTGGCGCGGCGCGGTGCTCGACGCGTGGAAATCCGCCGGCGTGGGCGTCGCTCACGCGCGGAAAAGCGAGCTTCCACAGACTCTGGCGGGCAAAACCGTGGTGGTCACCGGGTCCCTCGAGGAATTCTCCCGCGACTCCGCCAAAGAGGCGATCGTCTCCCGCGGAGGCAAGGCCGCCGGATCGGTCAGCAGGAAAACCGACTGGGTGGTGGTCGGTGCGAACGCCGGCTCCAAAGCCGCCAAAGCCGAGGAACTGGGAATCCCCATGCTCGATGAGGACCAGTTCAGACAATTGCTCGACACCGGAACGGTCACGCCCCGCGCCGCCGCATCCAACGGAAACGATGCGGATGACGAAGACGGCGAAGACACGGAGTATGAGGAAGGAACCCTGATCTAAGGCCGGGAGCGGACGGCGCGGTCGACGGCCATCTGGCGTGCCGTGCCGACGGACGCTACTCTGATATGCGGCACAAGGAGGAAACATGACCGACGAGCGCACCATCGAAGGGCGCATCTATGAGCGACTCAGCAAAGTCATCGACCCGGAACTGGGCCGGTCCATCACCGATCTGGGCATGATAGCGTCCATCAAGGCGACGCCTGCCGATGCCGAAGGCGCATACGATGTGAACATCGACGTGGAACTGACCGTCGAAGGATGCCCGCTTTCGCAGACCATCACCAACCAGATCAACGGCGCGGTCGAATCGTATCCCGACGCGAAGCTCGTCCCGCACATCAGCGTCAGCTCCATGAGCCACGACAAACTCACCCAACTGGTGGCCGGACTCAAGGCGGAACGCCGCCGCAATCCGTTCAACAGACCGGATGTCAAAACCCGTATCTTCGCCATCGCGTCGGGCAAGGGCGGCGTGGGCAAATCCTCCGTCACCGCGAATCTCGCGGCGACGTTCGCGGCCCTCGGCTACGACACCGCGGCCATCGACGCCGACATCTACGGCTTCTCCCTGCCGCGCCTGTTCGGCGTGCACACGCAGCCGACCAATCTCAACGGCATGCTGATGCCGGTCACCGCATGGGGTGTCAAACTCATCTCCATCGGCATGTTCGCCGGCGCCGACCGCGCGATTCTCTGGCGTGGTCCGCGCCTGCAGCGTTCCTTGGAGCAGTTCCTTTCCGATGTGTGGTGGGGGGAGCCGGACGTGCTGCTGCTCGATCTGGCCCCCGGCACCGGAGACATGGCGATTTCCGTGGCTCAGGCCCTGCCGAACGCCGAGCTGGTGGTCGTCACCACGCCGCAGCCCTCGGCCTCCGACGTGGCGGTGCGTTCCGGTCTGGTCGCGTTGCAGGTGCCGATGAAGGTTCGCGGCGTCGTGGAGAACATGAGCTACTACGAGCACAAAGGCGAGAAGCTCAGGATCTTCGGCGAAGGCGGAGGCCAACGCGTATCCGAGCAGTTGAGCGCCGCTTTGGGCCATGACGTGCCGTTGCTGGCGCAGCTGCCGCTTGATCCGGAACTGCGCGAAACCGGCGAGGCGGGACGCCCCGCGGTGCTCAACGAGGATGGGGCGCTTCGCGCGGACGGCGTCGGCGAGACCTTCAGGAACCTGGCCGAATCGTTGATGCGCATGCCGATGTGACGGCCGCCGTCGCTCGTCACCGACCACCACAAGCGGCCATGGCTCGGTATGACGAGACGTGGCCGCACCGCGGTTCCCACGAGCGCGTCCGTATGATGGAACGTGATTATGGGAAGCTATCGCAAATCGCGCGCGGTGTGTACTATCGGAACACGGACACGGGGGCCATATGGCTGAGAGGAAGCCCACGCTTCAACCGTATGAACGTATACCGGGTAATGCCGGCGCACGGAGTCTCTCTTCTCCCGTGCCTTGAAGAGAAAGGCACATTCATGACCAATGAATCTTCCGCAGTGAAGAAGCACAACAACAAGTGGCGTGTCGTCGATATCGTCGTCGCCGCCATCATCGCCGTGGCATCCGGCGTGATCTTCTGGGGCTGGGACATCGTCTGCACGGCTCCGCTCGCCATCGTCGGAGCGGTGACCCCCGGTTTCGAGGGCCTGCTCAACGCGTTCTGGCTGTTCGCCGGTCCTTTGGCCGCCATCATCGTGCGCAGGCCGGGCGCGGCGCTGTTCGCCGAAACACTCGCCGCAGCGCTTGAGCTCACCATGGGCAACCAGTGGGGCGTCGGCGGCTCTCTGATCGTCGGCATCGTCCAGGGCCTCGGCGCCGAAATCGGATTCGCGATTTTCGCGTACAGGAAGTGGAACTGGCTGTCCACCACCATCTCCGGCGCGCTTGCCGGCGTGGGCTGCGCGCTGTATTACTGGGCGACCAACCCGGCATGGGGCGCATTGCGCGTGAGCGTCTATCTGGTGACCTCCGCCATTTCCGGCGCGGTGCTTGCCGGCGCGGTGATGTACCTGCTGCAGCGTGCCATCGCCCAGACCGGCGCGCTCGACCGCTTCGAATCCGGTCGCACGCAGACCTTGGTCTGACACGCACAGGCCGTTTCGGCCCGCAAGGTCCCGTGCCGCGCTTGCCGCGGATGTCCACGGGACCTTTTGAATATGGGTTTCGCATGATCTGCGATTCCGCATCCACCACAACCATTCACAGAGAAGAAAGAACGATCGATGACTACCGACAGTGAGAGCGCCGTTGCACCCGCGGGCGTGATCGCCCGCGATTGGGGATGGCGCCACGCCTCGCGCAAGGATTTCGCACTGCGACATGTCGATTTCGAGATTCATCCGGGCGAACGCGTGTTGCTGCTGGGCGCTTCGGGAGCGGGCAAATCCACATTGATGTCCGGCTTGGCCGGTGTGCTGGGCGGTGACGACGAAGGCGAGCAGGAAGGCGAACTGCTGGTCGGCGGCGTCGACGCGCGTCATGCGCGCGGCGCTTCCGGACTGGTGCTGCAGGACCCCGATTCGCAGACGATTCTGGAACGCGCCGGCGACGACACGGCCTTTGGATGCGAGAACCTGAACCTGCCGAAGGCCGAGATCTGGAAGCGTGCCCGAGCCGCCCTCGACATCGTCGGTCTTGACTACATGAGGTTCGGCCACTCCACCCGCCGTCTGTCGGGCGGGCAGCGCCAGCGTCTGGCATTGGCCGGCGTGCTCGCCATGCATCCCGGACTGCTGCTGCTTGACGAGCCGACCGCCAATCTTGATCCGGAAGGCGTCAAAGAGGTGCACGATGCGGTCCGCGACGTGCTGGAACGCACCCATGAGACGCTTGTGGTGGTGGAGCACCACATCGACGTGTGGCTCGATCTGGTCGACCGTGTCATCGTGCTTGGCAAGCCCGAGGCGGACACCCATGTGAGCGGCGTGCTCGCCGACGGCACGCCGCAGGAAGTGTTCGGCACGATGGGCGACGTGCTCGCCGACGGCGGCGCATGGGTGCCCGGACGCGCCATCGAGAACCATGCGCCCAAGTCCGATTCGCCGGCGAAGGACGTCGTGCTGTATGCGGACGATCTGAGCTTCGGACGGGAATCCGCGCTTGGCGAGCATGTCGATATCGCCTTCCATGCCGGTGAGATCACCGCGCTGACCGGTAGGAACGGCGCCGGAAAATCCACATTGGCGCTTACCCTGGCCGGTCTGCTCAAGCCGGTCGCGGGCCATGTGCGCATGGCCGACGGCATGGTCCCCGCGCATCGCGACAACGACGTGTTCACTTGGAAAAGCCGCGATCTGCTCGGCCGCATCGGCATGGTGTTCCAGGAGCCGGAACACCAGTTCGTGACGGCCAGCGTGCGCGACGAAGTGGCGGTGGGACCGAAATCCATGGGCAAATCGGATGATGAGGCGTACGCGATAGCGGACGAGATGCTGGAGCGCATGAACCTCAAACGGTTCGCGCCCGCCAATCCCTTCACGCTTTCCGGCGGTGAGAAAAGGCGTCTTTCCGTGGCCTCCATGCTCGCCGCGGCGCCGAAGGTGCTGGTGATGGACGAGCCGACGTTCGGCCAGGATTTCACCACATGGACGGAAATGGTGCGGTTGATCGCCGGAGCGAGGGATGCCGGCTGCTCGGTGATCATGGTGACGCACGACGAGCCGTTGATCCGCTCGTTGGGCGCACGCCGCGTGCTGGTCAGTGAGGGGGAGTGACATGGCCGAACAGATGGAAACCATCAATGTGGTGCCGCACGCGAAGCGTCACGAAGTGGCCAAAGCTGCATCGCCGTCGTGGTTCATCGCGAAAATCAATCCGGTGAGCCGGTTCATCGGCGCATTGATACTGTGCATTCCGATGTTCTTCACGCTCGACGTCGTTTCCGCATCCGTGGCCTTCGGCTTGGAGATGCTGCTGCTGTGGATCGGCGGATTGGCCCCATGGACGGTATTGCGCAAGACCTGGCCGGTGTGGATTGCCGCCGCGGGAAGCTTCATCTCCGTTTCCCTGTACGGCAAGACTTCGGGAACGGTGTTGGCCGACTTCGGTTTTATCGTGGTCTCCCAGGGGTCGGTATATCTCGCCGCCGCCACGTTTCTGCGTGTCGCGGCGATCGCCGTGCCGGGTGTGATTCTCGCGCTTGGACTCGATCCGACCGATTTGGCCGACGGATTGGTGCAGATTCTGCATCTGCCGTCGCGATTCGTCTACGGCGGTCTGGCCGGCATGCGCATGTTCACGTTGCTGCAGGATGACTGGCGCGCGCTTGGGCAGTCGCGGCGTTCCCGTGGATTAGGCGATGGCAGCGCCATCAAACGCGTGTTCTCCCAGGCGTTCAGCCTGCTGGTCGTTTCGATCCGCCGTGGCACGAAACTCGCCACGGCGATGGAGGCCCGTGGATTCGGCTCGGACGCGCCACGCAGCCAGGCGCGCGAGTCGAAGCTGCATGCGGTCGATTGGGTGTTTTACGCGATCTGCGTGGCCGTGCCGGCGATCGCGCTGTACACCGCCTACCGCACCGGCTACTGGAATTGGGCGTTCAGCAACACCGCATCCTGACCGCTTGGGAAGCCCGGTACGGGGAATTCCTCCGACCGGACTTCGGCAATCGGATTCCATAACGTAATCGGCTGGTGCCACGAACATTCGTGGCACCAGCCGATTACGTTATATGCGGCGGGGGTGGTCATCCGCCGTCACATCGTCTTCCCCCATTATGCCTGGCTTATGTCTGGCGTCATCGCAACGCCGCGCGGCGAACGGGGAAGCTGTGTCAGGCGAGCTTGTCGAGCAGCAGCGCCTCGGTGATCACATTGCCCTTCAAGCCCGGAAGGCTGATGGACTCGTTCGGGCTGTGCGCGTTGGCCTTCGGGTCCTCCGGTCCGGTGACCAGCACCTGGGCGTGCGGGAAGATGCGCTGCAGTTCCGGAATGAACGGAATGGAACCGCCCTCACCCTTGTTGACCGGTGCCACGCCGAACGCCTCTTCCATGGCCTCCATGGCGTCCTTGGTGGCCACGGCGTTCGGATCCATGGCCCAGCCCATGCCGTTGTCGAGCTTGTCTACACTGACCTCGGCGCCGAACGGCGCATGCTCCACCAGGAACCTGGCCAGAGCGTCCTGGGCGTCTTCCGGACGCTGGTTCGGCGCGGTGCGCAGGCTCAGACGGAACGTGGTCTCGGGGGAGATCACATTGAAGGAGCCCTCCACGGGATGCGCGTCAAAGCCGATGACGGTGACGCTCGGCTTGGTCCACAGACGGGAGGCCAGCGATCCGGTGCCCGCGAGCCTGTAGGAATCGACGATGCCGGCATCCGCGCGCACGGTGGCCTCGTCCAGATCGCGCTGCAGGCCGCCGACCGGCTCCTCGCTGGCGACGCCGGGAACGTTCACGTCGCCGTTCTCGTCGTAGATGGAGGCGATCAGCATCGCGGCGAGCGTGTTGGCGTCGAGGATCGGACCGCCGTACTGGCCGGAATGCACGGGGTGGCTCAGCGCCTTGACATGCACGTCGAGAACGGTGTTGCCGCGCAACGACGTGGTCAGCGACGGAATCTCCGCGGACCAATTGCCCGAATCCGCCACGATGATCACATCGGAATCGAACTCGTCCTTGTGCTCCTCGATGAACGGGATGAAGCTCGGAGAGCCCATCTCCTCCTCGCCTTCGATGAACACCTTGATGTTGACCTTCAGCTCGTCGCCCAGCGCCTTCAGCGCGCCGGAATGAATCGCGATGCCGCCGCCGTCATCGGCGGAGCCGCGTCCGTACAAACGGTCGCCGACCTGCGTGCCGACGAAGGGATCGGTGTGCCATGCGCCGGCGTCCGGCACCGGCTGCACGTCGTGATGCGCGTACAGCAGCACGGTCGGCGCGTCTTCGGCGACGACGCGAGAGCCAATGACCTCCCAGGCGCCCGGGGTGCCGTCGGGATTGTGGGACTGCACCACCTTGGTGTCGATGCCGACCTTCCTGAGCTCGTCGGCCACGAATTCCGCGGAACGCCTCATATGGTCCGCGGTGATGCCCTTCGCGGAAATCGATTGCAATGCGATCTTCCGGTTGAGCACGTCGACGATGCGGTCGAAATCCGCGTCGACGCGCGCGCGGATCTCCTCTGTGCGTGAAGTTGCCATATCGCTCCTTGATATTGAACGAATCGAGATTGCCATGAACGATAGTCATTGTATCCGTCCGAGGGAACCCGTTCAATCGGTGGCAGACGTATGCCCGGACGCCGATGCAGCGTCGATACGTCAACTTACGCTCTATAGGCATGAGTTTGTTTAAGAAGGAAGAGCCGGCGCAAAAGCCGGTCGAAACGAAGGCGCAGGAGCCCACCTCCGGCAAGGGTCATCCGACCCCGAAGCGCAAGGCCGCCCAGGCGCAGAACCTGCGTCCGCTCGTTCCCAAGGACCGCGAGGCCAGCCGCAAGGCCGCCAAGGCCCGCCTGCGCGAACGCGAGAACGCCGAATACGAGGCCATGCAGACCGGCGACATCAACCACATGCCGAAATCCGAACGTCTGCCATGGCGTCTGTACATCCGCGATTACGTCGACGCGCGATTCAACCTTGGCGAGTTCTTCATCCCCGTGGCGTTCCTCATCCTGATCGCCTCGGTGATCGTGACCTACAAGTGGCCGGTGCTGTCCCTGCCGCTGATGATGCTCATGTACGTGTACCTGTTCGCGGTCATCATCGACATCGCGGTCATGTGGCACAAGCTCAAGAAGAAGCTCATCGAGAAGTTCGGTGAGAAGTCCGTCGCCAAGGGCATGCGGTCCGCTTCCTATGCGTGGAGCCGTTCCATCCAGATGCGCCGTTGGAGGCTGCCGAAGCCGCGCTACCCGAAGCGCGGCCACTGGCCGGAGTGATCCTCGGCCGTGATGTTTTGGAAACCGTCGGCATTCGCCGGCGGTTTTTGTTTGCCGTCCGGTTGTCACCGACCTGCCACTACCATGGGTAGTTAGTTCAGAAGGTGCCGGATTCCCGCGCGTCATGCGGCAGCGCGGAAGGCACCATGCGTGAATCAATGAGGAGCAGCATGACGGAACAGCATTTCGACATCGCCATCATCGGAGCCGGACCGGGAGGGTACTCCACGGCGCTGAGAGCGGCGGAACTCGGCAAATCGGTGGCGCTCATCGAACGTGACGCGACGGTTGGCGGCACGTGCCTCAACCGCGGCTGCATCCCGTCGAAGGCCCTGCTGACCGCCGCGCACCAAGTGGAAAGCGCGCGCATGGCAAAACGCACCGGCATCAACATCGAGATCCAAAGCATCGATTTCGGCAGACTCCGCGATTTTCGCACGTCCACCGTCGAGACCATGACCAGAGGGTTGGCCGGACTGCTGGCGCATCGCGGCGTCACCGTGTTCCACGGAGAGGCGGCCTTGCGCGACGGCCATACCGTGCAGGTCGCGCCCGCTGGGGGAGCGGCGCAGGTGACGCGTTCCGTGAAGGCGGGGGTCGAGGAGCCCGTGGACGACACGCTTGCGATCCATGCCGACGATATCGTGCTGGCGACGGGATCGCGTCCGATGCCTTTGCCGGGCAATCCGTTCTCCGGAGCGCTGATTGATTCCACGCAGGCCTTGGAACAGAACACGTTTCCATCCAATGCGGTGATCATCGGAGCGGGCGCTGTGGCGTTGGAATTCGCGTCCCTGTGGAACGCGGCGGGAAGCGACGTGACCCTGCTCATCCGCAAGGACCGCGTGCTGTCGTCGTGGGAGCGCCGCGCGTCCATGACGCTGACGCGGGAGCTGAAGCGGCGAGGGGTGAACATCGTGCCGCGCACGAAGGTCACCCATGTCGACATCGGCGTGAACCTCGGCGCGACCGTGCACTATACGCAGAACGGTTCTTCCGAGGAACGCACCGCATACGGCGAGGTGGTGCTTGCCGCGATCGGACGCCTGCCGAACACCGATGCGGACTGGTTCACGTCGAATGGCATCGTGCTCGACGAACGCGGTTATGTGGAAACCGACGAATACGGCAGGACGAATGTCCCGTCCATCTGGGCTCTGGGCGACATCACGGCGGGGCACGCGTTGGCGCACAGGGCGTTCGAGCAGGGCATCGTCATCGCCGAAAGCATCGCTGGGCTCGACCCAAAACCCGTGCTGGAGGAGACGGTGCCGCAGGTCGTGTTCTCCTTCCCGGAGGCCGCCTGCGTCGGACTCACCTTCGACGAGGCGAAATTGCGGGACGACATTGTCGATCCTAAGGAGACCGCATACCCGATGCTGTCCAACTCACGCATGCTGATGAGCGGCGAGGGCGGGTCCATGACCATCGTCAGCGGCGCGTACACGTCGGATCCCGAAACGGAACTCGTGCTGGGCGTGCATATCGTCAGCCCCATCGCCAGCGATCTGATCGCGGAAGCCGAGCAGCTGGTCGGCAACCACGTGCCACTCGCCGACGCGGCGCGTCTCATCCATCCGCATCCGACGTTCAGCGAAGCCCTCGGCGAAGGACTGCTCAAAGCGGACGGGCGTCCATTGCACACCCGGTGAGCGCAGCGGCCGATGCGCCTTCCGGCAGGGTTACTGATAGACTTGATGCCCAGTGTGTGTAAATCGCATAACCAAGTGAGGAAAATCGATGGCAGATAAAGAAGAAAAGAAGAAGAAAAAGGCGAAGAAGGACAGCACCCTCAAGCAGATCATCCAGATCTTCAAGTACACCAAGGCGGAAGACAGCGCGCTGCCTTGGCTGTGCGCCGCGGCCTTCATCGTCCCGATCGTCGTGTTCGTGGTGCTCGGCATCGTGTTCAAGTGGTCGGTGATCGGCTGGATCTTCTCGATCATCCTCGCCATCATGATCGGCATGCTGCTGTTCACGATGACGCTCACCAACCGTGCCGACAAGGTCGGTTATGCGAAGCTCGAAGGCCGTCCGGGCGCCGCCATCAGCGTGCTCGGCAACATCAGCAAGGCCGGATTCAACTTCCCGCAGGAGCCGGTGTGGGTCGATCCGAAGACCAAGGACGCCATCTGGCGCGGCACCGGATACAACGGCATCTACCTGCTGGGCGAGGGCGAATACGGCCGCGTCAAGCGTGGCATGGACCGTCAGGAACAGAGCATCAAGGGCGTCACCGCAGGCTCCGACATTCCGGTCTACCGCGTCTACGTGGGCAAGGGCAAGAACCAGACCAGTCTGAAGGACCTGCGCAAGACCATCCTCAAGTGCAAGACCTACGAGCCGACCCACCACAAGAACAAGCTGGTCGCCGCCATCCACCCGAGGACCCGTTTCGTGCTCACCAAGACCGAGCTGAGCATCCTCAACGATCGTCTGCGCACGCTGCAGATGAAAAACGGCATGAATCTGCCCAAGGGCGTCGATCCGACGCATCCGCAGCGCATCAGCCGCCGCGCGATGCGCGGACGCTGATGTCCGAAGCCGTCCGAGACGACGCGGACCTTTCCTCAAGACCCCGACCGCAATGCATGCGGCCGGGGTCTTTTGATTTCACGAACAAGGTGCCGACGAAGGCCGGTCAAAGTCGAATGTCCACAAAATGAACGCTTTTCAGACGCGATTGACGAACATTCGTAACACACAAACCCCTGTTTTATGCGAAATCGCACGCGAAATACGATATTACGAAACATTCTCGTAACCCAAGTGGCGAGTGCGCGAAATGCGCGAACCTAGACTAAGAGCCTGTAAGTTACTTATTCGAATTACCCATTCGAAAGGAGCGGTCCCGTGACTGCACTCGAAACCAAGGCTGATGCTGAGGCCCTTATCAACAAGGAAGGCATTGAATATGTCTCCGTCCGCTTCACCGATCTGATCGGTGTTCAGCAGCACTTCACCGTGCCGGCCAGCGAGTTCCTGAAGGACGCCTTCACCGACGGCATGCCGTTCGATGGCTCCTCCGTGGAAGGTTTCCAGGCCATCAACGAATCCGACATGAAGCTGGTGCCTGACGTTTCCACCGCATTCGTCGATCCGTTCCGCAAGCACAAGACCCTCGACGTGGCCTTCTCCATCGTCGACCCGCTGACCGACGAGCCGTACTCCCGCGATCCGCGTCAGGTCGCAGGCAAGGCCGAGGCCTACCTGAAGTCCACCGGCATCGCCGACACCGCCTCCTTCGCCCCTGAGGCCGAGTTCTTCATCTTCGACAAGGTGCGTTTCGAGAACAGCATGCGCCGCTCCTTCTACGAGGTGGACTCCATCGAGGCTCCGTGGAACTCCGGTGTGGACACCGAAGACGACGGCACCCCGAACATCGCGTTCAAGAACCGCGTCAAGAAGGGCTACTTCCCGGTTCCGCCGGTTGACCACAACCAGGACCTGCGTGACGACATGGTCGCCAACCTGCAGAAGGTCGGTCTGATCCTCGAGCGTTCCCACCACGAGGTGGCAGGCGCCGGCCAGCAGGAGATCAACTACCGCTTCAACACCCTGCAGCACGCAGGCGACGACCTGATGAAGTACAAGTACGTCGTCCACGAGACCGCTGCCCTCGCCGGCAAGGCCGCGACCTTCATGCCGAAGCCGATCGCAGGCGACAACGGCACCGGCATGCACTGCCACCAGTCCCTGTGGAAGGATGGCAAGCCGCTGTTCTACGACGAGAAGAACTACGGTGGTCTGTCCGACCTCGCCCGCTGGTACGTCGGCGGCCTGATCAAGCACTCTTCCTCCGTGCTGGCCTTCACCAACCCGTCCCTGAACTCCTACCACCGTCTGGTCCCGGGCTACGAAGCGCCGGTCAACCTGGTGTACTCCGCTCGTAACCGTTCCGCCGCCATCCGTATTCCGCTGGCCGGCACCTCCCCGGCTGCGAAGCGCATCGAGTTCCGCGCTCCGGATCCGTCCTGCAACCCGTTCCTCGCCTTCTCCGCTCAGCTGATGGCAGGCCTGGACGGCATCCTGAACCACATCGAGCCTCCGGCACCGGTCGACAAGGACCTCTACGAGCTGCCGCCGGAAGAGCACGAGGGCATCAAGCAGGTGCCGAGCTCTCTGGCCGAAGCCATGGACGCTCTGGAAGAGGATCACGACTTCCTCACCGCCGGCGACGTCTTCACCGAGGACCTGATCGACACTTGGATCAGCCTGAAGCGCGGCGAGATCGACCAGGCTCGTCTGGCCCCGACCCCGCTGGAGTACGAGCTGTACTTCCACATCTGATAGGCGCTTAGGCGGAAACATAGTCGGCAGTAGGTCTTGCGCATTAGCGGGATAGCCTACTGCACCTATTAGGCCATAGGAAACCCACTACATCCGTAATCGGATGTAGTGGGTTTCTTTATGTGTTCCGGTCGGCAACGCGTCAAGTCAATTCGCCTAAATTCCGCCATCAGATGCATATGACCTCGTCATCCATGGCTCCTAGACCTGTCCTTAAGCGCGTTGTTCGGCTTACGGTGGGCAAGCCGCATGCGCAGCGGAAAATTGTGGGCGGCTTCGGCGGCACGCCGGTGATTCGTGCCGCGCCCTCATGATATGTGGATGAAAGTCAACCCTGAACGCCCATAATGGAACCATGGCTGAAGAACAATCGTTTAATGAGCGCGTATATGCGGTGGTGTGCGAGATTCCGCGGGGCATGGTCGCCACGTATGGGCAGGTCTCGGAGCTGATCGGCGCGCCGCGTTGCGCGAGACTGGTGGGATTGGCGTTGCATGCCAATCCGAAGCAGGGGAGGATTCCATGCCATCGCGTGGTGTTCCGGGACGGTTCTTTGGCGCCGGGCTTCGCTTTCGGCGGTCCGAATGCTCAGCGTGCCTTGTTGGAATCCGAGGGCGTGACGTTCGTGGCGCCGAAGCCAAATGGCAATGCCGGCGATGGGGGATGGCGCGTTGATTTGGCGCTTTGCCAATGGCAGGCATAGCGCTATGCGTGACGATGCCATGGGACCGCCGGCCATTCGATAAATTTAAAGGTGTGGATGCCTCATTCAATGCTATGTGGCCAGCGGCCATTATGACCACATAGTGTTTTCGAACCCCCGATTCGCGAATGACGTTCCTATACTCGAGCCCATGTTGTTCCAAGCCGGTTCCCTGCTGCTCGTCATCATCAGCGTCTACATACTCAAACGCATCCACATCTTCAACAAACATTCCTACAAGGTCGTGCAGGGCCTCGTCTTCAATCTCACGCTGCCCTGCGCCATCGTGATGAGCTTCGCCACGAACAAGCATCCGATGAATCTGCTGTGGCTGGTCGTATTCGGACTGTTCGCCTGCATGATTCCCCTTTTCATCGTGTTCCTTGGTTCCCACGGCGACGAGCCGCGGTACCGTGCGTACCAGATGCTCAACGCCTCGGGACTGAACATCGGTGCGTTCTGCCTGCCGGTGGTGCAGACCTTCATGGGGCCGAGCGCCGGCCTGCCGGTCATCATGCTGGACATCGGCAACGCCATCATCGCCACGGCCGCCTCATTGACCATCACGCGGTCGTTGCTGCATCTGGGAAGCCCCACCAAAAACCTGCCGTTGGCGCTGAAGATCAGGAACGTGGCGCACGACTTCTATTCCTCGATCTCCTTCGACATCTACATGCTCATGCTGGTGTTCATGTTCGCCGGATTGACGGTGCCGAAATGGATCGTCACGCTGATCACGCCGTTCGCCAACGCCAATGCGTTCGCCGCCATGGCGATGATTGGCCTGATGATGGAGGTTCCCGACAACCGCAAGGACCGTTCGGAACTCGGCAAGGTGATTATGTGGCGTCTGTTCTTCGGTGTGATTATCGCGGTGGCCGCATGGTTCCTGCTGCCGCTTGACGAGCGCGTCCGGGAGATCGTGGTGCTGGCCGCGTTCGCGCCCGTGACGATCTTCTCCACGAAGTTCACCGATTCGTTGACCGGCAACGCCGAACTCGCGGGATTCTCGCTGACGGTCACCGCCGTCATCGGATTGGCCATCATGACGGTGCTGCATGCCGTGCTGCCGGTTGTCTGAACGACTGCACGGCGTTGCGCCGTAAGCCGTATTGCGGGATTCCGCGTGCGTCCGGCATTTGCCGCCAATCGTCGGGCAGGGGACGCCGCCTGTCCCGAGTGCGGATGCGCAGGTCATGCCCGGTGCGTGGCGATGATATGTTCGATGTCGTTCAGATTCGAGGCGAAGTAAATGCCGTGCTGGCGTTCCGTTGTGGAGAAGCCGGCGTCGATCATATGCCGCAGCAGCGCGCGCATGTCGTCATAGAAACCGTTGAGATTGTAGAAGATGCACGGCTGAGTCAATTGGTCGAGGCAGATCTTCGACACGACCTCGCTGATCTCCTCCAAAGTGCCGGTGCCGCCGGGGAAGGCGATGAACACGTCGCCGAGCTCGATCATGCGCGTCCGACGCTCGGTGATGTTCGGCACGATGGTCAGTTCGGTCAGCCCATGGTGCGCGACGCCCTTGTCGACGAACATCTGCGCCTCGATGCCGGTCACCTTGCCGCCATGTTCCAGCACGGTGTCGGCGATCACCGCCATCAATCCCTCGTCGGAACCTCCGTAGACGAGCCGGTGGCCGTTGTCGGCGATCCATGCGGCCAATTCGATGACCGCGTTTTTGTATACGGGGTCGTTGCCTTCATGCGCGCCGAGATACACGGTGATGTTCATCTGACTGCCTTCCGTACAAGGTTGCTGTCCGCCTCTGGTGGACGTTCATATGGGTCTTATAAAAACAAGTGGCGGCCGTCGTCGCCGACAGCCACCACTCAGTCTACTGGCAGGTCGTTCACCGTCGCGTCGGTGCCGGCCTGCGTTTCCTTCTGATCGGCGCCAGCTCGAACACCTCGTCCGAGACCTTGGCCACTTCCGGACTGTGCGTCACGATGATGACGCAACGGTCCTCGTCATGGGCCAACGCGCGGAAGATGCCCATGATGTCGTCCTGTGTGGCCATGTCGAGGTTGCCAGTCGGCTCGTCCGCCACGATGATGGACGGGTTGTAGCTCAGCGCGCGGGCGATGGCCACACGCTGCTGCTCGCCGCCCGACAGATGCAGGATGCGCTCATTCGCGTATTCTTCGGGCAGATGCACCTGCTGAAGAAGCTCGTCGACGATTTCCCTCTTCGGCCGTTCGAAGGATTTGCCGGAAGCGTCCATCGACAGGATGATGTTCTCGCTCACCGTCATGTTCGGCAGCAGATTGAAGCTTTGGAAGATCACGCCGATGTCATGGCTGCGGTAGCGGTATCGGTCCTGCTTGGCCAGATCGGCGCCGCGGTACAGCACCTTGCCTTCGGTCGGATTGGCCAACCCGGAGATTAGCGACAGCATCGTGGTCTTGCCGGCACCCGAAGGACCGGTGATGGCATGCACCCTGCCGGAGTGGAAATCGTGGCTGATGTTCTTCAGCACGCGTTTTCCGCCCTTCGTATAGGCATAGCTCACATTGTCCAAACGGAGCACGGGGGCTTTCGAAACGCCCTGCGTGGTTTCCGATGCTGGGGATTCTGCATTCATGGTCATGATGATTCCTTTCGGGAACGGTTTCAGGAGCGGTCGGCGAGGATCTGCAACGGTTCGTACCGCAGCACGAAGACGACGGCCACCAATGCGGCGACGAGCGTCAGCGCCAATCCGACCAGCAGCAGTTGGCCGACCACGGCGAGGTTCACGGTCGCGTTGATGGAGGAGACGTAGTTGGTCGCGCGGTCCATCATGCCGCCCGGAGCGCCGCCTTGCGGCTTGCCATTGGCAGTGTTCTTCGTGGTGTCGGCGCCGTTCGCGCCGCCGGAAGAAGAGGAACCGGAATCGGCGGAATCATCTGAAGTCTTGCCGCCCGACTGCTGCATGTCGCGGCCGAACTGCTCACGCTGGCTGGATTGCTGCGTCTGCTGCTGCTCGACCTGGCTGGACAGCAGCTGGTTGGAGACCGGCACGGAGGCTGCCGATCCGATTCCGGTGCCCAAGGCGAGGCCGATCATCGTGACGATGAGCAGCTCCAGCGTGAACTGCGCCGCCACCTTCACCTTGTTGACTCCGATCGCGGTGAGCACGCCGATCTCGTACTTGCGTTCGCGCACGTTCAGCAAGGTGATGACCACCAGCACCACACCGCCGACCGCCAGCACCACAATCAGCAGCGTCAGCGCGAACTTCGACAGGTTGTTCAATGGCACCAGGCTGGATTCGTAATTCTCCACGTCGGCGGAGGACACGGTGTAGTCGCTACCCAAGCCGGCCTTCTTGACATCCTTGGCGAATGTCTCGTAGTCCGCCTTGTCGGCGAACACGTAGGTGTAGTTCAGCTGAGCCGCGGAATCGGAATCCGAATCGGAATCCAATCCCAGCGATTTGAGCGTGGACACGGAAGTGTAGATCGCGTTCGCCGGATCGGAGGCGTTGGACGACATCGGTCCGCCCATCTGCTGGCTCGACTCGGTGGAGTTCTTGTAGATGCCGACGATGGTCAGCTTGTATGTGGTGTCCGAGTCATTCGGATCGGCGACGCTGACGGTGTCGCCGACGGACAGGTCGTTGAAGTCGGCGAGCGACTTGGAGATGATCGCATCGCCATCGCTGCCGGTGCCATAGCCGAACACCTTGCCGGATTTCATGGTGAAGGTGCCGTTGGAGGCGTTGGCGACGGCCTCGTCGGATGAGAAACCCACAAGGGAGAAGTCACCGCTCACCATGGCGGCTCCGCCTTGGCCACCCATATCTCCGCCGGGCATCTTGTCGCCGGGTTCGTTGCCGTCGGACTGGCCGTTCGAATCCGATGAGCCGCTTGAGCTATCCGAGCTGTTCGAATCGGAGGAGCTGGAGGAACTGGAGGAATCGGAGACCGGTTGGAAATCGTCGGTTGCCGACAATCCCGTGGTCTCCGTGTAATAGGTCGACTTCACCGCGGAAGACGATTTCGCATACTTCTGATATTTGCTCAAGGAAAGCTGTTTGTCGCTCAAAGCCGAGCGCATCGCGTCGAAATCGGGTTTGCCGTCGTCGGATTGGCCGGAGGAATCGGATTTGCTCTGTTCCCGTGACTGGCTGATGAGCTTGCTGCGGTCGAGGCTGATCTGCGCGGTGATGGTGGTGTTCTCCAGTCCGCTTTCCCTCGCGGTGGCCGCCGCCTGCCTGATGGACAGGCCGATGGTGGCCGCCGCCGCGATAATGGCGACGATCACGATGATTAGGACGTTGCGGCCCTTGTTCCTGGTGACGCTTCTCCAAGCGTTTTTGATGACGAACATATGGTTCCCCTGAATTGAATGGGCATTGCCTACGCCGCCGCATGCGGCGTTTACGACCATGGTAAAAAGCGGTTCTTTGCCGATTGCGGGGAGAACCCTTGAACGTGGCTGTGATGAATCTGTGAATTCACTGGACGGCGATGGCGGTGAGGAAACGCGATATGAAAAGAGTGGCGACGGGGCGCGAGGTGTTAGGCTAACGCGTATGCCTATTAAATCCGAAGTTATTGCGAATCCCAAGTCGGAACGCGTCCGCCGCGTGGCCGAGCTCGCGGATCGGAAGGGACGCAGGCGCTCGGGCCGCTTCATGGTGGAGGGGCCGCAGTCGGTGCGCGAGCTGCTGACATGGCATCCCGACATCGTCCAGGACCTTTATGTGGAGGTGGACTCCGCGGAACCGGACGCCACCTTCGTGACGCCCGCGGTGGCGCAGATGGCCGGCAAAGCCATGCAGTCCGGCACGTATGTGCACAAGGTCACGCATGCGGTCATGCACCATATGAGCTCGGACGCGCAGGGCGTGCTCGCCGTCGCGGGAACACGCGAATTCCTCGATACGGCCGTCGCTCCCGACGATTTCGACGACCATGCGATGGTCGCGGCGTTCTGGCAGGTACGCGATCCGGGCAACGCCGGCACCGTCATCCGATCGGCCGACGCGTCCGGCTGCGCCGCGGTGGTGTTCGTCGACGATTGCGTGGACATCTTCAATCCGAAGGTGATCCGTTCCACCGCCGGTTCGTTGTTCCACCTGCCCGTCCTCAGCATGGGCACCGAGGAGTTCTTCTCGTGGTGCGACGAGCACGGTCTGACCATCTACGCCGCCGACGTGTATGGCACCGACGCACGTCCGCCGGAATCATTGACCGATGTGGTCGCGTCGCCTGAATCGGCCATCGGCGCCAAGACGGTGCTGTTCGGCAACGAGGCGCGCGGACTGACCCGGGAGGTGCTTGAACGCGTCGACCGGATCGTATCGATTCCGATTTACGGCAAGGCGGAATCGTTGAACCTCGGCACGAGCGCGGCGGTGATGCTGCTGAGCTTGGCTATGTCGAGTCATGTTGAAAGAATGTGAAGTCGGAAAACGTTGAAATTGCGCGTTTTTCGCGTAAAACAAACGGGAAATTAGAAAGGTATCTCGTGGCAGAAGGTGCGGTATTCGACGCCCAAGCGGTAACCGATGCGGTTGCCGAGGGCATCGCGAAAATCGAAAACGCCTCCAGCATGGAGGAATTGAAAGCCATCAAGACGCAGTACGCCGGAGCGGAATCCGCGATGACGCAGGCAAGCAAGGCCATCGGTTCTTTGCCGAAGGACCAGAAGAAGGACGCGGGCAAGCTCATGGGCAAGCTGCGCGCCGACTTCGGTCGCGCGTTCGGCACCAAGGAGAAGCAGGTCAAGGCCGAAGAGGAGGCCCGCGCACTGGCCGCCGAAACCGTCGACATGACCTTGCCGGTCGAGCGTAAGCCGTTGGGCGCGCGCCATCCGCTGCCGAAGCTCATGGAGGATGTCGAGGACTTCTTCGTCTCCATGGGATGGCAGATCTCCGACGGTCCGGAAGTGGAGACCGAGTGGTACGACTTCGACGCGCTGAACTTCGGGCCGGACCATCCTGCGCGCCAGATGCAGGACACCTTCTACGTCAAGGGCAATCAGGCCAAGGACGCCGCGGGCTTCGTCGGCTCCAACATGGTGCTGCGCACCCAGACGTCCTCCGACCAGGTCCGTGGTCTGATCACCCGTGGCGTGCCGCTGTACATCGCGTGCCCCGGCCGTGTGTTCCGCACCGACGAGCTTGACGCCACCCACACTCCGGTGTTCCATCAGGTCGAGGCCCTTGCGGTCGACAAGAACCTGACCATGGCCGATCTGAAGGGTGTGCTCGACAAGCTCGCCGTGGCCATGTTCGGTCCGGAGGCCAAGACGCGTCTGCGCCCGAGCTACTTCCCGTTCACCGAACCGAGCGCCGAGCTCGATCTGTGGTTCCCCGATAAGAAGGGCGGCGCCGGCTGGCTCGAATGGGGCGGCTGCGGCATGGTCAACCCGAACGTGCTGAAGTCCGCGGGCCTCGACCCCGAGGTCTACACCGGCTTCGCGTTCGGCGTGGGCGTGGAACGCACCCTGCTGCTGCGCCACGACATCAACGACATGCACGACCTGGTCGAAGGCGACGTGCGATTCAGCGAACAGTTTGTGATGGGGGAGTGATTGACCCATGCCAATGGTTGATATTGATTGGCTCAAGGACCACGTCGAGGTTCCGGAAGGCCTTACCTACGAACAGCTTGCCAAGGATCTGGTGAAGGTCGGCCTCGAAGAGGAGGAGATCCACTCCTCCCAGGTCACCGGTCCGATCGTCGTCGGCTACGTGGTCGACGCCACCCCGGAACCGCAGAAGAACGGCAAGATCATCAACTGGTGCCACGTCGACGTCGGCGACCAGTACAACGAGACCGACGAGAACGGCAACAAGGTGCCGCGCGGCATCATCTGCGGCGCGCCGAACATGGCCGCCGGCGAGAAGGTCGTCGTGACCCTGCCGGGCGCCGTCCTGCCGGGCGACTTCAAGATCGAGCCGCGCAAGACCTACGGCCACATCTCCAACGGCATGTGCGCCTCCGAACGCGAGCTGGGCCTGGGCGACAACCACGACGGCATCATCCTGCTGCGCAAGTACGGTTTCACCCCGGAGGAGTACGAGAAGCTCCAGCCGGGCGACGATGCCATGCACCTGCTGCACTTGGACCAGCCGCTGCTGGAGATCAACATCACGCCGGACCGCGGCTACGCGTTCTCCTACCGCGGCGTGGCACGCGAATACCACCACTCCACCGGTGCCGCGTACACGGATCCGGCCATCGAACTGGGCAAGAAGGCACCGGTCACCACCGGACTCCCCGAAGGCACCAAAACCGATATCGAAGTGGTCGTCGACGACAACAATCCGATTCACGGCGTGGTCGGTTGCGACCGCTACTACGCACGCGCGGTCCGCGGCTTCGACCCGTCGAGCCACACGCCGAACTGGATGCGCCGCCGTCTGGTCCGCGCCGGCATGCGGTCCATCTCCCTGGCCGTCGACGTCACCAATTACGTGATGCTCGACCTCGGCCAGCCGATGCACGCCTATGACCTCGACAAGATCGAGGGGCCGATCGTGGTGCGTCGCGCCAACGAAGGGGAGAAGCTCACCACGCTGGATGGCAAGGAACACGATTTGAGCGTCGAGGACCTGCTGATCACCGATTCGCCGAACGGACAGCGCGGCTCCCGCGTGCTCGGCATCGCGGGCGTGATGGGCGGACTGTATGGCGAAGTCACCGCCGAGACCAAGAACATCCTGCTGGAATCCGCGCACTTCGACCCGGTGTCGATCGCACGTTCCGCACGCCGCCACAAGATCCCCTCCGAGGCGTCGCGCCGCTTCGAACGTGGCGTGGACAACCAGTTGCAGCCGGCAGCCGCGCAGATGGCCGCCGAACTCATGGTCAAGTACGGCAACGGCGAGCCGAGCGAACACCCGACCGACCTCAACACGGTCGCCGTGCGCCGCCCGATCCTGTTCAAGGCCTCCGAAGTGGCCCGTGTCGCCGGTCTCGATACCGATGTGAACACCATCAGCGACATCCTCACCGACATCGGCTGCTCCGTGGCAGGTGGCGGCAATGGTGAATTCTCCGTGATGCCGCCGAGCTGGCGTCCGGATCTGAACCAGCCATGCGACCTGGTCGAGGAAGTCGCCCGTCTCGTCGGCTACGACGAGATTCCGGTCACCGTTCCGCCCGCGCCGGTCAAGGGCAAGGTCGGTCTCACCCCGGAGCAGCTGCGCAAGCGCCAGGTGGCCGACGAGCTCGCCGAATACGGCATGGTGGAAACGCTGAGCTATCCGTTCGTAGGCCCTGCGGACTACAAGAACTTCGCATTGAACGCCGAAGAGGTCGAGAAGGTCAGCGTCGAAATCGCCAACCCGCTCGCCGGTGACCGCCCGTTCCTGCGCCGCGACATTCTGCCGACGCTGGCCCAGACCGTGCAGCGCAACCTGCGCCGCGGCGCCGAAAACGTGTCGCTGTACGAAATCGGCCACGTGTACCTGTGGAATCCGGACGCCCCCGCGATTCCGGCACTGCCGGGCGCGGTCAAGCCGACCGACGAGCAGCTCGCCGCGCTCGACGCGGGCCTGCCGGACCAGCCGATGCACGTCGCCGGCATTCTCACCGGCAACGCGGTCGATTCCGGCTGGCTGGGCGAACGCCGCGCGGTGGACTGGAGCGACGCCGTCGAATCCGTGCGCCGCATCTCCGACCGCATCGGCGCCGGCCTCACCTTGGTGCAGCCGAAGGCCGAGGACGTTCCCTCCCAGTGGCATCCTGGCCGTGCGGCCAAGGTGATGGCCGGCGATGTGTTCGTCGGCATGGTCGGCGAACTCCATCCGCATGTGAACGAGGCCTTGGGCTTCCCGGCTCATTCCGCGGCGTTCGAGCTGAATCTGACCGATCTGTTCGCCACGCTGAGCGGCAAGCCGGTGCAGGCCAAGCCGATCTCCACCTTCCCGCCGGTCAAGCAGGACCTCGCCTTCACCGTATCGACCGACGTCACCGCGGCCGATTTGGAGAAGGTCATCGCCAACGCCGCCGGCGATGCCCTGGAAGACATCAAGCTGTTCGACGTCTACACCGGCGACCAGCTGGGAGAAGGCCTGAAGTCCCTGGCGTACGCGGTCACGTTCCGCGCCAAGGACAAGACGCTGACCTCCGACGACAGCGAGGCCATCCGCAAGCGTATTGTGGATGAAGCGGCCAAGTTGGGTGCGCAGCTGCGCGCCTGACGCCGGTCCCAACAAAGAACAAAAAAGGACGATTGATGAACGAACCGGAACAGAACCAGCAAACAAAATCCGACGAACGTCGAGATGATGCCGGAGCTGCTCCGGTTCCTTCGTCTTCGGCCGATAATACGGAACGGCCGGCGCAGAAGCCGGCCTACGGGCAGTACAACCAGCCGGAATACGGCGCCATGTCCAGTCAGTACCCGGCCGGATACAATCCATACGTCTATGGGGCTCCCGAACCGGAGCCAAAGCCGCAATCCGACGACGGACAGCAGAATCCTCAGATCCGGAACGCGCAGTATGGCCAGCAGAACGGCCAACCGTACAACCGGCAGTTCCCGAATCAGCCGTATGGCCAGCCCTACGGCAACCAGCAGCCCGGAAACCAGAATCAATGGGCCGGCCAGCCGAACGCCGGTCAGTGGAACAGCGGGTATCCAAATCCCCAAAACGGAAGCCAACAGCCATACAATCCCAATTATCCGGGAGGCATCAACCTCGACGACCCCAGGCAGAATCCATGGTACGGGCACTGGGATTCCTACGCCATCATCTCCTTTATCTTCGCGCTGTTCCTGCCGGTGCCGGTATTGTCGGCGATCATGGGCGCCGTGTCGATGTGGCGCACCAAGAAACTGCACATGAAAGGCTATTGGCTGGGATTCGCCGCGGTGGTGATCAACGTGCTGTACACCATCACGGTGATCTGGCTCACCGTGCACGGCATGTCCACCACGGACCTGTACAACGAGATGATGCAGTACATGCTCGGCAACGGCGGCGGCAACGGTTCGGATTCCATCACCGCCTGAACCGGTTTCGAACGTCGGCCGATTGCATTGTGGAAACGTCGATGACCACTATCCGACACAATTCAGATGCATAGTTATGCAAAGTATTGCATAAAGTGTATGCTGAACACTGTTTTAGCGAGTCAAGGAAAGAGACGTGACATGGCCAAATACACGGTAGCCGTGGCCGGCGCCACAGGATATGCGGGCGGCGAGGCGCTTCGCATACTTGCGGCGCACCCGAATTTCGAAGTGACCTGCGTCGCCGGACATTCATCGGTGGGCGACAAGCTCGGCAAGCACATGCCGCATATTCCGCAGCTGGCGGATCTGGTCGTGGAGGACACCACACCGGAAGTGCTCAATGGGCACGACGTGATCATCCTCGCTTTGCCGCACGGCGCATCAGGCGCATTGGCGGCAAAACTCGACCCGAACGCCGTGGTCGTCGACCTCGGCGCGGACCACCGTCTTGAGGAACAGTCCGCGTGGGACGAGTTCTACGGCGGCGACTTCTACGAACATTGGACGTACGGCATGCCGGAACTCATCACCGGCACCAAGGCGGACGGCTCCTACACGCGTCAGCGCGAGGCGCTGCCCGGAACCAAGCGCATCGCCGGTCCGGGTTGCAACGTGACCGCCACGACGCTGGCGTTGCAACCCGGCGTGGCGCAGGGGTTGGTCGACCCGACCGATATCGTCGCCGACCTGGTCGTCGGCTATTCCGGCGCGGGAAAGAACCTCAAGCGCACGAATCTGCTTGCCGCCGAGGCGTTCGGCTCGGCGTTGCCGTATTCGGTGGGCGGCACGCACCGTCACATTCCGGAGATCCTGCAGAACTTCGCGCACGCCGCGGGCAAAAGCGCCGCGGCCGCCAGCGAATTCACCTTGGGATTCACCCCCATCCTCGTTCCGATGGCCCGCGGCATCCTCGCCTCCGTTTCGGCGAAGCTGACCGACAAGGCATTGAGGATGACCGACGCCGAAATCCGGCAGGTATGGCTCGACGCCTACCGTGGCCAGGATTTCATGGTGGTGCTTCCGGAGGGCGTGATGCCGGCCACCGCCAACATCATCGGCTCGAACGCCGCCCACATCCAGGTCGCCGTCGACCACAAGGCCGGACGTCTCCTGGCGTTCGCGGCCATCGACAATCTCAACCGCGGCACGGCCGGCCAAGCGGTGCAGTCGCTGAATGTGGCATTGGGACTTCCTGAAGACGCAGGTTTGACAAAGATTGGAGTGGCACCGTGAGTGTAACGTTCGCACAAGGTTTTTCCGCGGCCGGAGTGACGGCCGGCATCTCTTCCGTCGAAGGCAAGAAGGATCTGGCCCTGGTCGTCAACAACGGTCCGCTTGACGCGGCCGCCGGAGTGTTCACGTCGAATCGTTTCTGCGCGGCCCCCGTGCAGTGGTCCCGTTCCGTCGTCAAGGACGGCCATCTGAAGGCCGTGATCCTCAATTCCGGCGGAGCCAACGCCTGCACCGGCAAGCCGGGATACGAACAGTCGAAGGCCACGGCCGAAAAGGTCGCCGGCTTGCTCGGTGCGAAGGCCGAGGACGTGGCGGTGTGCTCCACCGGCCTGATCGGTGAGCTGCTGCCGCTCGACAACGTGCTTTCGGGCGCCCAGAAGGCATATGACGCCCTCGCCGATGACGCCCAGGCCGGTGCGGACGCGTCCCACGCCATCATGACCACCGATACCAAGGCGAAGACCGTCGAGCTGGAAGGCTCCACCGGATTCCGCGTCGGCGGCATGGTCAAGGGCTCCGGCATGATCGCGCCCCAGCTGGCCACCATGCTGTGCGTCATCACCACCGACGCCGTCGTGAGTGCCGGCCAATTGCAGGCCGCGCTGAACGCCGGAGTCGACAAATCCTTCAACCGCATCGACGTGGACGGCTGCATGTCCACCAACGACACCGTGCTGCTGCTCGCATCGGGCGCCTCCGGTGTGGAGCCGGACCCTGACGAGTTCAACGAACTGGTGGCGAAGGCCACCGCGTCGCTGGCCCGCCAGATCATCGGCGACGGCGAGGGCGCAAGCCACGACATCCGCATCACGGTCACTGGAGCCACCACCGAGGACGCGGCCCTTGCATGCGCCCGCGCGGTCGCGGCGTCGAACCTGCTCAAGTGCGCCATCTCCGGAAACGACCCGAACTGGGGCCGAATCGTCAGCTCCCTGGGAACCGTTTCCGTTCAGGACGCCCCCTACGACTCCGAGAAGGTGACCGTGGACGTCAACGGCGTCCGCATCTGCGAGAACGGCGGCGCGGGCCGCGACCGTTCCGAAGTGGACATGACGCCGAGGGAGGTGCACATCGACATCGACCTCAACGCCGGAGATGCCGAGGCGACCGTCTGGACCGACGATCTGACCCACGAATACGTACACATTAACGCTGATTACGAAAGCTGATTGAACACCAATGACCAAAGAGCTCAAGGGACCTGGATTCCATTTCGACGTGCATACCGACCTGCGCGCCGATCAGAAGGCGGAGGTGCTGATCGAGGCATTGCCGTGGCTTGAGGAGTTCGCGGGCCAGCGCATCGTCATCAAGTATGGCGGCAACGCCATGATCGACGACCATCTCAAGGCATGCTTCGCGCAGGACATGGTGTTCCTCCGCCAGGTGGGCCTGCATCCGGTGGTCGTCCACGGCGGCGGCCCGCAGATCTCCCGCATGCTCAAGGCATTGGGCATCAAGTCGGAGTTCAAGGGCGGACTGCGCGTCACCACTCCGGAAGCCATGGACGTGGTGCGCATGGTGCTCACCGGCAAGGTCTCACGTGAGCTGGTTGGTCTGATCAACGCGCATGGTCCGTTCGCGGTCGGACTGTCCGGCGAGGACGGCGCCCTGTTCTCCGCCATGCAGCGCAAGCCGATCATCGATGGGAAGCCCACCGACATCGGCCTTGTCGGCGACGTGGTGAGCGTCGACGCCTCGGCCGTGGAGGATCTCATCAACGCGGGACGCATCCCCGTGGTGTCTTCGGTCGCTCCGAACGAGGACGACGCCACCGAGGTGCTGAACGTGAACGCCGACTCCGCAGCCGCGGCGCTTGCCTCGGCGCTCGGCGCCAGCAAGCTGGTGATCCTGACGGACGTCGACGGCCTGTATGCGGACTGGCCCGACCGCGATTCCCTCATCGGACGCATCGGCGTGGAGAACCTGCGCGACATGCTGCCCGACCTCGAAAGCGGCATGCGGCCGAAGATGGAAGCCTGCGTGAGGGCCATCGACGGCGGCGTCCCGCGTGCCCACATCATCGATGGACGCAAGCCGCACTCCATCCTGAACGAAATCTTTACCACCGCCGGCATCGGCACCATGGTCGTGCCCGAAGACGGCATTGAAATGAGGAATTCCTATTATGGCAACTGAACAGTTGGAAACGCTCGGCAACGAAGACTCCAAGTGGCTGGGGAAGTACTCCCAGGTGCATATGAACGTGTTCGGCACGCCATTGCGCGTGATGGATCACGGCAAGGGCGCGCATCTTTGGGACGTCGATGGCAATGAATACCTCGACTTCCTCGCCGGCATCGCGGTGAACGCTCTGGGCTACGCGCACCCGAAGTGGGTGAAGGCGATCAGTGAACAGGCCGCGAAGGCCGCCCACGTGAGCAACTACTTCGCCACCGAGCCGCAGATCAACCTGGCCTCCAAGCTCGTCGAACTCGCAGGGGCTCCGGAAGGCTCCCGCGTATACTTCGGCAACTCCGGAGCCGAAGGCAACGAGGCGGCCTTGAAACTCGCCAAGCTGTACGGCCGCACGCTTCCGGGCGCGTTGCCGTCCGAAGGCGGCAAGCCGGCGCGCATCATCTCCATGACCCACGGCTTCCACGGCCGCACCATGGGCGCGCTGTCCGCCACTTGGAAGCCCGCCATCCGCAAGTCGTTCGAACCGCTGGTGCCGAACTTCGAATTCGTGGAGGCCGGAAACGTCCAGGCCCTGCATGACGCCTTCGCCGAAACCGGCCAGGGCAAGCATGGCAAGGGACCGGTCGCGGCCGTCATCATGGAGCTGATCCAGGGCGAGGCAGGCGTCCGTCCTCTGGGTGCCGACTATGTGAAGAAGGCGCGTCAGCTGTGCGATGAGCACCACGCGCTGCTCATCATCGACGAGGTGCAGACCGGCATGGGCCGCACCGGTTCGTGGTTCGCGTTCCAGCGTGAGGAGCTTTCCGGCGGCGTGACCCCGGACATCGTCACGTTCGCCAAGGGCGTCGGCGGCGGATTCCCGATGGGCGGCATGATCTCCTTCGGCGCCGAGCTGTCGGCGCTGTTCACCCCGGGCTCGCACGGTTCCACGTTCGCCGGTAATCCGCTGGGCGCCTCCGCGGCTCTGGCGACGATCGGCACCATCGAGGAGGAAGGCCTCGTGGCGAACGCCGACGTGCGCGGCAGGCAGCTGCGCGACGCCATCAGCGCCTGCGGCAACAAGCTGTTCACCTCGGTGCGCGGAAGCGGTCTGCTCGACGCCATCGAACTCGCTCATCCATGCGCGCACGCCGCGATGAACTGGGCGCTGGAACACGGTCTCATCGTCAACGCGGTCGCTCCGGACGCCCTGCGTCTCGCACCGCCGCTGGTCGTCACCGAACAGGACATCGACCAGGCCGTTTCCATCCTCGCGCAGATTCCGTGCGATCTGCCCAACGACTGAGCCAACCGGATTCGAAAGGAGAGCCGAACATGGCAACACCTGAATTGCGCCACATGCTGCGTGACGACGATCTCAATCATGAAGAACAGAAGCAGGTTCTCGAACTGGCCATCAAGTTCCACAAGAACCGCTTCTACCACCAGCCGTTCGCCGGCCCCCAGGGCATCGCGGTGATTTTCGACAAGCCCAGCACCCGCACCCGTTCCAGCTTCTCCATCGGCGTCGCCGAATTGGGCGGATACCCTCTGGTCATCGACAAGTCGGGCTCCCAGCTCGGCCGCGGCGAACCCGTCGCCGACACCGCGCGCGTGCTCGACCGCATGGCCTATGGCGTGGTGTGGCGCACGTTCGGGCAGGACCGCGTCGAGGAGATGGCACGCTACTCCACGCACCCGGTGGTGAACGCGTTGACCGACGAGTTCCATCCCTGCCAGATCCTCGCCGATTTCCAGACCATCGCCGAGCATCGCGGTGGCGTCGACAACCTGAAGAACCAGACCATCGCCTATGTGGGCGACGCCGCCAACAACATGTCGAATTCGTACCTGCTCGGCGGTGCCGTGGCCGGTATGGACGTCCGCGTGGCCGGCCCCTACGGCTACCTGCCCGATCCGCAGATCGTGGCCGATGCCGAGGCCATCGCCTCCGAAACCGGCGGCTCCGTCCTCGTGACCACCGATCCGAAGGAAGCCGTCTCCGGCGCCGACTGCGTGTTCACCGACACATGGGTCTCCATGGGCGAGGAGGCCGAATACGCCATCCGATCCAAGCCGTTCTGGGATTACCAGGTGAACGCCGGCCTGATGGCCGAGGCCAAGGATGACGCGATTTTCCAGCACTGCCTGCCGGCGTATCGCGGCAAGGAAGTCACCTCCGAGGTCATCGACGGGCCGCAGTCCGTGGTCTGGGACGAAGCGGGCAACCGTCTGCACGCCCAGAAGGCCCTGCTGACCTGGCTGGCCGGCAAGGCTCGTGGAGACGAAAGTCTGCTGGTCTGATGACCGATTCAACTTCCGCGTTGCAGCGTCCTGCCACCCGGGCCGCTCGACTGAGCGCCATCGAGCAGGCGCTGCTGACGTGCGTCGTCACTTCGCAATCGCAGCTGTCGCAGATTCTCGCCGATCAGGGCATCGAAGTGACCCAGGCCACGTTGAGTCGTGACCTCGATGAGATCCACGCCACGAAAACGCGCCTGTCCGACGGCACCGTCGCGTATGCCATCGGCGTCCAACAGCCCGAGGACCATCCAACGGGCGGTTCGGACGCCAAAATGGAACAACAGATAAGCCGCATCCTTTCGGGACTGGTCACTTCCGTGGCCGCCGCGCGCAACCTCGTGGTCGTGCATACCCCGTCGGGCGCCGCGCAGTATGTCGCGAGCGTCATCGACAAGCAGACGATCGGCGGGGTGCTGGGTACCATCGCCGGCGATGATACCGTTATGGTGATCTGCGCCGACGACGACAGCGCGAAAAAACGCGCGCAATGGCTCTTGGACGTCGTGTCCAAAGGGTGAATGGCCGTATAGTGGACATTATGCGTCAGATATGCATAAATATACAAGGTATTGCATATACTGATGAATAACATTTGTTGCAAGAAAGGGAAACCATGAGCGATAAGAATCGTCTCGTCCTGGCGTACTCCGGTGGTCTTGACACCTCCGTCGCCATTTCATACCTCAAGGAGCGCACCGGCAAGGATGTCGTGGCCGTGTCCCTCGACGTTGGCCAGGGCGGCGAGAGCCTTGAGACCATCAAGCAGCGCGCTTTGGATTGCGGCGCGGTCGAGGCCTACGTGGTCGACGCCCGTGACGAGTTCGCCAACGAATACTGCATGAAGGCCTTGAAGGCCAACGCCATGTACGAGGGCGTGTACCCGCTGGTTTCCGCCATCTCCCGTCCGCTGATCTCCAAGCACCTCGTGCGCGCCGCCCACCAGTTCGGCGCCGATACCATCTCCCATGGATGCACCGGCAAGGGCAACGACCAGGTGCGTTTCGAAGTCTCCATCGCGTCCATCGATCCGACGCTGAAGGCGATCAGCCCGATCCGCGACCTGTCGCTCACCCGCGATGTCGAAATCGCGTTCGCCAAGGAGCACAAGCTGCCGATCACGCAGACCGAGAAGAGCCCGTTCTCCATCGACCAGAACGTGTGGGGCCGTGCCATCGAGACCGGTTTCCTCGAGGATCCGTGGAACGGTCCGACCAAGGATTGCTACTCGTACACCGACGATCCGGCGTTCCCGCCGGTCGAGGACGAGGTCGTCATCGAATTCAAGCAGGGCGTGCCGGTCAAGATCGACGGCCGCGACGTCACCCCACTGCAGGCGATCGAAGAGATGAACCGTCGTGCGGGTGCCCAGGGCATCGGCCGCATCGACTTGATCGAGGACCGTCTGGTCGGCATCAAGTCCCGTGAGCTGTATGAGGCTCCGGGTGCCGTGGCGCTGATCACCGCCCACCAGGAACTCGAGAACTGCTGCCTCGAGCGCGAGCAGCACCGCATCAAGCGCGACATCGACAAGCGCTGGGCCGAGCTGGTCTACGACGCGCAGTGGTTCTCCCCGGCGACGCAGTCCCTGAACGCCTTCATCGAAGACACCCAGAAGTACGTCTCCGGCGAGGTCCGCATGGTGCTGCACGGTGGACGCGCCGTGGTGACCGGCCGTCGTTCCGACACCTCGCTGTACGACTACAACCTCGCCACCTACGATTCCGGCGACAGCTTCGACCAGAAGTCCTCCAACGGCTTCATCGACATCTACGGTCTGCCGAGCCGCGTGGCCGCTGCCCGCGACATCAAGTTCGGCAAGGGCATCGAGGTCCCGGAAAACAGCGTCGAGTGAGCCGAACGCGTCACCGCGCCGACGAATCGTTCTGACTGATGGGGGAGAGAACGCCGTTAGGACTATCCTGACTGGTATTCTCTCCCTCAGTCATGTTTGCAAGGAGATATGGAAAATGACCGAGAGCACAACCAATGGTGAGCACCTCGCCCTGTGGGGCGGCCGCTTCAAATCCGGACCGTCTCCGGAACTCGCCCGATTGAGCAAATCCACCCAGTTCGACTGGCGTCTGGCGGACGACGACATCGCGGGCTCGCGTGCGCATGCGCGTGCGCTCGGCCGCGCCGGACTGCTGACCGCCGACGAGCTGCAGCGCATGGAGGATTCCCTCGACGAACTGCAGCGCCGCGTCGATTCGGGCGCTTTCGCGCCGATCGAGGATGACGAGGACGAGGCCACCGCCCTCGAACGTGGACTGCTGGACATCGCCGGCGACGAACTCGGCGGCAAATTGCGCGCCGGCCGTTCCCGCAACGACCAGATCGCCGCGCTGATTCGCATGTGGCTGCGCCGCCACAGCCGCGTCATCGCCAAACTGCTGCTCGGCCTCGCCGCCGCGCTGATCGAGCAGGCCGAAAAAGCCGGACGCACCGTCATGCCGGGCCGCACCCACATGCAGCATGCGCAGCCGGTTCTGCTCGCGCACCAGCTCATGGCCCATGTCTGGCCGCTGCTGCGTGACGTGGAACGTCTGTCCGATTGGGACAACCGCATCGACGCCAGCCCGTATGGCTCCGGCGCGCTTGCCGGCAACACGCTCGGCCTCGACCCGGTGGCGGTGGCCCGCGAACTCGGTTTCTCCAAAGTCACCGCCAACTCCATCGACGGTACGGCAAGCCGCGACCTCGTCGCGGAATTCGCGTTCATCGCGGCCATGACCGGCGTGGACATCAGCCGTCTTTCCGAGGAAATCATCATCTGGAACACCCAGGAGTTCGCCTTCGTGCGTCTCGATGACGCGTACTCCACCGGTTCCTCCATCATGCCGCAGAAGAAGAACCCGGACATCGCCGAGCTCGCACGCGGCAAGTCCGGCCGTCTCATCGGCGACCTGACCGGTCTGCTGGCAACGCTCAAGGGCCTGCCGACCGCGTACGCCCGCGACCTGCAGGAAGACAAGGAAGCCGTCTTCGATCAGGTGGACACCCTCGAGGTGCTGCTTCCCGCCTTCACCGGCATGGTCGCTACCATGACCTTCGACAAGGAGCGTCTGGAAGCCGAGGCCCCCACCGGATTCGCGTTGGCGACCGACATTGCCGAATGGCTCGTCAAAAACGGCGTGCCGTTCCGCCACGCGCATGAGCTTTCCGGCGCATGCGTGAAAATCGCCGAAGACCGCGGACAGGAGCTATGGGATCTGACCGACGAGGATTTCATCGGCGTGTTCCAGGGCTTCCTTCCCGCGGACAAGGCTCCTGAAGTGCGCGAGGTGCTGTCCACCGAGGGCTCCGTCTCCGCGCGCAACGGCAAGGGTGGCACTTCGCCGCTCAGGGTGCGCGAACAGATCGCCGCGGCCAAGTCCTCCGTGGAGCAGCTGCGCGTCTTCGCCAACTCCATCAGCGACGGTTCCGCATACAAAAGCCCGGAATCGCTGCTCAAGTAACCGGCAGTCCGCCAATCGGAAACATAATCGAGAAATCAGGCAAAGCGGTGCATCTCACTCGAACGCAGATCCAACGCCTCGTGCAGCAACACGGCGCCGAAATCATCGGGCATCGGCATATGCGAATCGAGAGAAACTGCTACCAGCATGGTGCGGTGACCACATTCGCCCATTCCATCCGTGTGGCATGTCTGGCGGTATGGCTCGCCGACCGGCTGCATCTGTGGCATCGGGTCGACCTGCATTCGCTGGTCCGCGCCGCTTTGCTCCACGATTATTTTCTCTATGACTGGCATGATTGGGACGATGGCGCGCACCGTTTCCATGGATTCACCCACGGGGGAGCGGCCATGCGCAACGCGATGAGGGATTTCAGGCTCAATCGTGTGGAGCGTGACAGCATCGCGCACCATATGTTTCCCCTGACGCCGGTTCCTCCCAGGTATGTCGAAGGATATCTGGTCACCTTGGCCGACAAGATCAGCGCCACCAGGGAAACGTTCTCCATGGAAAGGTTCGACAGGCCGAAAAGGCCGGGCACCTCCGGCATTTCGCGCTGACGACGATTCGAAACGACGAGGATTCGGCATGATTGCCTTGGAATATCTGTTTCTCTGGTTTCTGTTCTATTCATTCATCGGTTGGATCTACGAATCGATCCTCGTTTCGGCGACCGAACGCCGCTGGGTGAACCGTGGTTTCCTCAACGGGCCGTTATGCCCGATCTACGGTTGTGGAGCGGTGCTCGCGGTCGTGCTATTGCGTGACGTGCACGATTCCATGGCGATTTTTCTCGTTTCCTCGCTCGGCGCGAGCGTGCTCGAATACGTCACGTCATGGGGCATGGAGCGGCTGTTCCACGCGCGATGGTGGGATTACAGCAACTACCGGTTCAACATCCACGGCCGCATCTGCCTGCTCGGCGCCGTGGTGTTCGGTTTCGCCGGCGTGCTCATCGTCAACGTCGTGCACCCGGCAGTCGCATACGCCACGAGCGTGATTCCGTTGCCTGCCGTGCATGCGATGTGCGCGGTGTTCGCCGTGGCCGTCATCATCGATACCATCGTCACCGTGCTCGGCATGGCCGATTTGGCCGACAACCTCGCGAAACTCGGCGACATGGTCCAGTCGTACGCCGAAAAGGCCGGCGACTCGTGGCAATGGGGCAGGGACGTGTTCTCGGAGAAGGTGCATGGTCTCTCCGAGTCCTCGCAGGAACTGTTCGCCCATGCGCAGACGGCGGTCGCCTCGGTGCTCAACAGGCAGCAGCGCCGCATGATCGCGGCGTTCCCGCATATGCGTTCCACCGAATCGGCGAAATACAGCAAGATCATCGAAACCGTGCGCGAGATGATCCGCAGAAGGAAATGACGACGACCATAGCGACATGGCTTGGCACGGTCTTCAACATAGGTGCGACTGGTGGAAGGCATGACTGACGGGCGTTTCTGCGCTGGTTGGACGAATCCCGCGTTCCCGTGATCGCGGGCGGAAACGCCAAGTCCCGCTGTCTTCGTCTTCTGCGAGACTGTAGGGTGCGTAAAACGCGGTAACGTCCACAATTCGATAGGGAGAAAACAGCTATGGCTCACGTCATCGATTTCAAGGAGGCCGGTTTCGATTCCGTCCTTGATGAACTGGAATGGCGCGGGTTGATTTCCCAGTCCACTGACAGGGATCGACTCGCCGAAGCGTTGAACGGAGAGCCCATCACCTATTATTGCGGTTTCGACCCGACCGCAGCCTCCCTGCACATCGGTAATCTGGTGCAGCTGATCAACATGCGTCACCTTCAGGCGGCGGGCCACCATCCCATCGCCTTGGTGGGCGGGGCCACCGGACTGATCGGCGATCCACGTCAATCCGGCGAACGCACGCTGAATCCGAAGGATGTCGTGGCCGGCTGGGCCGAGCGTCTGAAGAAGCAGATCGGCGGCATCCTCGAAACCGAAGGCGACAATCCGGTGCGTTTCGTGTCCAACTACGACTGGACCGCGCAGATGAGCGTCATCGACTTCCTGCGTGACGTCGGCAAGAACTTCCGCATGGGCACCATGCTCGCCAAAGACACGGTGGCGCGGCGTCTGAACTCCGAGGAAGGCATCTCCTTCACCGAGTTCAGCTACCAGGTGCTGCAGGGCAACGACTTCCTGCACCTGTTCGACGAATACCATTGCGTGATGGAGATCGGCGGTTCCGACCAGTGGGGCAACCTCACCTCCGGCCTCGACCTGATCCACAAGGTGCGTGGCGTGGACGTGAACGTGTTCACCAGCCCGATCATCACCGACGCCCAGGGCAAGAAGTTCGGCAAGTCCGAAGGCAACGCCGTCTGGCTGGACGGCACCATGCTCAGCCCCTACAAGTTCTACCAGTTCTGGTTCAACCGTCCGGACAGCGAGATGGAGAACCTGCTGAAGGCGTTCACCTTCCTGCCGAAGGCCGAAATCGAACGTCTCGTCGAGGAGAGCAAGACCAATCCGGGCGCGCGCGAGGCACAGCGCACCCTGGCTTGGGAGGTCACCAGTTTCGTGCATGGGGAAGAGGCGACGCGCCAGGCGCTGGACGCGGCCGGCGCGTTGTTCGGCCGTGGCGGAGACCTTGCCGGCATCGAGGAGTCCGTGCTGGAAGCGGCCCTCGAAGGTGTGAAGGTCGATGGCGAATTCGCCAAGGCCTCCGTCGGCGACCGCGTCGCCGAAGCCGGAATGAAGGCCGGACTGTTCAAGTCGATTTCCGAGGCCCGCAAGACCATCAAATCCGGTGGCGTGTACCTCAACAACGCACGCGTCGCGGACCAGGACCAGACCCTCACGGAAGACGACTTCCTGCACGGGCGTTTCGCGCTTATCCGTCGAGGCAAGAAGGCTCTTGGCGCGGTCGAACGCGCATGAGCGCCGAACCGACGCGATCGGTATAACCGTCAAATCACAATCATCGAGAAAAAATCTAAGGAAAACAAGGAAAAGCATGGCAGAAGAACAGCGCGGATCCCGCGGCAAGTCCTACGGAAACCATAAGTCCTACGGTTCGGGTCGTCCGGGCAACCGCGGCGGCAAGGGATTCAAGCCGCGCGGCAACGGCGGCAAGTCCTACGGACACCGTTCCGGTGGCTTCCACAACGACGACCACAAGGGCGGCTATCGCAAGGGCAACGGCGGTTTCCGCCGCGACCGCGATTTCCATCGTGATGGTGAAGGTGAAGGCCAGGAGCGTCGTTTCCACAACGGTCCGCGCAAGTTCAACCGCGACGGCCAGCGTCATGACGACCATCGCGGATACCGCGGCGGCCGCGGCAATGACAATCCGCGGTACCGTCGTGACGACCGTCGCGATGGCGATCGTCGTAATTTCCGTCGTGAGGATGGCGAGCGCCGCAACGACCGTGGTTTCCGTCGTGATGACGATCGCAGGAACTTCCGCCGTGACGATAACCGCTCCGGTTTCCGCCGTGACGACCGTCGCAACGACCGCCGCAACGACCGCCGTGACGGCGATCGTCGTAATTTCCGTCGTGAGGATGGCGAGCGCCGCAACGACCGTGGTTTCCGTCGTGATGACGATCGCAGGAACTTCCGCCGTGACGACCAGCGCCGCGATTTCCACAAGGATCGTGACGCTCGACATGACGAGGAAAAGCGCGAGTTCACCCGCGAGGAGAAGACCGCCTACCGTGAGCAGAAGCGCGACGAGTACCTTTCCAAGCCGCGCCGCAACTCCGACGGGACGATGAGCTTCCCGTCCCAGAACCCGTACACACATCGCCGTCCGGGCGAGCCGAAGATGCCGAAGGGCATCGAATGGAGCATGCTTTCCTCCGACGATCGCGAACGTCTGCGCGGTCTGTCCAAGGAGCATGCCGAGAACATCGGACTGCACATCCTCGCCGCCTACACGCTTGAGGAGAACAATCCCGAACTGGCCCTCGAACACGCGCAGTGGGTCGCGCACCAGGCCTCGCGCATCGATTTCGCCCGTGAGACCCTCGCCTTCGTGGCATACCGTCAGGGTGACTACAAGCTCGCGCTGCGTGAGTTCCGCACGGCGCACCGTATGAACGGTTTCCTTGACTACCTGCCTTTCATCGCCGACTGCGAGCGTGGACTCGGCCATCCGAAGAAGGCCCTCGAAATCGCCATGGGCGACGACGCCAAGCAATTGCGCGGCGAGGCCAAGGCGGAGATGTTCCTCGTGTACGCGGGCGCTCTGGGAGATCTGAAGATGTGGGACAAGGCCATCGAAGTCGCCCACACCCTCGGTCGCTCCAAGGGACTGGCCGGCGAATACCGCATGCGTGCGGTGCAGGCCGAACAGTACTTCCTCGAAGAGGCGGGACGCACCGACGAGGCCGTCGAACTCGACCAGCTGCTCGACAAGCTCGAGCTGAAGTACGCCGAAGTGGAAGATGACGAGACCTCCGACGATCTGGTCATCGAATACGACATGCAGAACCTGGATGACGAACTCATGGACAAGCTGGGCATCTCCGAGGACGACGCCCAGTACGCTCCGGAAGAGGAGACCGACGAGGACGGCGAATCCGACGCCGATGCCGAAGGTGCTTCCGAAGAGGAATCCACCACCGCGGGCGAATCCGCCGATGAATCCAAGGATGCCGAATCCACCGAAGCCGCAGAGACGACGGATGCCGAGAAGTCCAAGGAGGAATCCACGGAAGAGGCCACGGAATCCGAAGACGTAGCCGAGCCGTCCGATGAATCCGAGAATGACGGCAAGGACGCCGGCGAGGCAGCCAACAACGAAGAGTGAGGCGTGACGCATATGCTGAAGTCCACGGAACAGGCGCTCAGCGAGGCCTACGGACTGGCTCTGCTCGATCTTGACGGCGTGGTCTACCGGGGCAAGAACCCGGTGGACCACGCGGCCGAGAACATCCGCAAGGCGGAGCAGCTGGGCATGACGGTGGAATACACCACCAACAATTCCTCCCGTCTGCAGTCGGTCGTCGCCGATCAGCTCAAAGGTTTCGGCCTTGATGTGGAGCCATGGCAGGTCATCACTTCATCGGTGGTGGCCGCCCGTATGGTGGCGCGCGCGGTGCCGAAGGGCGCGAAGGTGTTCGTGCTCGGAGCCCGCCATCTTCGTGAAGAGGTGTCCAAGCAGGGGCTGCAGGTCGTGGATTCGGCCGAAGAGCGTCCCGTCGCGGCGATTCAGGGTTGGTATCCCGAGATGTCGTGGAACGAGATGGCGCAGATCGCCTATGCGGTCGAGCATGGCGCGACCTATTTCGTGACGAACCGGGATCTGACCATTCCGCGCGAACTGGGCATCGCCCCCGGCTGCGGATCCATGATCAAAGCGGTCATCAACGCCACCGGCGTGGAACCGGTCTCGTCGGCCGGAAAGCCGGAATCGGCCATGTACGACGAGGCGCGTCTGCTGGCCGCCCACGACGGCGCCGATCCCGTGGCGAAGGAGCGTTGCCTCGCCATCGGCGACCGTCTCGACACGGACATCGAGGCGGGCAACCGCGGCGGATACGATTCGCTTGCGGTGCTCACCGGCGTCACCAACCCACACGAGTTGATGTTCGCGCCGGCGCATCTGCGCCCAGCCTTCATCGCCAAGGATTTGCGCGGCCTCAACGAACCCGCGCCGCGCATCAGCCATGAGGATGGCGCGTGGATTTGCGGCAATGCCCAGGCCCGTATCGATGGCGACCGCCTGTACGTCACCGATACCGCCTCGGTCGATGGCCTGCGCGCGGCCTGCGACGCCATGTGGGATGCCGCCGATCACGGACGTGACGTGCAAAGCGTCGACGTGCCCGAATTCCACCTCGATTGATGCGGAACGTTCCCATGCCCCGCAGCGTCTCCCACAACGCGGTCCGTTTGGACGTCGCCTTGGTCGATCGCGGTCTTGTCGACAGCAGGTCGAAGGCGCAGCGTCTGATCACGGACGGCAAGGTCAGCGTGAATGGCCTCGCCGCGCGCAAGGCGTCGCTGAAGATCACCGCCGATGACGCCGTGGCCGCCGACCTGGGTGAGGGCTACGTTTCCCGAGGCGCCTACAAACTGGTAGGCGCCTTCGACGCCTTCGCTTCCAAAGGACTGGTCTCCGCACGGAATCTCCGATGCCTCGACATCGGCGCCTCCACCGGAGGATTCTGCGATGTGCTGCTGCGCAGGGGAGCGTCCAAGGTCATCGCCTTGGACGTCGGCCATGGACAGCTTGATCCGCGCATCGCCGATGACGACCGTATCATCGAGATGAGCGGCGTCAATATCCGCGATGTCGAAGCGGAGGACCTTCCATATCGGCCGCAGATGATCGTATCCGATGTATCGTTCATCTCATTGACGTATGTGATTCCCGTCATCGCGCGGATAGCCGCGCCCGGCGCGCAAGTCGTGCTGCTCGTCAAACCTCAGTTCGAGGTCGGCAAGGGCAATCTCGGCAAGAACGGCATCGTGGAAAGCGAACGTTTGCGCAGGCAGGCGCTCGACACCGTCATCGCATGCGCGCGCGGCAATGGACTGGATGTGCGTGGCGCCGGCCCGTCGCCCATCGAAGGCACACACGGCAATATCGAATATCTGCTGTACGCGGTGGCGCCGATGGCGTAATCGCATACGCCGCATCATCGCATATCAAGCAATATCAACGAGTCACAAATGGGCTGGAATCCTATCATGGATTCCAGCCCATTGCCATATCGGTTCGCAGGCCGTCCGCATGCCATCGCCATTCGTACCGGCCGAGGCGTAACGGTGCCCGAAATCGATCAGCCCCTCAGGAAACGGTCGATCTGGTCCTGCTTGCCCATGATGATGAGCTCGTCGTTGCGGTGCATGATCAGTTCCTTCGAGCCGTATTCGAATTCCTTGCCCGGCGATTTGATGCCGACCACGGTGATGCCGAAACGCTCATGCACGCGCGCGTCCTCGATGGTGTAGCCGACGACGTGCGCGGGCGTATGGATCTTCACGACGTTGTACGCGCCCTCCAACTCGATGTAATCGAGATAATTGCCGGAGACCAGATGCCCCACACGCTTGCCGGCGTCGGTCTCCGCGTTGATGATGTGGCGCGCGCCGATGCGCTGCAGGATGCGCGCATGCTCCTTGGAGACGGATTTCGCCCAAATGTCCGAAATGCCGGCGTCGAGCAGATTGCCGGCGGTGATGACGGACGCTTCGACGCTGTCGCCGATCGCCACGACCGCGGTGTCGAAATCGGAGGCGTTGACCTGTTCCAGCGCCATCACGTCGGTCATGTCGGCTTGTACGGTCGGAATCTGCGAGGACCAGCGGTTCACCAGTTCGCCATCCTTGTCGACGGCGAGCACATCCTGGCCCATCATGTCCAACGTCGTGGCCACCGAACTGCCGAAACGGCCCAGTCCGACCACAAGAACGCTTCTGGTGTTGTTCGCCATGATTGTTCGCATACCTTTCGAATTTCTAATCCAACATCCGCTGTTTGCCAGTATATGCTTCCGTCAGCCGACCACGATCTGCTCGGTGGGGTAGCGCACCGCCTCAAGATTGTGCGGGCGCGACACGGCGTAGGCGATGGTGAGCGGCCCCAACCTGCCGATGAACATGGTGGCCGCGAGGATGTACAGCACCAGCGGGCTGTTCTCGTTGGCGACGCCGACGGAATAGCCGCCCAATCCGAACGCCGAGCAGGTGTCGAACAGCGCGTCGGACAGCGAGCATCCGCTGATGACCATAAGCGACAACGACACCACGGTGACCAGCGTCAGACAGGCGGTGCTGACCGCCACCGCGGTCATGACCGCCTGCGTGTGGATGCGGCGGTGGAACGCGTTGATGTCATGGCGCCCCGTGAACGCCGCCCTGCACGTCAGCAGCAGCACCGCGAATGTGGTGACGCGGATGCCGCCGGCGGTGGAGGTGCTGCCGCCGCCAATGAACATGACGATGGACAGGAACACTTTCGTGGCATCGCTGACGCCCGGCATCCAGGAAAGGTCGAAGCCCGAGCTGCGCGGCATGACCGCCGCCACCATGGCGTGCCAGAGCCGTGGCTCGATGTCGTCCCCGGAGAACAGCAGCGAATTGTTCCACTCCATGACGAGGAACCAGGTGAACGAGGCGATCACGATGCAGAACGTGGTCGTCAACGTGAGTTTCGTGTGCAGGCTCCACCGCTTCGCCGGACGGTGCGCGCGCCATGAGCGCATGAGGTTCAGCAGCACCGGGAATCCGAGCGTGCCGCAGAACGCGCTGGCGAGGATCGGCAGTCCCACGGCCCAGTTGTTGACGTGCAGTCCCGCGCCGTCAGGGGTGAAGCCGGCGTTGTTGTATGCCATCACGGCGAAGAACAGCGATTCCCACAGCGTCTGTCGCACGTCGCCATGGTTGACCTTGTACAGACCCGGGAACAACGCGAAGAAGGTGATGCCCTCGATGATGAACGCGGTGGTGATGACCACCGTGAGCACGCCTCTGATTTCCCCGAGCTTCGACGTGCCGAGCTCGTTGGCCGTGAGCATGCGCTGCGTCGCCTTGAGATGGTGGTTCACGGCGAGTGCGATGAGCGAGGCGAAGGTCATGACGCCCAAGCCGCCCATCTGCACGGAGAAGATCAGCACGCCTTGGCCGAAGGTGGTCCAGTGGGTGGTGGAATTGACGATGGAGATGCCGCAGGTGGAGATCGCGGACACTGCGGTGAAGAGCGCGGTGGTGAATGTGGTGGTTTCGCCCTTCGGGGTGGCGATGGGGGTGAGCAGCATGCTGGTGGAAAGCATTGCCAGCAGCATGAAATAGCAGATGGTCAGTCGTCCAGGATGGTTGACCAGACGATGCATGAGGCTTCGTTTGCGCGGTTTGCGGTCTTCCGCCATGGCCTTTTCGAAGGTGTCTCCGGAGAACCACCATGCGTAGCCGTGCGAGGCCTCGCGGTTGGAGGAGGACTCGTCAAAGACGAGATTCGACATGCCGTTCCCCGCTCCTTTTCTATGGTGGTCTTTCCGTCCTTTGCGTTATTGTAAGCGTATGTGTGGCTAAGGACGGGCCGGGAACGGCTGGACGTGGCGTCGGACGCGCGGTGTTCGGCCCGCGGATCTCGGCGTGGATTTCCCGTTTTCGTTCATTTGTTCGATTATGATGGCCGTTGGGACGTCTTCGTGATGTTCCTCGGATGGTCGCCTGTGGAAAGGTTTGCGGATGTTCGGTACACGGCACGCGGTGGTGGTGACGCATACGCGCCTGCGCGAGAGCGGCACGGTGGTCGAGGAGGCCGTCGACCAGCTGACGGGGGCCGGCTTCGAGGTGTCGATCATCGATAACGTCGAGGCTCCGGATTTCGGCAGCCAGCCGCCGGTGGTCGACGACGGCACGGAGATCGTGGTCGTGCTGGGCGGCGACGGCACGATTCTGAGGGCCGCGGAGCTGGTGCACTGCACGCAGGTGCCGATTCTGGGCGTCAATCTGGGGCACGTCGGTTTTCTCGCGGAGTTCGAAAGCTTCCAGATGAGCGAGGCCATCCGGCGTGTGGCCGAACATGATTATTCGATCGACGAGCGCATGATCGCCCATGTCGATGTGTGGCTTCCCGGGGCGCGAAAGCCGATCGAGGATTGGGCGCTGAACGACATCACACTGGAGCGCGCGGTCCGTGGCAAGATGGTCGAGTTGTCGGTGCGCGTCGACGACGTGGAGATGAGCTCGTTCGGCTGCGACGGCGTCATCGTGTCGACGCCGACCGGTT